>Ga0214921_10000234_pt1 | contig 110149 bp, 97 predicted proteins | sample LL1505_MetaG_FD_177992 | JGI IMG/M metagenome (GOLD analysis project Ga0214921, IMG submission 177992) | Freshwater microbial communities from Lake Lanier, Atlanta, Georgia, United States - LL-1505 | ecosystem: Environmental > Aquatic > Freshwater > Lake | place: USA: Georgia | collected... | reverse complement strand
TCACAGTGGAGCTCTCATAATTGATACACGATCCGACTGATTATCGCCGCATCCCTGTGATCTGGGGGCAATAGGCTTCATGCAAGCGTGCACACCCGCAATTCAGGGGCAGGCTAAGACCGGCAAACCCAGCGACCGGCTGATTGCGCACCTGGACATGGATGCTTTTTTCGCATCGGTTGAGCTCTTGCGATTTCCGCAACTTCAAGGGCTTGCGGTGGTGGTAGGCGGACGGTCAAAGTCGATCATCCAACAGATGCAGGCGCTTGAAACACGATTCGGCTCGCACGAGGCCATCGATGCGCAATCGATGCCACGCCTTGCGCAGTACCAGGGTCGCGGGGTTATTACCACCGCAAGTTATGCCGCAAGGGCTTATGGCATTGGATCGGGCATGGGCCTGATGAAGGCCGCTGAGCGCTGCCCGGAGGCGATCTTGCTCGCTGCTGACTTTGAACGCTACCGCGAATACTCAAGGCGCTTCAAAGCTTTGATCCGCGCGCAGGGTTTAGCCATTGAAGACCGCGGCATTGACGAGGTTTATATCGATCTGAGCCACTGTTCCCATCGCGATGAAGCGATCACCGTAGCGCGCTCGCTTCAGGCTGCCATTTTCAAAGACACCGGGCTGAGTTGTTCGATTGGCCTGGCACCCAACAAACTGCTGGCCAAGCTGGCAAGCGAGCTTGAAAAACCCATGGGGCTGAGTCAGTTGCACAGCGATTCGGTCCAAGCGGTGCTCTGGCCACTGCCGGTGTCACGTCTACACGGCGTTGGGCCGCGAACCGCCGAGAAACTCAAAGCCCTTGGTCTTGATCTTATTGGCCAACTCGCCAAGAGCGATCCGGCCAGCTTACAGGCGCGATTCGGCGCAAGCCACGGCCGATGGTTGATTGAAGCGAGTTGGGGCATCGATGAGCGTCCCATGGTTTTGGCAAGCGAACCCATCTCGATCAGCCGCGAAACCACGCTCGAGCGCGATATGCATCCGAGTCATGACCGTCAAGCCCTGAGCGAGCGGTTTACCGCGCTCTGCCATCAGCTTGCAGCGGATCTACAGGCCAAACAGCGCCTGTGTCGTTCGGTCAGCGTCAAAATTCGTAACGATCAATTCAAAACCAGCACCCGCGATGTGAGCTTTGCTGAGCCCACCGATGATCCGGCACGGATCCGGTCCTGGGCCGGTCAATGTTTAAAGCGGTTTGTGTTCGATCGCCGTATCCGGTTGCTTGGTGTGAAAGCAACCCGCCTCAGCCCGCGGCATCTTGCAGCGACCGCCCTTGCTGATGCGCTACGTTCAAACCACCAGGCAGCCACTGACCCCGAGCAACTTCAGCCAGTCGCAGCTTCTCAGCATGCACTGTGGCCTGAGCTTGAGCCAGCGCTGCCATGAACGAGCCAGAAAGCGCAGCTTGAGAATCGCCCTTAGCGCCAAAACGCAGCGAATCGATTAGCTACCAAAAACTGAACGGTTGTTTTTTACAGCGATTGCCTGAAAATACGGACGGAACTGATCCTCGGTCACCGACATGGCGTTGAGCAAGCGGCCGAACATGGTTTGCTCCTGAGGCGCAGCCACCCCGTCAGAAAGCAAAGAGTCGCAAGCGTTTACCAGCAGGCATAGCCTTTGATCCTCGTTCAACACAGCCGGTGCGGCTTGCAAATACTGCTCAAAGTTCACTGCGCGCCAATACTTGACCGCTGTCTCCAGTAACTCTCGGTTACCGCCGACCACGCTTTGCAGCTGGCCGATTTCCTCTTCTTCAATCTGGCCGTCCGCCGCCATCATATGCAAGAGACCAACAGCCAGGGCCATGCGCGGACTCAGCTTCGGAGGCTCGCTTTTAAACATATCAAACAAACCCATATTCGACTCCTTAGGTCAATGGTTAGAGTAGGGCAACTGCCTCCGCATCACGCTGGGCCTTGACTTCAGCACAGCCTGTCATACCGCGCCAAACGATGCGATTGATCACAAGAAGTGCATCTGAGCAACACACTAGAAAAACGTGCGGATTGCAGAAATCACATTGTATTGCTCATCGATGACCCAAAAAAGACGCCACTTGTCAAAGCTTGTGCACGGGTGGGAAACACCAAAGCCTATGAGATCACCCACGTGCAAGTCATCCTCGGCTGCGATGTGCAAATAGGCATGTTGGTCATTCATCGCTTGAAGCTGCCAGTGTTGCGAAGCAGGCTCAAGCGATGATTGTCGGTAGCAAAGCACTGGCTTGGGCAGTCCACTGTCAAAGCCCGCATCACGACGCCCCATGGTCACAAGCGCAAGCCCGGGTTCGGGACGCGACTGCACGCTAGCCCACACTTCAAGCGCGGGTTGCAGTCCGCCCTGTCTTGAGCCCCGAAAAAAGCCGCTATGAAGCGGCGAATCGCAGCAGTCCAGGATCAAGCCTTCCCGGATGGTTTTGCTTAGACCTCGGCCTTCCATGGCCTGTTGCAGGCGCTGGTAGTTTCCATCGTCATGCGTGATATAACAACCGGACCGTAAGATGATCCGTAACTTGCTTGCCATCGCAAGCTGATTTCTGGCTTCGGTCAGGGCTTTGGCCACTAGATCAAACACCGAAGAGCCACCGGCAGACACAATGATTTCTTCACCATCCCAGCCGCCAGCCTCGTCGATGGCGCGCACAAGTCCAAGCAGCGATTGCATCCACCCGCGCACCATGCGATCGTCTTTTTCACTCTCGCCACTGGCAGCAAGGCCCTCGTAGGCCTCAACCCCCACCAAGCGCAAAGCTTTTGTTTGCCCGACCGCAAGCGCAAGCGCCAAGGCCTCCGGGACGCTTCGGCAACCGGTTCGTCCGCCCACTCGACCCAGTTCAACCAAAACCTCGATGGCCGGAGCCTTTTGGCCATGCCTGGCTTCCCAACGCAATGCAGCATCACCGAGCATGCGCAATTGCTCAGCCGAATCAAGTAGGCTCAACAGGCGCGATTGCGGATAACGCGCCATCATCGTCAGCCAACGTTGAGCCTCACCGGCCGAGGCAATCTGATTGGCCATCAAAACCCGCGGCACGCCCGCATCCAGCGCAATCCAGGCTTGTTGCACCGTGCCAACGGTGATTCCCCAGGCGCCATCACGCAATTGTTGCGCAAAGATTTGCGGCGCCATGGTGGTTTTGCCGTGCGGGGCAAAGTCGATACCCATTTCGCTTGCAAAAGCGGCGTACCAGCGACTGTTGTGCAAAAGCGCCTTCTCGCGCAAGACTGCACAGGGAAAAGGCAGATCGCCACGTAAAAGATTCAAGCCCTGTTTTGCCGTTTGCGCCACGGTGAAGGGTTGATGATCAAGCGGAAAGCCCTTGAAGCTGGCGTCAAGCCATTCCTGCTCAATGGACAACAAACTTGGCATGTGCGCATCAACCCAGCGGCCTGATCGCAGCGTGCACCAGATTTGAAATCTGATTCAATCGCCACGAGTGCCAAGGCTCTGGAATCCGCGCATTGGTGATGTAGGCCATTGAGAGCCCGCTTTGGGGATCGCCCCAGCAATACGAGGTGCCGACGCCGCCGTGTCCGAACGTGTCGGCCGGTGCGATGTCACCAAGCCCCCGGATCGACAGGCTGTGCCCGCGCATATGCGGCCCCAACCCGCGATGCATCGGAATTCCCATGAACTGATCGACGCGATCGCCCGTGTGGTTACGAATCGCATAGGCCAGGGTGCGTGGCGAAATCCACTGCACACCGTTGAGCCGACCACCCATGAGCATCATTTGATAAAGCGCTGCCATGCCGCGAGCCGTTCCGTAGGCGCCACCGCCCGGCACAGCGCTTCGCTGCCAGGTTTCGCTACTGCTTTCAGAACGCAAGCGCAGGCTTCCCGGGCGTTCGGGATCGGGTTCATACAAAAAACTCATACGTTCTTTTGCGCTGCCCGATATACCCATGAGCAAATCCTGCGCCAGACCCAGGGGTTCAAGCACCAGGCGTCGAACCGCATCCTGGAATCGCTGACCGGTGACAGCCTCCATGACCAGTGCGAGCACCCAGTGGGCGCTCAACCCGTGGTAGTGCACCCGGCTACCGGCGACCCACTCTGGCACCACATCGGCATAAAACTCGGCAACCTGCGACATGTCATGCCACATCGATGCCGGCACCTCGGCATGCGGAAACCCGGCCTGATGGGTGATCAGGTGATAAAGCGTGATGCCGCCTTTTCCGTGTCGAGAAAATGAAGGTAAATAGGCTGATACCGGATCGCCAAAGCGCAACTGGCCGTTCTCGGCAAGCTTCCAAAGCGCGGCTGCGATCAGCACTTTCGTGTTCGAATACAAAAGCCAGAGGTGGTCCGGACGCGCCACAACGGCCTGATCATCGAGGTTCGGGTCAGGCGATACCGGCTGCGCATTGGGCTCTAGGCTTTCGCGCTTGCCAAGTCGTGCCATGCCGAAACTTCGATCGACCAGCAAGCGCCCTTGCCAGGCAAGCGCAAGCTGGCAGCCAGGATACCGTCCCTCTTCGATATGCCCTTGGATCGCCGCATAAAGCGGTTCAAGGCTCGATGCGCTCAGTCCGAGCGAGGCTTGAGGTGCATCTTCAATAGGCGTAAAAACCAGGGGGAAATCCATGTATTTATCCTTTCGCGCAAATGCACGACCATGATCGACGATGCGCAAGCAGCATCATTCACCAGGACTGCGCCTCTGCCAAGCCTGCCGGTGGTTTTTCATCGCGGTGGCGGCGGCGGTCTTGCGATCGGAGCGGTTTTTTCGGGAACCACATGGATAATGCAGGCACCGACGGTATCAGGGAACTTTCTGAGCGTTTGCAAACCATGCAAAGGTGAGTGCTGAAAACCCTGCAGAGGATCTGCAAGGACTGGTCTTGTTGCGTGAAGGGCGTATGCAAGGCCTGGAACCGATTTATCGCCGCCATAGCGGCCCCGTTTATCGCTACCTGCTTGCGCTTGGTGCGAGCGAGGAATCCGCCTCTGATGCCTTGCACGATGCATTTTTAAGTTTTGCGCAGCAGGCGCAGGCTTTTGACCCGCAACGCGGCAGCCTAGGTGCCTACCTGGCCGGCATTGCCCGACACGCCTTGCTTGCACAGTGGCGCAGGCAGGGACGCGAAGTCAGCACCGAAGCGGATGCGGACTTTGGCTTGGGAGACCCGGACGCTGCAAGCGAACCGGGCCCGCTGGATCGGCTTGAGCGCGAAACCAGCCAGCGCGCACTTTGGCGGGCGATCGCGATGTTGCCCTTTGTGTTTCGTGAAGCAGTCTTGCTGGTGGATATTCAGGAGCGCAGCTATGTGGAGGCTGCATCAATTGCGGGGATTGAACTTAATACCTTGCGCACGCGTCTGCACCGGGCGAGGTTGCGACTTGCCCACATGCTTCAGAACGAATCGGCGATCAAGCCAGAAGGCATGCCGCATGCAGGCGATGCGCACAGGGCTGAAGACGGGCAGGCAAGTGAGTTCAACATCGCAAGCGGCAGGAAATCAAAGCCTTAAACCAACAAGCCTTTATCGAACAGGCCTTTACCGAACAATCTACCTTACAAGCCAGCGACCGAGTCATCCAGCAGCCGAGCCAGCCAACAACTAAGCATCCGAGCAACCGATAAACCTCCTAACCTATCAACCTCTGACCGAGCAGCCATGCATAGCCATCACCCCGAAACGATCCCTGAAACACAGCAGCTTCCGTGCCTTGATCCGGCCTGGACCGGCCTGAGGCGTGAGTTTGCAGGGCTTGGGCCGCCGAGGTGGTTGTGGTGGCGTATCCGGGTGCAACTCTGGTTCATAGAGCTGCATCAGCGCACGGCGCAGTCTGCCTGGATTAACCGGCTTACCACAGCCACCGCCTTGTGCATCCTTGCTGTGGTCTGGCTTAGTGCAAGCTCGACGTGGATGCAGCAGGGTCAACCGATTCAGGCAGCGTTGTCGCCCACCCACCCGCTTGCCTGGTCAACTCGATCGGTCGCAGCGCAAACAAGCCACAGCCTGGCTACCGGCACATCGAGTGCGCTCGGCGCCGAGTCGCTTGCCCTGCTTGGCCTACCATTTCTCGGGACGATGCAGGCGCATGAGGACTTGAGCGCAACCCGAAAAGCGCAATGGCTCACAAGCCACAGCGGTCAGGTGCTTGCGCTCAGGCTTTCTGACTGACCTTGACCAGGAGCCAGTTGCCATGCAGCCCATCCTTAGGGATCAATCCAGTAAGCCTCAGCCCTCGGTGGCTCAGATCATGCAACAAGCCCTTTGCCTTTGCCTGATCGCTCTGACCGGCTGTGGGTATGCGTATGGGCAAAGCCCGGGCGGCCTTTCGCCTCCTGCGCCTTGGCCAGCGCCAGCGCAACCGGGCCTACCAGCGCCAGCGCAACCGGGCCTACCAGCGCCACCGCCTCAGGGCGCGCCGATACCACCGGGGATGCATCATCTCGATCCAGCCGCCTTGCGGGTGATCCGCGGTGCCCCCTTTTGTGCTGATGCAGTCCACGGCATGCAGCAGCAGCTGCCCGATGGCAATCGCATCAGTTTGCAAAGCCGCTCGCGCACCTGCCGCGACGGCGAAGGCAGATTACGCCAGGAGTTTGAACGCGGCACACGAACCCTGGTGTTTTTGCGCGATCCCAAGGCGCGCGAATTCTGGGTGATCGATCCCGAGCGGCGGCGAGCTAGACGGCTTGACCGGCAAGGACCGACCGCGCTGGCGCTTGATCCGGAGCAGCGCGAAGCGGCAAAGGCCCTGATGGCGCAGCGCTTGGAGGAACGCGGCAGCGGCCAACGCAGCGATCTGGGCCAGCGTCAGAGCGAAGGTTTGCAATTGCAGGGCGAGCTCACAACCTGGACGATTGAGACCGGCCGGGTCGGAAACGATAAGCCGATTGTGATGACCCGCGAGGTCTGGCAGAGCCCCGAATTGGCAATTCCCATCGCAATCCAGGATCGCGATCCGCGCTATGGCGAGCGTTTTTTGCGGGTCTTCAATATCCGCCGCGATGAGCCTGATCCTGAGTTGATGCGCGTGCCGGCCGATTTTTTGAAACTCGATATCGAGCAGCGCCGCCCTCGCATGTTCGGCCCCTGAGCAGAGCTGACAGGCTGCAGCGTGCGCTGGTAGAGTTGCAGCTGAAGGTTTTCGATCCCGAAGGCTTTCCATTCTGAGTCAAGCCGATGATCCCTGCCCCTGCCCTGCCAACTTCGCGGCCGACTGTTTCGGCCATTCGTGCCGCCTTAAGCGGATCGGATTGCGAAACACCGGCTACGGTGTTTGATCCGGTGTCAGCGCGCATCGCCAGCGAGGTGGGATTTCAAACCGCCATTCTCGCTGGATCGATCGCCTCACATGTTCAACTGGCCGCACCGGACTGGATCGTTCTCACGCTTACCGAACTTGCGCACAGCGTGCGTAACATTTGTCGGGCCAGTTCAATCAGTCTTGTTGTTGACGCCGACCATGGATTTGGTAATCCCCTCAACGTGGTTCGCAGCGTTGAAGAGCTCGAACATGCAGGCGCCGATGCCATCACCATCGAAGACACCGACCTGCCTGCTGCCTTTGGCGGCAGGGGCAAGGAGCGCCTCATCAGTCGTGAAGAGGCACAGGCCAAGCTGCGTGCTGCGCTTTACGCCCGAAGCAACGCGGCCACGGTGATTGTGGGACGCAGCTCCTGTTTGCGGATCGAGGGTCTGGATGAAACAATTGTTCGATTACAACTTTTTGAACAATGTGGCGTCGACGCGCTTATGGTGATCGGGCTTGAAAACGAGGCTCAGCTTGCAGCGATTGCACGCGCCACGCAACTGCCTTTATGCTGCGGACCGGTACCTGCCGCACTCGGTTCTGAGCAGCTGGCAGCGCACCGCGTGCGATGGCGGATCACCGGCCACCACGCCTATGCAATAGCGATGAGGGCACTTTACGAGGCCTATTGCCAGCTTCATCAACGCGGCGATCCGGCCGATTACAGCCTTGCGCAGGCCAGTGCTGAGGATTTACAGCGCTGGATGCGCGGTGAGCAATTTGCCCGGCTGAAGAATAGCTTCATGCAAGTGCCCCAATAGGAGTGAGCTCATGAGTTGTCCAAGAACTCGAAACCAGTTGGAAGGACGCGTAGCTTTAGTCGTCGGCGCATCTGGAATTTTGGGTGCAGACTTTTTGGCTGACAAGGAATTGCCGCCTCAAGACAGATGGAGCGCGCTGTGAACCCCTCCACATCAAAACCCAAGGCCTTGGCCACTCGAAACCTGAGCGCGCAAGCGGTCACGGCTGCGGTGATCGAGCGTATGCAATCGTCACGCTCGGCGCGCTTTAAGGAGGTGATGGCAAGCCTGGTCAGCCATTTGCATGCATTTGCGCGCGACGTGCACTTAAGCGAAGATGAATGGGCGCTTGCGATTGATTTCCTCACACGAACCGGACAAAACTGCAGCGACTCAAGGCAGGAGTTCATTCTTCTTTCCGATACGCTTGGCTTGTCGACACTGGTCACACAATTGAATCATCCGAGCCAGGGTCAGGAAACCGAGCAAACCGTGCTTGGCCCATTTCACCGCGAACACAGTCCGCACTTCCCCTCTGGTGCCGATATCGCTCAGGGCATCGAGGGCAAACCGCTCTATATCTCAGGAACTGTCAGTGATGCCAAAGGTCATCGTCTAGCGGGTGCCCGCGTTGATATCTGGCATGCCGACCCGAGCGGTGCCTACGACGTACAAATGCAATCATTAGAAGGCGCCATGCGCTTGCGAGGCGTTTTTCACACCGACCCTCAGGGTGCATTTCACTGCTGGAGCGTCAAACCAACAGCCTACCCGGTACCCACCGACGGACCGGTGGGGACGATGCTCAAGGCATCGAGACGGCATGCCATGCGTCCCGCTCACGTGCACTTTATGATCGAGGCGAAAGGCTACGATCGGCTGATAACGCATGTTTTTGAACAAGGCGATCGTTATATTGATTCTGACGCTGTTTTTGGTGTCAGAGACGCGCTCATCATCCCCTTTACCGCACATCGCAACAAAACCGGTCCTGACGGACGCGTTCTGAAGGGCTCTCATTACCGGATTCATTATGATTTTCACCTGCGAAAAATCGCCGTGCAGAAAAAGCCCATGAGCAAGGATGCCAAGCGATGAAGGCGCAGCCACTGATATCGGATCGCGCGCCGTTTAGCGCAATCGTTGACCGCGCTCCGTGGCAGGCACCCCAGGGTGCGCGCATGCTGGTTTGGATCATCGTCAATGTTGAACACTGGTCGATTGAACGCCCCATGCCGCGAACTGTCCTGTCCCCGCCGATGGGTCAGCCGCTTTTGCCTGATGTACCGAACTGGGCTTGGCACGAGTACGGGATGCGCGTGGGTTTCTGGCGTTTTTTGGAGGCGCTTGGGCAACGCGGCATCAAAGCGACGCTTGCGATCAATGGCATCGTTTGCCAGAGCTACCCGCGCATTGCCATGGCTGCGCACCAGGCTGGCTGGGAATTCATGGGGCACGGCTATGTACAAGCCCCGATGCATCAACTTGCTGATCAGGCTGAGGCGGTTGCACAAACTATCGATGCGATCGCAACCTGCACCGGCGCAGCACCAGTTGGCTGGGAAAGTCCGGGCCTCACGCAGACCGATGAAACCCTCGACATCCTGTCGAAGGCTGGGATTCGTTATGTTGCCGATTGGGTGCTCGATGATCAGCCGGTCTGGCTTAGGGCAAAACCGAAGCCGGTTCTCTCGGTCCCCTACACCGTGGAAATCAACGATATTCCGATGATGCTTTTACAAGCTCATCGCGCCGAGGAGTTTTACAGCCGCGGCCTTGCGCAGCTTGATCGACTCTGGCTTGACAGCGCCAGACAAACACGTGTGATGTCAATCAGCATTCATCCCTACATCATGGGTGTGCCACATCGCATTGCGCAACTCGAACGATTGCTTGATGCGCTACTTGCAAAGCCTGAAGTCCATCTTTGTACCGGCTCAGAAATCGCCCAGTGTTATGCCGATCAGATTCCCGCCCCAGATCCTTCTCCTTGATGCTCAGGCAAAGGCTTGTACCCATAGGATTCATGCTGCGGATGCTTCCGCTACGCGGCGCGTTTGCTTGATGCGCCAATCGCAGCGTTGACCGCAGGCATCACGCGTTCGGCCATCAATCGCATCGATCGTTTGGCAAGTTTCGGGTCAAGCCAGTCATGGCCCGCATAGAGCAAGGTACCGAAATCACCGATCTGCTCGCGAAAGGCGAGAATCTCATCGACCACTCGGTTAACTGAGCCCGCAATCACCAGTTGCGAAGTCACACTTTCAGCGGTGACCTGATCATCGGGAATCGCATCATGTGCTTTAAACAAATTTGAACGGCCCGCAAAACCGACCAGCTTGCGGATCAGTTGCTTGAAATAAAAATGATATGGACCCGAGGCCGAGTGCGCATAGCGTCTTGCCAGCGCATCATCACTGTCCGTGACAAAAATGCTCTTCGCCACACGCCAATTGCATGGCTTGGCCTCGCGGCCTGCCTGTGCGCATCCTTCCACATAGCTTGGCCAATGCGACTTGACCCATTGGGGCAGCAAGAAATTGGCAGAAATCGGATCCCATCCCCGTGCTGCTGCCGAGGTCACCCCTTTGGAAAACGGTGCCACCGCGGTCACCACAATCGGAGGATGCGGCTGCTGATAGGGCTTAAGAATGATGCCCTGACCAATTTCGGGAATCATCGACCGGGCAGTGCTCACCTTAAAAAACTCGCCCTCCAGGTTGTAGGGGGCCTCACCGTTCCATATGTTGAGAACCATATTGATCGATTCAACAAACATATCGATCCGGTTTTTACCAAAGTTTCCGAAAACTTCCGCATCCGACATCAGTCCACCCGGGCTTATTCCCATAATGAAGCGACCCTGAAGCAAATGGTCAATCATCGACACCTGTGCTGCGATGGCTGCAGGATGGGAATTGGGCATGTTAAGGGTGCCGCTTCCGAGTCGTATCTGCTGGGTATGGAATGCGACGCTGCACAAAAACATCAGCGACGAGGTGATGTTTTCGGCCAGATCCGTGACATGCTCGCCGACATAAGCTTCGGAAAAGCCAAGTTGATCTGCAAGCATGATGGCCTCTCGGTCCTCTTGCAGGGTCTCATGCGCTTTGCGCTGCGGCGGATGCAAAGGCATCATAAACATGCCAAGGTTCATCGCAAAAACCCCCGAGCCAGCCGCACGAAATCGGCCGAGCGTTCGATCGAAGCCATATGGCCGCAAGGATCGAGCACCTCGAGCCTGCCTTGAGGTGTGGCTTGCGCCATCGCGCGCATCTCATCAGGTGGTGCTGCCATATCCTGCGCACCGGCCAGATACAAAACGGGCTGGCTCAGTGTGGAGAGGTGGTCATGCAAAGCGAGGGTTTGGATCGCGCGCACGCAAGCTTCATAGCCTTGATCGGAGCTTGCAGACACCATTGCCGCCACGCGCTCCATGATCAGCGGATTGGTCTCTTGAAACGCCGGGGTAAACCAGCGATCGAGGGTTGCTTTAACCAGCGATTTCACGCCGCCCGCATGAAGCGCTGCAATCCGATCCTCCCAGGACTTCATCGCTGCCTCATCGACCCGCGCCCGACAGTTACAGGCCATTAAGCGATCGACCCGATCCGGAAAGCGCAAGGCGGCAAAAAGTCCGGTCATGCCTCCGAGTGAAAGACCGATGATGTCTGCACTCGGACAGTCTGCGGCATCCATCACGGCAAGGAGGTCACCGCACAAATCATCCAGGCTCGCCCTCGCACTTGAGGCTTGACTTTGTCCATGTCCACGGGTGTCATAAAAAATTAATCGAAATTCTGGAGCAAGCGCCTCAGCAACTTCATTCCACATCGAGACATCGGCACCGAGCGAATTTGAAAAGATGACGGGCTTGCCTGTGAGACTACCGAGCTGATGCCATGCAATCAGGCTTCCATCGGGTCGCTCAATCCGAGACACTTGGGTTTTCATGCTTGCGATTCCTGGCTTCACTAATTGTCCCTATACTAGGGTTTGCGAACCGGGGGATCAACAAAGACCGAGCATGAACCAAGCGAATCAGGGCATTGTTGGGATCATCGGACTAGGCATCATGGGTTCCGCTCTTGCTGATCATTTGATCAGTAAGGGATTTACGGTTTTTGGATTGGACCCGGATGCCAACGCAATCGCAAGGGCTAAAAGAGCAGGCGTTCGATGCGTATCGGGCCCTGATGAGCTGCTCGGACACAGCCAACGCCTGATAAGTTCGCTGCCCTCGAGTGCTGCCTTCGACGCCACTTGCGATGCGATTCATGCGCATCAAAGCAGACAGGCAGACAAGCGGGTCTGCATTCTTGCTGAAACCAGCACCTTGCCACTTGAGGTCAAGCAAAAACAGCACCGGCGACTTTCAAAACTTGGTGTTCATTTGCTTGACTGCCCACTGTCTGGCACCGGCGCCCAGGCCCGCGCTGGCGACCTGATCGTCTACGCAAGCGGCCAGCGCAAAGCGATTGCGAGCATGATGCCCGTCTTTCGGGCCTTTTCGCGAGCCCAAATCGATGTTGGACGCTTCGGAAACGGCATGCGCATGAAACTGGTATCCAATTTGCTTGTTGCGATACACAATGTCGCCGCTGCTGAAGCGATTCTGCTTGGTAAGCGTCTCGGGCTTGACCCCGCCGACGTGGTTCGGGTTGTGGGCGAAGGCGCCGGGGCCTCAAGGATGCTTCAGGTGCGTGGGCCACTCATGGCAAGGCGCAACTGGCAGGAGGCAACAATGAAATTATCGCTTTGGCAAAAGGATATGGCGATCATCGGACAGAGCTTGATGCTCACCCAAACTCCTGCCCCGCTTTTTGCTGCAAGCGTTCCGATTTACAACGCTGCCCAAGCGCTGGGTCTCGGTGAGCAGGACACAGCCTCTGTGATGGCGGTGCTCGAGCAAATGGTCGGTGAGAAGGCGTGAGCGGTCCGGACCACAGCGCTTTTCGCCATGCGCTTGCACAGTTCCCCACCGGCGTGACGGTGGTGATCGGACAGTCGCCCTCGCGCAAAACCCCGGTTGGGCTGACCGTAAGCAGCTTTAATTCAGTTTCGCTCAGCCCCCCGCTTGTCTTGTGGTCAATCTCCAGCCACTCGCAACATCTTGATGCTTTTGCGGTAGGTCAGGCGCACCGTATTCATGTGCTCGCGCACAACCAGCAAGAGCTGGCCTTGCGTTTTGCCCAATCGGGTCGCGACAAGTTTGAAGGCATTCCATTGCGATACGGACAAAGACCTGCAGACGAACAAACGATGCAATCTGGGCAAGCAAAGGCGCCCGCTTTTGCGCCTCCGTGCGAGGCAATCAGCCTCGAATCGGTACCGCTTCTGGCCCACTGCAGCGCCCGTTTTGATTGCATCACCGATGTCATTCACAGCGCTGGCGATCACTGCGTCGTGATTGCCCGCGTGTTGTACTTTGAAGCCAGTGATCACGAACCATTGATCTTTGCCCAAGGTGGTTTTTTCGGACTTTCGAAGCGCTGAAACATTGGGGGTTGAACGCTGCTGCGTCCGCAGCAAACCGATTGGCCGCATCGCACAATCGAAACAGGGTCGCGGGTATTTCTGTCTTGACTGCCGTGAAGCAAGGCTGAGCTGTGCGAGCATGAAGCTTTCTTCAAAGGTGAACCATGCGAAGCAAACCAGCAACATTTCATGTGGGAGTCGATATCGGAGGCACCTTCACTGACTGCGTGGTGGTTGATGATCAGGGCCGCTTGATCGCAGCCAAATCGCCGTCGACACCCCCGCATTTTGCTCAGGGCATGCTCGCTGCGATGGCGCTGGCGGCAGAACAGCTCGGTCTTGAGTTTTCGCATTTTTGTCAACAAATTGCTGTGCTCACCCATGGCACGACGGTTGGCACCAACGCCTTAATCCAGCGCAAGGGGGCCAAGCTTGGGTTGATCACCACCATGGGCCACGAGGACGCTATTCACATCATGCGCGGCTCGCGCGGGGTGAGCTCGCGCAACCTCAATCAGGTCGTGCATTTTCCCGAAAGCCGCAAGCCAACACCAATCGTGACCAAAAGGATGATCCGTGGCGTGTCCGAACGGGTCGACTGTTTTGGCGAGGTGGTGGTACCACTCAATCTTGACCAAGTGCAAGCTGCGATCGAATTTTTACTTGCTGAGGGCGCCCAGGCGATTGCGGTCTGTCTGCTTTGGTCGTTTAAAAATCCGCAGCATGAGCATCAAATTGCGGCGATGATTCGCCGTCTGGCACCGGACTGTTTTGTGAGTTGTTCGGTGGACCTCGCGCCAAAATGGGGCGAGTATGAGCGACTTACCGCAACCGCGCTGAATGCTTATATCGGACCGGTTACCGCCCGCTACCTGAGCGCGCTTGACCAGCAATTGCGCGAGTCAGGCTATAGGCAAGCCCTTCAAATCACCCAATGCGGAGGCGGATCGATCTCGGTGCAACGTGCAATTCAGGCGCCTTTGCTCACGCTTGACTCGGGTCCTGTTTCCGGTGTGACCGGGAGTCAGTTTCTCGGGCAACTGATTGGCACCGACAACATCATCACCACCGATATGGGTGGCACCTCATTCGATGTTGGAATTATTGATCAAGGGCAGCCAGCTTTCAGTTTTACCGCAAATGTTGCCCAGTATGAGTATTTCATTCCCAAAGTTGACATCCAGGCGATTGGCTCGGGCGGCGGATCGGTGGCGCGCGTGGATAGCAAGGCCAAAACTTTGCGCGTCGGGCCTGAGTCTGCAGGTGCAGATCCAGGGCCTGCGTGTTATGCCAAAGGTAACGTTCTGGCTACCGTAACTGATGCTGATGTGGTCTTGGGTTACATCGATCCCGAGAACTTCCTTGGTGGGCGTATCCGCCTCGACAAGGACAAAGCGACCGAGGCGGTCGCCAAGGTTGCGAAGGAACTCGGTCTGAGCCTTATGCAGGCTGCTTCGGGCATTGCCAAAATTGCTGAATTCAAGATGGCCGACATCATTCGTAAGACAACTGTTGAAAAGGGGCTGGATCCAAGGGATTTCGTCCTCTTTGCCTTCGGTGGTGCTGGTCCGGTGCACGCCGGGGTGTTCGCCCGCGAGCTTGGGGTGCAGCACGTGGTCATTCCGCTCAACAGAATTGCGTCAACGTGGTGTGCATTCGGCGCAGCGACCGCGGATATTTTGCATATCCACGAACTTGTCGATATTCAGACCTCCCCCTTTGACCCCAAACGGGTGCAAAAATGTGTCGGCAAACTGATGCAAAAGGCTGTCCGGCAGATGCAAGACGACGGGATTCCGGGCACCACGCAGCGATTTCAGTGCAGTATCGACATGCGACACCGCGGACAGATCAACGAGGTTGAAGTACCCTGGCCGGTTGCCTACGAAGCCCAGATCATCGGCGGCAAAGCCCAGATCAGCGCTTTGGCAATCGAGACGCTCACCCACGATTTTTACAAACGCTACGAAACGATTTACGGGCAGGGCTCCTCGTATCGTGATGTCCGGCTCGAAATGGTGAGCTTTCGCATTCGCGCGATGGCTGACACCCTGCGGCCCAGAATAACAAGCGTCAGGGTTGGTTCAAAAGCTCCCGTTCAGAGGGCCTACACCGGAATCCGATCGGTTTACTTCGATGAGCGCACAAGCAGCATCGACACGGTGATCGTCAACGGTGCAGCCTTACGTGCGGGCAACCAGCTCCAAGGCCCTTGCGTTGTTGAAACAACCGACACCACGATTGTGGTGCGACCCGGACAGCATCTGAAGGTTGATGCCTGGGGAAACTTTCAGTTGCACTTTGAAGCAGTGTAAGACCTTGATCAGCCAATCAACAGGACAACTTAACGAGTAGGGTCATGGCAAAAATTAGTGAAAGCACCCATTTGCGATTTGACGGAAAGCAAAGCGGTTACGTTCCACCGAAAACACTCAGGATTTCGCCCAAGCTGCAACTGCATCGTGAGGCTGCCGAAGGCATCGATCCGATCACGTACGAGGTGATACGGCACTCGTTGTGGAACGTCAACGAGGAGCACGGTGCGACGATTCAACGGTTGTCAGGTTCACCGGTTGCGATGTATGCCCTGGATTTGAATCCATCGATCCTGACCGAAGACGGCGAATTCGTTTACTTTGGGCCCTACATGCAATACATGTCGGGGGTAACCGATACCCAGGTCAAATGGATTCTAGAACATAGATCTGAAAATCCCGGAATTCATCCCGGTGACATGTTCCTGGCCAATGACCCCTGGGTAGGTGCTGCGCATCAGCAAGATGTGATGTTAATTTGCCCTGTTTTTCATCACGATCAGTTGTTTTGCTGGGTCACCAACTGCCTTCATCAGTACGATATCGGCGGAATCACGCCATCGAGTTTTTGCATGGCTGCTGAAAACGCTTACGAAGAAGGCATTTTGATTCCTCCGGTAAAGATCATCGAAGCAGGCCATATCCGACGCGATATTGAAGAACTCTATTTGCGCGCCTCTCGAAAACCTGAGGCGGTAGCACTAGATTTTCGTGCACAACTTGCAGGCAATACGACGGCGAAAACACGTATCGAGACCCTGCTCAAGCGCTACGGCCCGAAGCTGGTGAAGGCGGTAATGCGAAAGATACTCGACGACGGCGAGCGAGCTTTTCTGGAAAAAATGGCGCGTTTGCCTGATGGCAGCTGGCGCGATCGAACCTATGTGGAGTGTTCGAGGCCCGGCGACCGCAAAACCCATCGTGTGCAATTAACCCTCCACAAACGGGGAAACAGTCTGATTTTCGAAAATGAGGGGACTGCCGAGCAAGATGGTGCAATGAACGCCACCTTCAGCGGATGGCGAGGCTCGATCATGGTGGCCTTCAATCAATTGCTGTGCTGGGATCAATACTTTGCCATCGGCGGCGCATTGCGGCATGTGGTGTTTGATCCTTCACCGGGCACGATGAACTGTGCCAATTTTCCCGCTTCGGTATCGACTGCGCCGGTGCAGGCCATGGAAATCTCACTCTACCCCGCTTACAACGTGTTATCGAAGATGATTTATTGCGATCCAATCATGCGCCAGGACATCATGTGCATCGGCGGCACAAGCCAATGGCCTGCCACAATTTTTCGCGGTCAGGATCAATGGGGCGATTCCTACGGCTATCTGCTGGTTGATCCGATCGGTGGCGCCATCGGCGCCTTTGCAAGCGGCGACGGTATCTCGACCGGCGGACAGTCACGGACACCGATTTGCAAACTGCCTAACATTGAACATACCGAACAGAGCTTTCCGCTGCTTTTTTTATATCGAAAAGAAGTGGTCGATTCGGGCGGCGCCGGTTTACATCGCGGCGGCTTATCGGCAGAGTCCTGCTTTATCCCGCACCGCACACCGCAGATCACCCACGACACCCTTTCCTCAGGCAATGCCATGCCGACCTCATCGGGCATGATGGGCGGCTATCCAGCAACGGTGAACGTTTATAAGTATAAAGCCAATAGCGATATTGCTGATCGTTTCAAAAAATCACAGATGCCAGGAGACATCGCTGAATTGCAGGGCCAGTCAAAAACCTTGGCTTTGCGCCAGCAAAATTTTCTTCAAATGCCCAATGACGTCTACGCCGTCATCTGGTCTGCCGGAGGCGGTTTCGGCGATCCGATTGAGAGGGATCCGCAACGTGTCCGCGAAGATGTGTTTGAAAACGCCGCCGTGTCAAAACAAGCTGCTAAATCCATTTACGGCGTGGTCTTTCGACGCGATCAATCGATCGATGAGCTGGCAACAAGCAAGCTTCGTCAGTCGATCAGGCTCAAGCGCATGGCTTACCCCGGTGGACCCAGCAAGCTGCGTAGGGCGCCCGAGCGGGGCAGGCTTTGGGAGGTCACAGAAAACCTGGCAGTCTACGAAGTCAAAAGCCCCAAGGCATTGGGCGCGAACGCATCGGGCGCAAACCTTCAAGGCAGCGCGGCTGAGCGTATCGGTCCGGGGGTAACCGTAGCACGATGGTGTTGCCGTGCCTGCCGAACTGACCTCGGCTTCATGTCAAAAAACTACAAGATCGGCTGCCGTCGGCTTGACGCAGCGATTCAATCCGCCAATCCAAACATCGGTGACTGGCGCCGTTACATCGACGACGAACCTGTTTTTCGGCAGTTCTTCTGCCCCGGTTGCGGCCGCCTGATCGAAAATGAGATCGCCAGAAAATCGGATGATCTGCTTCAGGACATCGAATGGATGAGCACCGGTCGCATAGGATCAGCCGAGGACTAGCGCTCAGGCTTAAGGCCCTGCCTTAAGCCACTTTGCCCAAGGCCTGCAACACCCGCTCAGGCGTGAAGGGCTGGGTGCTGAGATTTGCGCCCAAGGGTGCAAGCGCATCATTAATGGCATTCATGATCGCTGCAGGTGCGCCTGCGGTACCTGCCTCTCCTGCACCCTTGGCTCCCAGCTCCGAGCTGCGGGTTGGGGTTTGCACATGATCGACCACAATGTCGGGCATTTCAGCGGACATCGGAACAAGATAATCGGCCATCGAACCGTTCAAGAGCTGCCCGTCATCGGTGTACAAGCATTCTTCAAGCATTGCGCCGCCGATGCCTTGCACAATACCGCCACGAATCTGCTCATCGACCAGCATCGGGTTGATGACCGTTCCACAATCTTCAACACACCAGTGTTTCAATAATTTAACAAATCCTGTATCGATATCGACCTCCACCAGCGAAGCCTGCATGCCGTTGGTGAAGGTAAAACCATACTCACGCGGTGTGTAATGACGGGTCACAGTCAACTCAGACTGAAAGCCCATCGGTAGGGTATCGGGCCGAAAGTAAGCAATACGGCCAAGCTCTGAGATCTCAAGCTTGAGTTCGCCGCTTAATTTGCTGATGACCGCATTGTGGCGGACATCCAGACTTGCTTTATCGAGCTGAAGAATCGCCGCTGCAACATCGAGCATGTTTGAGCGAAGCGCCTTACCGGCCTGCAAAACAGCCTCACCGCCGATGCCCGCGCCGCGCGATGCCCAGGTGCCGCCACCGTAGGGCGTGACCGCCGTGTCGCCTGTCATCACGCGGACCTTGTCGATACTCACACCCACGGCAGTGGCAGCAATTTGCGCGAAAACCGCCTCGGTGCCCTGACCTTGCTCGGTGACGCTCACCAAAACCTGAATCATGCCGGCAGGGTCAAGGCGGATCGTGGCGCCGTCTTGGGCTGAAATCCGCGCGCCGCCAACGCCGTAAAACGCCGGCGAGGGGTTGGTCACCTCAATCATTGCAGCAAGTCCAATTCCGCGGTAAACGCCTTGTTCACGCAGCGCAGCCTGTTGTTTGCGCAAACCCTCATAGTCCATCAAGGCAAGCAACCGGTCGAGGCACTGGTGATGCGATAGCTTCTCGAATTTTATACCGGAAGGAAAACTGTAAGGGTACTGATCATCGGCAATCAGGTTGATGCGCCGAAACTCAGCCGGGTCCATGTCCAAGGATCTTGCTGCCTCGTCGACAATCCCTTCGGTAAGTGCGACCGCAATCGGATGACCCACCGCGCGGTACTGGCAGGTAACGTTCTTGTTCGTAAAGACCACATCGAGTTTTGCGCGGTACTGGAGATGGCGATAGGGACCACCTGTCAGATTCACAACCTGATTGCCTTCGATACCGCTTGTTCGGGGATAGACCGAATAGGGGCCGATCGCGGTCAAATCTTCAAGATCAAAGGCGACAATCTGGCCGTCACGCTTGCAGGCCAGGCGAACGGTGGCTTCGTGTTCGCGCGCGTGAATATCGGTGACGAAGGATTCAGCACGGTCGGCTTGAAACTTCACCGGACGGCGAAGCATCACCGATAAGGCCGCGGTGGCCATCTCATCGGGATAAACATGGACCTTGATGCCGAAGGACCCTCCCACATCCTTGCAGATCACACGGATGTTCGATTCGGGAATGTTCAAGTGGCGTGAAAAGATGTCTTGCATCATATTCGGCGCTTGCGTCGCGTGATAGACCGTGAGGCTGTGTTCGGCAGGGTTGTAGTCTGCAAGAATGGCCCGCGGCTCATTGCACACCCCGGTGTGGCGACCGAATCGGTAGGTCTTCTCAACGACTACATCTGCAGAGGCCCAGGCCGCCTCGAATCCCTCAGTTTTCAGCTCTCGATGAAAGCAGATGTTGTCACCGAGTTCGGGATGGATCACGCTGTGTCCTGCCAGGGCGTCGCGCATGTCGGTGACAACCGGCAGCAGTTCCCATTCGGCCTCAATGAAATCGAGCGCGTCCTCGGCCTGCCTGCGGCTTTCAGCAATCACAGCTGCCACCGCCTCGCCTTGCCAGCACACCCGATCCACAGCAACTGCATGTTGGGCTGCCGACTTGATACCCTTTAAGTGACCAAGAACACCAACCCACGCGCTGCAAAAGGCGGCCACATCCTGACCGTTGAAAACAGCGATCACACCGGCTTGCTTTCGAGCGTTGTCAAGCGTGAGCGATTTGATCCGCGCATGCGCATGCGGGCTGCGGAAAAAAGCCACATGGGCTAAGCGAGGCAGACGAATATCATCCAGATAGGTTCCACGGCCTTGCAAAAGCCTTTTCGCCCCGCTGCGCGGAATGCTCTGACCAATATAACCGTTTTGCAATTTTGATTGATCTGATGTTTGAACCGGCAACTCTGATCTCGCGTTCATGACAAAGCCCCTTGCGCCTTGCTGCGTGAAATCGCAGTCTCAATGGCGTCGACGATGGCCTGATAACCGGTGCAGCGACAGTAGTTGCCAGAGATGTAGGCGCGAATCGTTTCGCGGCTGGGTTCGCTGTCCTCTTTCATGAGGGACAGAGCGGTTAGCAACATGCCCGGCGTGCAAAAACCGCACTGCATCGCATTGTGCTCAAGAAAAGCCTGCTGCAAGACGGCGAGCTCGCCGCTGTCGGACAGGCCTTCGATGGTCTGAACCTGCTTGCCCTGTGCTTGCACCGCAAGCGTGAGGCAGCCGCGAACCAGTTCGCCGTCGAGCAGCACCGAACAAGCACCGCACACCCCGTGCTCGCAGCCCAGGTGTGAGCCGGTTAAACCGAGGTCCTCACGAAGAAAATCGACCAGGTGTTGGCGCACCAGCACCTCGCGATCGACACGCTCTCCGTTAACACGCAGCTGAACGCGCATCCCCTGCTCAGATAAACCCGCCGTTGTTGAATGATCATTCATCGCTTGATGCTCCTTTATCCAATGCCATCTCGGCCAGCACGCGGCCAAGCAACACTTTGGCCCAATGCAGTTTGGTCGCTGCCCGGGCTTGTAAATCGTCTGGCGGCGTTAAATCCTGATCGAGCGCTTCCTGGGCATGCCTGATCGTCATCGGTTCGATCGACTGGCCAATCAGACAGGAGGCAGCCTTTTGAGCCAGCACCGGCCTGTCCCCGAGCGCAAAAAAAGCCAGATGCAGCGCTTGGAGCTTACCGTCCTCACCCCATTGCCCGCGCGCTGCCAGGCCCGCCATCGCATAGTCACCGTGCCGACGCGCAAGTTCTTGGAAACCAAATCGTTCCCCGGGCTGGGCAACCGGAAACTCAACCGCACATAAGATTTCATCGCTCGCTAATGCAGTCTGATACAAACCCTGGAAGTAATCAGCAGCTGCCACCATACGCTCGCCTCGAACCGACTTGAGCCGCATGCTTGCAGCACAGGCCAGTGCCACGGCCGGGTACTCAGCGGCTGGATCAGCCAAGGCAAGGCTTCCACCGATCGTTCCACGGTTTCGGATCGCGGCATGCGCCACATAGGGCACTGCCAAAGCAAGCAAGGGCACATGGCGCATCACCAGGTCGGATTGCATCAGTTCGCGGTGTGTGCTGAGCGCGGCAACTTCAAGAACCGAACCCTTCAGACGCTCACCACGTAGTTCATCAAGTCCGGCGATATCGATGAGCCACTGCGGATGGGTCAGTCTGAGGTTCAACGCTGGCAGCAGACTTTGCCCGCCTGCAAGCAACCGAGCGCCATCGCCATGTTGATGCATCAGTTGCATCGCTTCTTCAAGGTTTGCCGCTTTTTGATAAGCGAAAGAAGGGGCTTTCATGGCAGGGCAACTCCAGATTCAAGGCCAACGCTATCGGTTGTACGCATGGATGTGTTCTGACCCTTCGATGGAATCACAGGCTGAATGACCGCGCAAGCGCCCTGGGTCATAAGTCTTGCTCAAAGCGGGTTTCTGGGACAGTGAAAAGCGCAATATCCATCCACAGCGTTCAATCAACTGGACAAGCCTGCTTGGCTTCGCGCACAATCCATCCGAACAAAATCAGGCAAGCATGGGCAAACACGCTCGGTTCCACCTTGCACATATGGAGACAGCCATGGATATTTCACGACGCAAACTGATCGGTACGGCCTCGGGTCTAACGGTTGCAAGTTCCATGTTCAGCATGCCAGCATGGGCAGATAACCCGATCAAAATCGGTATGAGTATGCCCCAGACGGGTCCGCTCGGCGCCGGCGGGAAAGCAGCCCTGCTCGCCTTGAAGATGTGGGTTGAAGATGTCAACGGCCGCGGCGGTTTGTTGGGCAGGAAAATTGACTTCACCGCCTATGACGACCAAGGCAACCCCGCAAACACGCCGGGAATTTATTCCAAGCTTTTGGACGTCGACAAGGTTGACTTACTGATCGCTCCTTATGCCACCGTGCCGACTGCACCGATCATGCCTTTGGTCAAGCAACGCGGCAAGCTGCTGATGGGCAATTTCTCTTTCCAGGTCAACGCCAAGGTGAAACACGACATGTGGTTCAACAATGCGCCTTGGAACGACGCCGACGGTTGGTTTGCGGGCTTTTTGCAAGCTGCCAAGGATTCAAATTCCAAGACGATTGCGATTTGCGCATCGGACCAGGAATTTGCACAAAACCTTGCCAATGGCGTTCGTTCGGGCCTTGCGAGGACCGGTTTGAGTTCGGTCTACGACCAGAACTATCCGCCAACCACCAAGGACTTTTCTTCCATCGTGCGAGCGATCCGATCAACGAAGCCGGATGTCGTATTCGTGGCCTCGTACCCTGGTGACTCGGTCGGAATTGTCAACGCCGCCCACGAAATCGGACTCGGGCCAAGCGTGAAAATTTTTGGCGGCGGCATGGTGGGACTGCAGTTCACGCCGGTGATGGAAAGTTTGGGCAGCAAGCTAAACGGTATCATTAACTATAACACATACGTTCCGGGCATGCCGCTCAAGGGGATCGACGATTTCTTCAAACGTTACACAGCTAAAGCGATCGCCGAAAAAGTTGATCCACTTGGCTACTACCTGCCGCCCTTTAACTACGCCACGGGCCAAATGCTTGAACAGGCGATCAATGCAAGCAAGTCGATTGACGACAAGGCCATCGCGGCCTATTTGCGGTCAAACACCATCGATACGATCGTCGGTCCGGTGAAGTTTGATGCAGGTGGTGAACGCGCCAACCAGCGGGTGATCATGGCGCAGTTTCGCGGTGTTAAGGATAAAGATTTAGAACAATTCCGTTCACCCCAGCGTCAGGTGATCATTCACCCAAGCGCGGATAAGACCGGCGACATGATCTATCCCTATGAGCAGGCTCGAAAAGCATAAGTTCGAACGCGAAGCCTGAGTGACTGCGCGGGTAAGCTAGCGGCTCAATGGCATTTTCTTTCGACCTGCTTTTCGAAGCGATTTTGTTCGGCATCTTGCTCGGCGGCTTTTATGCCGCCGTGAGTCTTGGCTTGTCGGTTTCTTTTGGCTTACTTGATGTGCCCAATGTTGCCCACCCCGCTGTCTTGCTCCTGGGCGCTTACGCTGCCTTCTCACTCGGACACTTTGGCATTGACCCGATTCTCGCCGGTGTTTTGCTTATGCCCTTGTTTTTTGTTGCCGGCGCACTTTTTTACAGAATCTATTATGTGGTCTTCGAGCGCCGAGGAGACTCGGCCGCTGTCAACGGCCTTGCTTTTTTCTTTGGCCTTGTTTTCATAATCGAAGTGGGTTTGGTAATCGGCTATGGCGTGGATCAGCAGTCGGCCACAGCACCCTATATCGGTGGGAGCCTGGAATTGGGCGATATCCGCTTGCCCTACCGATTGCTGGCTGCCTTCTCGGTCGCCTTGGTCATGGCACTTGCCCTCTCGGTCTACCTATCCCATACCTTCTATGGCCGCGCGATCAAAGCGGTTGGACAGGATGAGGGCGCATTACGCCTAATGGGTGTCGACCCGGTGCGGGTCAAGCAACTCGCATTCGGGATTGCAACCGGGGTCAATGCTCTGGCCGGTGCGGTGTTGTTAATCCTGGCACCCGTCGAACCCACCATGGATCGGATCTATATCGGCAGGACCTTTTGTGTAGTCGTGCTCGCCGGGCTCGGATCGATGAGCGGAACGCTCGTAGCCGGTTTGATTCTCGGCGTTGCCGAATCGATCGTCTTGATGTTCTTTGGTGCTTCGTGGGCGCCAGCTGTCGCCTTTGGTCTATTGATGGTGATGCTCGGATTCAGGCCGCAAGGTCTGTTCGGACGCTGAAATCCGTATGCGATTCTGGATCATCAGTGCAGCCCTGTGGATCGGTGCCGTCTTTTTGGCGCTTTCAGGTGCAAACAACTATCTTTTTTTCGCTGGCTTTGTCGTCTTGCAATCGATTGTGCTGGCCAGCGCTTGGAACATTCTTGGCGGATACGCCGGTTATGTGAACTTCGGCGTCCCGGCCTTTATCGGTGCTGGGGCCTACGCAGCCTTGACGATGCACCTGAGCTTTGGTGCGAATGTGCTTGTGCAGATTGCCGCTGCCAGCGTGGTAACCGGACTGATCGGTTTTCTTGTGGGCTTGCTCACCGTACGACTTCGGGGCATCTTTTTTTCGATCGCAACCGTCGCGCTGGTTTTCATCTTTGAGACGCTCGTGATGAATTCACCTTTTCTCGGTGGCGCAACCGGCATGCAACTGACCCGGCCCGAGTCCGGTGGCTTCTTCTCCAGTTATATGCGCATGCTGGTGGTGGTTATGACCGGGCTTGCGGTGCTAGCGGTTGCCACCGCCCGTTATGTCCAGCAATCTCACATCGGACGCGGTCTTCGTGCAGTGCGAGACTCTGAAGAGGCAGCGGAATGCTCGGGCGTGCCAACACTCAGGCTTAAGTTACTGGCCTGTGCGCTCTCTGGCGCCTTGCTCGGTGCGGCGGGCGCACCCCTGCCGATGTATTTGAGTTACATCGAGCCTGCCTCAACCTTTAACCTACTGTATGCAGTGTCCGCACTTGCGATGCCGATCATTGGCGGCATGTCCCACTGGATTGGACCGGTGATCGGAGCCATTCTGCTTTCAAGCTTGCAGCAAATCGTCACCGTCACAATTTCGAGCGAGTTAAACGTTCTGGTTGTTGGTCTTTTGCTGGTGGTTTTTGTGGTTGTTGCACCTGAAGGGATTGTTGGTCTGGTGAAGCGATGGAAATCATCCTCAAGGTAGATCAGGTCTCCAAGCACTTTGGCGGCTTTACCGCACTGAATGCGGTGAGTCTCGAGCTCAAACGCGGCGAGCGGCTTGGTCTGATCGGTCCGAATGGCTCTGGAAAGACCACCCTTATCAACTGCATATCAGGTGCGCTTGTCAACGAGAGCGGGCAGATCGTGTTTCGCGGGAAATCCATCGGGAGCTTGCCTGCCTACCAGCGAACGCGTCTGGGAATTGCCCGAAGTTTTCAGATTCCGCGTCCTTTTCGCAGCATGACCGTTATGGAAAATCTATTGGTCCCCCTGTCCTATGTCGGCGGATTGTCCGGAAAGACAGCCGATGCGCGGGCCGAAGAGATCCTGAGCGGCATGGGCCTGGCATCAAAAATGGATCAGGGCTGTAACCAACTCTCACAGGTTGAGTTGCGCAAGCTGGAACTTGCCCGTGCCATGGCGGCCGACCCGCAATTGCTGATTTCCGATGAAGCGATGGCGGGTCTGGCCGGTACAGAAATTGATGAGGTACTTGCGATTCTGCACAGCTTGAATCGCAAAGGCATCACCATCATCATGATCGAACACATCATGCAAGCTGTGATGTCATTCTCAGAACGGGTGGTCTGTCTCGATGCCGGCCAGATCATTTGCGAAGGTACCCCGGCCGAAGTCGTCGCTAACCCCTTTGTGCAAAGGGCATACCTTGGCGATTAGGCTTCAGGTTGATGCGGTTCATGCCGGTTACGGCGCCGTGAAGGCCTTGCAGGGGGTGACTTTGTCGCTTGAGCAAGGCCAAACCGTTGCATTACTGGGTACGAACGGCAACGGCAAAAGTACCTTGATGAAGTGCCTGATGGGCATGGTTCGACCGACTGCGGGACAGATCGTTCTTGATATTGATGGCCAACGCCATGACCTCGCCAAGCTCAGCACCGAAGCCATCGTGAATCTCGGCGTGGCTCTCGTGCCGGAAGGCCGACGGCTTTTCCCGAAGTTGAGCGTTCAAGAAAATCTGCTTCTCGGTGCCTTTCGCCCGTCTGCTCGCAGCAGCATTCAAGCCAATCTGGCCTTCTGCCTCGAGGCTTTTCCAGTGCTTGCTGAGCGCAAGAATCAGTTGGCGGGATCGATGTCCGGCGGCCAACAGCAAATGCTCGCGATTGCGCGTGCCATCATGTCTTCGCCGCGATTGCTGCTTGTTGATGAACCTTCGGTAGGGCTTTCCCCGCTACTGGTTTCTCAAACGATCACGAAGCTCAAGGAACTCAAAGATCAATACCAGCTCACCGTGCTCATGGCCGAACAAAACTTCAACCAGGCGATGCGGATTGCCGACTATGGTTACATTATTGTGCACGGTGAGATCGTTTTTGAGGGCGATGTGTCAACGCTTCGCGAAAATGAACTTGTTAAAAGCTATTACCTCGGCCTTGCCTGACCACATTAACCCTGGCTTTCAATCTTGCGCTTGTCCTGATGTTTACAGCGTAGCAGGCGCCTTATAGTCTGAGCCGACTGCAACTGCGCCCCAGGGCACGGACTGCGCATCCCAGCTAAAGCCAAAATGGCCCATCAGGGCATGAGCGTCGCGAAAAATACCTTGCAGTGGATCATGATGATAAATACCGTTTGCACCCGCCATGCTGTGTAAGCTATCTACTGCTTCGGTGCAAAGCTGCACTGCAAAAGCGACATTGCGTTTCGGCCTTAACTTTTCGAGCAGACCCGGTAGCTGGCCTGCCTCAGCCATCCGCTGCGCAAGCGCACAATCCTCAAGAGCCAGCGCGCGCGCAGCGTCGATGCGCGCACCCGCAGCAGCCAAACGCTGCTGAACTGTTGGCAAATCGCGCATCTTGAGACTTTGATAACTCGTGCTGCGCTGCTCAACCAAGGCAATGCTCGCATCAAGGGCCGCTTGCGCATTGCCGATTGCAGCACCGACCAAGCAATGGCTTCCCATGGTTGACAGCCCAATGCTGAACAATGGATTGTGATGGATCGCCGCCCCCGGAAATTCACGCCCTCCTCGAGCCTTGAGCATGGAGAGCGCCCGATGCGATGGCACAAAGACATTCTCGGCCTTGACCGACTTGGACCCTGTACCCGACATACCCATCACATGCCAGTCATCGATGATTTCGTAGTCTGCACGTGGAACCAGACACATCAAATAGTCCACCACATGATCGCCATCACGCAGCAGCGCTGCGAGCATGTTCCAGGGACTCGGATCAACACCACTTGAAAAATTCCAATAACCCGACAGCACATAGCCCCCAGCGACCGCTCTTGCACGGCCCTGGGGATAAGCAATCCCTGAGGCAATCAAGGCGTCGGGGTCCTGATCCCAGATATCGCACTGTGCCTGCTCCTCATAAAGCGCAAGCATCCAGTGATGAATCGCCCAATTTCCAACGCACCAGGCGGTTGAAGCGCAGCCGCGTGCCAACTCGGCCGGAATACGTACCAAGCTGTCGAAAGGCAACTCCATGCCTCCCCACCGCTTGGGCTGCACGATGCGCAGCAATCCGCTTGCGTGCAAATCGTCAACCGTCGCAGGCAGCATGCAACGGGCCTGCTCGGTGGCTTTTGCCCGGTCGCGCAGGCGAGGCACCAGAGCACTTGCATTGTCAAGCGCATCGTTCAGGCTGTAATGCGAAAAATCGCGGCGACCTTCGCCAGCCAAAGCGCCTTCGGCTTCTGGACCTAAGCCTTCAGCCCTCGGGGCGTTCAACGCTGTTCCTCCACCCGTGGCATGGCGGAATAGTCCTCACCGCCCCAGTCGGGGGCGTCATCGATGCCGAAGAAATTCAACTCGATCATCAAACCGTTTGGATCACGGACAAAGAGCTGATAAAGATTCGATTCGGGAAGGTGGCGAGGGCGAAAGGCGATACCGCGCGCTTTGAAGCGTTCGATGAAGCCTGAGGGATCGTCGGCGAGAAAAGCGATATGGTCCACCACTCCACTCTGATCACAGGCTGCATCGACCTTTGTTCCCAGGTAATAGGTTTCTCGGTTCGGGATGTTGTTTGGGCCCATATGAACCTGGATTTTGCCCCCGGTCCCAAGCCAATATCCTGGAAAGGGAAAGTTAGGCCTCGGCATTTGCTCGAATCCCAGCACATCCATATAAAAGCTTCGGCTGAGTTCAAGATCGTTGGCACGAACGAAATAATGATTCAAATCCACGATTGCCATTAAAGCCTCACTAAAATGAAGACAAGACTGTCGGATGTCGACCTGTACCTTTGCACCCGGAAAGACCCGGTAAAACCCGGATCAGACATCGTTAGCCTCCCGGGACTATAGAACCAATTGATCAAGCGATCAACAAACATGACAGCACTTTCACTACCCTCGAACCTACCCGCAAACTGGTTTGCCATGGTCATGGGCCTCGGCGGCCTTTCGATTGCCTGGCAACGCGCTGAAGCTTTGACTGGCTTATCACCGGATGCGGGCTACGGCATGGCCTGGTTCGCCTTGGCGGTGTTTATCGTCTTGCTTGCGGCTTACCTCAGAAAGATGAAGAAGCACAGCGAAGCTTTTTTGGCCGAGTACCGCAATCCAAGCCAGATCGCCTTTGTGGGCGCGATACCGATTTCGATGGAGGTCCTGGCGGTCGCCTTTGTCAATCACCACCCAGGCCTTGCAGAAGGATTATTGCTGATCGGTATGCCGCTTCAACTATTCGTTCTTTCGACCATGTTCCGACGCTGGCTGGTCGGCGAGAAGATCGATCCGCAGGCCATCACACCGGCCTGGTTTATACCAGCTGTGGGCGGTGTGTTGGTACCTTTAAGCGGCCCGCAGCTTGGCTATGTGGCGGTTGCCTGGTTTTTCCTCGGCATCGGACTATTGTTATGGATTTTTCTGATGCCGATTCTGCTTGCGCGACTTATTTTTATCGGTCCGCTGCCAGCGGCAGCCCAACCCTCCTTACTGATCCTGCTGCCGCCACCGGCACTCGGTATGGTGGCTTATGTCACACTGAGCGGTCAGCTCGATGTGTTTGCCCTTAGCCTGTTCGTGCTGATGCTCTTTCTTGCAACGATTTTGCTAAGCCTTATCGGGCCACTCACCCGCTCGAATTTCAGCATGACCTGGTGGGCATTCAGCTTTCCCACCGCTGCATCTTCAGGTGCATGCAGCTTTATGGCGCTACAAACCGGCGCGCCCGCCGCCAAGGGGCTTGCCCTGGTTGCGCTGCTCTTGTGTACGGGGGTGATTTTTGCTCTGCTCCTGCGAACCCTTGTCGGGATCGTTCGCGCCCAGTCCACATCAGCGTAGATCATCAACAGTACCCAACAAAAAACCGGCCCGAAGGGCCGGTTTTTCGTTTCACGAGGTGACCTGGCGATGCCTGAAGTACTCAGCGGCGATCAAAAGTCCGCGCTTAAGGTCAAGCCTGCAAAACGCGGAGCGCTCAAGTAGTAAAACACGGTTTCGGCAGACTTCAGTGTGGTGGTACCCGATGTAATCGCCTTCGTGTTGATCGCTGAGCCCGAAGCTCGTAAGTACTCTTTGTCAAACAGATTGACCACGTTAAAGCGCAGTGTCAGTCCCTTACCGATGCCAATATTGCCAAAACGATAGCCCGCGTTCAGATCAAAAACTGTATAACCGTCGGACCAATCATCATTCATCAGACTGGTATACATTTTACCGGTTCGTTTACCCTTGAGCTGAAAATAGCCCGGGCCGTTGGTGTACTGCACGGAGAGTCCAGCCATTTGCTTGGGTGCAAGCGGAAACTCTTTGCCGGCAACCGGGACCTGATAGCTTGCACTAAAGGGCAGGTTGTCTTGAATCTCGGTATTGTTCAGTGACAAGGACGCGTACGCACTGAAGCCTTCAATCGGACGCGTACCGAGTTCAAACTCCAGTCCTTTCGCCTTCACACCGCCCACGTTGACATAGCTTGACTTGTTCAACTCCGGATCGAAGCCGTTAGCCTGACGGTTCTTGAAGTCGATGATGAAGGCTGTGGCCGAAGCAGTGATCACCGAACCGAAGTAACGGTATCCGACATCAACCGTCGTCGAGGTTTCCGCTTTCACGGTATCACTAAGCACGGCCTTGCCGTTAACGATGTTGTAGTTATCGAGCGCAAAGTTCGGAGGGGCGCGGAAGCCTTGGGTGATTTGTGCAAACAACTGGTCCTGCTTGGTAAGTTGGTGACGCAAACCCACTGAAGGCAGCACGCGCGAATACTCCTTCACCACCTGGTATCCGATCGGTGTGCCCTGCCCCTCGTTAGGTCTGTTGGTGAAATCCCGCTCGATACGCGGTGTGCGAACTCCTGCGGTCACGATGGTCTTGTCAGCAGTAACCGTGTAGGTATCCTGGATGAAGAATTGCGAAGCTGTGCTAATCGTTTCGTAGTCGCGACGCTGGAACAAGCTTCCGTCTGGCCTGCGGATTGCGCTTCCGTCGCGCAACCAGTAATCAACCGGTGATCCGTCGGCGTTGACCAGCACCCCGGGACCGGTCTGCTTGTGTTGCGCGCGTTCGTACCAGACGCCATAGGTGAGGTTATGGGCCCCCTGCAATTGGTTGAGGCTGACCACAACCCCTGGTCGATGTGTACGGGTAACCGACGATGAAGAAATTAGAATGTTGTCTAATTTATCCCCGTCGCCGTTTAAATCGACCTGTGCGTTCTTGGCAAGCGTTGTCGTGTTGAGGAATCCAGACTCTGACTGATTTCGCATTTGCGAACCGCCGGTACCGTATCCGTACCAAAAATAGGGATCCACCTTCAGTGTCGTTTTGTCATTGATCGGGAAAACGCTATTGATTCTCACAATTGCATTTTCAAAGGGGTTTGTCGACAGTCGATAATAGGGCGGAAAGGTGCCACCCGCTTCGGTTTGCGCACCAGGGCCGCCTGCCAAATGGCCAACAAAAATTGGAGCGTAGTCCCACTCGCGACCATACTGGGCAAGTTGCGCCTTGGACACACTCAAAATATTGTGGTTGATTGCCTTGTTCCACAAAAGAACCGTCGATACGCTAGCCCCGCCGCCTAAGTCATAGCGGAGTTTTGCATCGATGTGGTCGCGTTGTGCTTGCCCGGGACCCTTCCATTTTTCAGCAAACGAATTCGAATAGGAGATGAATGCGGTGGCGCGATCGTCTGCAAATTTTCCGGTGTCAAAGCGTACGAAGCTGCGCCGGAAACTGAGGCTGCCAAACGATTGCGAAACCCGGGTGCGTTGCTTCAACTCTGGATCGCAGGTGAAGATGTTGATGTTGCCCGATGTTGCTCCCACGTGCGGCGAATCGATATCCACCGTGCCCTGAGTGACCGTGAGTTGGCAAAGATTTTCAGCGTCGGTGTATTCCTGGGGATACACCGCGAAATTGCCCGAGTCGTTGACTGGAACTCCGTCAATCGTGAAGCCGAGCTGATCCGAATTGAACCCGCGCACCTGCAGTCCACCACCAAACATACCGGTTGGATCGTGGCTGAATGTGCTCACGCCAGGCAGCAGGTCGATAAGCTGAAATGGATTTGAACTGGACAGTGCTTTTTCAACCGCCGCCCGTGAAACGTTGCTGCGTGCGCGAGCCTGGTCCTCTTGCTGAATCAGACCGGTTCCAAGCTTGTCGCCTTCACTCGTGATGACAACGGTACCCGCAGAAGTTTGCGCTGCGCTTGATTGCAGCCACAGTGGGCTGCTTAGCGCGAAGGCGACTGCATACGTAATCCGGTTAATGCGAGGAGTTCTCACAGCCTTTCCTTTCAATTAAATGTTTCGGGCGATTCAGCCTAGTTACGCTTGAGCCATCGTTTCAATGCTCTTTCACTTACAGAAAGCACTCGGTTCTCAGTTAGGAAGATCACAACTCTGCTACATGATGATGAACAAATTGTGACGGCCCGGACCGGTTCGCGGTCCGGTCAGGTGAAAATCACAGCTCTCGGACGCTTCGCATCGAAAACTCAAGGATTTTTGAAACCCAGCATGTTTTGCTCAAGCACCCGCTCCCAAAGCACGGCTCCATCGCTTGCCCTTACCTGCAATCGTAGCCGACGCTCTTTCGTGCTGCCTTCAACCCGAATCGCACAAAAGTTGCGCTGGGTGACCAGCGTGCCCGCTTGTGTCATCGGATTATTCAGGTCCCGCTCATGCGCCGGATAGGTGCCTGCGGTGAGTGGTGAGCAAGTCAACTCCCAAAACGCGTAGCCCTTTTTGCCAAGGCTGTGCATCAAGACGCTGTGATGGCGGTCACCGCTTAAAAACATCACGCCAGGAATTGCTTCGTCTTCGAGCCACTTCAAAAACGACTCGCGTTCGCTCGGATACCAGAGCCAGCCCTCAAAGGGATTGTTCTCGTTGAGGAACTGACCGCCAGCAGCGACGATCTTGAAGTTTGCACGTGAGTTCGCAAGCGCATTGCGCAGCCATCGCATTTGTTCCTCGCCAAACTGTCGACGCTGCCCTGGAGGGCCCTTGAATGCATCGTCGCGAAAGCTGCGGTTATCGAGCATGAAAACATCCACGTCGTGCAGACTCATGATCGTCTGAATCCCTGGCAGCTGGCTTGAGCCATAGGATCGGTTGGCCCAATAGCGCTGAAAAATCTGTTTGGACTGGTCTGCAAGCGGGTAGCTGCTGTTGGAATCATTGGGTCCGAAGTCGTGGTCATCCCAGGTTGCCCAATGCTGCCCGGTTCGCAAGAGCGTTTGCAGCGCTGGCAAAGCCCTCGATTTGCGATAGCGACTGTCGATGCCTTCGGCGCTGTGCCAGTCGGTTTCACGCAGATAAATGTTGTCGCCCAGCCAGAGCGTGACCGCCGGATTCAGCTGCGCCATAGCCGAAAAAATTTCATAACCGCCGCCAAAAGCAGGCCCTGGCCGATCGGTTTGGGGGTCGTTGGTGTAGTGGCAGGAGCCAGCCAAAAGGGTAAAGGCCGGCGGCTCGCTGCGATATTGCCAATGCGAGGGGGTTGAGAAACTGAATTGTCCAGCGGCAAGCACTTGCTTGCCGTCAATACGCAGACTTGTGTCGTAGACCTGGCCCGCTTGCAGATCTTGAATCCGTAGATGCGCCGTGTTTGAGGTAAGCGCCTGAGTCTGATACTGCGATACCGTGCGCTTGGCAGGCCCTGACAGTCTCGGCCAGTAACTGAGTTCAACCTTGGCAGGGGTTTCGGTCTGCAACCATATCGTCGTGGATTGCATATCGGTGAAACCTGCCATCGGACCCGAACGCAAGAGCTCGGCTGAAGGTTTTGGTCTGGTCTCGCCAAGACCGACAGACTGTGAGGCTTGACTCTGCGGTATCCAAGCAGCAAGCAACAGAAAAATCAAGACGATTCGGTGCATGGCAAAAAGCGTCAGTGCGCTTGGCTTGATGCGCCTGACAACATGCGGTCGATCCAGGCGATTGAAAGCGCCGAAACAATAAAAGCAAGGTGAATCACCGTTTGCCACAGCATGGTTTTATCACTGAGCGATTCGGCCGAAATGAAGGTCTTGAGCAAATGAATCGATGAAATGCCAATGATCGCAGTGGCGAGCTTCACCTTCAAGACATTGGCATTGACATGAGAGAGCCATTCGGGCTGATCGGGGTGTCCTTCCAGGTCGAGGCGAGAAACAAAGGTTTCATAGCCGCCAATGATCACCATGATGAGCAGATTCGAAATCATCACCACGTCGATAAGCGACAACACCATCAACATCACGACAATCTCTTTGTTTTTGGCGATCAAGCCAAGCGTATTGGCTGTGTTGTCCAGCGCATTTGCGTCCCATAACACCGGCACCAAATGGCTGAGCTCCTGGACAAAGAGGACCACATACACCGCCTGCGCGACGATCAGGCCCAGATAAAGCGGCAGCTGGAGCCAGCGGCTGGCAAAAATAAGCGCAGGCAGTCCGCGCAAGGATGGGTTTGTACTGTGGCCGGCTTGGCGAGGGCTTTGATCGCGTTGTTGATCGTGAATCATGAAATAATCCTCATCGAACCATGCAAAGTTTTCGTGGCAACAAAGCCAAGCTTCCCTCCAAGTCCTGCGCCGTTTGTGGACTCGCCATGACTTGGCGCAAGCACTGGGCCAAGAATTGGGATCAGGTGTTGTACTGTTCGGAGCGATGCCGAAAGAACAAGTCCATCCAAGCAGACGGGAGCATGCCTTCAAATCGCTCGCGTAATCTGCCTAAACCCTTGGCTTAGAAGGGCTTGGCCCCCATGCTCGGCAGCTTCTGCTCGCCCCCGTTTTGCTTGCTCCCGTTTTGCTCGCCCCCGTTTTGCTTGCTACCGACGACAGGACTTTGACCCAGCATGGCTGAAGCATCCGCCTCACAGTCCCTAATCTCGGGACGTCAGCGCCTTGGCTGGGCCTTGTTGCTTGCAGCCTTGAGCTCAGTCGGGCCGTTTGCCATCGATACCTACTTGCCCGCGTTCGAGGGGATCGCTCGCTCGCTACAAGCCACGCCGGTGCAAATGCAGCAAAGCCTATCGGTTTACCTGATCGCTTTTGCGGTCATGAACCTGTTTCACGGCTCAATTTCCGATGCCGTCGGCCGCAAACCGGTGGTGCTCGCAGGACTCGCCATGTTTTCGCTGGCATCGATCGGTTGCGCTCTGGCCACAACGATCGACGCTTTGCTCTTCTTTCGATGTTTACAAGGACTTTGTGCTGGCGTCGGAATGGTGGTTTCCCGCGCCATGGTTCGCGATTTGTTTCCGCCAGAAGACGCGCAGCGCATGCTTTCGATCGTCGCCATTTTTTTCGGTGTAGCCCCAGCAATTGCGCCGTGGATCGGTGGCCTCGTGTTTATCCGTTTGGGCTGGGAAGCTGTGTTCTGGTTTTTAGCAGGTTTGAGTGGCCTCTTGCTGGTGCTGCAGGCAAGCCTGTTGCCTGAATCGCTAAAGCCTGAACACCGGCAAAGCATAGCGCTTGCCCCGATGTTCAAAGCCTATCGAACGATGCTCAGTTCACCGCGCTTTTTGTTGCTTTGTGTTAGCAGCGCGCTACCGTTCAATGGCTTTTTTCTCTATGTGCTCGGTGCTGCACAGTTTCTTGGGGTGCACCTGAGGCTTGAACCGGATCAGTACTACTGGCTTTTCGTCGTCACCGTTGCCGGGATGATGATTGGCTCGGCCCTGAGCAGTCGCTTATCGGGACGCTTCCCGCCGATGCGCCAAGTCGTGCTTGGGCTTTGGATCGGCGCGGCGGCAAGCGCTTTGAACATCGCTTTAACGCTCGCTTATCCCGGATCGGTGTGGATGGCAATCGCGCCGATTGGTGTTTACACACTCGGATGGGCGCTGATGGTTCCGGCTGTCACCGTCCGTGCCATCGATCTTTATCCTTCACGCCGCGGCATGGCCTCTTCGATGCAAAGCTTCATCGGCGGCGTCTCCAACAGTCTGGTGGCCGGGGTACTCGTGCCCGCGGTGATGCATTCCTTGCTCGCCATGGCGCTGAGTTCTGCAGCCGCCCTGGTGATTGGCGCGCTTGCCTGGTTCGCCCATAGCCGCATGCGATTGAAGCCACTTGATGCATAGCGGTTCTCGCCTGCAGACTCAGCCTGTCGCTTCAGCGCCTTGCACCAACACCACCTTGGAGTGACCGGCCTTTTTTCGCATCTCGAGCAAAGGTTTATATTGATCTGAATGATAGAACTTTTTGGCAGCTTCGAGGCTGGGAAATTCCAAAACCACCAAGCGCTTGGGTTCCCACTGACCTTCAAGCGTTTCACTTTCTCCGCCCCGCACCAGGAACCGCCCGCCGAATGCTTGCACCATCGCGGGAGTGTGACTGCGGTACTCGGCCATCAACGCCTCGTCGACTGTATCAATTTCAACGATGAAGTAAGCCGTCATCGCATGTTCCTTCAGCCTGTTTGCTAACGTCCCTGAAACCGCGCAGCGCGCTTTTCGACAAAAGCGATCGCCGCCTCCTTGTGATCCTCGGTGCTCTGGCACAAGACCTGCAAACCTGATTCCACATCGAGCTGCGTTGATAAGCCATTTAAGCTCGAAGCGAGCAAGGCTTTCTTGATGTGGCCGTAGGCAAGCGTCGGACCTTGGGCAAGCGTCTCGATCCAGGAGGTTGCTGCTTGCTGCAAGGCCTCGTCATCATGCACCTGATGCAACAAGCCAAGCGCATGAGCCTCGTCGGCTCCCAGAACCGGTGAGAACATCAACAACTCACGCGCCTTGGCCTCACCCACGATCCTCGGCAAAAAGTAACTCATACCGTAGTCACCCGAAAGGCCGACTTTGGCAAACGCGGTACTGATCTTGGCTGAGCGTGCTGCAATGCGAAAGTCGCAAGCAAGGGCCAGAGCCAAGCCTGCGCCGGCAGCCGCGCCCGGAAGCACCGCGATGCTTGGTTTAGGCATTTCATGAAGCAAGCGCGAAGCATCGGCGCGCTGGCGCAAAAGGCGCTGTCGCTCGGCCAGATTCATGCTCTGCGCTTGAGACGTCGCCATTGCCTTCACGTCACCGCCCGCACAAAAGGCACGACCCGAGCCGGTGATCACCACGGCACGCACATCGGCATCGCGCTGCGCTTCCTCGAGCGCCACGATCAAGCCTGAGGTGATTTCCGGGCTGAGCGCGTTACGTGCCTCGGGCCGGTTGAAGGTCAGCGTCAGGATTCCCTGGGAGAAAGCGCTTAGCAGCGGTGATTCAGTTTCGTTTTTTTGCATCAGTCTGCTTTGTTTGTTGGTATCACTTCACTTCGTTTGTTTGCATGATTTAACCGTATCGCTTTTGGCCTTGGCCATCGATTGCACAAATGCTGCAACAGCCTCATCGTGTTCAGGGGTGTAGTGGGCCAGGGCTTGCATGCCGGCAGACAGCTCAAGCAAGGCCTCAATACGCTGGTGCTGCGCCTCGCGCAAAAGGCGCTTGGTCATGCGTAAGGCAGGCGCGGGGTTGGCGGCAATCCGTGAAGCGAGGTTCAGTGCGGCTTGCATCAGCTGATCATGGGGCACAACCTCTGAAACAAGCTGACAGTCAAGCGCTTGCTGCGCATCAAGCATATCGCCTGTGAAGCTTAACTCGGCCGCTTTGGCGTAGCCCACAATGCGCTGCAAAAGCCAGGCGCCACCGTCACCCGGAATAATCCCCAGTTTCACGAAGCTTTCGGCAAAGCGCGCCTTTTCTGAAGCGATCCGGATATCGCACATGCAGGCAAGATCAAGGCCCGCGCCGATGGCGGGACCGTTTACCGCTGCGATTGCGGGTACATCAAGCGCCGCCATGGCCTTGGGTATGCGCTGAATGCCGCGACGATAGCCCTCGCGGATCGCATAGGGCGAACCGCCTGCGATGCCTTGTTTGTTTTGCATATCCTTCACGTTACCTCCGGCGCAAAATGCAGATCCTGCACCAGTGATGATCAGGCATTTGGCCTCGGGATGGCGCTGCACCGACTCGATGGCGTCCACCAAAGCATCCCATTGCGACTGGGTCGACAAGGCGTTGCGCTCGGCCGGCGCATTCAGGGTGAGCGTGAAAACAGCGCCTTCTTGCGCCAACAGGACAAAATCCGACATGAAAGCCTCCGCGTTGCCGAAGGATTCTGCCGGAAAGCTTTACGCTGTGCTCAGGGGTTGGGCGCGCACGGCGAGCTTTTCGTCGTTGATGCGTACCGAAAGCAGCTTCATCAGCGCATAAACGGTTTCGATATGGGGAGTTGGCACCGACACAATCTTGCCAAGCTCAATCACCGCGCCAACCAATGCGTCGATTTCCGGATCCCGGCCCGATTCGACATCTTGCAGCATGGACGTCTTGTGCTTGCCGACCTTTTCAGCGCCTGCGATGCGCTTGTCCAGCGTGACCCGAAAACCGATACCCAGACGCGAAGCCACCGATTCAGCCTCGCGCATCATCGCAGCGGCCAACTCGCGCGATAAGGGAAACTGGCAAATATCAACCAGGGTCGAGTGGGTGAGCGCACTGATGGGGTTGAAGCTGAGATTGCCCCAGAGCTTGAGCCAGATTTCGCTTCGGATATCTTGCAGCACCGGCGCCTTGAGTCCTGCAGCACTGAACATCGCCGATAACGCCAACACCCGTTCGGTTTCGCTGCCATCGAGTTCGCCAAGCGGAAAACGCTCGCCTTCAATATGCCGCACCCAGCCCGGCGCGGCGAGCTCACAGGCCGGATAAACAACGCAAGCGACGATGCGCTTGGGGTCGATTGTTTTCATGATTCGGCCGTCGGGATCGACACTGTGCACGATCCGATTTGCATAATCGCCGGCCTGACGCTGGAAGTACCACCAGGGAATCCCATTTTGCATCGGGATGATTACCGTCTTATCGTGCAAAAGATGATGGAGATCGTCGATCACCGCAGCAACCTGGTTTGCTTTCATGCCCAGGATCACAAGGTCCTGGGGGCCAGCTTCTGCCAGTGAAGCACTGGCCTTCACCGGATGCAGCAGCTGCTCGGTGCCATCGGCGAGTGTGAGGCGCATCCCGCGACTCCGAATCGCCTCTAAATTGGCATTGCGCGCAATGAAACTGACATCTTCGCCAGCCAGTGCCAGTTTCACGCCGAGAAAACCGCCAATCGACCCTGCGCCCACAATACAAATCTTCATCGAATCATTCGCTTTCTTTTGTTCCACACCGAAGGAGCTTAATCCATGCTCAGCTTAACAAGCTTGCCATCCGGCACCGAGCTTTTTCCTGAGTGATTTAGTTGAGGCAAAGCTCACTGCGTGTCGTTGAGGCAGGGCCCGCCGCGCTTAGTCAAGGCAAAGCTCGCTGCGGATGAGCCCGGCGCGTTCGCTTCGGGCAATCACTTCGAGCCTTGTTCCGGGCAAAGCCGCCACTTGCCACTGATGCAAATGGCGGTGCGCACAGATGCCCCGATCCGGCAAAAAAGCCTGCAAGGATTGTTTGGCAGCATGCCCTTCCAGCGAAGGACCTTCCGCACGCTGGGTCCCGCTCAAAAAACGAAGATAAGGCCTCATCTGCGGATGGTAGCTGCCCTCGTCGATAGGATCAGCAGCGCCTAGCGCCGCAAGCGAATGCGTCGCCTCTTCGCATTTGGGAAAGCATTCAAAAATCAAACCGCGAACGGTCTTGCGCTCAAGCGCACGGCGGCTGACATAGCTGGGCAAATAGCCGCTGTTTTCGACCGCGAATCGAATCAGGTAGTGACGCGCACCCGTTGGATGAATCGGACCGTCTGCTTGGCCCAGACATTGCACGCTGAGTTCGACCAATTCAAGCCTTGGCAGAATCGCTGCCAGTTGCTTGAGCCAGCCAGGGAATCGGGCGACTTCTGCCTCGCGCAGCGCCGCTGGCGGATTGCGCCAAAAATTCATCCGATCCCAGCCGCCGATTTCCACAGGACCAAGCTGCGGGTGCTCGTAGGCCTTCCAGCTCACATGGGCCTCACCGCCACAGACTTCATCACTCCACTTCAAGAGCTTTAAATCGTCTTCCGGCGGATGTTCGCGATACCAGTCGATGAAGGGATACTTGTCGATTCCGGCAGCGCGGTTCGGTGCCCAAAGTTCGACCACCCAGAACAAAGCGCCCAAGTGCTCGTAGATCCAGTCCTGCGTGCCACTGATTACTTGTTGCGGGTGGTATTTGAAGTCATGCCAGATGCTGAGTGCGGGATAACCGGTTTGCTCACTTGCGGCGGCTGAAAGCCGTTTGTACATCCACAAGTCCTCAGGAATCATTTTCTCGTCGGGCTCGGTACCCATGGGCCTGAGGATGACACCGCTATGGGTATGAAAACTGACAGCAGCACCAATATTGGGATGACGCACAACAAAATCAACCATGGCCCTCACCTCGGGCTCACTGGTCGGATAGGGACCAGCGCCTTGCTGCTTGTACTCCTGCCGCCAGTCAGAGGGAAAGTTTCGATTCAGGTCAAGCCCCTCTCGGTCGGGATTCAATTTGAATCCGACACCATCGTGTTGAAGCACCCTGCCCTCGGGAAGCATGCGGTAATACTGTCCGCCGATCTCCCCAGGCTCGCGCGGAATCATCAGGCGTGAGTCCTCAGGATGCGGCTTCCAGCCGCCGTTGGGGTCGGCGATACGCATCGATAAGATCCGCCCGTCCCCATCGATGTCTTCGATCACCATGCCATCGAGCGGCGCATCTTCGAAGGGATAGGCGCGGGTCGAAGAACGGATATGCCGAGGCCGATCGCTCAAGGCCAGCTCCGCGCCGTCGGGACAAAGGCGCGGGACCAGGTAAAAGGCGCGCGTGTCAAGCAGGTGGCGAACCCTTGCGTCCGATTCATCATGGCGCAAGAGGTGATCAAGAAAATAGAGCACTGCAGTACTTGCAAGCAACTCGGCTGCGTGAATATTCCCGTCGACCCAAAGCGCTGGCTTATGCTCAGCAGCACCGGTGGCAAAGCGGGTGAGGGTGAGCACCCAGATGTCCCGGCCTTCATGGCTTTTACCCATGCTGTCGATCCGCAGGCGATCGGGATGATCGCGCACCAAGTCGTGAAGCAAGGCGCTGAGTTCGTCGTGCCGGTAAAAGCGGGAAAAATCTATGGTCATCAATGCGCATCCGATGAAAAGCCGCGGGAGAATCGATGATGTTAACGCCAGATGACAGGCGCTTAGGGCCATCTTTGAAACCTTAACCCCTGATTACAGTCATCCATTAAAACTGTCAGTTGATGTTCCGGCCTGCTTGATCGTATAGTTCGCCTAGAACTTGAGACGCCGCTCCGGACAGTCATGGAGGGCGCTTGAGCACCGACGGCGCCTTGCGCACCCAACCTCAGGAGGATCCATGAGCATTTCGATCACCGTTCAGTTGAACGGAAAGAGCCTATCCGCGCAGGTGCAGGCCACCACCAGTTTGGTGGATTTTCTGCGCGATCAACAACGACTCACCGGCACCCATGTTGGCTGTGACACCGCACAATGCGGTGCTTGCACAGTGCTTGTTGATGGCAAAGCGGTGAAATCCTGCAATATGCTCGCAGCGCAGGCTGACGGCCATGCAATCACCACCATCGAAGGGCTCGCCAATGCTGACGGCAGCTTGCACCCGATGCAGGCTGCTTTCCGTGACTGCCATGGCTTGCAATGTGGTTTTTGCACCCCCGGCATGGTGATGTCCGCGCTGGATCTGGTCGCCCACCATGACCACAGCAGCGAGCAAAAAATTCGCGAACATCTCGAAGGCAATTTGTGCCGTTGCACTGGCTACCAAAATATTGTTCGGGCTGTGCAACAAGCAGCACAGGCCATGGCTCAGTCAGCTTAATCAAAGGAAGGACGATCATGAATGCACCCACCGCCGGATTCATTGGCCAGGCCGTTCTCCGCCGCGAGGACTATCGTTTTCTCACGGGCAACGGGCAGTACACCGACGATATTGTTCATCAGGGACAGACCTACGCGGTTTTTGTCCGCTCCCCGCACGCCCACGCCAAACTGCTCAAAGTCGACACCGAAGCGGCTCGATCAGCGCCCGGCGTGGTCGGCGTTTTCACAGGTGAGGACTTTGCCAATGTTGGCGGACTGCCTTGCGGATGGCTGATCACCAGCGTTGACGGCACGCCGATGAAAGAGCCCAAGCATCCTTTGCTTGCGCACGGCAAGGTGCGCCACGTTGGCGACCAGGTTGCTGTTGTGATTGCTGAGACGCTTGCTCAAGCCAAAGAAGCGGCAAGCCTGGTTCAGGTCGACTATGAAGCACTCCCTGCCTATGTGGACCCGGGCGCAGAGCCGGGAAGCGTGCCGGTGCATGATGAGGCACCCGATAACCTTTGTTACACCTGGGCGCTTGGTGACAAGGCTGCTATCGATACGACATTCGCTTCCGCTGCCCATGTTACCCGCCTCGAATACCGTAACAACCGCCTGATTCCCAACGCGATTGAGCCGCGCGCGGCCAATGCCATCTACAACCGTTCAGATGACAGCTACACCTTGCACGTGGCTAACCAAAATCCGCATGTTGAGCGTCTGCTGATGGCTGCTTTTGTGCTTGGCATCCCTGAGCACAAGCTTCGGGTGGTGGCGCCTGACGTGGGTGGCGGCTTCGGCTCAAAAATCTTTCTTTATGCCGAAGAAACCGTGCTCGTCTGGGCTTCCAAACAAGTCAATCGTCCCATCAAGTGGACGGCCGAGCGCAGTGAATCCTTCCTGACCGATGCCCATGGCCGCGATCATGTGACCGTTGCTGAAATGGCAGCCGACGAGCAGGGCAAGTTCCTCGCGATGCGGGTGCATACCCGCGCCAATCTTGGCGCCTACCTGTCGACCTTTGCCTCCTCAGTCCCCACGATTCTTTACGCCACCTTGCTGGCCGGGCAATACACCACCCCGCAAATTTTCTGCGAGGTCAAGGGTGTGTTTACCAACACAGCGCCGGTTGATGCCTATCGCGGTGCTGGTCGTCCCGAGGCAACCTATGTGGTTGAGCGGCTGGTCGAAACCGTCGCCAAGGAAATGGGTATCGATCCGGCCGAAATCCGCCGCCGTAACTTCATTCACAACTTCCCCTATGCCACGCCGGTAGGTTTGACTTATGACACCGGTGACTACGAAGTGCATTTGGCAAGAGCGCTCGAAAAAGCCGACGTCGCAGGTTTTGCCGCTCGCAAGCAGGCTTCGGCCGATAAGGGTTTGCTGCGCGGTCTTGGCTACTCCTGCTATATCGAGGCCTGCGGCTTGGCACCTTCCAACATTGCCGGTGCACTCGGTGCGCGTGCAGGTCTTTTCGAGGCAGGCGAAGTACGGGTTCACCCCACCGGTAAGGTCACGGTTTACACCGGTTCGCACAGCCACGGACAGGGCCACGAAACCACCTTCGCCCAAGTGGTTGCCGACCGTCTGGGAATCCCGATGGACGACATCGACATCGTCCACGGTGACACCGGCAAAGTCTTGTTCGGCATGGGCACCTACGGTTCCCGCTCGCTGGCAGTGGGTGGCACCGCGATCGTAAAAGCTGTGGACAAAGTGATCGCCAAAGGCAAGAAAATTGCGGCGCATTTGCTTGAAGCTTCCGATGCCGATATCGAGTTTGAAGGCGGTAACTTCAAGGTTGCGGGCACCGACAAGAGCCTGCCCTTTGCACAAATCGCTCTCACGGCCTACGTGCCGCACAACTACCCACTCGATAAGCTCGAGCCTGGCCTGAACGAAAACGCTTTCTATGACCCCACCAATTTCACCTACCCCTCAGGGTCTTACATTTGCGAGGTTGAGGTCGATCCCGACACCGGCGTTGTCAAAGTGGACCGCTTCACCGCGGTGGATGATTTCGGTAACGTCGTCAACCCGATGATTGTTGAAGGCCAGGTCCACGGCGGTCTTGCTCAAGGCATTGGTCAGGCCTTGCTCGAGCACGGTGTTTATGATGACGACTCAGGGCAGCTTTTGTCGGGTTCTTACATGGACTACGCGATGCCGCGGGCCGATGATTTGCCGCACTTTGAGGTCGAGACGGTCAAGGGCACGCCTTGCACGCACAACCCACTTGGTGTGAAGGGTTGCGGCGAAGCCGGTGCCATCGGCTCGCCGGCTGCTCTGATGAATGCGCTTTGCGATGCCTTGTGGCCCTTGGGCGTTAAGGATCTGGATATGCCAGCAAGTCCGCACAATGTGTGGAAAGCGATTCAACAGGCGAAGCACTGAGACCTAACCCGAGAGCCTTCGCGGCCAAGCCCCGAAGGCTCCCTTGATGAGAAATGAGGAGTTCATGATGAGTATGGCCTACCACCGTCCCAGTTCGATTGCCGACGCTTCCAGCCTTGCCGCAGCCCACAGCGACGGCCGCCTGCTAGCTGGCGGCCAATCGTTGCTGCCAGCAATCCGCTTGGGCTTGTCCGACCCGACCGACCTGATTGACCTGGGACGCATCCCGGAGCTCAAGGGGATTCACGAAGAAGGGGAGAGCCTTCGCATCGGCGCGATGTGCACCCACGCTGAAGTGGCATCTTCCGACACGGTCAAGCGACTGATCCCCGCCTTAGCCCATCTCGCTGAGCACATCGGTGACCGTGCGGTGCGCAACCGCGGCACCTTGGGCGGCAGCTTAGCCAACAACGACCCCGCGGCCTGCTACCCGGCGGCGGTCCTGGGCCTTGGCGCCACGATTCACACCAATCACCGCGATATCGCAGGCGATGACTTCTTCACCGGTGTTTACTCAACCGCACTTGAAGAAGGCGAAGTCATTACCTCGGTGAGCTTTCCGGTTCCCAAAGCTGCGGGCTGGCAAAAATTCAAGCAACCCGCTTCGCGCTTTTCAATGGTTGGCGTTTTTGTCTCCAAGGGCAGCCAAGGCGTTCGGGTGGCAGTCACGGGCGCTGCGGCTTGCGTGTTTCGCGCCACCGCGATCGAAGCTGCGCTGGATGCTGACTGGTCACAAGCGGCAGCCAAATCCGTGCAGATCGACGATGCGGATCTCAACAGCGATCTGCATGCAAGCGCTGCGTACCGAGCTCATTTGATCCCGGTTCTCGCAGCAAGAGCCGTTGCCGCCTGAAGCAACTTAAGCTTGCGCGCTGAGCTTCGGCAAGCCGGCCATCTGGCTGCCGAACCCGTGCTTAAGGCCTTGCAACTGGCCTTGGCGCTGGGCAAGCCGCTTCTGCTGGACGGGCCTAGCGGAAGCGGTAAATCCCATCTTGCGGCAAGCTTTGCCCGAGCAAGAGGCCTGCAGGCGATTCATTTGATCGCCCATCCCGATATGCAACGCGAGGACGCCGCCTACGACTGGAACTACGGGCGGCAACTGCTTGCTTTGCGTCTTGCCGCGCGCCGAAAGCCTGACGCTGCGAACGGCGGCGTCAAACTGAATCGGTATGAGCAAGCTCATCTGATCGCAAAGCCTCTGGTTCAAGCACTTCGCGCCTCAGCGCCCGGGAAGCCAGCCGTGCTGATTGTCGAAAATCTCGAGCAGAGCAACGCCTCGCTGGAGTCGGTGCTACAAAGTTTTCTCGAGGATCACCGGGTCGACATTGAGGGTCTCGGAAGCCTTCGTTCGGTTCAAGCACCGGTTGTCTTCATTACTACGCAGGATGCACGACGCATCGCCGACCCGATCCGTCGACGGTGCATTTATCAGCATTGTCCCTACCCAAGTGCTGAGCATGAACTTGCCATCTTGCGTCACGCGGTGCCTGATGCGGGATCGAGGCTTAGTGCGGAGGTCATCCGCTTTGTGCGCGGACTGCGAATTTCAGACCTCGCGCAGCGACCCGGAATGGATCAACTGATTGCCTGGACGAAGACATTACGTCAGCTTGATGCTCTCAGTCTTGATCCTTTGGTAATTCACAACACCCTTGGTTTGCTGCTCAAGCACCAGCATGAACTCAGGCCGCTTGCGGGCACCGATGCAAGCGCCTGGCTGGCCGAACTTCAGCGACGCGCGCAAGAATGACAATGTCATCGAGCTGTCATGCAGAGCACCTAAGCTGCATTGAGGGTGAACCATGAGCGCACGCATACTGATTATTGAAGACGAACCAGCGATTCGCGAACTCATCCAGGTGAATTTGGCCCATGCGGGTTTTGAGGTGGTGAGCTCGGAATACGCCTCGGAAGGCAAACGCGAAATCGACTATCGCCTTCCCGATCTGATCTTGCTCGACTGGATGCTCCCCGATTTTTCAGGTATCGAGCTTGCCAAGCAGCTGCGCCAGGACATCCGCACGCGCAAACTTCCGATCATCATGTTGACCGCAAGGGCTGAAGAGTTTGACAAGCTTGCAGGTTTTGATGCCGGAGCGGACGATTACATCACCAAGCCTTTTTCACCCCGTGAATTGCTTGCCCGGGTGAAAGCCTTGTTGCGACGCACAGCACCGGAGGCAAGCGGCGTACCGATCACAATCGGCCGGCTCACACTCGATCCGCAGTCTTTTCGGGTCAACGCAGAGTCTGAATCGGTCAGCCTCAGTCCGACGGAGTTCCGGTTGCTGCATTACATGATGTCGCATGCCGACAAAGTGTTGAGCCGAAGCAAGCTGCTGGATGAAGTTTGGGGTGACCATGTTTTCATCGAGGAGCGCACCGTCGACGTGCACATCCGCAGACTCAGACTGGCGCTCCAACCCCATGGCTGTGAACACATGGTTGAAACCGTTCGCGGAGGCGGTTACCGATTCGTGCCAACCTGAGGCTGGCTCGCTACGCTCGGCGCATGCTACGCCCCAAACCCTTCGTCTGGCTGATCATCCTGCTAAGCGCTGCGGCTTGGCTTGCCTCCTCGAATCAGGCGAACTGGGCGCTTGCCCTTCTCGCCCTGGGCCTTGTCCCCTGGGTGTTCTACGACATGTGGCGGATTCAGCAGCTGCGCTGGTGGCTGGCGCTACCGAGCAAACGCGATCTGCCGACCGCGCCGGGTGCCTGGGGCGCCATCTACTCGCGGCTGAACCTGATCGCGCAGCGCAGTGACAGCGAACTCAAAGATATGCGCCGCGAAATCGATCATGTTTATAAAGCGGTCGACGAGCTCCCCGAAGGCGTGATCGTGCTCGATCGCTTTCAACATGTCTTGTGGGCTAATCGGACTGCACAGCAGCTGCTTGGCATTTTTGGTGAACGAAAGCCGATCCATCATTTTTTACGCGAACCCGCGGTGCTGGATATGCTTGAGAAAGCGCATCAACTTCAATCGCCGGAGTCCTACACCAGCCTCAGCACCCTGCCCGATCAGCTGGGCCGCATTTTTGAGTTTCGGCTTCATCAATCAGATACCGGCGAGCAACTGCTGGTCTTTCGCGATACCACGGACGCTGCAAGACTTGATGCTATGCGTCGCGATTTTGTCGCCAACGTCTCGCACGAAATTCGCACTCCGATCACCGTCATCGCAGGCTTTGCCGAGACGATGATGAGCATTCCCTGTAACGAAGAGCAAACCCAGAATTACCTGCACGAAATCTTGCGACAAAGCGGCACCATGAGCCGCCTGGTTGAAGATTTGCTCACGCTGTCGAGCCTGGAAAATGCGATGGCACCGCCCAAAGGCAGCTCGATTGCGGTACACATGATGCTGCAATCGATGTGCGACGAAGCTCGGGTGATTTCGGCAGGTCGACACGAGCTTTCGATCGATTTGCAAGGCCCTGCAGCGCTAGAGGGCGCCAGTAACGAGATCGAGAGCGCGATCCGCAACCTGATCACCAACGCGATTCGCTACACACCCGAAGGCGGAAGTATTCGAATTACCTGGAGGGTTCGCGATCACGAGGGCTGGATCACTGTTATCGATAACGGTATAGGTATTGCAGCCGAACATCTTCCGCGACTGACTGAGCGCTTTTACCGGGTCGACCGAGGCCGCTCGCGCGCTGCAGGTGGCACTGGTCTCGGTCTGGCCATCGTCAAACATGTGATGAATCGCCATCAAGGGCGCATCGAGGTTCATTCGCTGCCGGGTAAGGGAAGCCAGTTTTCGCTGGTGTTTCCGGCAAGTCGCGTACACGCCGCGCAAAGCTGACTGCGCATCCCAAGCCTTCAAGGCCAGCCGCAAGGCCCGTGCCTCGTCAAGCCTAGCGTTAGGCTTGAGCAAAGAAGAGCAGGTCAACAACGGGTAAGAGCCCTGTCATCGCGCTGCCATAAGGCTGCTGTAGCCTCGTTCGATGCTCGATCGCCATGCTGCGCTCAGAGCGCTTAAGAAAAATGAGCAGGACATTCAAAGCATGCAAGCCGCAGACAGTGAACGCGTTCTGGTTGTCGAAGACGACGCCGCGATTAGAGAGTTGTTGAGGATCAACTTAAGCCACGCTGGCTACAGTTTGAGCTTGTGCGAGCGCGTGGACGAAGCACGGATTTTGCTCGCACGCGAAAGCTTTCATTTGGCCATGCTCGATTGGATGTTACCCGATGAAAGCGGCATCGAACTCATTCAGAGTATCCGGCGTCAGCCTGAAACGATGCGTCTGCCGATTATCATGCTCACCGCGCGCAATCAGGAAGCTGACCGCATCGCCGGTCTGGAGGCAGGCGCAGACGACTACCTCGCCAAGCCGTTTTCAATGGCTGAGCTGATTGCACGCGTAAAGGCGGTGATTCGCAGAGCCCAACCGGATATTGCCCGCGAAAAGCTTGAGCTTGACGGGCTTTGTCTGGAGCCTGAGGCGCTTCGGGTGTCCATACACGGTAGCACGCTCCTTCTCAGTCCAACCGAATTTCGCCTGCTGCACTGTTTCATGCGGCGGGTGGACCGGATGATTATGCGCAGCCAGTTAATCGCCGAAGTCTGGGAGCATCAACCCTATATTGATGAGCGAACGGTGGATGTGCATGTGCGCCGCTTAAGGCTAGCGCTTAAGCCCTTTGGCTATGACCGACTGATTGAAACGGTGCGGGGTGGCGGCTATCGACTCGCACCGCATCTGGGCTCACTTTAGGCTCAGCCTTCACTCACGCAGGGCGCAGCCTTCACCTCAGGCAGCGCCTTGATCGCTGTGTCTGACGTCGACCCCGTCAACCACGTTGACGACATAGGCTGCGATGTTGCGTGCATGGTCCGCAACGCGTTCGACCGATTGCACCACAAAAATTGCATCGACACAGGCATTGGTATCCTTTGGATGCGAGGACGCAAGCTTAACGAGTAGCGCTTGCAGTTGATCGCGCTCTTTGTCAATCACGTCATCTTGCACCGAAAGCTTCGCAAACATGTGATTATCTTCGCGCACCATGGCGTCAATGGCCGACCGCAACATGTTTCCGGCCGACTCGCTAAGGGCGCGAATCTCGGGCAGCGGCAGCTGATCGCGAATGGATGATGTCATCAGGCTGCTTGCCCGCAAGGCAATTTTTCGCGACTCGTCGCCAATTCGTTCTAAATCATTGACCGAATGAATCGCGGCAAGAATGATTCTGAGATCAAGGGCAACAGGCTGACGCTTGGCCAGGATCTCGCTGCACAAGGTACTCGCAGCGAGATGCTCAGCATCAATCACACGTTCCTGACGAAGGATCTCGGCAGCTACGCCAAAGTCCGATTCGGTGAGCGCCATCACGGCGCGTCGAAACTGCTGCTCCACACGGCCGGCCAGTTTTGTGACTGCCTTTTGCATCGACTGCATTTCCTCATCGAAACTTTTTGCCGTGTGTTCCATTGTGATGCTCCGTGAAGTTCAAGCGCTTGAAAATCAATTGCGCGAATGCTCTAACCTAAGAATAGCCCAGCGGTCGTCACTAAACTACTGACATCGTGACATAGTAGCCCGCGATTGTGCCAGGTTGATGAAGCAGATGTTTTAGAGAAAAATCAGCCAAGCGGCGGTGCCCTGAGCTCGGGGCGCGACAAGCCCATGCAAGGCGACCCCTTGTTAAAGCGCGGCCCACCGTTGCGTCCATCGGCTTAGTGATCTGCTTGAGCGATGTGCTTCAGCGATGTGCTTCAGCGATGTGCTTCAGCGATGAGCCATACAAAGCCAAGCCTGTCATCGCGCTGTAAAGACCGGTCGATAGATTCAAGGCTCCCTCTAACAGGAGAACCGTCAATGAATTTCCTCAATACGTTCAAAAAAGCTGCAAGCACAGCAGCGATGGGCCTCAGTTTCGTGGCAGCGTCGGTTGCGATGCTCCCTGTCGCTTCGCAGGCTTCCGACATCACCGGTGCGGGTGCGACCTTCCCTTATCCGATTCTTGCCAGATGGGCTGAAGACTACAAAAAAGCTGCCGGCGTCGGCCTCAATTATCAATCAATCGGATCTTCGGGCGGCATTCGTCAGATCCGTGCCAAAACCGTCACCTTTGGTGCTACGGATGCTCCGCTCAAAGGCGAGGAGCTTGATAAGGACGGCATGGTGCAGTTTCCCATGATCCTGGGTGGTGTCGTTCCGGTCATCAACATTGACGGCTTTAAGCCCGGCGAATTGCGTGTGAACGGCGAAGTGTTAGCCGACATGTTTGCTGGCGGTATCAGCAAATGGAACGATCCGAAAATTGCTGCGCTGAATCCTGGCAAAAGCCTTCCTGACCAAAGCATCACCGTCGTGCACCGCGCCGATGGCTCGGGTACAACTTTCATCTTCACCGACTACCTCACCGAAGTGAGTGCTATGTGGAAAGACAAGGTTGGCAAAGGAGCCTCGGTCAAGTGGCCCGCCAATTCATCGGTGGGCGGCAAAGGTAACGAAGGCGTTGCTGCCAACGTGGGCCGGGTCAAGGGAGCGATTGGCTACGTTGAGTATGCTTATGCCAAAAAGAACAAAATCCCGCATCTGACGCTTTTAAACCGTGATGGAAAGTACGTTGAACCCGATGATTTGACTTTCGCTGCTGCAGCCGCAGGAGCCGATTGGTTCGGCACCCCAGGCATGGGTATTTCGCTTGTTAACCAGAAAGGTGCAAATTCTTGGCCGATTACTGGCGCATCCTTTGCCCTGATGTACAAGCAACCCACGGATAAAGCTGCGTCGGCTGAAGTGCTCAAGTTTTTTGACTGGTCCTTCAAAAACGGCAAAAAGCAGGCCGCCGAACTTGATTATGTGGCTTTGCCGGATGCTTTGACCGAGCAGATCCGTCAAAAAGTCTGGTCGCAGGTTTCCGTCAAGTAACTGGCAGGTCATAAAAGATCGATAGGCTCAACGATTGAAGCGAGGGTCTGGATCGAAGCAAGGGTCCGGTTAGCCACCGGGCCGGTTGCCGTCGAATCACAGATTGCCTGGTATCGATTGGTTGTTTGATCTACAGAAGGCGCATTGATTTGCGCCTTCGCTTTATGGGGCACAGCACATCATGAGTTCACAGCCAACCGCCGAATCTCTTGCAGCAGGCGAACATAGCCCGGCCGCTTCGATGATTGCTATTGCCAGACGCCAGCAATTACAGGACTTTTGGTTCCACAAGATCACCATGCTCTTTTCCCTGGTGGTCTTGTTTGCCCTCATCGGGATTATTGCCTCGCTCATCATCAAAGCGGTGCCGACCTTCCAGAAATTTGGCTTGGGATTCGTCTGGCGTATCGAATGGGACATCGTGAATGAAGAATTCGGCGCGCTGATTTCAATCTTTGGAACCTTAGCAAGCGCAACGATTGCGCTCTTGATCGCCGTGCCCTTGTCCTTCGGTATCGCACTTTTTCTCACCGAGAACTGCCCGGTATGGCTTCGCCGGCCCCTCGGAACCGCGGTCGAACTGCTCGCCGCCGTGCCATCGATTATTTACGGCATGTTCGGCTTATTTGTGTTCGCACCACTTTTTGCCGAATACGGACAGCCTGCCTTGCAGTCCACCTTAGGCCAAATGCCCGTGATTGGATCACTGTTTGGCGGGGCCATGAACGGTATCGGTATTCTGGCAGCAGGGCTGATTCTGGCTTTCATGATTTTGCCCTTCATCGCTGCCGTGATGCGTGACGTTTTTGAGATCGTTCCACCGATCCTGAGGGAGTCAGCCTACGGCATAGGCTGCACCACCTGGGAGGTTGTTCGGCACGTGGTGTTGCCCTACACACAAAAAGGCGTCATCGGCGGCGTGATGCTCGGCCTGGGTCGCGCTCTGGGCGAAACCATGGCTGTCACCTTTGTGATTGGCAACTCACAGCGCTTGGTCCCTTCCTTGTTTGCACCGGGCTCGTCGATTGCTTCAACACTTGCCAACGAATTTGCCGAGGCCGGTGATTTTCACCTCTCGGCCTTGTTTGCGCTGGGCTTTCTGCTTTTTATCATCACCTTTGTTGTGCTTGCATTAGCGAAGCTTCTCATTGTTCGGAATGAAAAATCGAAGGGTGCCAAAACATGAACAACGCGCTTTACCAGCGTCGTAAATTCGCCAATACCCTTGGGGTTGGTTTATCGATGTTCGCCATGTCCTTGGGACTGTTCGTGTTGTTATGGATTTTATTTATCCTGTTCAAAAACGGTATCGCAGCGCTCGACTGGGCCATGTTCACCCAGTCCACGCCTGCACCCGGATCGGAAGGAGGTGGGCTTGCTAATGCGATTGTCGGCAGTCTTTTGATTGTCGGGTTCTCAACAGTTATCAGCACGCCCGTGGGAATTCTTGCCGGGATTTATCTGGCCGAATACGGCGATGAGAGCAGTACCGCTTCGATCACACGTTTTGTGACCGACATCATGCTGTCTGCGCCCTCGATCATTCTCGGGCTTTTCATTTACGCCATTTTGGTGGCCCAGGTGAAACACTTCTCCGGTTGGGCAGGAAGTCTTGCGCTCTCTCTGATTGCCATCCCGGTCGTTGTGCGAACCACCGAAAACATGCTTCGCTTGGTTCCGGGCAGTTTGCGGGAAGCCGCCTTTGCACTCGGTGCACCGCGCTGGAAAGTCGCAACCATGGTCACGCTGCGCGCAGCCCAAGCTGGGGTGGTTACCGGGGTCCTGCTTGCCTTGGCGCGCATCAGCGGCGAGACCGCGCCGCTGCTGTTTACCGCGCTGAATAACCAGTTTTTCAGCAGCGACATGAATAAGCCGATGTCGAATCTGCCGGTTGTGATTTTCCAGTTTGCGATGAGCCCCTACGACAACTGGGTGCGACTGGCCTGGGGCGGTGCACTGTTGATTACCCTGACCGTACTCGTGCTCAACATCGTAGCTCGCACAGTGTTCAGCGACAAAGTAAGTTCTTAAGATGGCCATTTGATCCAAGGATTGACCATGAACCAAGCCACCCAGTCTACAGCCCAGTCGGCAAACGCCATTGAGGTCAGAAATCTGAACTTCTACTATGGCAGCTTCCAGGGCCTGCGTAGCGTGAGTCTTGACGTCGCAGAGCGCAAAGTAACCGCCTTCATCGGCCCATCGGGTTGCGGCAAATCAACCCTCTTGCGCACCTTCAACCGCATGTACTCGCTTTACCCGGGGCAGCGTGCCGAGGGCGAAATCAATCTCTACGGGCAAAATGTTCTTGATGCAAAGCAGGATCTGAATCTCTTGCGCGCTCAGGTCGGCATGGTGTTTCAAAAGCCAACGCCGTTTCCGATGTCGATCTACGACAACATCGCCTTCGGCGTGAAACTGTACGAAAATCTATCACGCAGCGATATGGATGCCCGGGTTGAGTGGTCCCTGAAGAAAGCGGCCCTTTGGGATGAAGTGAAGACCAAGTTGAATCAAAGCGGCTTGTCGCTATCGGGCGGCCAGCAGCAGCGCTTGTGTATTGCCAGAACCGTGGCTGTGAAGCCAAAAGTCATTCTGCTCGACGAGCCGACTTCGGCACTTGACCCGATTTCCACAGCCAAGGTCGAAGAGCTGGTTCATGAACTCAAATCGGACTACACCGTGGCAATCGTCACCCACAACATGCAGCAGGCTGCAAGGGTGTCGGATTTCACCGCGTTTATGTATGTTGGCGAGCTGGTCGAATTCAGCGTGACCAAGCAAATGTTCATCAAACCGAGCAAGAAACAAACCGAAGACTACATCACTGGCCGTTTCGGATGACCGCCTGGCTGAACCTCATCTGAGCCGCCTGGCTGAACCTAAACTGAGGGCTCCAAAAGACCGTATTCCACTGTAGAAGGAGTAGGTTGTTTGGCTCCTGAGTCGCACCAAGGACCTTCAGTCAGGGATTCAGTACCACACTTGTAGCATTGGGCGGTTGACATGGATTACACGTCTTCCAATATTTTCTCAGCAGCCGAATCGGCAAAGCGCATTGCGCCGGACGTTGCTGCACAAGCTGCCTCGAAAGCGGCGTCTCGGCTCACCCAGTCGCCGCTGGTTGCCCAACTCACCGTGCGCGCCATTGAAAGCGCGCTTCAAAAAACGCATGTTGCGCTGCCAGGTTTCAACGATAAAGCGGCCATCATTGAGCTACGCAACGACGCTGTCAGCGAAGCAAAAAGCGCTTCAACAGCGAAAGCCGCAAAGGCTGAGCATGCCGACGTTCAGGATCGCAAGGCACTCGATCAGTTAAAAGCGAATATTGCAGCCGGTCGTTTTTCGATTGACGAAACCACGATTGCCTCAAGCCTTGTGAGGCATTAGACAGAACGGCATTGCAATCGGGTTTTTTGAAACCCCCGACCGTCAAAGTTTTCGGCAGCTAACCAAGCCTCAAAACCGGCTTTAATCGCCGGCCACTCGTGATCGAGCATCGCATACCAGGCGGTATCGCGGCTTTCGCCCTTGACCACCATATGCTGCCTGAAGATCCCTTCGAATCGAAATCCAAAACGTAAGGCTGCCCGGCGCGATGGCGCGTTGAGCGCGTTGCACTTCCATTCGAAGCGACGATAGGCAAGCGTTTCAAACACGTAGCAGGCGTGCAGGAAAAAGGCTTCGCTTGCCATTCGGGTGCGCGCCATCTCGGCACCCCAAAGGATGTTGCCGATTTCAATCACCCCGTGTTCGGGCGTGATCCGCATCAACGATTGACGCCCGAGGCAGCGTCCATCGACTTTGCGGATCACGGCAACATGCAAGGGGTCTTTGCTTGAACAGGCGTTGCGCATGAATTGAGGGAAAGTCTCAGCGGTGGGTACGCTGTCAAACAGGTAGCGAAATCGATCATCGGCGCCGCTGGCTGTGCTTAAGGCAAAAAGATCAGGGCCGTGCGCAGGTGCAAGGGGAACTAAAGCAACGCTGTCGCCAGACAAGCTACCGTGGCTTGCCGGTTCATAGGCGGGGCGAATGGGCAAGGGGTTCATGCCGGGCCTTGGCTTTCATGGTCGGAAAAACCAGAGCATACCAATGCGAAAGCATCAGGTTCACCACGCTTTCCCAGGATTGGGTCTTTGCCTTGATCCATGCCTTCTCCCCCATGCTTTTCCACAGTTGGCCATCCCTGACCGGCCATTGCGACAAGGCAATCTTCAAGGCCTGGTGAAAAGCCGAGGGACTGAAGTCACGCAGGATCCATCCGTGTTCTTGATCTTGTAACAAAGCAGCGCTTGCGCCGTGTCTGTAGGCAATCACCGGCAAGGCACTTGCCATCGCCTCAAGAACCACATTTCCAAAGGTTTCACTTTGGCTCGGAAAGCAAAACAGATCGGCACTGGCATAGCATCGGGATAAATCCAACCCGGTTTTCATGCCGACGAACAAGGCTTCCGGGAAATCCCGCTCCAGATGTGACCTCGCCGGACCGTCACCGACCATGACCAGGCGTGCCTGACTACCGGACTGCCTGGCTGCCCGGTAGGCCTGCAACAAGACCTCAAGGTTTTTCTCCGCAGCCATCCGCGTGACACAGAGGAGAATGGGTGCTTGCTCGCCAGCCATTTGACCTCGACTCGCGCCAAGCCATTGGCCCCTGAGGCCTTCGTCGCGGTGATGCGGCCCAAAGCGCGCCAGGTCAACGCCGCGGGGCACAACCGCCAGGCGGTCAAATCCCTGAACCTTCAGTTGCCGGGCCAGCATTTCCGTCGGCACACAGTTGAGATCGCAACGGTTGTGAAAGTAGCGCAAATAGCTTCGCGCAAGCGGTTCGAGCCAGGAGACCTTGTAGTGCTCGACATACTGCTCGAAATGTGTTCTGAAATCCGAACATACAGGAATCTTCAGCGATCGTGCCACCTGCAGTGCGCTCAAACCGAGAGGACCCTCGGTCGCAATATGAACCAGATCGGGGCGCTCGCGCAGCCAGGCACGACGCAAACGCTGCCAGGCCGGAAAGCCGGCCCGAAGACGGGCATACCCCGGTATCGGAAACCCGGCAAGTCGCAATTCGCCGGGCAATGGCGCATCAAGACCATCGCGTTGCACGCGTACCAGGCGCCAGTCGCAGTGCGGCGTCATGCCCTCGAGCAATTTGGCCAGGCTCAAAGACACGCCATTGACTTCCGGCGGGAAGGTTTCGGTCACGACTGCGATCTTGATCGGTCGATCCATGCTGGGCTCACCCCTTTGAGTCGGCATGCAAAAGGATCTGCCGAGGTCTGAGTTTATGCTCACAAAGAAAGATCACAGACCGATGACGGCGCATGGCCGTCATTGAAGTGCATCGTTTTTGTCATGACAACGTCACCCTACTGTCAACAAAGTTTCACCAAGCGCGTGCAAAGTCTCGGTGGTGGCTCTGTTTGCAGCTCACGACAAAAGTCGGCTAGCATGCAGCGTTATGCTTGACAAGTTCAGTCCCGGCGGGATTGAATCATTCTTTAATACGCTTAATAGCCTTCGGAGGAAACAGGATGGCGAATCAGAGTTTTAGCGAAATGCTGAAAGAGCAACGTTGGGATGATCACCGTTATTACCATCACAGCCTGGTCAACCAGTCCTTGCATCTGGTGAGCGCATGCAGTTTCGTTGTGGCTTATGTTTATTTGCTGATTGATCCGGTTGTGTCTGCTTTGATCGCATGGCTGGTTTCAATGACAAGCAGGCAGGCAGGACACTTCTTCTTTGAGCCCAGAGATTACGATTACGTCAACGATGCAAGCCATGAGTACAAAGAGGCCATCAAGGTGGGCTACAACCTGCGCCGCAAGGTGGTTTTGATGGCCATCTGGGCCTTTGCACCGGTTGTGCTCTGGTTTGAGCCGAGCCTTTTCGGCATGATTGAACCTGCCAACGGCTTTAAGGAATGGGTTCGGGATGTGGGTCAATTCTGGTTCATGCTGGGCATCGGAGGCTTGGCTTTTCGGGTCTTTCAACTCGGCGTGCGCGACGGTTGGATGACGGGCTTTGTCTGGGCGACCAAAATCATCACCGATCCCTTTCATGACATCAAGCTCTACCATCGCGCACCGATTGAATTGATGCGCAAAGGCATTGAACAGCGTCGCAAGGCTTGAAACCGGCTAAAGCTGTTCGGCATACACTGAACAGAAAAAAGCACAAAAACGCGCTGACCGAAACCTTCGGTCAGCGCGTTTTTCATTGCGAAATCGAAAAACCCTCAGGCGATAGCTTTGCGCGCGAACATCTCTTTCAAGATACTGCGGCGAATCGCTTTATTGCTCAGCAAAGCCGGTCCCTGCCACCATCCCGCTTGCTGCATGGACTGGCAAGCTGAGACAAATCGCTCAAACACAGCGTTGAGTAAATCATCATTGTAGTTCAGCGAAAAAATCAAGCGGCCGGAGCCGACCCAGCTGAGCGCAAGGCCTGCTTCGCGCAGGTAAAACTGCAGCATCCAGTTGTAGCGGGACGGCTTTTCAAAAAGAATCGTCCAAACGCTTGCCATCGGCGCGACCTGCACCGGCAGCTGTGCTTCGCGCAGACGCTGGTTCAGCCGGTCGGCAGCCCGAGCAAAGCGCTCATCAAGCCCTTCATAAAGGCTTGCGATCGCCGGCGTTTCAAGGGCTCTCAGGAAATGCAGCATCCCGTTAATAACGTAAGGATGGGCGTTGAAAGTTCCCCGGGCAAAACAGATATCGGCTGGCCGATCCTCGCGAAAACGGCGCATGAATCGAGACTTCCCGCACAAAACCCCGCAGGGGTACCCGCCTCCAAGCGTTTTGCCGTAGGTGACCATATCAGCCTGTACACCAAAGTACTCCTGGGCTCCGCCTGCCGCGAGTCGGAATCCGAGAAAGACTTCGTCAAAAATAAGAACGATACCGCGCTCGGTACACAGCGCACGCAGCTTGTGCAACCACGCGGTATAGGCCGCTTTGTCAAAGCCCGCTCGACGGCTGCTGTCGACCAGCGAGGAATCGCCAGGTGCCGGTCGGTTGGGATGCAAGGCCTGCAAGGGGTTGATAAGCACGCAGGCAACGTCTTTGCGCGCCCTCAGCGCCTTGAGCGAGCGCTCGCTCATGTCCTCGAGGGTATAGACCTCGCGCGGCGGCATCGGATTGCCTGGCCCGGGTTGCACGTCCTCCCACCAGCCGTGGTAGGCCCCGCAAAAGCGGACCAGATGGGACTTGCCGGTGTTGTAGCGTGCCAGTCGCACCGCTTGCATCACGGCTTCGGTGCCAGACATATGAAACGAAACCTCGTCTTGCATCGAGATCACCCGCAAGCGCTCAGCTACCTCGATCACTGCCGGGTGATACATGCCCAGAACCGGTCCAAGACCTTGCGCCGCCTCGGCTGCGATTGCGATGTTACGTTTATAAAAATCGTAACCCAAGAGGTTGACGCCATACGAACCGCTCAGATCGTAAAAGAGGTTTCCGTCCAGATCTTCCAGAAAAACCTCGTGCGAAGCCGAAACCACACTACCCACCTTCAGGTGGCGCTTGACCAGATCGCTGAACTGAAACGGCACCCGATAGCTTGAAATGAACTGCAAATCAGAAAGCGATTGCTTGGCGCGCTCCGTCGCTTCAATCGAGTGGGCATACCGTTTGGCGAAACGCCCGGCCATTTCATAGAATGCAGAACGACGCATCTGCTCGACTTCGGCGTCGCAGGCGTCTGCACGGAAAAAGCTCTGCTCATCGAAGCGGTAACCCGGCAGCAGGCGCGCGACGCGTTGCGCCATGCGGGCGTGACCACTAAGCGAGCGGTGCTTGGCGCGCGACAAAAGCAGCCGCCGATAAGCCGCCGGAGCGAACCAGATCAGCGCGGGTGGTAAAAGCGACAATGAAGTGACAGCAGCAACCGACAAACTCATGAAAGTACTCCCTAAGATCGCTTGGTTGTAAAACAGTGAAATGACAGCTTTGTGAAAGCTCGTACTGCCAGAAAGGTCAGCTTAAATCCATGGTGCAACCCCTCAAACGCCGAATCGCCGACGAGCTCAATTTCATCCTGACCAATCGAATCCCGCGTATTGCGCTCACGCACTTCATGGGCTGGTTCGCCTCGATTCAAAGCCCAGTGCTTACGAAGCTCTCGGTGTGGATTTGGAAGCTTTTTGCCGACCTTGACCTTCGTGAGGCCAAGCACACGCAGTTTGCATCGCTGCGCGATTGCTTCATTCGCGAGCTTCGCGAGGGTCTTCGACCCATCGATTCGAGACCAGGCATCTGGACAAGCCCCTGCGACGCGATTGTAGGGGCCTGCGGACGGGTGCAAGCGCAAACCCTTTTTCAAACCAAGGGACTGAGCTACCGGCTTGAGGATTTGCTGGGCGACCGGGCGCTTGCCGATCAGCTCGAAGGCGCACCCTACGTCACGCTTCGCTTGCTCTCGAGCATGTATCACCGCTTTCATGCGCCCGCTGACGCGGTGCTGCGCGCGGTGACCTACCACTCCGGCGATGTTTGGAATGTCAATCCGATTGCGCTGGCGCGGGTGCCGGGATTGTTTTGCCGCAACGAACGTGCAGTTTTGCGCTTTTCGGTCAAGCATTCGGACAGGCCACTTGTGCTTGTACCGGTTGCAGCGGTGCTGGTTGCGAGCATGCGGATTCACGCGATCGATCAGCAGCTCAGTCTGCGGTATCAGGGGCCGCATCACTTCGACTGTGAGCAGCCTTGCAGCAAGGGCGAAGAACTCGGATGGTTCGAGCATGGTTCGACCATTCTTGTGTTTGCACCCCCAGGCTGTTACTTTGATACAACAGTCTCGGAAGGATCGAGACTGCGGATGGGCGAAGCTTTGCTTTGTCATCCATTCGACACCAACTTGTCATCGTGAATTCAAGCGCCGCGATCAGACTTCGAAAGATTTGAAACACAGGGAATGCCGAGTTATGAATAGCTTGGATGAAGAAGCTCAGCAGGTTTTGAAAGCTTCAGCAGGCGACGAGTTGCTGTGCCAGTCCGCCCGCGTGCATATTGCGATTGCGCGCTCGGATCGACGCATCGCCCAGGCGCTTGCCCTCCGAGCTCGGGTGTTTCGCGAAGTCTGCGAGTCAAGGGTGCATCATCAGTCCATCGGTGACGATGACCTCTTTGATCCTTGGTGTATCCATCTGGTTGCCATCGATCCGGTCCGTGACGACGTAGTCGGAACCTATCGCATCCTGACCCCGGAATCGGCTCGCGAGTTGGGCTGCCGTTATGCCGAGCAAGAGTTCTGGCTCACGCGACTCGATCCGCTTCGGCATGAGATTGTCGAACTCGGTCGGGCCTGCGTCGATCCCGAGTATCGCGGCGGCACCATTTTGATGCTGATGTGGTCGGGTCTTTCGCGCTGGCTTTCGGGACAACATTACACGCATTTGATGGGTTGCGTGAGCGTATCGCTGAAAGACGGTCCCGACGCAGTGCTTCGCCTCTACGAGCAACTGATGCCGAGTCATGACGCCGGTGAAAGCTTTCGTGTCTGGCCTTTGCAACGGCTCACACGCGTCCCCAAGCGGGTTGATGGCGACGCAGCCCAGGAGGTCGAGGTACCTGCTTTGTTGCGGGCTTATTTGAAGGCAGGCGCGATGATAATGGGTGAGCCCTGCGTCGACCATGAACTTGGCTGTGCTGATTTCCCGGTCATCTTGCCGCTTGAGCAGCTCGATCATCGCTTCAGGCAACGCTTCGGACCGCTTGCCGCATGAACGGTCCGCTGCCCTACTACCTGACGACCGATGAACCATCGGAGCAAAGGTACAGGACAGTTTTCATCTCGGACATTCACCTCGGTACAGCCGGTTGCCAGGCGACCGAATTGCTCGAGTTTCTCAAAAGTTTCGAATGCGAGACGCTTTATCTCGTGGGCGATATCGTTGACGGATGGCAGTTGCGGCGACGCTGGCATTGGCCGCAAGCGCACAACGACGTGGTTCAAAAAATCCTGCGCAAGGCCCGCAAAGGGACACGCGTGGTTTTTGTTCCGGGCAATCACGATGAATCGATTCGTCAGTTTTGCGGCCTGCAATTTGGCGGCATTGATATTGAATACGAATCCATCCACATCACAAAAGACGGCAAGCGGCTTTGGGTGACCCACGGCGACTTGTTCGACGGCGTGGTTCAATGCGCCCGATGGCTTGCGATTCTTGGCGATTTCGCTTACGAGTGGGCGTTGCGCGCAAACCGCGCCTTTAATTTTGCACGCGCACGACTGGGTCTACCCTACTGGTCCCTAAGTCAATGGCTGAAAGACCAAGTCAAGCGGGCTGTGAGTTTTGTCACCGCCTTCGAAGAAGCGCTTGCCAACGCAGCGCGTAAACGCGGCTTTGACGGCGTGGTCTGTGGCCATATTCATCGCGCAGAAATCCGGATGATCGGCGATGTGCTTTATTGTAACGATGGTGACTGGGTGGAAAGTCTGACCGCTCTGGTTGAGCACGCCGACGGGCGGCTTGAAATCATCGACTGGACAGAAATGAAGAAGCTCACGCAAAGGTCCGAGAGTCAACTCGCCTTGGAGCTCAAGGCGGGTTTGAAGGCAGACGTCTCGTCATGAATTTAATCGTCTGGCGGCATGCCGATGCCGGCGACAGCGTGGAAGATTTCACCCAGGACTTGGCACGTAACCTTTCTGACCGTGGAAAAAAGCAGGCAAGCCGCATGAGCCGCTGGCTTGACGCCAGACTTCCCGAAAGCTTTGCGGTTGTGAGCAGCCCGGCGCAACGTGCCATACAAACAGCGATGACCTTATCAGCCAAAGTTAGGCCCGAACCACGTTTGTTGCCAGGCAGCAGCCTTGAGGAGGCCTTGCAGGCGATCAAGATTGATGAGGCACACCTGAGAAAGTCAGGCCACCTGGTGGTTGTGGGTCATCAACCCTTGTTGGGGCACTTGATGGCGCATCTTGTTTGCGGCGCCGAAGCCTGTTGGAGCCTGAAAAAGGGTGCGCTGTGGTGGCTCCAACGCAAAGATGCCGAGCCCTTTTGGCAAGTGAAAGCTGCGATCGGCCCCGATTTGGTATAGGGTAGAGGCTGTCGATACGCCCCTGAAGCGGGGCTGGAGCCTCTAGATGACCGAAATCGAGATTAAATTACAGGTGCCTGCAAGCGCCCGTGCCGCCTTGGCACACGAACTCAAAGCACGTTCCCCCGAAAACCTGCGCAGACAACGCCTACAAGCGGTTTACTTCGACACAGCATCGCGCCTGCTCGCTGCAGAGTCCATGGCGCTGCGCCTGCGGCGTGAAGGACGAAACTGGGTGCAAACCCTGAAGGCCGGAAAAGGCAATGACAGCCTCAGTCGTGAAGAGGACAATATTCGCCTGCCCGATCGCAGCGCCGCCGAGCCCGCGCTCGATCTGAATCGGCATTTGCGAAGTCCTGCAGGACGAAGGCTGCAGCTACTGTTGCAGCGCGCTCAAGGCGAGAGCTTGCAGCGGCGCTTTGCCACCGACGTGAGGCGACAGAGCCAGATTCAGCGCACCCGACGAGGCTTCGTCGAGCTTAGCCTTGATGAAGGCCTGATTCAAAGCGAAGACCGACAGATGACGCTTCGCGAACTTGAAATCGAGGCGATCAAAGGATCGCCACTTGCTGTGCTCGAAGCCGCAGCGGGCTATGTGAAACGCTATCAGGTTTGGATCGATCTGCGCACCAAGGCGCAGCGCGGTCATATGCTTGCCGAAGGACGTCTATTTGCTTCGCCTGCCAAAGCGGGCGCGATCGAGCTTTTGCACGACGCAAACCTTGACGAGGCACTGCTTGCGATCTTCTCGGACTGCCGGCGGCAGGTTATGCAAAATGCCTCGCAAATCGCAGCTGAAGAGGGACACGGCCCGGAACATGTGCATCAGATTCGCGTCGGTCTAAGGCGCTTGCGGACGGCGTTTAAGCTTTTTGGTGAGCGATTGCATGCGATCAGCCACTGGGATGCGCAAGCCAGAACCTTGGCCGGCGAACTCGGCGCAAGCCGTGACCGCGATGTGTTGGCTGAAACCCTTTGGCCCCGTTTGCGCGACATCGAAGCGCCGCTCATCGAAATACCCTCGCCAACGGGTTTGCAAACACCGCGCGAACTGATTCGCGACAAGCAATGTCAGCTATGGTTTTTAGAATGGCTTGAACACGACCTCAAGCTCGAGCTCGATCGCCACACCCGCCCCGGCAGCCCAGAGACCTGGTCAGCGGTTTCGGCGCAAACCGTGCTGCTTGAAGTCCTTCAGCGCTGGTATCGAAAATGCAAGAAAATGAGCGCGCATTTCAGCCAGTTGAGCGTTGATGAGCGTCACGACCTGCGCAAACGAATGAAGCGACTGCGTTACGGCGTTGAGTTCCTGCGAAGCCTTTTGCAGGAGAAACGACTCGAACAGTTTTTACAGGTCATGGCGGCTGCGCAAGACGCGCTGGGCGAATACAACGACTTGCACGTGGCGCATGCGCTTTACAAGGAATACAGCGCGAGCAATCCGCAAGCCTGGTTTGCCGTGGGCTGGCTCGCAGCGCAATCGGACTATGCCGCTGAGCGATGCATCAAGGTACTCGATACATTTTCCAAAACACCGGCGCCCTGGCGCAAAAGAGATCTTCCTCAACCGCTTTGTGCGGCGGCGCAGGACGCATCCGACAGCTGATCCCGATCAAGGATTGGTTTCGAGCATGAGTTCGAAGACGTAGTCTGTGCTCAGACTGCCTGTTTGCTGCACCCATAAGACCATCGGGCCGGACGCCCGCTGAGCAAGTGAAAGCGAAGCGAGCAGGTTGTCACCCAGTTTTTCGGGGCCGAAATGACCAAAGGCAATCATCCGGCTGGTATCAATACCGGCATCGAAAACAGCCGCCCGCTGAATCGCGAAAAAGGCGATCTTATCGTCGGATGCATAGTGCACCAGCTTGAGAGAGCGCAGCGCTTGCGATGCGGGAATCGTGATAAGAATATAATCTTTATCAGGGTCACGAACGCTGCCATGCAAAAGCAGCGCTTCGCCGGCAGGCGGCGCCGCAGAAAGCTTGCTCGGTGCCAAGGGATTGTTTGAAAATTCAATCCTGTCATCGCCGCCCGCTTGTGCCAGATCAAGGCTTGTGGGCGCAGAGATGTTGCCCGCAGCGTCAATCTGCCGGGTTTCCAGGCGTGAAAGCCCGTTACCGGCTAGCCACAGATGCGCCCCAGACCCAGCGAGCCAGCTGCCCTTGGGATCCAGGCGATACTCCCAGCGCGCCTGCGGCTCGAGCCCGATAAAACTGACCTTGCGCAGACCTGCTTGAGAAGCAGAAACCGTTTGGAGCGCTGCAGGCGCAGTCGTGTCGAGCGTACAAGTTACTTTAACAATTTCGGAGGTATTGCCTTGGTCATCGCGGGTGCGAACCCAGATCATTTTGGGTCCATCGCCTTGCACCACGAAAAAGTTACCGGTGCCAGCGGTCCAGCTTTGACCCAGGTCAAGTGAATACTCCCAGCCCAGGCCCTGCAAACTTGATACTGTCCATTTGCCGTCCTGGGTGAGCCCATCACTGAGGCTAATGCCGGTATCGCTAAAGCTTAGCGTTGGCGGCGGCAAAAGCTTCGTGCTTGGGTTGCTTGGGTTGGTGGGGCCGCTCGGGGTGCTTGAGTTGCTTGGGCCGCTCGGGGTGCTTGGGCTGCTGGGGTTTTGAGCGCTGGCACTGCCCTGCGCAGCAGCGTTGGCTGCAGCCGTGGTGCTGACGGCGTCCGAACCTCCGCCCCCGCCACCGCAGGCACTGAGGATGGCTGAACTCATAAGGACCGGAATCAGACATTGTTTAAGCATGGTGCAATCGAAGGTCTCTCAAGGGTTCCTGCGGCACGGGTTTTTGCCACAAGGCGCGCTTGATTGGCAGCGCGCGTCGCATTGAATCGCATTTGCGCTTTCGGGATTGAATTCCCTTGATCCAGCTTGGTCATCCAGGTTTCAACAGCTCCGCCGGGGGGCCTTGATGGCGATCATGGCCTTGATGGCTTGGACCACCGGTCATGTCGGATCCACGACAGCAAATACGCGGTCAGCCACACCAGCAAGACCGAGCCAAGCACGTCGGTCAAAAAGTGTGCGCCTTGGGCCATCCGCATCAAACCGATCATCATGGTGAGCAAGGTTCCCAAGCCCAAGCTGATCCACCTGCGGCGTCCGCCAAGAAACCATGCACCCATGAGCCAGGCGCCAAAAGCCACATGTCCGCTGGTGAACGAACAATCACCGCTACAGGCATCAGAACGAATCCATGCCGGCGTGAAGACCGCAGGGCCCGCAAACTGTTCAATATTTCGCGGCCTTGCACGGCCCACTTCGGTTTTGAGTACCTCGTGAATCAACAGTACCGGCGTGATGATCCCGAGCAAGACCATAAAGCTCAACGCCTTGAGCGCCTTGCGGCAGCGCACGGCTGCGCGCTTTGAAAAGCTTGACCAGAGCCAAAGCAACAGCATCAAGAGCAGGAGCAAAGGGATCGCAAGGCGCCCGGCCCAGCGTACCAACTGGTCAAAAAAACGCAGGCTCTCAAGCTTGCTGGCTGGAAAACAGCGGCAGCTGTCATCAAAAAAGAAGGCTGCAAGCTTGAGATCAACCCCATCGAGATAGCGTAAAGCGACCAACGCAATCAGAAGTCCCGCCACCACAAGAACGGGCCTGTTCCTTCGGAGCGTGATGCGATCAGCCGCTGATTGCACAGGCTCAGTCACAAGCTGAGGCCGTCACAAACCAGGTTTCTGTACGTCCACTCAGACGCGGCCGTTGAACCTGGGCGAGCAGTTGCTGCCTTGGATCATCCGGGGCTCGATTTCGCATCAACGACCAGGTGCAGCTACGGCTGTTGACAGCATTGGGCTGTTGTGTGGCTGCTTGTGTGATGGAATCGCCAAAGGGGTAGCGAAGCGCGTAGTGATTCGGTTTTGCGCCGGGCATGGGACGATAAAGCAATTGCGCTTCACCGAATCGCTGCAGTATCCGTGCTGCGGCATCTCGGTCGCTCACAACCCAGGGTACCGACGCCGGTTTCTGCAAGGCAAGCAGCGCCCGATTGAATTCATCCCAGCCCCTTTGGCGATGAAAAGCATCGATACGGTCAATCCAAATCCCTGCATCGGGGCGAATGAGCTTTAGGCCTTGTGCGCCAAAGGAAATGAAAAGGCTCAGCAACAAGTTGCTCACAAGCCATAGGCCAAGCCTTGTCGTGACCGCTTCACCCTGGGCTCCCGATGCTTGATGGCCATCAGGCCTTGCGCTTTCATCGCTCAGACCGCCAAAAGCCTCAGCCTTGCCATCGTTCAAAAAGTGCGCAAGCAAGGCCAGTCCCAGGGTAAAAGTCGCTGGCAATGCCCAGTTGGCGTAAGCCCGACTCAAGCTTGCCTGGAGCACAAAAAGCCCAAGCACAGGAACCGACTGGGCAAGCAACCAACGTTGCAGCGGCGACCAGCGCGCTTGCCGGCGTAAAAGCAAAAGCACAGCCAATCCAAGCCCCAGCCACTGAACTGCGATGAATTCAAAGGCTTGCAGCAGGTGCTCGATCAAGGAAACCGCAGCTTGTGCGTCAGCGGTGCCCTCTGGCTCAAAGGCACTGCCTATCCCTTGCAAATCGGCCAGGTGCCTGAGCGTTGTTCCCGGATGATCGAGCAGCCAGATCATATGGGGGGTGAGACTCAAGGTGAAAACAAGAAAGCAAAGCGCCAGGCCGCGCCATTGCGCTGCACTCGTTGCCTGCATCCAACGCATGTAAATCAAAAGCCCCAACCAGAAAAACACCATGGAATGCTTGCAAAGCACACCGAGCGCAATCACGAAACCGAGCACAACCCAGCGCCGCATGGCGTTGTGGGCATTTCCTATCGCAAGTGCACGCCAGGCAAGCGTCAAGGCGCAAAGCCAGCACATCAGCAAGAGCGCATCGGTTGTGAAAAACCACTGCGCAAAGCCGATCATCGGCATCGAGGCGAGTAATAGCAGCGCAGTGAAGGCGGTGCTGGGCGAGAACCCGTCGTCGCGCAACATGTTAAAGCAGATGAGTAAGCTCAATCCGTAGCAGATCTGTGACAGAAAGCGCAAGGCGATTGCCTGCGGATCGGCGAAGGACCACAGCCATAGCGCTGCGGCAATCCCAGGAGGTTTTGAGAAATAGCCCCAATCAAGCGCTTGGGACCAGGCCACATATTGAAGTTCGTCGGTGGTGTAGGGCAGCGCCTGGCAGTGGATGGCAATCGCATGAGCGAGCACACCCAGGCCAGCAAGCCAGCGCAGCCACAGGCCGCTTGCCATCGATAGGCTCGAACCCTTCATGGGGTCGATGCCGGTATCATGATGCCCTGTCGAACTGATTGCCACCTCACAAGCACTGCCATGTTGTGACCGTAAGCGAGCCCTTCAAAGCCAACGTGCATAAACAAACCGTTTTTTTTCTCATCGGTCTTGCCGGATCTCTCATCCTGCTCGGTGTTGTCATCAGCGGCGCTTCGATTGAACACATGCGCATGGTCCAGAGCTACACCAAGCTTTTCCCGGATTCCCTATGGCAGTTTATCAACCTCTTTGGCCATTTTCTGGTTGCGGCCCTGATGCTTTTGGTGTTGATGCCCAAGGCAGTTGCCCTGTGGGCGCTGTTGCTTGCCACAATCGTCGGCGGTGGGTTGACCCGTCTCTTGAAATTCAGTCTGCATCACCCAAGGCCAGCAGCGCTGATGTCTGAGGACTTGCATCTGATCGGTGAGACCCTTTGGGGACAGTCCATGCCCTCAGGTCACACCATGACGATCGCGATTGTTTTTGCACTGATTTGCGCCTGTTGCAGTGAACTGTCACTGCCCGCACGAAGGCTGCGGTTTGTCCTCGGCTTTCTCGTGATCGCCGTCGGTCTGGCGCGAATGGCCAGCGGTGCGCATTGGCCGGCCGATGTCTGCGTAGGCGCTGGAGTAGGTATGCTGGTCGGATTATTCTGTGCCTATCTGATCCTGCGCCTTCAAAGCCGTCTGCCCCGCATCGATGGCCTCGTGCCCATGGCCCGGCTTGTTCTTGCGCTCATTCTTATCGTGATGCCCTTGCCGCCTTCATGCAGTGCGCAAGGATCGATCGCGCTGGGGTTCGCCTTCATTGTTTGGCAATTTATTCAAAGGCAATATGCACAGCGACCATGGTCACCGAGGCTGAATTCAAACCGACAGTTGTAGCCGGACTTTTGTCCGTCGTCATACCTTTTTATAACGAGGAGGCGATTGCCTTTGAGGCTTGCCGTGAGCTGATCGATCATTTGACGGCCAACGCACAGCCCTGGGAGTTGATCCTTGTGGATGACGGCAGCAGCGACCGAACTTTGCATGAGCTTGCCCGGGCGATTCAGCAAGCGCCGCAGGCACGTATTTTGCAATTGAGCAAAAACTTCAAGCAAACCGCTGCCTTGCAGGCGGGCATCGACGCCACACGCGGCGAATTCATCGCAACGCTTGATGGTGATATGCAAAACGATCCCAGGGACATCCTTCCGATGCTTGCCTTGCTGCGTCATGAAGGTCTTGACCTGGTGGCAGGCTGGCGAGAACGGCGACAGGATCAGTTTCTTGCGCGTAAATTGCCCTCCAAGCTCGCCAACTGGTTCATCAGTATTTCTACCGGTGTCAAGTCGATTGACCTCGGTTGCGGGATCAAGCTTTATCGAGCCGCGGTGCTCAAACAAATCAGGCTCATTGGCGAGATGCATCGTTTCATCCCGATTTGGCTCGCCACGGTCACAGACGCCAGGCGTTTGCGCTATGTATCGGTCAATCATCGGGCGCGCACAGCCGGCCAATCAAAGTACGGGATTTCGCGAACCTATCGGGTGCTGATCGATCTGCTCACGGTCGTTTTCTTTTTGCGATTTTCAGGCAGGCCCGCACATTTTTTTGGAGCGATCGGACTGCCGATGTTTGTGGCTGGCGGTGGCATTTTGGTGGGACTGAGCGTGCTCAAGGTTTTTTTTGATGCCGCCATCGGGGGCAGGCCCATGCTTATGCTTGGCGTGCTGCTGCTTTTGTCGGGCATCCATCTGATGTGTACCGGCGTGCTGGCTGAGTTTGTGGTGCGCAATCAGTCAAACCAGTCAACGATGCGCACCTATGTCATTCGCCAGGTGATCGAGGGCGGCAAGTTTGCGCCGCCCGCAAAGCCTTGACGGTTTCGGCTTGACCCCGATCCTGATGCAATCCTCTCCGTCTGCAAAAAGGGCGATGCTGCTACTGGCTTTAGCCAGTCTGCTTTTGGGCATCGTGAGCATGGGAGCTACGCCGCTTTTTGATGTTGACGAAGGCGCCTTTTCCGAAGCAAGCCGCGAAATGCTCCAATCGGGTGATTTTGGATTTACTTTTTTAAACGGTGAGCCGCGCTTCGATAAGCCCATTTTGGTCTACTGGCTTCAAGTTTTGTCCATGCTCTTATGGGGACAAAACGAACTCGGCGCACGCATGGTCTCCTTGATTGCTGGCATCACGAGCGCTTTCATCGCAGCGCGTTTTGCACAGCGCTGGAGCGGGCGTGACGAATCAGCACTGATCGTCCTTGTGCTTTATCTGAGCTGCTTTGGACCTCTGGTGATGCGCCACGCCGCCACAGCCGATGCCTTGCTGAATCTTTGGCTTTGCGCCTGCTCCTGTTGCCTGATCGAATCACTGAGGCTGAACACGACCACCGAGCAACAAGGCGAAGCCAATGTCGCCGTGCTTGCACAGGCCAGGCTGCATATGCGGCTTGCCTGGGTTTTCTGCGCGCTTGCCTTGCTGACCAAGGGGCTGATCGGCTTACTGGCGCCCGCCTGGGTCGTGCTTGGCAGTTGCATCGCCGGGCGAAATTTCAAGGCGGTGCGCTGGAGTTTCTCCGATCCGCTCGCCTTGCTTGCCTGGGCCGGCATCGGTCTACCCTGGTACGTCTACGCCTACTGGCGTTTCCCAAACGACTTTATTCAGGGGCTCTTTGGGCAACATCACCTGAGCCGAAGCCTGCAAGCCATGGAAGGCCACAGTGGTTCGCCTGCTTACACGCTTGCCATGCTCATCGTGCTTGCGCTGCCTTTCACACCCTTGCTTGTGACATCGCTTTGGCAGCTTCGAAAGCAACAAGCCCTGAGCCAGCCGGTAATTGGCCTGCTCGCGCACAGCCTTGGCATGCTGATGCTGTTTAGCCTTGTTGCAACCAAGCTGCCCCATTATGCGATGTACGCCCTGCTGCCCTTGCTGGTGCTGATGGGGATCAGGCTTGAGACATCGCGCAAGCTCTGGCTAGGCTGCTGCGCACTTGGCCTTTTGATGCTTCTTGCCACCGCAAGTTTGCATGCGATGCTCGCCTACGCAATAGCCCATCCGTCAACGGAAATCTTCTATGCAGCGCTGATTGAGCATGGTTTGCAGCATTCGGTATGGAGTCTGACCGAGCGTAGCGTGCTTGTTCTCGCGGCGATCGCAATCATTTTTGCAGCGTTCACGCGCTTGGAAAAAAAGAGCTGGCTGCTTTTAGGGCTGGGAATGCAAGCGAGCCTTTGCCTTGTGCTGCTGCCCGCAATCGGACAGATTCTGCAAGGCCCGATCAAAACTCTGGCACTGAGCGCGGCACATAGGCCCACCGTCAGCTTTGAGCTCAGAGCGCCATCGTTTTCCTTTTATCGTCAGCAAATCACGCAGGCCGCTACGCCTCAAATCGGCGAGCAGGTGATTGTGCGGGCCCGGGACTATCCGCGCTTACACGAGTTGAGTGCGGCTGATGCCCAATGGGTGCTTGTTGATGCCTCAGGACCCTTATTATTGCTGCTTCGACGCTAGGCGAGATTTGCAAACGGACCTTGCCTGAGCCGGTGATCAAAAAGGCGAATCCATCTCGCCTGAACCTGCCCGTGGATAGCCTCGTCAAAAGGAGTCGGCATGCTTGTTAATGGCGCCATTTACGCAGACGGCAAGCGCATGCAGTCGCTTGACCTCGATCAACTGCCGAGACAATTTGCAGAAGCTGAACAATTTTTGTGGATAGCGCTAAAAGATCCGAGTGCCGATGAGCTTGAGCGGCTGAAGTTTCATTTCAACTTGCATCCTTTGGCGATCGAAGACGCCGCCAACGGTCACCAGCGACCCAAGCTCGAAGAATATGGAAGCACGCTTTTTTCGGTGATCCAGTTACTCCATTACCGTAACGCTGAAATCGCAGTCGGCGAGATTGATGTTTTCGTGAATCAACACTTCATTTTGTCGTTGCGATCGCGCAGTGATCAGGACTTTCTTGGTGTACGCAGGCGCTGTGAAGAAGAGCCCCATCTCTTGAGACTCGGCCCAGGTTATGTTTTTTATGCGATTCTTGATCATGTGGTTGACCAGTACTTTGAGATCACCGAAGCCTTGCAAGAGGAGCTCGAATCGATCGAGGAGTCCATTTTTCAACAAAAGAATGCTCGGTTCCAAATCAGTCGTTTGTTCCATTTAAAACAGCAATCAACCACGGTAAGGCACGCAGCCTTGCCCTTGCTTGAGTTCATCGGAAAGCTTCACGGCGGTCGCGTACCGCCAGCTTGTTACTCGGTTCAGGAATACTTTCGCGATGTCCATGATCATCTTGCCCGCACCGTGATGAATCTTGAATCACTTCGCGATGGCATCACAACCGCGACCCAAATGAACTTATCGCTCGTGACGATTGACGAGACCGAAGTGACCAAAAGACTGGCGGCCTGGGCCGCAATTTTCGCCGCCTCCACAGCGCTTGCCGGCATCTGGGGCATGAACTTTGAGCACATGCCGGAGTTAGCCTGGACCTACGGCTATCCGGCAGCCTTGGGCGTCATCGGACTGGTTTCTGGTCTGCTTTACCGGCGATTCAAAAAGGCAGGATGGCTTTAATCAAAGCGCATCTCGGGGACTTCGTCGGGGATTGTCAACCGAGCCTGGCTCGCCTGCTGGATGGTTTCCACTGCCACGCCAGGCGCCCGCTCAAGTCGCAACAGCCCGTCGCTTGTGGGTTGAATCACGGCAAGCTCTGTAACGATCAAATCAACCCGCCGGTGCGCCGTGAGCGGAAGCCGGCAACGATCCACAAGCTTTGACTCGCCTTTAGCGACACGTTGCATGGCAACGACGACCCTGGCTGCCCCACTGACAAGATCCATTGCTCCACCCATGCCAGGCACCATCTTTCCCGGAACTTTCCAGTTTCCCAAATGGCCGAGTTCGTCCACTTGCAGACCACCCAGAACGGTCAGATCGAGCTGGCCGCCACTTCTATTCCTGGTCACCGCTCATGCTTGCTTCCCCGTTACCTGCTTGATGCGCTTTGCGCCGCCCGCAAGCCCAGCGCGCGCGCTGCCCTTGCAATCACCCATTCCTCATTGGTCGGAATGATGAGTACCATCGCTCGCGAGGATTCGGCCGAAATCAGCCGCTCAGCTCGCTCATTGCGCGCGGTATCGACTTCGATGCCCATCCAGCCGAGGCGGGAGCAAATTCGTGCGCGGATCTGACTCGCATTTTCACCAATGCCGCCGCAAAAGATGAGGGCATCGACTCCGCCCAGCGCCGCTGCCATCGCCCCAAGCTCGCGTTGGCAGCGAAACACGAAATAGTCGATCGCTTCAGCCGCTTCGATGGACGTAGAAGCCTGCAGACTGCGCATATCGTTGGATAGCCCCGAGAGCCCCAAAAGTCCTGATTGTTTGTACAAGAGATCAGAAATCTCTGCGGCAGTCATTGACTTTTGGTCCATGAGATAGAGCAGAACGCCGGGATCGAGTTGACCGCAGCGCGTGCCCATGGGCAGACCGTCAAGTGCTGAAAAGCCCATAGTCGATGCCACCGAGCGCCCCGCCTCGATTGCGCACATCGATGCACCGTTGCCGAGGTGCGCGATGATGAGTTTGCCATCGGCTAACTCGGGATAAGCGCGCTGAAAAGCACCGAGCACATACTCATAGCTCAGACCGTGAAAGCCATAGCGACGCAGGCCCTCATCGTAAAGCGCGCGGGGCAAAGCAAAAGTATCGTTCACCCAGGGGTGCGCGCGATGAAAGGCGGTATCAAAACAGGCCACTTGCGGCACGCCCGCAAAAGCTGCCCTGGCAAGCGCAATACCCCTTAAGTTATGCGGCTGGTGAAGCGGTGCAAAGGGCACCAGTTGGCCCAAGGCCTCAAGCAGCTGGTCATCGATCAGGGCAGGCAGCGCAAAATCCTTGCCACCGTGGACCACCCGGTGGCCGACTGCACTCAGGCCTAGTCCAGACTTTTCAAGACCGAGACAATCAATGATTCGCGCAAACGCGAGCTCATGGCTATCGAGTCCGCCTTGTTGCACCTGCAAAGGCTGACCCTTTGCATCGCTCACCCGAATCAAGCCTTCGACACCGATGCGATCAACCAGACCGCTCAGAATCGCTTGGTCAAAGTCTTCGGCAAAGAGCGCAAATTTGATCGAGCTCGACCCTGCATTTAAGGTGAGAACAGCTTGAGGAGCCATGGCATTGGCGCTCGGGTGCTAATCACGAAGCCTGAGCTTGCGATGCATGATGCAAGCAGGCAACCGCACACGATGCCAGCCGCGACATCGCACTATCGGATCGCGAATTCAAAATCACCGGCACTTTCGCGCCCAACACGACCCCGGCGGCCTCGGCATGGCTAACGTAGGCGAGCTGCTTGGCAAGCATGTTGCCAGCGTCAAGTCCCGGCACAAGCAGGATATTGGCCTGACCCGCTACGCCGCCTCGCAATCCCTTGGTCCGCGCCGCGCCTAAGTCGACCGCATTGTCCATGGCTAAAGGCCCCTCAACCAAGCCGCCGCGAATTTGTCCCCGGTCGGCCATCTTCGAGAGCAAAGCCGCATCAATCGATGACTGAATCGCTGGATTCACGGTTTCAACCGCGCTGAGCACACCGACGCGAGGCTCCATCCCGATGGATCGCGCAAGATCAATCGCGTTTTGACAAATATCGACCTTGGTTGCCAGATCGGGCGCAATGTTGATCGCAGCGTCGGTCACCATCAAGGGCTCGGTCATGCCGGGCACATCCATCACAAAGGCATGCGTTAACCGGCGCCCGGCCCGAAGGCCATGCGCCTTATCGAGTATGGGACGCAGCAAATCATCGGTGTGCAAATGCCCCTTCATGACCGCTGCGGCGCGGCCCTCTCGCACGATGCTGCAGGCCATCGCCGCGGCAGCCTCGTCGCCTCCTTGCACATCGACGATGTCAAGGCCCGACAAATCCTCTCCCAAGGCATCGGCCACACGACGGATCGCTGTGGCTGGCCCGATCAGAATCGGTACGATCACCGATTGGTGCCAGGCGAGCAGTGCGCCTTCCAGGGCGTTGGCCTCTGTGGGGCAGACGACTGCCATCGGAAGCGGCTTCAGGGGACGGACGGTTTCAAGCAAGCGCTCAAAGTGGCGATGCCTTTGCACCACCAACCCGGGCAGCGAGACATTGGTCTCAATGCGTTGTAAGGGCGCGCTCACCAGTGCTTCGCCGCTCAGGATAAGTGCATGGTCAGACACGCGGTGCACAGTGGTCTGAAGCCGAACCCCACCGTCAGCCAGCTTTTCAAGCACCACCACTTTGCCAATCAACTCCTCTCCAGCATGGGCTCTTTCGTGAAACTCAAGGAGCTGGCGTCGATACAGTGTGCCGGCACCCGGCAGTTGCGTGCCGAGAACCGCTGAAACCAAGGAGGCGATAAACAAACCGGGAGCAACACTTTGCTGCGGGCTGTGCGCTTGCGAGGCAATCGCCTCACTCAGATGCAGCGGATTATGATTTCCAGAACAGACAGCAAAAGCAAAGAGATCATCGGTGGTGATCAGCCGCTTGAGCTCTGCACTATCTCCAGCTGCCAGCTCATCGTAGGTACGGTTTACCAGGTGCATCACGGACCTTTTCTTCGTCGACGGCCTTTTGCAGGGCTTGATACAAGCGGTTCATCCGGGTTTGATGCGAGCGGTTCATCCGGTCTTGATACAAGCGGTTCATCCGGGTTTGTCTCAGGCAGAGGCTCCGATGGCTGATCAGGCTGCTGCCCACCATCTAGGTGCAAAGGGTTTTCAGGAACATCCTCAATCGCTGGATCAAGCCCCAGGACCTCGCGAAACCTTCCCAACAAGGCAAGGGTCGCATCGGACATTTCTTGCACAGAACCGGGAATGTATTGCACAAGCGACACCGCAAGCTCGCGCTCGGCAGGGTCATGCAGCAATTGTGGCAGCGAGCTGATCGCAAGCTCCGGCTCAAAGCTTGCGATGATGGTTTGTTGATGAATGATCATTGCGCGACGCTCAGAGCCAAGCGACTTGAAGGGCTCATCCTGCGTGAGCACCTCACTGGCTCGTTCAAGCCGGTCGCGCCTTACTTGGCCTCGATTTTCCGCCAGCAAAACAAGCATGCGGATTACTGCTTCGGCAAAACCGCCCTCACCGATCGCCGCAAGGGCTGCGACCACTTCCGGTAAAGCCCGGACCTCATCGCCGGTCTTCAAAGTCCGGCGTGACTCATGGGTCTTGCCAAACGCCCGAGCCCATGGGTTTGCCCAAAAACCAAAAAACCCGAGTTCATAACTCATGTCTCGAAGGTCACGATAAAAATCGATCATCTGCTCGGTACTTTGAACCCAAATCGATTCGGCGGTCAGAAAGGGGTTGTCTGCGCTTGCCTTTTTTCGGCTTTGGCGAACCCGTTCAGCGGCTTCGGCCACCGGCGCCATCAGCGGATTGCGCGTTGACATCAAGGCACGACTCAATCGCTGAGGGTGAGCGGTTCTGGAAAGCTCCGCAGCGGTTTGAGTCACAGTCGCCTGAAGCCAGGGTCGCAGCAGGCTGTCATACAGCTGCGCTTGCACTTCCGAGGCGCGCGCAACCGCCGCAAAGGGGCGCTCATCAGAAAGCCCATCGTCCAGAGCGCGCAGATCTTCGATCGTGCGCTCCAAAAAGCCGACGGTAAAGCGCGTCTTTCCGCCGACCTCGCGGACGTCCTCGATACGCATCTCGTAAAGACCCGGAGCGAGCGCCTCGATGGTATCGAGCGTTGAGGCGACTTCGCTGTGCTCTTTGTTTGCGATTTGCGAGGAGACAAAAATGCCGAGGTGGCCGACCTGTTCATGCACCATGTAAATGATGCGCTGGCCGCGGATGCGGATTTCCCCGACATCGGCATAGGTATCTGCAATCCAGTTAAGCGCCTGCTGTGGCGGTGTGATGTTGTCACCGTGGCTCGCGAACACGATGATCGGCGCCCGAATCGACTTGAGGTCAATCGGACGGCCCGGTTCGAGCCGAGCCTCGTTCTTGGTCAGGCGGTTGCCGACAAAAAGCTGTTCAACGATCCAGCGAATCTCGGCTTCGTTCATCAAAAAGAAGCCACCCCACCAGGTTTCAAATTCCAAAAAGGCCTCGTCGCCCCGATCGATATCACGAAACAGATCGGTATATTTTCTGAACAAGGTTCGCGATGGATTGAGCAGTTCAAAGTTTTGAACCAAATGAGCTCCATCAAACTTCCCGCCTCCAAGATCAGAAAGTATCATCGGAATCCAGGTGCCCCCAAGCACGCCGGCGTTGTAGCGCATCGGGTTTTCGCCTACCTTACCCGCCCAAGGCGTGACGGGCGCCCCATTGACCACGATCGGACCGCTCAAGTCGCTGTTGCTGGCCGCTAAAAGTAGCGTTGCCCAGCCGCCCTGGCAATTACCAACGATGACAGGCTTGGGTGCCTGAGGGTGCAGGCGGGTGACTTCGCGCACGAAAGCAGCCTGCGATCGGGTGACGTAGGCCAGAAACTGCCCAGGCTCCGGATCACGTCGAAACGCAACAAAGTAAACCGGGTGGTGTTCGCGAAGTGCCACGCCAACCTGCGAGTCGACCTTGAACCCGCCAATGCCTGGGCCATGTCCGGCCCGCGGATCGATCACGATATAGGGGCGCAGGGTGTCATCGATGGTGACACCCTCAGGTGGAAGGATTTTCAAGAGTTGATAGTTCGAGGGATACTTCTGATCCCGACCGTCCATCACGATTTCGTAGTCGTAAACAAGCACCGGCGGACAGCCCTTCGCCTCATGCTCAAGAAAGATGTCGCCCCGTTTGCGCAAGGTGTCCGTGGTGAGGACGGCCCTTTGGCTCGCATCAAGCCAGTACGATGCCCACTGAGCCCACAATTGACCCCGCAGCTGGGCCTCTTGCATCGCAGCTGCCATGTCCTGACTGCGCTGCGCAAGTGCCTGCCCACGCTTGCTGTGCGACTCACGCATGCGCTCTGTGTGTCGCGATGCGGCAGTCTTCAATAAATCAAAACTGCCTGATCCCGCTTGCATTTCGGCTTGCGTGTGCTCCAGGGATTGTCGCCACAAAGCAAATGCATCCTCGAGTTGCTTTGAAAGCATTGAGGGGTTGACCACGATTTGATCAAAAATAGAACTCATAACAACGATTCCTTTTGACTAGGCCCCGTGTTGCTAGGCCATATGGTGAAGGCCAGCGTCCACATAAATCACATCGCCCGTCATTCCCGAGGCACCTCCGCCCACCAGGAAGGCAACCACACGTCCAACTTCAGCGATATCAACCAGACGGTGTTCCGGCGTGCGTTCCACAGCCATTCGGATCAATTCGTCAAAGTGATCGATACCGCTTGAGGCCCTGGTTTTCAAGGGACCTGACGACACCGCATAAACCCTCACCTTGGAAGATCCAAGTTCGTGCGCGAGATAGCGAACCGAGGATTCGAGTGCTGCCTTGACCGGCCCCATCAAGTTATAGTTTTCAACGACCTTGTCCGCGCCGTAATAACTCATCGTGACAAGCACACCCCCAGGGCGGATCATGGGTTCGGCATGGCGCGCAAGCTCAATGAACGAGTGACAGGAAACTTGCATGGCCAGCAAGAATCCCTCGCGGGAGCTGTCCATAATCCGCCCTTGCAAATCCTCCTTGGGTGCAAACGCTATGGAATGAATCACAAAATCGAGATAGGCCCATTCGTGCTTGATCTGCTCAAAGAGCCTCGGTATGGCATCGACATCGCGCACATCAAGCGGCAGCAACATCGAGGCACCTATTTGCGATGCGAGTGGCTCCACATAGGGCTTCGCTTTGTCATTCAAGTAGGTCAACGCGACCTCAGCGCCAAAACCGCGCAGCTTTGCAGCGCAACCAAAAGCGATGCTTTGTTCGTTCGCAACGCCAACGATAAGCCCTCGCCGACCACGCAGCATCTCACCGATCGTGCTTTTTTCGTCCCAAATTTTCGGGAGGGGGTCGCGCTCACTTGGCGGAGGCGATTGAGGATCATCATGCATATGAAGCCTCTTGTTCGCGGAGAAAACAAATTTTTTGAAGTGTAAAGCGCTCTTCATGACGCGGTCGTGACCCCGGGATGTAAAGCCTGTGACGACGAGGCGCTAAGCGCGTGACGTCATCAATCTTTCACGTGAAAACACGATCATTCCGGCATTGTCTGGGAGCCATTTAAAAACCATTGCACAGGAAGTTTTACGATGATTTGTTTTTTAACGACGATGTTTCGTGCCATCCACCGGCCGTTTGCAATCCAGCTTTTGGGCTTGAGCATGATCTGCCTTGGCGCGCTTAGCCTCAATGCACAGGCTCAAACTGCGATTTGTTATAACTGTCCACCGGAATGGGCTGACTGGGCTTCGCAACTCAAGGCGATCAAGGCGAAGACAGGGATCACAGTGCCGCCAGATAACAAAAACTCCGGTCAATCCTTGGCGCAGCTCGTTGCAGAAAAAGCAAGTCCGGTGGCCGACGTAACCTACCTGGGCGTGACCTTCGGCATTCAAGCGCGTAAAGAGGGTGTGGTCAGCAGCTACAAACCGGCGAACTGGAATGATGTGCCGGCAGGACTGAGAGATCCCGACGGTTACTGGTTCACGATCCATTCGGGCACCCTCGGTTTCATGGTGAACGTGGATGCGCTCAAGGGCAAGCCCATTCCGAGATCGTGGAGTGATCTGCTCAAGCCCGAATACAAAGGCCTGGTTGGCTATCTCGATCCGGCATCGGCATTCGTGGGCTATGTCGGCGCGGTCGCGGTCAATCAAGCCAGGGGCGGAAGTCTTGACAATTTCAATCCGGCAATCGACTACTTCAAAAGCCTGATGAAAAACGATCCGATCGTGCCCAAGCAAACATCCTACGCACGGGTGCTATCCGGTGAGATTGCGATCCTGCTCGACTATGACTTCAATGCTTACCGTGCCAAATACAAGGACAAGGCGAATGTCGAGTTTGTGATTCCGACCGAGGGCAGCGTCGTGGTTCCTTATGTGATGGGACTGGTCAACAAGGGCCCCAACGCCGACAACGGTAAGAAGGTTCTTGATTTTGTCTTGTCCGACGAAGGTCAGGCGATTTGGGCCAATGCTTATTTGCGCCCGGTTCGCGCAGGGGCAATTCCCAAAGATGTTCAGTCACGCTTTTTACCCGCAAGCGAATACGCGCGCGCGAAAACGGTTGATTACGGCAAGATGGCCGAAGTGCAAAAAGCCTTCGCCGACCGATACCTGAAGGACGTCCGCTGAAGCCTTGACAAGCGCTGCAGCGGTGCGGCAGGATCAAGGACTGGGCTGCGATCGGCACTCAAGGACGCAGGTAAGCCTTGGCTAGCCGCTGGCAGCCCTTCTTGCTTGCACCGGCACTTGTGGTGTTTGCTGCCTTTTGGCTGCTGCCAATGGCAAGGCTGATTGCACTTCCGGCGGAAAAGGCCTGGGATAGCTATTTCGTTGTGCTAACCCAACCGGCTTATTTGCTCAGCCTTATCAATACACTGCTGCTTTCGCTGGCGGTAACCCTCGTGAGCTTGGTGCTTGGAGCAGCCGTGGGTCTGTTTCTGGCCAGGCATCGCTTTGCAGGCCGGCGCATGCTCTTGGGCGTGCTCACCCTGCCCTTGTCTTTCCCTGGCGTGATCATCGGGTTTTTCGTGATCCTGCTGGGCGGCCGACAAGGATTGATCCCGAGCCTGAGCGATACGATGGGGTTTGGACGATGGACATTTGCCTACAGCTTCATCGGGCTCTTTCTCGCCTATGTTTATTTTTCGCTGCCGCGAGCCATCAGCGCGTATGCCGCAGCCGCCGAGGCGATTGATGTTTCGCTTGAGGATTGCGCGCGCACGCTTGGCGCAAGCGCCTGGCATATCGTGCGGGATGTCTGGATTCCCGAGCTTGCACCGACCACCATCGCCTGCGGGGCGATTATTTTCGCGACCGCCATGGGCGCCTTTGGGACCGCGTTTACGCTGGCAAGCAAGTTCGACGTGCTTCCGATCACCATTTATAGCGAATTCACCAATTACGCCAATTTTGCTTTTGCTGCCTCGCTTTCGATAAGCCTCGGTCTGGTGACTTGGGCAGCGCTTGCGCTGTCGCGGCGAAAAGGCGCCTATGCTGCGCTCGGCCTTTAGAGCAAGGCAAGCTGCACGATCGTGATGCATGCCAATCGCTTCTTGCTCGCAATCTGCGTGACGGTCAGCATCTTCATGATCGGACCTATCGGGGTCTCAGTCAGCGCAGGCTTCATGGAGAACTACGCCATCGGTTGGCGCGGGGGCTTCACCCTGCGCTGGCTAGCAGAAGTCTGGAGCGCTTACGGCTCAACTGTGATGGCATCGATCACGATCGCAAGCGCTACAGTCTTCACTACGATACTGATCGCTGTGCCCTGCGCTTATGCGCTTGCTCGTAGCAAGAAAGCCTGGGCGCTCTGGTTTGAAGAACTGATCACGCTGCCGGTTGCAGTGCCCGGATTGGCAAGTGCACTTGCACTGATTCTGGTCTACGGCGAGCTGCGCTGGTTCCGACAGCATCTTGCCTTTATCCTTGTGGGCCATGTGATTTTCACCCTGCCCTTCATGGTGCGCGTGGTCGCTGCGGCCTTTCGACGTCGGGAGTTGCTTGCCATCGAAGAAGTGGCGGCAACGCTTGGTGCAAGCTTCTGGCAACGCTTTAGCGGCCTGTTGCTGCCGGCCGTGCTTCCATCGATCTTGAGTGGCGCGCTGATGGTCTTTACGCTTTCGATCGGCGAGTTCAATTTGACCTGGATGCTCCATACCCCGCTCACAAGAACCCTGCCGGTGGGCTTGGCCGACAGCTATGCGTCGATGCGCATCGAAATCGGGTCGGCCTACACCTTCGTGTTTTTAATCGTGGTGCTTCCCATGTTGTGGCTCATGCAGTTGAGCGAACGCGTTCTGGTCAAGCGCTATGCCTGAACAACAAACATCGGTCAGGATTCGACACTGTGCTAAAACCTATCCCGATGGGACGGTGGCTTTGCGCAGCACCGACCTTGACATTGCCCCCGGCGAGATTCTTGCGCTGCTCGGTCCTTCTGGCTGCGGAAAAACGACCTTGTTGCGAATCATCGCGGGTTTGGAAACAGCCAACCCCGGAGCACAAATTTTCTTTGGCGCCGATGAGGTGGGCGGTCTGAGGCCCGAAGTGCGGCAAATCGGGATGGTCTTTCAACACTATGCGTTGTTTCCGCAAATGGATGTTGCAGCAAACATTGCATACGGTCTGAAAATTCGCGGGATCGCCCCTGAGGAAATTCGCAAGCGGGTCGCTGATTTGCTCGATCTTGTTCGCCTGGATGGCCTGGCGCACAAGCGGCCTGCTGAGCTCTCAGGTGGTCAGCGGCAGCGGGTCGCACTGGCAAGGGCAATTGCAATCAGGCCGCGTGTTTTGTTGCTCGATGAACCCTTGACGGCTCTGGACGCAAAGCTTAAGGAATCGTTGCGTGATGAACTCGCTGCGCTGTTGCGACAATTGCATGTTACGGCGATCCATGTCACCCACGATCAGCACGAGGCGATGGCAATCGCCGATCGATTGGCCGTGATGCACCACGGTGAAGTGATTCAGGTGGGTAGCGCCGAGCAGCTGTATCGCGCACCAGCCGACGCCTTCGTGGCTTCCTTTCTCGGGCACATGAACAGGGTTCCTATAAGCTTTGACGAGCATGCTCGGCCGGGCATTCGCCTGGGTGGCCTTTGGCTTGCGCTTGAAGGCGATGCCCGGGTTGCAGGCGCGCAAGAGGTTCTGATCCGGCCCGAGGATATTCGCCTGTACCCGCTTTCCAATGACCCAAGTCCGCTCGGTCTAGGGCGTATTCTTCAACGAGCCTTTCTTGGCGATCGCATCCAGTTCCGGGTGTTGACACCGGAAGGCATCGAATTGCGGGTTCAGGAATCGAGAGACTGTTCCTTTGTTGTCGATGATTCTGTCCATGTTGACATTCAGCGTGATGCGCTTAAAACCTTTGGAGTTCGCCAATGAGTACTTATCTTTTTCAGCTTAGTGATCTGCATATTCGAGAGCCTGGTCGTGTGGCCTATGGCAGGATCGATACCGCCAGTTTCCTGCGCGCTGCGATCGAGTCGATAGCCCAATGCCCGCAGGCCCCAAGCGCTCTGGTGATTACCGGTGATCTTTGCGACTTCGGCCGCGAGCAAGAGTATGTGCACTTGCGCGAACTTCTTGCAGACATCCGCTGCCCGATTTATTTGCTGCCCGGAAATCATGACTGCCTGAGCAGCTTAAGGCTGGTGTTTCCAGAGCATGACTATCTGGGTGCATCAGGCCCCGCCCACTACTCGGTTGCCGTGGGTGATCTGCAATTAATAGCACTGGATTCCACGGTCCCAGGCCAGAGCTTTGGCGCAATCGATCAAGAAGCGATTGCATGGCTTCACGATGCGCTGAAAGCTTGCGGCGATCGGCCGGTTGTCTTGGCCATGCATCACCCGCCCTTTCTGACGCAAATCGGCCATATGGATGAAATCGGATTGCTGCTCGGTCGCGCCGAGCTTGCACAGCTCCTTGGACAGTTCTGCAATGTTGAACGCATCATCTGTGGCCACCTGCACCGGGCAATCGAGACACGCTTTGCCGGGACGATTGCATCGACCGCGCCCTCACCGGCGCATCAGGTGGTGCTTGACCTGAATCCGCAGGCTGTCTCCCGCTGGAATCTTGAGCCAGGCGGATTTCGCATCCATGCCTGGTCAAAATCAGCGGGACTTGTTACCCACAACATGCCGGTCGGAAAATTCGAGGGCCCCTACCCCTTTCATGCCGAAGCTGCCTTGATCGACTGATGGGGGCGTCGTCGCTTGTCCGACGGCTAAGTGCCGATCACGCCACCATCGCTTTTTCTGATGATGACCGTGGCGCTGCGGGGGCGATCATTGGGCATGCTGTTTGGCCAATTGGAGTAGCGTGCCGGATTTTGCGGATCGCTCCAGTTTCCAGGACTTTCCCCTGGATGCTGAATGTTGACAAAAAGGGTTTTCAGATCAGGCGTTGCCGTTATGCCTGTCACTTCACAATTCACCGGCCCGACCATGAAGCGTCTGACTTCGCCCGTAGCCGGATCGGCTGCGAGCAAGGCGTTGTTCCCCAGGCGCTGATAGTCTCCGAAATACATTTCACTGGCTGAAGCATCGGTTTGAATCCACAGCACACCACGCGGGTCACACCACAAACCATCCGGACTTCCGAAGGCATCGCCCCGGATCGTGCCCTTTGCAGCGGCGTTGGTATTGGCAGGGTCGCCGGCGAGCACGAAATGATCCCAGGAAAAACTCAAGCCGTCGAAGTCACCGTCTTCCTTCCAGCGAATAATATGACCCATGCTGTTGTTTGCGCGCGGGTTGGCCGCGTCCACACCGGGCTGACCGGGGGCGCCCCGGCGACTGTTATTGGTCAGCGTGCAATACACATAGGCCGTGTTCGGGTCAACCGTGATCCATTCGGGTCGATCCATCTTGGTCGCGCCAAGGAAATCACTGGCCTGACGCGAGCGGATCAAAACCTCAGCCTGATCGCGAAATCCTTTGCTCGCATCAAGCCCGCGCTCGCCATGTTTGAGCGCAATCCATTCGCCCCGACCGTTGGCTTCAAACCGCGCAACGAAGAGCGTGCCTCGGTCCAGAAGGTCTTTGTTGGCGCGATAACCACCCGGTTTCATTTTGTCAGCGCTCACAAATTTATAAATGTATTCAAAGGTCGCGTCCTCACCCATATAGACGACAACCCGCTGGTCGCGCGTAAGACTCACCCATGCCCCCTCATGAGCAGCCCGACCCAAAGCCGTACGCTTGACCGGAGGGCTTTCGGGATCGAAGGGGTCGATCTCTACCACCCAGCCAAAGCGATGGACTTCGTTGGGATGCTTTTCCACCACAAAGCGCTCTTCGTGTTCGTACCAGCGAAAGCCGGCTTCCCGTTTACGGATTCCCCAACGCGCTTCGTCGCCCGTAGGTTTATCGCGCCCCTGAAAATAATTGACGAAGTTCTCCTCGCAGGTGAGATAGGTTCCCCAGGGCGTAAAGCCATTGGCACAGTTGTTGACGGTACCAAGCACCGTCACAGCCTGTGGATCGTCGCGCGTTTGCATCAAAGGGTGCCCCCGGGCAGGGCCGCTGATGCTCATTGGGGTTGTGGCCGTGATTCGCCTTGCGTACTTCGAAGGGTTCACGATTTGCCAGCTGCCCTTGCGGTTGGCGATTTCAATCACGCTGACACCGTGCGCTGCCATCGACTTGGCCACTTTCTCGGCTGACCAGGCGGACTGACCGTCGGGGTGCAACAAACCCTCATCGGTGTACTCGTGATTGATCGCGAGCAAACCATGCCGACTTCCTTCGATCGGAAAATAGTGCATCCCGTCGTGATGCATGCCCAGCTGCAAAGCCTGTTCCTGCGCGTTGTTGCTTGCATCCTTGCGCCAGCTTGGCGATCCAGCCTTTGCGCCGATGGGTTCGCCCCACATGAAGGCAATCTGCGCCTCATAGCCCTCGGGCACCCAAAGACCATCGCGATCCTGGGCTGCAACTGCTTTGAACCCGAGCCGCTGGCTGAGCGGCGTAGCGGACTGACCTGCCACCGATTCGGCCCCGGTGCGCAAGGCCTTTGTTGAATCTGCCGCATGCGCAAGCGATAAGGGCGCAAGCAGCGAGGCGCTTGCAGCAACCAGTCCGCCGTGTAAGACTTGGCGCCGGCTCACGGGTGAAATCTCATAAATAGAACGATTGGCACTCCGATTGCTGTCTTCAAGTTTTCCATCAAGACCATCGATCGTGTCAGCCAACGCTGATAAATCGCTGCTTTTCATCATCAAACTCCTTTTGTCATCCTTAAGACCTTAAGTCCAAAGTATGATCAGACCGCAAGATGTCGAATCCATGAATTACCCTGTTGCTCTTGTGACTGGCGCGAACACCGGAATCGGTCGTGTCACTGCACTCGCACTGGCCAGGCGCGGCTATCGGCTGATCCTGGTCGGACGATCGGCGCAAAAAACCCAGCCCGTGCTCGATGAAATCGCGCACATCAGCCAGGCTGGGCCCAACCACTTTGTGCCGGTTGAACTTGATGACCTTGATTCCGTGCGCCGATGCTTGCGGCAGATTCTGGCGCTTGATCTACCCTTGCATGTGCTTGTGAATAACGCGGGCATTGCGGGCCTTCGAGGTCAAACCAAACAGTCCTATGAAATGGCTTTTGGTGTCAATCACTTAGGCCCCTTTCTCCTGACCCAGGGCTTGTTGAATCGGCTGCAAAGCAGTTCGCCCTCGCGCATTATCAACGTCTCAAGCCGGGCGCACTGGATGGCCCGCTCGATCCCCTGGGAGCTTTTGCAAAGTCCCACAAGATCACTCAGTGGAATTCCTGAATACGCAGTATCCAAACTTTGTAACATTCTTTTTACTAAATCGCTTGCCAAGCGTCTCAAGCACACCGAGATCAGCTGCTTTGCGCTGCATCCAGGCGTTGTCGCGACCGACATCTGGCGAAGCGTGCCCGCTTTGTTGAGGCCGCTTCTTCGACTGCGTCCGATGCTCAGTCCGGAAGAGGGCGCAGCTACAAGTTTGCACTGCATTGAAAATGCCGCTGCCGATCAAAGCGGTCTGTACTTTGCGCAATGCCGGCCCGCGAGCATCAGCCCGCTCGCTGCTCAGCCTGCACTGGCCGATCGCTTATGGCACTTTAGTGAGCAAGCCTGCTCGGCTTAACACCTCAGTGCCCTGATGCGGCTCTGGCACGATGCCTAAAAGGGCACATAGCAAGGGATAAACATCAAGCGTGCTGACAGTGGCAAGGCGCGCCTGAGCGATACGATAGCCTGAGGCAATCAGCAAGCCATGCATTTGCTCATCGTCCGGATCAAAGCCGTGCTGACCCAGCGGCCCCGGCCTGAAACGGTTGGGGGCAACCGAGTAGCCCGGTTCAGCAAGGCAGACCACATCGGGCATGCGCCGGTGGGAAGCCGCCCCGAAATGCTCAGGTAGCGAGGACTTTGGCCAGCAGCGTAGCTTCGGATTCTGAGCCAGTTCGGCAAGTACATCAGCCTGCGATTCGCCCTTCAGGTCAAATCCCGAGCTTGCACCGAACCACTGCCATTGAAGTTTCGGAAACCTGGCGGTGGCGGCTTCGGCATCGATGGTATTCACAATCGGTACAAACCGCATACCGTGGTCAGCTGCAATCACAAAGCTCGTGTGCTCAAGTAAGCCAAGCTTGCTCAGACCCGCGATCAGTTGCCCGATCGAGCGATCGACCTTGGCAATCGCCTGATTCACTTCATCGCTGTCTGGGCCCTTTGCGTGTCCCATCGAGTCCACATCGGAAAAATAGATCGTTGCAAAATCTGGACGATCAGCCTGTGCCTGTTCAAGCCACTGCAACAATTGCGACAGCCTTTGCTCATGCGGCATCGCATGCTGATAAGGCAGCCAGTGATCAGGATAAAAACCCTGAATCTTGACGTCAGAGCCCGGCCAGAAAACCGTCGCCGAGCGCTTGCCTTGCCGCTTGAGGCTGATCCAGATCGGTGTCGCTTCAGTCCACCAGAAGGGATCAGTAATCACCGAGGTCGCCCCGAGCCGAAAACGCTCACTGCGCATCGGATCTTGCATGCTGTTGTTGACAATGCCATGGCGCCCCGGGTGAACACCGGTCACAAGGCTTAGATGATTCGGAAAAGTCAGACTCGGAAAAACAGGGACCAAGCCCTTTGCCCATAAACCCTTTTGGGCAAGCGCGAGCAAATTCGGTGAAAAGCCACGCTCAAGGTAATCGGCACGAAAACCATCGATCCCGATCAAGAGCACAAGCGGTTTGACTTGCTCCTGACTCTGCCCAAATCCATGCCAGGCAAGGCCAATGACCATCAGCAGGCACTGCGCCGAACGTCGCGCCGCCTTGTTCACGACAAACCGAAGGCGCATGAGCGGCTTCAATGATGCATACGCTGAACGATCAAGCCACAACAACCGTTCCGTTATTTTGTACGGTTACAGTCTTGCCGACGCTTGTGGCATAGGTTTTGGACTTCACCGTGTCCACAAAAACAAACTCACCCTTCACGCTGCTTGCCGAAACGGTCAACAACAAATATCCGCGCCTTGAAGTATCGGTGTACACCAGATCGTCGATCAATCCCAGACCCGCACCGATTGCTGCATTACCGACCTGCGCGGTAAACATACTTCCGTCGAGTTGCGGTCCAAGACCGCCCAAACCCGCACTCTCGAATCCCGTCGAGGTCACTGAGGTACCTGCGAATTCCCATCCGATTTTTTCACCCGCTAACGTGGTCAGATTGCCAAACCATCCGTTGTGGGAGTCACCCGAAATCGTCACGAGCTTCTTGCCGGCTGATTTCGCGCTCTGGAAAATCGCCTCGCGTTGCAGCGGGTAGCCATCCCAGGCGTCGAGGTTATAGGGAATTCGAGGGTTGGTTTTAGTGTCGAGCAAACCCTGTTGCGATGCCGAAAGTGCGGCTGGACCCGCTGCGAAGCGTGTGAACTTAGCCGTTAAAAAGTCGCCGATGGCTTTGGTCACAGCATCCTGGTTTGCCTTTGTCGGGCTCGCAAAATAGTTGTTTTGGGCCTGAATGACATTGCCGGGAAACCACATTCTTGTCATGATGGTTTGGTTGCCTAGAACCTGCCAGCTCGCTGTGGATGACTTGATGCCGTCTACCAGCCAGGTCTGTTGCGCCACGCTCATCATTCGGTGGGTCGCATCAGAGCCGGTTGCAAGCGCTGTGAGATAGCGCGTCACGCCCTGGTCAGCATCACCAAAACCATCGTACTGCTGATCTCGACCCTCGATACGGGTATCGAGCATGTGAAGTGTCATTAAGCTACCGAAGTCGAAACGCCTATATATCTTCAAGAGGTTGCCGCTTGCGTCGGTACGAATCGGCATCCACTCGTGATAGGCCTTGGCAGCGTTAGCTTTTCGCGTGTTCCAGTCGCCTTGCGTCGCCTTGTGATTTTCCGCTCCGCCTACCCAAGCATTATTGGCAGACTCATGGTCATCCCAGATGGTGATGAAAGGCATTTTGGCATGCACCGCGCGCAAATCCGGATCACTGCGGTACTTCGCATACCGCGTGCGGTAGTCATCAAGCGTCACAATCTCATTGGCCGGTGCAATCACCCGGTCCAGTTTCACCGCGTCGGCATTGCCGTACTTGGCCGGATCAGACGCGTACTCATAAATATAGTCACCAAGATGTACCGCATATTGGGCGTCGGACTTTGCTGCTGCTTCGTAGGCGTTAAAGAAGCCTTCTGAATACAATGAACATGAGAAGACGGCCAGTTTGACGCTGCTGACATCAGACTTGGGCAGCGTTCTTGTCTGACCGACCGGAGAAACAACACCGGCATCGTCGATAAAACGGAAAAAGTAGCTGCTACCTGCTGAAAGTCCGGTGGCATCGACTTTGGCGGTAAATCCCGTGTCGGCCGTTGCCATCAAACGGCCTGATTGAACAAGGCTCGCAAAGTTGGCATCACTGGACACCTGCCAGGTCAATCCAACGGCTGTCGTGGAATCAGCTATTTTGGCATGGGTCCACAGAATCACCCGGTCAGTCAAGGGATCACCGCTCGCAACGCCGTAACGGAATTCTGAAGGTGATACGTCATTGTTTCCACAGGCGGGAAGCCCGCTGATGATTGCCACCGCGGCGGCACCTGAACTAGCCTTGATGAAGCGACGGCGGTCGACTTGTGCTTTGCGCATGCTGCTTACCCCTTGAGTTTCTTATCTACTTTTATTTAATCCGCGAATTGTGAAAAACCGATGTCAAGGCCTTCAGGCTTGAATCTCAAGACAGCCCGTCCTCCCGTTGATCAGCCTTGATCTTGCTTCAGTGATCAGGGCAGGTCATCAAGGCGAAATCTTCAAAACCTATACTTCACGCTGACCGCAACGCATCGCGGTTGTCTCCTCTTCACTGATTCAGTGAGGTTTACAGCCCGGCAAAGTCCGGGCTTTTTTTGAGGCCTGAGCCATCATGTTTTGAGCGCTGCACGCAGCCAGCATTTTATTTTTGCCAGCGTTCTATTTATAATTGTTTGAACCATCGAGGAAGGCTGAGCGCGATCTCCGGCAACAAGGCGATGCAAGCGCTTCCGGCCAGAATGGATAAAAGCGCTGGCAGGACTGATGCCATGATGAACCGAAGCGGTTTGCGAAAGACGGCGCTTGCAAAGTACAAATTCATACCCGCTGGCGGACATAGGAATCCCATCTCAAGGGTTGCAAGAAAAACAATACCGAAGTGCACCGGATGGATTTCATAGCTGATTGCCAGCGGCAGCATCAACGGCACAAGCACCACGAGCGCCGCGTAGATTTCCATCAAAGCACCAGCGAGCGCGATAAACAAAACCGCAGCCAGCAAGAAAGCCCGAGGGTCCTGAATGAATGACTGCACCCATTCAATAGCTCGGTCGGGGATGCCTGCGTCTACCAAAAAATTGGTCAGTCCCAGCGCCATCCCTAATATCAGCATGACCCCGCCGATTAATTGCGCCGTCAGCAAAAAACAAGGCCAAAGATCGCTCAAGCTGAGTTCACGACGAATCATCGTGACCACACAAAACGCATAGACGGCAGTCAGCGCAGCCGATTCGGTCGGTGTTGCCCAGCCGCTGATCAGGGGCAGCAAGGCAACCGGTATCGCCATCAATTCCCAGCCTGCCTGCGCGACGGCCCCAAGCCCTTGTTTGCCCGCCGCGTTGCGCTCGACGCTTGGTTGCCGCGTCATCGGATGGTCTGGCAGGCTTGTCATCGGATGGTCTTGCAGGCTTGTAACGCCGGCTTCATGATCGGGCGTTGCGATGCCCTTAGTGCTGCGCCGCATAAAGCCGCCAAAGCACAAAAGGCAGATCACCATCACCAGTGCCGGTAGCAATCCCGCAAGCAACATGGTCTGAATCGGCACCCTTGCAAGAATGGCGTACATGATCAGCGGCACCGAAGGGGCAAGCAATACCCCCAGCGCACTGGCACTGGTAATCAGTCCGATGCCTTGTTGCTCCGGATAAGCCCTTGAGCGCAACATCGGCAGCAAAATGCCACCTAAGGCAAGCAAAGTCACCCCGCTGCCACCCGTAAGGGCTGTGAACGCCGAGCAAAGCAGCGCCGAAGCGACAACGCTTGCGCGCCACCCTCCACCAAAGAGTTGTGCGATCAAATCACTGATTCGCCTTGCTGCTGAACTGCGGGCAAAGAGCAATCCGGCAAGCGTGTACAGCGGAAGCGCCGGCAACGAGGGGTTAACGGTCATCGCGTATTGCGACAAGGGAATCGAAGCAAGCGGTTGATCCACCGATACAAATAAGCCAACGGTCAGCAATCCGATCACCGCAAAAATTGGCGCACCACCGCTTGCAAGCAACAGCGCCAAGGCCACAAATGCGGCAAGCTCAAGCGCTTGTATCGCTTGAGAAAAGCCAAGCAGTTCAAGGCCGATGAGCAGGGCTGCAAGCGGCACTGCGGCAACAAAGGGCGTTTGCGGCCGCAAACTTCGCACCGCAGCCAAACTCAAGCTGATCGCAAGCGCGGCATACCCCAAGGGCATCACGGCCTGAAACATCCAGACCTCGAGTCCGAAAGCAAGCGGGTGACTGGCCTGACGCTCGCTTAGCACGAGTTCGAACGATGCAACACTTAGAAGCAGCGCACAAAGGCCTGCGATAGCCATCGCCAATCCATGGTGCCAGCGCGCCAGGCTCGTGAAGGCGCCAAGTTGCAGGACCGATACCGATCCTGTGAGGGTTGAGAGGTGCCCGGCAGGAAAAGCAGCCAGTGCCCCGCAAAGGCTTAAAACCAGACCTAAATGTTGGGTTAAAACGGGAGCATTGGTGATCAGACCGCCACGAAATGGCCTGGCCACGAGCTCGATGACCGGAATCAGGAGCATGCCGATCAAGGCTGCCACAGCAAGCGCTGCGGCGAGCCTTTCGAGAACCCCGAGCGATTGTTCGCCGCGCAAATCCACGTTTAACGACGCTGGGCGCGGAAGGCCTTTACTTGAGCCATGACCTCATCGAAGAGCTCGCTTGGCACGAGCTTGCCGCGAATTCTCGGGTAAAGCTGCTCGGCAAGACTCTCCCATTGCCTCATGTCCTGTGCGCTCGGCTTGGTCACCACCAAGCCTCGCTTGACCATCGCAGCGACCGCTTCGTCGACCTCGGCACGCGCTCGCGCACGCACGATCGGGCCGATTTGCTCGCCCGATTGGCGCAAAGCAAGCTGAACCTCAGCGGGCATGGCCTCAAAAGCCTTGCGGCTGATCACAATGGCCCCAACGATTGGCGCCCAGTTCAACTCAAGCATGTGCGGCGCGCTTGCAAAAATTTGCGTGGCCATCGCAAAGTATGGGGTTGAAGGCACCACGCTGACCATGCCGGTCTGAATCGCTGGCAAGATGTCGGCGGTTTCAAGAGGCACAGGCAGGTAACCCAAATCCTTCATGATCGCCTGCTGCTCAGGCTCGTTGCCCCAGGTAAAAAACTTAAGCCCGCGGTAATCGTCGGGCTTGCTGGCCTGCGCTTTTGAAAAAAACCGCACCCAACCTGCATCACCCCAGGCAAGCACCACAAAACCCTTGGCAAGAAAGCGACGCTCAATCGAATCGCGCAGCTTTTCGCGCACAAAATCCACTTCGGCCCAATCCCTGAAAAGCAGTGGAATCGACTGCATTGCAGTTGCCGATTCATCGATATCGCGCAAGCCAACAACCGAAAGCAAACCGCCCTGCAACTGGCCAATCCTGATGCGCTTGACCATTTCAGCTTCACCGCCCTGACTGCCGTCGGTAAAGACGCTGAAGCGACCCCGGCCGTCTTGCGCCTTACGCCATGCCTGACCCAAATGCAGCAGTTGTTGGTGGTAGACCGAGTTTCTCGGCACGAGGCTTGCGATGCGCAACACCGGCTCGCGGCCGCTCTCGTTGCCTGCCGCGCTGCAAACATAGCAGGCGCCCAGCGCAGTCACCAGCAGATTTCTTCGCCGATCATTCATCGTAGGTAATGTTCAGAATAGTGAATCGATACGCGAGAGCAACCAGCCTGCCTTGGTCGCTGCAAGACGATTTTCAAATCCCGGATGGGCATCTGCCACTTGCAGCGCAAGCTGAAGCCGGGACACAAATGCGTCCCGATTGCCCGCCTCCAAGTCCAATTGTTCAGCGACCATAACATGAAGCATGGCTTGTTTCGATCCGTGGCGCTCGAGCACGCTTTGAAGCCATTGCCTGGCAAGCGCTTTATCCCCGCCGGGACTCGCAAGCTCAAAGCTTGCACCCAGCACCAGCGCTGCGCCGTCTCCGTAGTCAGGCTGATGACGAAGCACCCACATCGCCAAGGCCTTGGCCTTTGGCCAATCGGCAAGAAGATCGAGGTCATTCCGATCAAGACCAAGCAGCGCGCCCCAAGCCGCGGCAGTCCAAAACACAAGCCCGACGTCCTCATCAGCTTTCGGCGCTTGATGCAGCGCCATGGTCTCCAGGCGCTGCCAGCCGGCCTCCCTCGCAAGCCGAAGCGCGCTGACCGCTTCGGCACGCAGCTGTCTTGCCGCTTCAGGATCATCCTCTTCGATCAGATCGGCTTCAAAAGCCTGCACTCCGTAGGCATGGCGAACCAGGCCTGCAATAGCCCAGGAACGCAGTCCCGTCGGCGGATTGAATCCAAGCACGAAACGGGATAGAACGCTTGCCCCGCTGCTTAAGCTGCGAATGTCTGCGGGCAGCTTTGCCGTCTGAGCACGTCGCAGCGTCGAGCCGAAGTCGCTTGTTTGCGCCGCGTTTTTGACTTGGCTGACCGCCTGAAAGCTTGCTAAAAAGTAGAACAGGGCAATCGTCCCAGCCCACAAGAACCAGGATTGTCGGACCTGAGGGTGCACGCCTCGATTCATGTTCGGCCCGCTTTTGCCTGCTTTATCATCGTTGTCAGACTCACAAATAGAGATGACAGTTTGATGTCATGCGCCGATCGCGACCGAATTTCACGACCTTGTCATGGTCAGGGTTTTATGATTCGCCGCTATGAAAATCATTGTTGTCATTTACGATGCGCGTCAATTTTTAGGCCACGCGATCAAGCGCCATGAATAGCCTATCAGCGGAGGTATCACTGCAAGCGAATGTCGCTTTCGAAGTGAAATCGATCAGCAAGCATTTCACCGGCATGAAGCGTCCTGCTGTCGATAGCGTATCGATGCGGCTCAAGGAAGGAGAGATTGTTGCCTTGCTCGGCGCATCAGGATCAGGAAAATCCACGCTGATCCGATTGATCTGTGGACTTGAACGCTGTGATCGTGATAGCGGTGAAGTGCACACGCCGCTTGGCGTGCTGCAGGCCAAGGGCGTTTTGTCCCGGCAAATCCGGCGTTTGCGTCAGCAGTTTGCGGTCATCTTTCAGCAGTTCAATTTGGTCGGACGACTCGATGTGATGACCAATGTACTCATGGGCCTTGCTGGCAAGCGGCCGGTGCTCCCTTTGATGGTCGGTCGATTCAACCCTTCAGACCAGGCTCTGGCGCTTGATGCGCTGTCGATGGTGGGTCTGGCTGACCAGGCCTTTCAACGCGCTTCAACCCTGTCAGGTGGTCAACAACAGCGGGCTGCTGTGGCGCGGGCGCTTTTGCAGGGAGCCAAAGTCCTTCTTGCCGACGAGCCGGTTGCCTCGCTCGACCCCGAATCGTCAAAACGCGTCATGGACTCGATGACGAGCCTTTGCCAGGCTCATGGCATGACCCTTTTGGTCAGCTTGCATCAGGTTCATGTGGCCAAGCAGTACTGTCCGCGCATCATCGCGATGCGCGAAGGCCAGGTTTTGCTCGATGCCAACCAGGACGCTTTCGACGAAGCCTTTCTTTCACAGTTATACCGTCAACAACCCGAGGAAGCTTTATGAATCAAACCTTCAGTCCGATGAAACAACTCAAGCGTCTGGGCCTTTCGCTTGCGTTCAGTGTCACAGCACTTGCATCTGTAACCGGATCGGCCAACGCGCAGGAAATAAACTTTGGCATCATCGCCACCGACGCTGCCAATGTGCAAAGAGAACGCTGGGAGCCTTTTTTTGCCGACATGGCAAAGAAAACCGGACTCAGCATCAAATCATTTTATGCACCGGATTACGCTGGCGTGATCGAAGCGATGCGCTTTAACAAGGTGCAGGTTGCCTGGTACGGCAACAAGGCCGCCATGGAAGCAGTGGACCGTTCAAACGGCGAGGTCTTCGCACAGGTCATGTTTGCCGATGGTACCTATGGCTACCACGCGCTCTTGCTCACGCATGTCGACTCACCGTATAAAACGCTCGATGATGTCTACAAAAATGCCAAGCAAATCAACTTTGGCATCGGAGATCCAAACTCAACATCTGGCTTTCTGGTTCCGACTTACTATTTGTTTGCGCAACGCAATCTCGAAGCCAGGCAAATCTTCAAAACGGTTCGTAACGCAAGCCACGGTGCCAACATCCAGGCCGTGCTCGCCAAGCAGGTCGATGTCGTAACAAACAATACCGAGACCTTCGAGCAACTCGAGCGGACCAAACCGGAGTTGACCAAGCAGTTGCGGGTTTTATGGAAGAGTCCCCTGATTCCGAGTGACCCCTTTGTCTGGCGCAAAGATCTCGATCCTGCGGTCAAAGAAAAAGTCAAAACCTTTGTTTTGAATTACGCCAAGACCGATCCACAGGAAAAGGCTATTCTTGCTAAAATTTATAACTACGGCGGTTTTCGTGAATCGACCAACGCCCAGCTTGTGCCGATCCGTCAGCTCGAGCTTTTTAAAGATCGGACGAAAATCGAGGGCGACGCAAGCATGAACGCCGATCAAAAAGCCAAGGCTCTCGCTGATATCGACGCCAAACTTGCAGCACTGAAGTAAGCCCGAAGCGCTTCGCTGGCGTTTGGGTCATGATTGCCCAGCAGGCCTCGGCTGCCTCGCTTGATCGCGTGCGGCAGCGCGAGGCCTCTTTACGACGCGGCCCTTTGTACTACCTGGGCTGGGCGGTCGTGCTCGCGGTGTTCGCGCATGCCTGGAAGGGTGCCGAAATACGGCCCGGCGATCTGGTTCGCGATGCGGGCAATATGCGGGTGTTCCTCGAAGATTTTTTTCCGCCCGACTTCCGTGACTGGAAGCTTTATGCGCGCGAGATGCTGGTGACGATGCAAATTGCGCTCTGGGGTACGGTGACCGCAATCGTTCTTGCGGTTCCGCTTGGCCTGCTTTGCGCCGAAAACATGGTGCCAAGCTGGGTTTATCAGCCACTTCGCCGTTTGATGGACGCCTTTCGCGCCATCAACGAGATGGTTTTTGCGATGCTCTTTATTGTCGCAGTCGGACTCGGGCCTTTTGCGGGTGTGCTCGCCTTGCTTGTGCACACCACCGGGTCCCTGGCCAAACTCTTCTCCGAGGCGGTGGAAGCCATCGATCCCAGACCGGTTGAAGGCATCCGCGCCACGGGCGCGCATCCTCTGGTTCAGGTGGTTTACGGGGTGATTCCGCAGGTGCTCCCGCTTTGGGTTTCGTTTGCGCTCTACCGCTTTGAGTCCAACGTGCGCTCAGCCTCGGTCGTGGGCATGGTCGGCGCCGGGGGTATCGGCGTGGTGGTCTATGAGGTGATTCGCGGCTTTCAGTATGCGCAGACTTGTGCGGTGTTGATCATCATCGTGCTGTCGGTATCCTTGATTGATGTGTTTTCGGCCTGGCTGCGCTCCCGGGTGATTTAGGTCTCGACGATGGGAGCAAACATGCCTGCGGTGCACCGCATCCCGGGTGTGGCAGACCGCCTGAGACCCTGGTTGCAGGAACACAGTCCAGGGCTTGAGAATTGCTGGGCGCTTGTTTACCCGCAGGCGGCAAGCCATGGCCTAACCGAGAAGCTATGCAGGCAGCTTGTTGGGCTGGACGCTCACGCGCCCCATGAGCGTGTTTTCAGCGCAGCCGACGGCTTACTCACGATCAAACAGGCGCGAGCTTGTTGCGAGTCGCTATGGTCAGCCTGGCATCGCGCCGAGATCCGGAATCCGGTGCTGCTTGCGATCGGAGGCGGCAGCGTGATGGATCTCGCAAAGCTTGCGCGCTGGTTTCCGGATTCTGCGCAACGCGAGCGATTGCGAGACTTTCATGATGAGGCCTGGTTGACGTGGATGCTTGGCCATCACGAGCGCTTGCATCGCGCTTTCCTTGTGCTCATGCCCACGACTTCAGGAACCGGCAGCGAAGTGACCGCCTATGCGACCTTGTGGGGACAAAGCAAGCAGAGCTTTACCGGTGCCCGTGCTTTTGCCGATGCCGCGCTTATCGACTATGAGTTGAGCATGCATTGTCCTTACGAGCTCACACGAGACTGCGGCCTTGACGCCTTAGCTCATGCACTGGATGCTTTGTGGAATCGGCGTGCGCAAGCGCAGGATCGCGTTGCAGCCATTCGGATCGCTTCAGTGATTGTATCGGTCTTGCCGCCACTGCTGCGTGAGCTTGACAGTGCGTCGCTTCGCCAAGCCATGAGCGACGCAGCGCTTGAAGCAGGTCAACTGATTGCGAAAACGCAAACATCGCTGGTGCATGCCTTGTCGTATCGGGTCACGCTTGAGGAATCGGTTTCGCACGGCTTGGCCTGCGCACAATGGATGGCTTCGGTATCCCGCCTTGCCTGTGAACGCGAACCGGCCATGCTTTATGCTTTAAAGCAGATTTGGGCCTCGGAGGCTTTTGATGAAAAGCAGATCGAGCAGTTCCTCGGCAACTGGCTCGCAAGCATGCAGGTGATGAGCCGTACGCTGGATCGACAAGCGCCTGACCCGCGCTTGGAAGAAGCACTCAGGCAGGCTCGTGGTCAAAACTTTTTAGCCTGCTCATGACCCAGGCGAAAGCCAGCGAGAGCGCGGCAAACCCCATAGGCACTAAAAAATCGTCGCCGGCGTGTAGCGCAAGCCAAAAGAAAGCCAAGGTGAGGGCCCGTAGGGCGTTGTGAACGATTGCATCGACTCCGCAGCCGATCCAAAGGGCCTTCCAACGCTGCCGTCAACTTGCAAAAGATCGACAATAATGCTGTAGCGAGCACCCACTTGCCAGTAGCGTCCGCCGCCGCTATCGCCAAAGAGCTCGGCAATGCCGAGCCAACGCTCATTGACTCGCAGCTCCAGACCGCCACCGAAAGTGAAACGGTTTTCCTTGCTCGCGCGGTCGCGTAAAACACCGAGATTGAAGTGAGCCACCCAGCGTTCGCTGCTTGCAGCGTAAGACAAGGGAACATAGGCGTAGCTGTTGCCGAGTTGATTAGGGCCTGGGCTGATTTCAGGATGAAAGACTTTTCCGACCGCCAAGCCATATCCCCAATTGCCTGGGCTCAGATTTTCAAAGAGAGTTTTTGCTTGCGCCACGTAATCGCTGCTTTGCGAACCAAAAGCGGGTTTTCCGAGCGCACCGCCCAGGGTTACTTCCAGGTTTCCGCTTGGATTGCAGGCCGGAAAGGCCCAAAACTCTTCGCTTCGGGCCCGTGGATTACTAGCGCGATTCAAACGCGTCCAGCTCTCGAGTTGGCAGCTTCCCGCGGTGGTAAGTCGAGCATCGTCGGTGACAAAGGGCCTTGCCCCGTGAGCAAGCGGTATGCCATTCATGAGCAGCACAAGGCCGCAGCACAGCGCTTGACAAACACGATGCTTCACGTCTTGGACTGCTCGGTTGCTTGATTGATCGGTTCCATTGCGGGCGGATGATACATCGGCTCCATGCAGGCTTTTTGAAGGGCTTGACCTTTCTGCCTGAAGAGCACGACCTTTGCGCAGGGTTTTATAGCGGGTGATTGTGCGATGCACTTTCGGTATATCGCCTGGCGATCGGAGCAAGGCCCGCCTCCATCACTTTGTCATCCATTCTTCATGAGAACGTCAAATCTGGGTCACACAAGATCAGCAGACTCCGGGTTCGTTTTCACGTAACAGCTCGTAACAAGGAGTTTTTCATGTCGCATCGCAGTGATGATCTGGATTGCAATACTTCTGCAAATCAGCATTTTCAGGAAGTGCTAAACAAGGGACTGGCTAGCCCTTCGCGCCGCAGCATTTTGCGCGGTGGCGTAGGCCTCAGCGCCGTCGCAAGTCTGCCCATGGTTGCAGGATGCGGAAGCGCTGACGTGCCCTCACTGGCCGCGCCTTCGACCCCCTTGAGTTTTTCTGCCGTAGGCAAGAGTCTCGCCGATCAGGTGACTGTGCCTGCGGGCTACACGGTTCGCGTCTTGCACGCTACCGGCGACCGTCTCGACAACAGCATTCCTGCCTACTCCAATGCAGGCCTGGAAACGGACGACTGGTCACGTCGGGTTGGCGATCACCATGACGGTATGGATATTTTTTATATCGGTGCAAACGGCAAATACTCGGCCGCCGCAACCAACAAGGCCGTGCTCGCGGTCAATCACGAAAGTTCGGCTGATGCACACTTCTTCCACCCCAAAGGCCAGACCTCAGGCGGTGTGACCGGCAGAAAGTTTGATCAGTTCGGAACCTGGAACCTGGGGCAAAGACCCGCTCTAGAGTCACTCAAGGAAATCAACCATCACGGTGTTTCGATTGTTGAACTGACGCTTGACGCATCAGGCCGACCCACAGGCTATGTGCTCGATTCGCCGCTCAACCGCCGCGTGACAGGCCAGTCACTCACCCGGATCGCAGGCCCGTCAGCGCACCTGAACGACATCAAACAGTTTATGGTGACCAAGTACGATCCGACGGGGTCAAACGCTCGCGGCACGCTCAACAATTGTGGTCATGGAAAAACCCCCTGGGGCACCTACATTGGCTGCGAGGAGAACTGGGCAGTTTATTGGCAAATTCCTGCAACTGGCAAAGCCGCTGACGCCAAGCTGACAGCGTCTCGCGCCCGTTATGGCGTTGCCCGTGCGCCGCTTGCCGCAACAGCAACCGCGAGTACCGGTCAGGGCTGGTACACGGTGGCGGATGCTGATCCTGACATGGTGTTTGCACGCTGGAACATTTCAGCCGATGGTGCAAGTGCCGCAGCTGATTTCCGCAATGAGCCCAACACTTTTGGATTTAACGTTGAGATCGATCCGCTCGACCCCAAATCCGTACCTGCCAAGCGTGTGGCCATGGGCCGCTTTGCGCACGAAGCCTGCGTACCGGGCACGCCTGTCGCTGGCAAGCCCTTAGCCTTTTACATGGGTTGTGACAGCCGAAACGAGTACATCTACAAGTTCGTCAGTGCCGCCAACTGGTCGACCGCAGACATTGGCGGTGGCATGGCAGCCGGGGATAAATACTTGAACGAAGGCAAGCTTTACGCGGCCAGGTTCAACAGCGACGGCTCCGGTGAGTGGCTCGAACTGAGCTTTGATAACCCGGCCATCAAGGCTTACACCGCATACAGCTTTGCCAACCAAGCCGATGTGCTCGTCAACGCAAGGCACGCCGCCGATGCGATGGGCGCAACGAAAATGGACCGTCCGGAGTGGGGCGCAGTCAACCCAGCCAACGGCGATATTTACTTCGCATTGACCAACAACACGGCAGCCAACAGAACGCCCGCGACGGTCAACGCCGCAAACCCCCGTTCGTACGTCGACCCGGATGGTCTCAAGCGTGACGGCAACCCCAACGGCCATATCATCCGCTTCGCTGAAGATGGTGGCGCATCAACCGCGATGAAGTTTCGCTGGGACATCTTCTTGTTCGGCGCTGAGGAAGATTCGGTCGGCAACGTCAATCTATCGGGACTTACCGCAGCCAACAGCTTTTCCTCACCCGACGGTCTTTGGTTTTCTGCATCCACCGGCATTTGCTGGATTCAGACCGATGACGGCGCTTTCACCGATGAAACCAATTGCATGTTGCTCGCTGCGATTCCGGGACAGGTGGGCGATGGACGTGGCATAAGCATCGATAACGAGTTGTCTGGCGCCCGCGGTCAGCAGTCAACCTTTATCGGTGCAACCCTGGGGGAGTCTCGCTTACGTCGCTTCCTGGTCGCACCCAAGGGCTCGGAGGTCACTGGTTTGACCGAGACGGCTGACGGAAAAACCATCTTCGTCAACATTCAGCATCCGGGAGAAAACACTCCGGCACTCGGTACGGCAGCAGACTTTACCTTTGAGAGCGTCTGGCCCACCAACGGTGGCGGTCTCACCGGCGCCTATGGTCCCGGCAAGCGTCCTCGTTCTGCAACCCTGATGATCACGCGCACGGATGGTGGCAAGATCGGTTTGTGATTGTTTGCCGATTCGTTTGCCTGCGCAGCTTGCAGGTCTTCCTCCTTGCTGGAAGCCTGCTTATGCTTGGTGCCTGCTCCTCGGGGAGCGAGGCACCAAGTGCACCACTTTCTGCTGAGGCCCCTGGGGCCTTTGCAGGCCCCCCTGCCTCGAACCCCTCAAGTCCGGATCCGCAGCTTGATCGGCAGTGGCATCTTGACGCCACCGCGCTCAATCTTCCCTACGATCTTGCGTTGCGATCGCTCAGCGAACGGGGTCGAGGTCAAAGCATTGCCTTGATCGACGGCACAGTCAACGCAAACCACCCGGACTTAGGCGGTCAACTGACCGAAGCTTCGCAAATTTGCTGCAACTGGGCGGCCCTGTCTCCAGGATCGGCCGCGGGCAATTCAAGCAACCCTGCAGCCGATCAAAACATGTTGAACGATCTGGGTCATGCGACCGGACTTGCGGTGCTGATCGCCGGCAGAGAAAACAATGGCTTTGGAGGTCGGGGTATCGCCTCGCAGGCAAGGCTGATCAGCTTCAATGCCATCGCAATCGGCAATGACAGCCTGCTGGTGCAGGCGATGCGAGCCGCTGTGGGCAGCAAGGCCACCGTGATCAATCACAGCTGGTCACCTCCAGACCCGGGTCAGGGCGGCAGTCGGTCGTTTTATCCAGCCCCTGCTGCCTGGTTCGATGCCTTAGATAGCGCACAGGCGCAGGGCCGCTCAGGACTGGGCGCAATTGTTGTCAAAGCTGCAGGCAATGGCGCGGCGTATTGGAGCCCCTCACGCTGGCGCAGCGATTCAGGCGATCAGGCCAATTACGACGGATTTTCTCAGCACCCGCTTGTGATTACGGTCGGTGCTGTTGACGCCTTTGCAAGACCGCTTGCGTCTTCTGAACCCGGCGCGCAGGTGCTGATTTCGGCCTTTTCCTCACAAGCCAATACGCCTGCAGTCGACAACGGTACCGAGCGCCTGCCTGAGGGAAGCTCAACGGCAACCGCAATGATCAGCGCCGTCGCCGCACTGATGCTCGAGGCCCGGCCCAGCTTGACTTGGCGCGATGTGCGCTGGATTCTTGCGTCTACTGCACGGCCTGTTCCGGGCTACGATCAGCCCGGACTGAGCAGCGCAAACTCAAGCTTGCGCGCCCATGGCTTTCACCAGCAGGTTGGCTATGGACTTGTCGATGCAAAAGCCGCTGTGGATATGGCGCGCAGTTTCCAGGGTTTGCCGCCGCAAAAAACCTGCAGCGCAACCGCAGCGCCTGCACCTTCAGCGCCTGCCTGGTCGCTGCCGCTAGCGCTTCAGAGCTGCGCGGTGCAGCGTATCGAAAGCGTTGTCCTGACACTTGCCACCTCGCATGAGGACGCAAGCGGCTTGCGGATCAGCCTGATCAGCCCAAGCGGTCAGGGCGTGCAACTGAGCGCGCCACGCGACTGCAACAGCAGCGTCTGCGGTAACCTGAAACAGGGTTTTCAATTTCATAGCGTTCGTTTCATGGCCGAGGCAGCAGCAGGCCTTTGGTCAGTGCAGATTAAACAAGAAGACGCAAAGCCCATGGGCGAGATCATGCAATTGCAACTGCGCGTGCTCGGGCACTGAGACGCCTGCGCAGCGCGCCCTGCCCTGAACACAAGTCAAAAAGAGAGACAAAAAAGAGCCTGCACAGTGGCAGGCTCAATACCCCACGCGTCGGGGGGTTGGGAGACAATCCGAAGCTTGAAACTCGCCGTCAACCTCGTCGCACTGTCAATGTAATTGGACATATGTAAGTTGTCAATGCACTTTGACATTCCTACTCTTGGCATTTAAAGTCACTGTCAAAACCTCACTGAATGCCCACTCATAGCTTGCAAAAGTGAAACGCAGACCTCGCAAAAGCAAACGCCGCAGCTTCTCGATGACTCGGACTCCCGACCGGCCCCTGGCAACAGCGATAGGCCTTGTCCACGGTTTGTCCTTGGCAAGAAAAATCTTGCCTCCGGACCGCAATCAACTGATACTCGATCCGGGGGAAAAGACCAATCGTTTTCCTCGACACGGTGCGCCGTGCCTCCTCAGATTCACGAAGATATCAACTTGAGGGGACGAGTGTGGGATCAAGGCGTTCAGATGACGGCGACACCGCCCAGCAAGCCATCGGTGAGATGGTCCAGCGGCTGGTGTTGCCCAAGATGGTTCAAACCCATCGTGAGTTAGGTCTCAGGCCGCGCTTGATGTGCGATCTGGAAGCCTTTATCGAAAAGCTGCTTCAAAACCAGCTCGAGCCTGTGCTCGACAGCATCCAGGCGATGCGTCATGAGGGGCATCCGCTTGAGGTGATCTACAGCGAACTCTTAACGCCGGCTGCAAGGCTGCTGGGCGAGAAATGGCTGCGCGATGCGATAGGTTTCAGCGATGTCACGCTTGCGACCTGGCAGCTTGAGCAAATCCTGCATCATTTCCATCAGGATTTTGAAGGCGCCCGTCAGACAAGAACTGGCAAAGCCTCCGTGCTCATCAGTTTGATGCCAGGCGACCAGCACAGTCTCGGTGCAAAGATGTTGAGCGCCTTTTTCCGCAAGGATCACTGGGATGTCAATTTGCTTCAACCGCAGAGCTTGCAGGCGGCTTTTCAGCGCATCGTGGCGCTTCGGCCTCAATTGATTGCGATCACGGTCACACAGACCGAATCGCTTGAGCAAGTCCGCGACCTTTTGAAGATGGTTCGACAGCAGTCTGAGCTGCGGTCAACGCCCTGGATGATCGGCGGCCGGGTCATCAATGAACAGCCGATGCAAGCGGTTGCTGTGCTCTCAGACCGCAATATTCATTTATGCCAAGGTGATGCCAAGCAGGCACTCGTACTGGCTAACCGGCTGCTGAATATCGGTCAATCGGCGCAAAGACATCACATCCAGTCAAGCCCGCTAAGGAGCATGCAGCCCTCAGCCTGAAGGCCGAAGCCCCCTGGGGGCTTTGGTGAGCGCTTGATGAGGAGCTTTCTTGGGAGCCGATCAAGGGCTTGGCTCGGAGCCGGCGCAGGGCTTTAGGGGGAACGCAGCGCGAAGCCATGCTTTGATATGCTTGGCGCATGAATGCTGACCACCATCAGGGCCTGCTGGCCGATTTCTCAAAGCCGGCTGCGCGCAAACTCATGCACAGGCGTTGTATTGAGTCCCAGGGTTTTCGCAGAGACGATGGCTTATGGGACATCGAAGCACGCATCGTAGACAGCAAACCCTTCGCCTATCAAGAGCCCTACCGAGGCCATCGCGAAGCCGAGAGTGATGTGCACAACATCGCCATCCGTCTCACCCTCGACGATGACTTCGTGGTGCACGACATCGAGGTGTTGATGCCCGCTGTGCCTTATCCCAGTTGCGCAGGCGCCATTCCGAATTTCAAACAATTGATCGGCGCTCGGGTCGGTGTGGGCTGGCGCAAGGCGGTATCTGCGGTGGTCGGTTCGACAAAGGGATGCACCCACGCACGCGAATTGCTCTTTCCGATGGCTACCGTTGCCTTCCAGACCCTTTTTGGCTGGGAAGACGAAGCGCAAACCGACGAAGAAAAACGCCGGCGAAGCGAGCGCGACGCTTCACGCGGCGATCAGTCCGGTCGACCGCATTTTCTGGATGGCTGTCACAGCTGGGCCAGTGATGGAGAGGTGGTCGCAACCCTTTATCCGCAGTTTTCGACCCGCAAAAAAGTTTGAGCTCCGGCATCCGGGCTTAAGCTGGGCGCGTGGGCTGGGTTGATTCGACCTGTAAACGAAGTGCATCGGGTGACAGCGTTTGCGAGCAGAGCTGCGCAAATCGGAAAGCATAACGTTTTAAAATTTGTCCGCGGCGAAATGCCATCACGGTGACATTCGGCCCAAACAGCTGCCCCGCCTCGATTTTTCGCAGTCCTTGATCTCGAATCGGATCAAACGCCATGGAGGCGATGATTCCGACTCCCAGACCGCAAGCCACATAAGTCTTGATCACATCTGCATCAAGCGCAGACATCACAATATTTGGCTTTTTGGCGCAGCGCATAAAGCCTTCTTCAATCCTTTGCCTGCCTGTAAAACCGCTGTGATAAGTGATCAAAGGCCACCTGGAAAGCGATTCGATATCGAGCGGGGCCCGAAGCAGTGGATGGTCTGCAGGCACGACCACCGCATGGGTCCATTGGTAATAAGGAAAAGTCACCAGTTCTTCATGCTGGGCAAGCGACTCGGTGGCAATGCCAATTTGGGCCTGTCCACGCAAGAGCCAGTCGACAATCTGCTTTGGACTGCCTTGCTGAAGGCTCAACTGAACCTTTGGGAATTCACGCCGGAATGCAACCACGATCTCGGGCAAGACATAGCGCGCTTGCGTGTGGGTGGTGGCGATGCAAAGTTGGCCTGCGTCGGTCTCACGAAAATGTTCAGCCACCCTTGCGATGTTGCCTGCCTCCAGAAGCAAACGCTCAAGCATCGGCAGCACCTGCTCACCAGCTTCAGTGAGGCCGGTAAATCGCTTTCCCTTGCGCACAAAGAGCGCAAGACCAAGCTCAGTTTCGAGCTCGCGGATTTGCTTGCTCAGCGCCGATTGCGAACTGTGCAAGACCTGCGCGGCTTCGGTCAGACTGAAATCCTGACGCACCACTTCACGCAGCACGCGCAGCTGCAGCAGATTCATGGCAGGATCGCTCCTTGCTTGATGTTTGAAGGCCTGTGATGCTAAACCTTACCATTCGCGCAGACTACTTGAGGGTGTTGATCCTTGCCTGGATAGCGCTCTTGCTTAGTTCCATCGGATTTGCGCTCTACAGCCAACACGCACTTGGCATGATGCCCTGCCCCTGGTGCGTGATCCAACGCCTCATGATGCTGATAAGCCTTGCGCTGAGCCTTCTCATGCTTGGCAGCATAGGTTTACCTCTTGCGATGGCTCTGCCTGCACTGGCCCTGGGACTGGTGCAAGCCGCAGGGATGGCTGCATCGCTCTATCAACAGTTTGTCGCAAGCAAGGATACCGAATGCGTGATGAGTCTTGCTGACCGTATCCTGATGGCAAGCGGACTTGAGCATCGCTGGCCTTGGATGTTTGCTGCATCGAACTCCTGTGCAGAGGCTGCGCAGGCGACCTTTCTCGGTATTGCGTTTCCCTGGCTGAGTTTTGCTGTTTTTGCCATCGGAAGCCTTGTTTCGCTGCAGTTTATCGGCCACTGCCTGCGGGCGCTGTTCAATCCCAAAAGCCTCAAGCTCAAGCAAGGATGAGCACGCAGACGCAGGGCCAGCTGGCCGACAATATCGTGCATTTTGCGCGGGTGCTACGCAGCGCTGGCCTGCCGCTCGCCAGTGACCGTGTGGTGCTTGCAACCGAAGCGGTTCTCGCGGTGGGGCTGCAATCCATTGACGATTTGCGCTACAGCTTATGCTGCACGCTGACCACCAGCGCCGATCAGCAAAGCCTTTTTGATCAGGCGTTTACCGCGTTTTGGCGCGACCCTGATCTGTTGGGCAAGGCGATGCAAATGCTGCTGCCCAAAGTCGACGGCGGTCTTGCGCCAGCGCACGAAGCAAATCGACGCTTAGCGCAAGCTCTTTCTGCGCCTGCCAAGCCAAGGGGCGCTGAAAACAACGACGAACAGGATCAGCAATCGATTGAAGCCCGCATGAGCTTTTCAAGTCGCGAATTGCTACAAAAAGCAGACTTTGAAACCCTGAGCAGCGCCGAATGGGTGGCGGTTTCAAGGCTGGTCAGCCAATTGGTGCCGCACATGCCACTTGTGCTGTCCCGCCGCAAAAAAGCCGCCCTGCACCATGGTCCGATTGACATGCGGCGTGTTGCCCGGTCAGCGCTGCGAAGCGGCGGCGAAATTATGCAATTGCCACGCAAAATGCCCCGCAAGCAGGCCATGCGGGTGCTTGCCTTGCTCGATATATCGGGTTCGATGACCAGCTACTCGCGGATGTTTTTGTATTTTTTACACAGCTTGACCCGCGTCGATCCGCGCACAAAAACCCTCGTCTTTGGCACGCGACTGACTGATCTTTCTGCTGCGATGCGTGAAAACGACCCAGACGCTTCCATTGCCAAGGCAGTCAGCCTTGTCGATGATTGGAACGGTGGCACACGTATTGCATTAAATCTTGAACGATTCAATAAAGACATCGCTCAGCGCATGGCGGGTTCCCGCACGATGATCTTGCTTGTGACCGACGGACTTGAGCGTGATGATGCAAAAGCGCTCGGCCGAGAAGCCGCGCGCTTGTCACGGCGATGCAAACATCTCATCTGGCTCAACCCACTGTTGCGCTTTCAAGGCTTCGAGCCCAAAGCCAGCGGCGTTCGTGCCCTGTTGCCCCATGTGAGCGCGCACCTGCCGGTGCACAATTTGCAAAGCCTGATGGCGCTTGCCCATTGTGCCTAAGCTGAGGGCGGCTAGTACAGTTCAGGGATGTACATCGATTCAGGCACCGGGCGGCGGAAGTATTCAGGATTTCGAATGCGCTCGGGCAGCACCACCTCGGGGTGATTCACGTCGTGGTAAGGAACCTGATTGAGCAAATGGTGAATGCAATTGAGCCTTGCGCGCTTTTTGTCGACCGCAGAGACCACATGCCAAGGTGATTCTTCGATATGGGTGCGCTCGAGCATGTTTTCTTTGGCGCGGGTGTAGTCTTCCCAGCGTTTGCGACTCTCCAGGTCCATCGGACTTAGCTTCCACTGCTTCAAGGGATCGTGAATTCTTGCCAGAAACCTTGCATGCTGCTCTTCATCGGTGATCGAAAACCAGTACTTCACAAGCTTGATCCCGCTGCGAACCAGCATGCGTTCAAATTCAGGGGTTGATCGGAAAAACTCCTCCAGATCATCCTGGTTACAAAATCCCATAACGGTTTCAACACCAGCCCGGTTATACCAGCTGCGATCAAAGAGCACGATTTCGCCGCCTGCGGGAAGATGCGAAACATAACGTTGAAAATACCATTGCGTTTTCTCGCGATCGTTGGGTGCCGGTAAGGCAGCGATTCGGCAAACCCGTGGATTGAGTCGTTGAGCGATGCGTTTGATGACGCCGCCCTTGCCTGCCGCATCACGCCCTTCAAAAACCACAACCAAACGATACCGGTTGGCAACCACCCAATCCTGGAGTTTGACGAGTTCGCGCTGCAATCGAATCAGCTCGGTGAAATAGACCCGACGTGCCAGCGCGCCTTCGCTTTCGCTAGCCTTCGCCTTTGGGCTGCCCTCAGCGAGCACGAAGCTCTCGTCTTCAAGTTCAAGCTCGAGCTCTTCATCAAGTGTGTCGAGAAGCTCCTCACGAAAGCGCTCAAGCGCCTGTTGATCGATCACCGCTTTTGTCTGATCGAGACTCGGTTGGGCAGGCGTATGGCCTGCACTTAACGCTTTATCGTCCACGGCATGTTCCCCTTGTTAACGTGGTTTCAAGCGTGAGACCGCGCCTCTCATCGCCTGCCTATGAAGCGCAAGATTTACCGAGATTCATTGCCAGATGATGACGACGCTCTGAACATTTGAATGATCGCCTGGGCGGTTTCCGCTGGTTTTTCCTCGGCGATAAAGTGGCCGCAGTCCAAGCGCAACTCACGCACCTGCTTTGCCCAGCGTTGCCAGGTCGCTAGTGGGGACTGACTGCTCAAATACTGTTCTGCCCAGATCACTAGCACCTCGCAATCGATCATCCGATTCGCTTCGCGATCTTGCGCATCATGTAGGCGATCGATAGTGGCTCCTGCGCGATAGTCCTCGCAACAGGCCTCAATGACCGATGGGCGCGCATAGCTTGCCTCATAGTCGGCAACGGCCGATGCATCAAGGCTCGCTTCTCGCCCTTTCCAACGATCCAGCAAGTGGTGTAAATAATAAATCGGATCTGCGCCGATCAATCGTTCGGGTAAGGGTGCAGGCTGCGCCAGCAGAAGCCAGTGATAACTGCGCAGGGCACCGGCCATGCTCATGCGATCCCACATCTCAATCGTCGGGACAATATCAAGCACAATCAGATGCGATACCGACAGCGGATGATCAAGCGCAAGACGGTAGGCAACGCGAGCGCCCCGATCGTGCCCAGCCAGAGCAAAACGCGAAAAACCCATCGCTTGCATGATGGCCAGGGCGTCATCTGCCATTTGCCGTTTGCTGTAAGCCTCATGCGTTTGGTCTGCTGCCGGGCCGAGGCTTCGTCCGTAGCCACGCAGATCCGGCAGCACCAAGGTGAAGTGATCGCAAAGCCTTGCGGCCACCGCATGCCAGGCGGCCAGGGTTTGCGGGTAGCCATGCAGCAGCATCAAGGCAGGCCCGCGTCCTGCACTGAGCCAAAACAAATCAGCGCCTCCGTGTTTCAGGCGATGGCTGCTGAAACCCGGGAACAGATGCGCTAGCTGCGATTGAATCATCCCCAACCCCCGCCGCCAGTGAACAAGAAAAGCCCTAACATTGAAAGAGCGATTGAACCAGCGATTGAACCAGCGATTGAAACAGCGCCCGACCCAAGCTGCGCTTGACTGTGGCAAGGTGCCCCGTCAATGTAGCGTAATTGCAAACTTTAGGAATAGCCAACTCATGACAATGCAAGCTGCGTTTTACACCCGCAAAGGCCCGGCTGCAGAGGTTTTGCAAGTTGGCGAACTCGATGTGCCCGAACCCTCCGTGGGCGAAGTACGCGTTCGCATCAAAGTCTCGGCGGTCAATCCGTCGGATACAAAAAATCGCGGCGGACATCGTGGCAACAACAGCATGCCCTTTGCCTTAATCATCCCGCATCAGGACGGCTCGGGCGTGATCGACGCGGTTGGCGAAGGTGTTAGCCCTGAACGCATCGGCGAGCGCGTTTGGGTCTATGAGGCTACCCTGGGGCGAGCCTTGGGCACCTGCGCGCAATATTGTTGCGTGCCCGCGTCCAATGCCGTTGTTCTACCCGATTGTGCTGACTTTGAGGCGGGCGCCTGCATGGGCATACCGGCGATGACCGCGCACCGCTGCGTCTTTGCTGACGGCAGCGTTCGCGGCAAGCGGGTGCTGGTCTTGGGCGGCGCTGGCGCCGTTGGCTTTTACGCAGTGCAAATGGCAAAACTCGATGGTGCGCAATGCGTGATTGCAACCGTCTCGCGACAGGACCAAGCGCAAGCCGCTCTGCGCGCAGGCGCTGATCATGTGATCAATTACAGGGAAGAGCCGCTTGTGCAAACCTGCAGGCAGCTGCTTGCTGAGGATAACCCCATCGACCGGGTGATCGATGTTGCCTTCGGCGTGAACCTTGCGCACAGCCTCGCGCTCCTGCGTGCAAGAGGCGTGATAGCCACCTATGCCTCCGATGCGATCCCGGAGCCCAGCATTCCCTTTTGGCCGATGCTTGCAAAAGATCTGACGGTTCGATTTGTACTGGTCTATGCCATGGGTGATGCAGCCCATCGCGAAGCAGAAAGCTTCATTAACCAGGCACTTGCTGAAAACAAGCTACACCATCAGATTTACAAACGCTATCAACTTCATGATGTGATTTCGGCACATCAGGACTGTGAAAGCATGAAGATTCTCGGTAAGGTGCTGATCCACCTCGATTGAGTTCACCATGCAAACTGCTGTTGAGCCTTCACGGCCCTCGGGCCGCAAAGGTCGTCTGCTCGTTCTGAGCGTTC
>Ga0214921_10000233_pt1 | contig 110779 bp, 112 predicted proteins | sample LL1505_MetaG_FD_177992 | JGI IMG/M metagenome (GOLD analysis project Ga0214921, IMG submission 177992) | Freshwater microbial communities from Lake Lanier, Atlanta, Georgia, United States - LL-1505 | ecosystem: Environmental > Aquatic > Freshwater > Lake | place: USA: Georgia | collected... | reverse complement strand
AAAAAACAAATCAGTCACAAGCACTAGAAAAAACTAGCTCTAACAAGCATCATTAGCAAGAAAATAATTCAGAAAAATTAAAGAAATTTCGATGAATTTCTGGGTGGGATTTGCGACAGACTCATAATGAAGTAATAAAATCTTATGAAAATAACAGAAGTTCAAATAGAGCTAATAAAGCCAACTAATGGTTTGATTGGCTTTGCCAGCTTGGTCATTGATGACAATTTTTACCTTTCAAGCATAGCGATTCACAAAAAGCTGAATGCAGATGGCTACCGCTTAACCTATCCAAATAAAGGGCAGTTCACAATTTTCCACCCAATAAATAAGCAAAGCAGCTCGCAAGTTGAGTCAGCAGTTTTTGGAAAGCTAAAAGATGTAATGAATAAGGTAAAAAGAGATGTTCAAGAAATACAATCCTAAGCTTATTCATAGCTACAAATCCTATAAAATATCTGATCTTTGCAGAATTTATAAGGCTCAAGATTTACACCCTCAAACCATCAGAAAATGGATAAATCAGCAGGGTTTAAAGGCATTTTTGCATGAGAGGGATTTTTATATCTATGGTGCGGTCTTTAAAGAATTTCTGGCTAATCGCAATCAACAACACAAAGAAAAAAAACCAGCTAGAATTTAATCAATTCAGATGTGGTAAATGCAAATCTAAGCAACCACCCCTTGATAATATCGTCAATAGATTAACTACAGGATTTAATGGCTCTATAAAAGCTTTTGGAGTTTGTGGTAAGTGCAACCATCAAATAAAGCGCAATTATAAACGCTCAGAATTGCCTGAAATTAAAGAAATTTTTCAAATCAAGTTAGACGAAGTGTCGGCATTATATAATTCTTCAAATAGCACTACTAACAAGACTAACATAGATGATGGTCAAAAAGTAGGTAGTAGTGAGCCATTAAGAAGCCACCCCCATGATGTAAAAAATATCTCACCCCCCGTTGCTGAAATTAAGCAATTAACCCTTTTTGATTTTCCTAACTAAAATATGACCAACACAAAATATAACGAAGCCAACGAAATTGCAAAATATCAGTTCTTAAAAGAGTTGGAGCATTCAGGAATTAAAGGTAACGACCCAAAAAGTGAGAAAACTGTTCTGCAATATATGAACGCAATTCACGAGTTTGAAATTGCTACCAACTTCAAGGATTTTAAGAAGTATGATTCAGAATTTGCCTTGGAGTTTAAAAGCTATTTGGAAGGTAAAAAAAATCAGAGAACTGATAAAAATATTTCAAAATCTCTCTATGTTCACTACCTAAAATTTGTTAAAGAATTTATTGAATGGCTAAAGGCAGAAAATCAGGAATATTCAAAAATTACCCAAAAAGATATTAATTTTCTTAGAACCAATAAAAACGATAAAAACACCGCTCTTGCAACTGCTCATCAGCCATCTCACCCAATAAGTGTGATTCTGGCAGTAATTCGCAACATGTCAGCAACAACACTTTTAGAGATAAGAAATAAGGCGATGATAAGTTTATGCCTACTCACAACCCCTAGAATTTCAGCCTTAAAAACCGCCCGAATTAGCAGCATTAGATATTTTGAAGAATATGAAGCGTGGGCTTTTGACCAGCACCCAAGGCTTGTTGATACCAAATATAAAAGACATATAACTTCTTTTTTCATAGGGCAATCTCAAGATATTGTCGATAATGTTTTAAGATGGTGGAATTTGCTCAAAGCAGAAGGCTTCAAAGGCGATGATTACTTATTTCCAAGAATAGACTCAAGTTTTGACAGTGATGGAAAATCAATTTGCGAGCTAACAAATAACATTCTTGGTTCATCTTCTTGGATTGGCTCAAGTGTTTTTAGAAAAGCTTTTAAAGACAATAATTTAGAATTTTATAGGGTTCATTCTTTCAGACATTCAATTGAAAGGGCTATGGAAAGAGAGCCTTACGCAACGCAGCTTTTGATAGCATTGGCAGAAAATGACGGACATAAAAATCAAATGGCAACCCTAGTAAAAAGCTATGGCGGCAACTATATGATTGATAGATCGAAGCTAATGAAAGGTTTTAAATTGGAATAATTTGGTTTTATAGTTTTAAAAAAATTTCAAAAAAATGTAATGAGTATAGATTTATTATCAGCAAAGCTTCCACCTCTGGCTCCAATTATAGCACTCGCCAAGTATTCTTGGTGCAGTTGTAAAAAAATGTGGAATTGGTGGGGCAGACCAAAAATTGAAATAAAGTTTAAGCCTAATGCTATTCAAGTTAGAGATGAGAATGATAAAATTTTTAGTAGTTCTTTTGTTCCATCTATAATTATTACTCCGAGAGATCAGGAATTAGAGATAAAAATTGGAAGTATTAGAGTCGGAAGGTATTACTATGACTATTTATCTGGTGGATTCTCAGCTTTAAATGGCAAAAAACACGATTCAAAAATATTGAATTATCTTAATGAAAAGACGCTTTATATCAAAACTAGCAAATATGAACCGTTGATAATTCCACTACCAACTATTGGTATGCACTACGATTCTTACCTATTTATGAAGCACGCGGAGTCTCGTTTATTTTTCTCTGATAAAAAAATAACCTTATCATTTGAAGCGAATGGCAAGATGTATCATTACGGACTAAACGCTTTGGATGTTTCAAGAATTGTAATCAATCATCTTTCTCATAATTGCAAAGAACTAAAGACTATCAAGAGTGACTATAAACAGTATATTTTATGAAAGCAGTAATCTTCGCCAGAGTATCAACACAAGAGCAAGAAACAGAAGGACATTCAATTGATGCTCAAATTGCTAAATTAAGAGAATATTGTGCTAGAAATAGCCTTGAAGTTATCAAGGAATATGAGGTGGTTGAAAGTTCAACCAGAGGCGAGCGACCAGAATTTTACAAGATGATTGATTTTGTTAATTCTCAAAAAGGGCAAGTTGCCTTGGTGGTTGATAAAGTTGATCGCTTGCAAAGAAGTTTTACCGAATTGCCAATTTTAGATAAGCTTCGCAAAGAAAATAAGCTGGTTATTCACTTTCTTGATATTGGCAAAATGGATTCTGATTCAAATAGTCAGCAAATCTCTTTTTATCAAATGTCGGTGGTGATGGCTAACGCCTACACCAACGCAATATCTGACAATGTTAAAAGAAGTATTATTCACAAACTCAACAACGGCGAATATATTGGCAAAGCGCCGCTTGGTTATTTGAATGTCAGAGATGAGAACGATAAATCAAATATCGTTATTGATGATTCTAGGGCTTATTTGGTGCAAAAGATGTTTGAGATTTATTCAACTGGCAGCGTGTCGCTTGGTGATTTAGAAAAGTTCGCTAATCAGCATAATTTAACCAACCACTTCTTCAAAGGCAGAGAACCAAAGCCAATTACTAAAAATGTTATTTCTAACATTCTGAAAAATCCTTTTTATTGCGGTCAGATTTATGTTAAGAAATACAACAAATTTTATCCTCACAAATACCAACAACTAATCAGCAAAGCATTATTTGATAAATGCCAAGAGGTTGGTTTGGAAAGGTCGGCGGCAAATAACAGAATCCAAGCAATTCAAACCTCAGGAAAGGATTTTGTTTTTAGAAGTTTAATTAAATGCGCTGCTACTGGCAGAACTGTGTCATCAGATCGCAAAGAAGCTAAAAAAAATAAAAACACTTATCTTGTTACTTGGAATCCAGACGACACAAGTAAGAAAATCTATGTGCCAGAAGATCAGATTTTAAAACAGGTTTCAGATGTTTTTAAATCAATCGCCGTGCCAAAAAGCATGCTTGATGAGATAACCAGTTATTTACAACAATCACACGAAGCAGAAAAGCAATATCATAGTCAAAAGCTTATCTCGCTTAGAAAAGAGAAAGATTCAATCAAAGACAAAATTAACAGATTGTTAGACCTGCATTTAGAAAGAGTGATTAACAAAGAAGAATATCACAGCAAGAAAGAGGACTTAGAAAAACAATTAGCGAAAGTTAAAACAGAGCAAGAGTTACACGAAAATGCAGATGGTGGCTTTAAAGATGCGGTTGTAACGGCTTTTAATTTAGCTAGTAAAGCGAGTGAATTATTTGAAAGTTCGAAAACTACTGAAAAGAGAGAATTGATTGCTTTCGTATTTTCGAACCTTTCTCTAAGGGGTGTGGAGCTAGAATATACGCTGCGTCAGCCATTCGACATGATGGTAAATTTGAGCACTCGTGTTGAGTGGCTCTGCGGAGGCACCTTTTCGAACTTTTTCTCCAAGTGGTCTAGAGCGTTGATTTATATAGCTTGAGGACTTGGTCGGCAATTTCGATATTTTTCGACCGCTCCAGCGACGATACCTTTTTCGAACCTTTTCTCTGTTTCTATTTTTTACAGAAATTTTTTCACAACCTCCATAATCATTTCAACATACTCTTCTTTCTGACCAACTGGAGCAACATAATGAATTGCAGTTTTTGCTTCTTCGTAACTGAACAATTTTGCAATTGTCCAAGCAGCTAAATATTGCGAAGACATACATCCACCAGCGGTGCTAAGGTTTTTATCAGCATAAAAGGGAGCATCTATAATTTTAACTCCAGCTTCGATTGCCCATGGTTTTGTAGTAAGATCAGTGCAAGCGGGAAGATTGTTTATCAAACCCAGCTTTGCCATCAACAAAGTGCCGGAGCATTGCGCGCCAATTAATTGGCGATTCGGATCCAGTTTAATGCGATTTAATATTGATGAATCTTGTGCAATTTCTTTGGTATATATTCCGCTTCCAAACAGTACTGCGTCTGACTCGGAAGCAGACTCTAGCGTTTGAGTTGTTTCTATTGTCACGCCATTCATTGAAGTTATTTTGGGAGATGGGCCGGTGATGTGAACTTGCAAACCTTTGCTTCGTAAACGATTTAGAATTCCAAGGGCAATAAATGAATCTAATTCGTTAAAACCTTCAAATGTTAGAATTGAAACTTTCATGATTTTATGAGTTGTTTGGTTAGAAATGTTTTTTCAAAACATCTCGTAAAAAAACTGGTAGATCAGTTGATGGAGGAACCAATGGAACTTGATACATCATATCCGAAACTAATCCTCGGTGATATGTTCCATGATTTACGATATGAAGAATGATTTCTTCCCGAGTCATAGAACCTTTACCACCGCCGATGAAATCGAAATTTATAACTTCCTTTAATTGCTCATCAGATAATTTGTCGCTTAGGGCAATATAATATTTATCGGTAATTTTTACCGCCTCCCAAAGTTCCTCGAGAGGTGGATGGGTTTCGGTATTTCTAGATTTAAAATTGTGTTTTTTTCCTTCAAGATGTGCCTGAAAAACTAGGTCAATAACATAAACATGGTTAAGAGTGTGAACCATGTTTCTATATCTGGTTAAGCGTTTTTTTAAAGCTTCTCCTTCGGGCAATGAAGCAACGGTTGTGAAAATAATTTTATTTGCCCAAGCCTTGTAGCGGGTTAATATTTGAACATTGTTCATGTCTTTTGATATTTAGTTGATGCTGAAAATCTATCCTAACTCCTAAGTAATCCGCAAACCGATAAGTTCTCGTTAAAAACATTATTAACATCTGAAGTAAAAATTGAACTAAATTTTGGTTCTGTGAACTGTAGTAATTTTCTCATATTATCCAAAAACAGTTTTGGTTGAGTTTGTTACTTAATCTTTCTTAGTTCGAAACTTAAAACCGCCTATCAAGTCATTTTTTGAACTAACCAAGTCTTGATTTTATTACTCCCCAAGTGGGGGTTGGTTAAATACCAGTTGAAAGTGGACTGAGTTCGAACTTTTTTACGCTACAGCGGTTGGCAAAAATTTGATAAAAAAATTTGCGCAAATTTTTTGTAGTTTTTGCTTGTGAGGGAATTTTTTCTCCAAATCTCTGTCGTTACTGATCTTTAAGAAAGTCTACATAATAAAGGCTCAGAAGCATGTCAGCTTAAAAAATAAGATCAGAAATTCTCCATTTAATGCTTTTTCTAAGTGTAAATTTCAGCCTAAAAAGCCCTTGGCTAAAATCTCTAAAGCCAAGTGGTAGAAACATCTAGGAAGTATTGATTTTACTGGTTGGAAGGCAGTGTGTAAGGAGTAAAAGGAGATCAGTTCGAATAATTTGATCTTAAATCGAAAAACCGTTTGAAGCCTTGCGGCTGTAGGCTTCAAAAAAATGTGGCTCTGCGGAGGCACCTTTTCGAACTTTTTCTCCAAGTGGTCTAGAGCGTTGATTTATATAGCTTGAGGACTTGGTCGGCAATTTCGATATTTTTCGACCGCTCCAGCGACGATACCTTTTTCGAACCTTTTCTCTGTTTCTATTTTTTACAGAAATTTTTTCACAACCTCCATAATCATTTCAACATACTCTTCTTTCTGACCAACTGGAGCAACATAATGAATTGCAGTTTTTGCTTCTTCGTAACTGAACAATTTTGCAATTGTCCAAGCAGCTAAATATTGCGAAGACATACATCCACCAGCGGTGCTAAGGTTTTTATCAGCATAAAAGGGAGCATCTATAATTTTAACTCCAGCTTCGATTGCCCATGGTTTTGTAGTAAGATCAGTGCAAGCGGGAAGATTGTTTATCAAACCCAGCTTTGCCATCAACAAAGTGCCGGAGCATTGCGCGCCAATTAATTGGCGATTCGGATCCAGTTTAATGCGATTTAATATTGATGAATCTTGTGCAATTTCTTTGGTATATATTCCGCTTCCAAACAGTACTGCGTCTGACTCGGAAGCAGACTCTAGCGTTTGAGTTGTTTCTATTGTCACGCCATTCATTGAAGTTATTTTGGGAGATGGGCCGGTGATGTGAACTTGCAAACCTTTGCTTCGTAAACGATTTAGAATTCCAAGGGCAATAAATGAATCTAATTCGTTAAAACCTTCAAATGTTAGAATTGAAACTTTCATGATTTTATGAGTTGTTTGGTTAGAAATGTTTTTTCAAAACATCTCGTAAAAAAACTGGTAGATCAGTTGATGGAGGAACCAATGGAACTTGATACATCATATCCGAAACTAATCCTCGGTGATATGTTCCATGATTTACGATATGAAGAATGATTTCTTCCCGAGTCATAGAACCTTTACCACCGCCGATGAAATCGAAATTTATAACTTCCTTTAATTGCTCATCAGATAATTTGTCGCTTAGGGCAATATAATATTTATCGGTAATTTTTACCGCCTCCCAAAGTTCCTCGAGAGGTGGATGGGTTTCGGTATTTCTAGATTTAAAATTGTGTTTTTTTCCTTCAAGATGTGCCTGAAAAACTAGGTCAATAACATAAACATGGTTAAGAGTGTGAACCATGTTTCTATATCTGGTTAAGCGTTTTTTTAAAGCTTCTCCTTCGGGCAATGAAGCAACGGTTGTGAAAATAATTTTATTTGCCCAAGCCTTGTAGCGGGTTAATATTTGAACATTGTTCATGTCTTTTGATATTTAGTTGATGCTGAAAATCTATCCTAACTCCTAAGTAATCCGCAAACCGATAAGTTCTCGTTAAAAACATTATTAACATCTGAAGTAAAAATTGAACTAAATTTTGGTTCTGTGAACTGTAGTAATTTTCTCATATTATCCAAAAACAGTTTTGGTTGAGTTTGTTACTTAATCTTTCTTAGTTCGAAACTTAAAACCGCCTATCAAGTCATTTTTTGAACTAACCAAGTCTTGATTTTATTACTCCCCAAGTGGGGGTTGGTTAAATACCAGTTGAAAGTGGACTGAGTTCGAACTTTTTTACGCTACAGCGGTTGGCAAAAATTTGATAAAAAAATTTGCGCAAATTTTTTGTAGTTTTTGCTTGTGAGGGAATTTTTTCTCCAAATCTCTGTCGTTACTGATCTTTAAGAAAGTCTACATAATAAAGGCTCAGAAGCATGTCAGCTTAAAAAATAAGATCAGAAATTCTCCATTTAATGCTTTTTCTAAGTGTAAATTTCAGCCTAAAAAGCCCTTGGCTAAAATCTCTAAAGCCAAGTGGTAGAAACATCTAGGAAGTATTGATTTTACTGGTTGGAAGGCAGTGTGTAAGGAGTAAAAGGAGATCAGTTCGAATAATTTGATCTTAAATCGAAAAACCGTTTGAAGCCTTGCGGCTGTAGGCTTCAAAAAAATGTGGCTCAGTGGGGGATTCACATTACTAACTTTCTCCAGAGTGTCTAGAGCATTGTAAAATAAGGATTAAGGATTTGGCTTTCTATTTCGAGATTTTTCAATTGAAGAAGCGGATGATACTTTTTACTAACTTTCTCTATCGCTAAAAATACCATTAAAAAATAATACAAAGCTCAATATTCCAATTAGGTTTATTTGGTTTTTTCTTGTGTTGGTTTGATTATGGTATAATCTTTATCCAAAGTACTGGAAATTTTTATCAAAATTTGCGTAAAGATTTATGGCTGAAATAAAAACATGCACCAGATGTATTCTTACATCACAGGTTCCGAACATCTCATTCAACAGTGATGGGGTTTGCAATTTCTGCACCGATTACGAAGAAGAGAAAAAATATCTAGACAGAGACTATGTCTCTTTAGAGCAAAAAATGCTTTCCACTTTGCGCGTTAGTAAAAAACATCCTTACGATTGCATGGTGCTTTATAGTGGTGGCAAAGACAGCACCTATATGCTTTATCAATTAGCTCATCATTACAAATTGAGAGTTCTAGCCTTTACTTTTGATAATCATTTTATTCCGCCAGAAACCTACGCCAACATCGACAGAGTTCTTAAAAAAATTAATGTCGATCATATTGTTTACAAACCATCGTGGAATCTTAACAAAACCATTTTTAACGCCAGCTTCCAAAATTCTTCGCTACAAGAAAGATCAAAAGAATTGGCATTCATGATCGGTCACGCTTGCTGGCCATGTTTTACACAAATTGCTCTTCACTCCTTTAAATTAGCTGCTGAAAAAAATATTCCGAATGTTGTTGTTGGTACGACACCTGGTCAATTGAGACAAAAAAAATATGATTTAAAGTCCAAATTTGATGGTTTGGCTGACGCTCATAAAAACATGATTGCGCCAATGATTAATCTTTTAAAAGTTCTTGGTAAAAAAGATGCTATCAGTGCCTTAGATGCTTCTTTGTGGACGAAGTTAAAAATCGCCAGAATGAATCTAGTTCCGTTTTTTGAGTATAATAAATACAACGAACATCATGTTTACGAAACCATTGAAAAAGAACTTGATTGGCGCAAAACTAAGAGCACGGATTCTTGCTCAACAAACTGTCAGTTAAATTCTCTTGGAATCGCAATACATCAAAAGAAATACAATTTGCATCCTTATGTTATTCCTTTGGCACGAGATGTTAGAGAAGGATTAATGACGAGAGAAGAAGCACTTCAAGCTGTAAGTGGACAGGTAAATGAGAAGCTAGTTGATCATATTGCCGAGAGTTTCGATCTCGACTTGAGTAGGATGTAAAACTTTGCCAGAGTGAACAGTTTTAATTATCGGATCGCCGTTCTTACCAGAGAATGGTCCAAGATTGAAGTTGTATTTATCTAAGAGCTTATCCACTAAATCAATTTTCTCTACATCTGGAATACCGGTCACAAAATCTTCACTAATTCCTTCTTTCCAAGATACATAACCTTCGGCGCAGCAAGTGTAGCAATCCTGCATAGATGGTAGTCTGAAAGGGAAATCCGTGTTAAATCCTTCTGGACCTCTTGCATAACATTCGACATAAAGAGTATCATTTCTTGAACCGAGTTCTGCTTCAAGACTGGCGGCGCGGGGATGAGAATCATCAATCCAAAACTTTGCTGTTCTTAAATCATTTTCAGTTAAAAAAGGAACGCTGTTATTGCTCACCAAAATTGCACCATCAAATTTTGGCATAGCTGTTGAAGCTTCAAAGCAATAGATAGAAATTTTTAAATCTTTGCGTTTGGTGATTTTCATCATCTCTTCAGCCTGCGTTTTTAGAAGTGCCATCTTGTCGTAAAGATCAATCAAAATTATTTCTTGCGGAGGTTCTGAGTAAGCTATGAATTGACTAACTGCTTTTCCAAGCCTTCCAGCAGCACCAAAAATGGTGAGCTTAATTTTTTCGTAATCACAATTTGTTTCTTTTGCGGCATGAACTGCCCATTTTTTTAAGGTAGCAGCAGTTGCAGCATGTCCCGTTGTAATAAATGGATTAGCTAATGGTCGTGGAAGTTTGCCGTAATTGCAGACATACGGAGTGGATGCGCCCATTGCTACCATCTTAAGGTTACATTGAGCGGCAAATTCCAAAGCTGGAAAAAATTGTTTTTCACGAAACTCTCTCAGTCCTCTTGAAGTGCCAATCCACATATCTATCGGAACTGGCATAACAATATTAACGCCTACTGGCTTGTCTCCAACTCGAATGAATGATGGTATAAAGGGTCTATGTTCCCAAAGCTCCTGTTCGAAAGAAGGGCTTTGTTTTTTTACATTATGAAAGATGAAATCCAGCGTTTTCCAGTCTGTTGCATGAAATAAAAAGCCAAAACCACCTTCTTTTGGCAATAAAGATCTGATATGTTCCGGTGAAAGATCTCGCCTTAGTATTAAATCACTTTCCACCTTCATAATCAATATCAGTTTTTTTTGATTATTATGTTGGAGTAATAATCGGAATTTTTACATATTTTTCACCAAATTTTAGGATTATAAGCACCTATTTAGCTTTTATTGTCTCAAAAAAGATCAACTAAATAATTTCTGGATGCCCACAAAACGCGGCTAGTGTTGAGAATCTGTCATTTTTTTGGACACTAACTCAGCAAGTTAAGGAAAAAGACCCTATAAAACTTTATTTTTTATGTTACCTTGGTAAGCTTGGGGCGTTGCCAATATTGGTTTTGAATCACTTTTTAATTATTAGATCGAGCTTAAAGTGAATCAGATAGATTAAGTATAATTTTTGCCTCAGGAGGAGATTAGTTCAGAATTGAAGTTTGATATTAAAGCCTACTTAAAGAATGCGTTTGCCCAAGGGACAACCATTAACGACTATAACTTAAAAGCCCTAGTAATTGTAGGAAGTTTTGGGCATCCATTATTTGCCGCTCTGCATATTTACTTATTTCAGATGCCTTGGGATAGTATAATTCTAAAGAGTTCAGCGGGTCTCATTTGTTTATCTTTAGCCACAAAAAACTATTGGCCTAAAAAACTTAAGCCGCTTTTTCCCTTCTATTGGCATTTCATGCTGATCTACAACCTTTCATTTCTGATAACGCTGACATCATTAAATAACCATTTCATTAAAACTTGGTTTATGTGGGAGGTAATAATGCTTTACATCCTGATAATGTTTGTTCCTAACTGGCTAATATTTTTAGTTGATTTGGTTATAGGTGTTGTGGGCGCTTTGGTAGTTCACAGCGTATTTTTTGGAGGCGGATCTGTCTTTGATCCAATCGTCATGCCTTATAATTCTGGTCCGCTTGATATTTTGCTCTATATTTCAACTTTTATGTTTGCGGTTGTTTCGGGTCTAATATTTAGTTACAGTAACGCAAAAGGCGTAGCCTCAGAAGAGCGAGCAAAAATCTTCAAATCTCTTGCTGGTTCAATTGCTCATGAACTTAGAAATCCTCTTAACGCAATTAACCTTGTTGGAGCTCAAATTAATGATTTAGCCACAGATTTAGACAAGCAAAACGGAAGTAGTTACCAGATAAAATATAACAGCGAAAGTCATGTAGTGCCTGGAGTCAGTATCATTCCAACTGCAAAATCAAAACTTTTAAATCTTACTTCTCACATCACCGATTCAATTGCCAACGCCAACAATATCATCAACATTATACTTGGTGATTTGAGTGAAAAGAAAATTGATCCCGAAGACTTTACATACCTTGAGCCAGAAAAAATTTTACCCGAAATCGTAGAGAAATATGGTTATCGTAATGACGATGAAAAAGCTAAGGTGAAGCTTTTACCATCGCAAAATGAAGAGGATAATTTTTTATTCAAAGCGGTTCCAGATCGCTTAACTTACATAGTTTTCAATCTAATTAAAAACGCTCTGTATTATCTAAATCAATTTCCTGACTCGGTTGTAACCATTGGCACAGAAAGAAGAGTTGTTGATGGCACTGAGTTTAATGTGATTTATGTTAATGACACTGGTCCAGGAATTCCGCCTCACATAATTCCAAAATTATTTGGTGATTTTTACACCTCTGGCAAAAAAGAAGGAACTGGTTTAGGTCTTTCTTTTTGTAAGAGAAATATGCAGATGTTTGGTGGCGACATAATTTGTGAATCCGAGTTTGGGAAATGGACTAGATTTTCTTTATTATTTCCAAAGCTTTCTGATGAGGAAGTGAGACGAGCTAAATTGGAATCTAAAAAGAGAAAAATATTGTTGGTTGATGATCAAGAAGTAAACCTGATTACAACTAAATCTAAGTTAGAAAAAATTCTGCTTTATGTTTCCTGCGATATTGCAAGAAGCGGTAAAGAGGCAGTTAATATGGCGAAACAAAACAAATATCAGCTTATCTTGATGGATGTTGAAATGCCTGATATTAATGGAATTGAAGCTACAAAAAGAATTAGATCATATGATAAAGAAGTTCCAATAGTAGCTCTTACTTCGTTGAATAAATCATCTTTTTCAGAAGTAATTGAAAGTGTTGCCACCAAAAATGAGTTTAATAATTATTTAAGTAAATCATCGAGAGATAATTTGATTTATCGTGGTGTGAGCAAATGGATAACCGATCCGCAAGATGACTTAGCTTATGTTGGAACAAAAGATGACTGCCTAAAAATATTTCACGGCAAAAAAGTAATTTTAGCGGATGATCAACAAATAAACCGCTTAATGACTAGAAAAACTCTTGAGACTGCTGGTTTAGGCGTGGTTGAAGCCTCTGACGGAAAAGAGCTGCTAGAAATTTATCAAAAAAGCCTTGATAAGAAAGGCATATCAAGCTTTGACGCTATCCTAACAGATGTAAATATGGAGCCTTATGATGGTGACGATGCAGCAAAAGAAATTCGAAAAATTGAGGCTTCACACAAGATCAGTCACCATGATGAAATGCCAATTATTGCTCTCAGTGGCGATGGAGATAAAGAAGACATTCATCACTTCTTTGAATGTCAAATGACAGATTATTTTATTAAAGGCGGAAAGCCTGAACTTCTGTTAAAAATTATTGCAAACTACCTTATCAAAAAAAGCGAAAAACAAGAAAGTGATAATATGATTAATGGTGAAGAATTGAATCTTAATAAAGACGCTCTCGGTGAGCATTTTAGCAAAGAAGATCAAATGACGATATTAGATTTATTTGTAAAAGACGCTGACGGGCTGATGGAAAAAATTATCAAGAGCAAGAATGCCAATGAGACAAAGAGTTTATTGCTTCATGTCCATGCAATTAAAGGAACAGCTGCAAATGTTGGTGCTGATAAATTGTTTAATTATGCAAAAATGATTGAACCAAAAATCAAAGATAACAGTGCTCCGCAGGATTGGGTAGAAGAAATACAAAAAATCTATTCTGATCTAAAAGCTGAAATTAAAACCATCGCTTAGCAACATTTACTTACTTCTAACAAAAAAGCCCCGCACAAATTTCGCTTTGTGCGGGGCTTTTTTAAATTTTGTTGCCAAGAGCCACCACCACGCAAACCCTGCGTGTTGACAGCCTATTTCCCGTAAAGAGTCTTTTATTCAGCGCAACTCCCAGCACGAAAGATGATATTAGTATTCAAATTTTAATCAAGAAAAAGATACTCTCCAGATTAAGAGATTCGTTCGAGAATGAGACAAAATGATCTCATGCAGGAGCATCTAATATCTCGCGCGAACTTTTCTCCTTTTGCTAAAATTTTTTCCCTATGCTTATATAAGGGTCAAAAGCACATTTTGACTTAACTAAAAAAGTTTAAAAGTCGTAGATGATTCTCAGTTGGGATTCGAACCTACCAAATAAATTAATTAGTAAAAATTTACACGAAACCAACACGCTTTAAGTCTTCCCATGACTTATCTATACTTTCTTCCAGTTTTTTAATTATTTCTTGATGCCTTTCTTTAAGAATTAAATTAACGACATCATTATCAGTTTTGATTAATAGAAATTCTTCAGAAACAGCTAATTTAAATTTTTCTTTATCTTTGATAATTTCGTAGTTTCTGAAAGTTACCTTATTCGAGATTTCACCAATTAAGCCAGAGACAATTTGGGGTAAAAAAATCTCTAAATAAGATTTATAATCGCCTCCTTCGTTGCTGTTTTCATAAACTTTTACAAGCTCTTCTACTTGTGATTTTTTTAAAACTTTTAATTCTCTTAGAGCTGATATATTTGGGATAAATTTTTTTCTAAATTCTGTTTTAAAATCCTCCTCTTTGAGGATTGTTTTTGATTCGGCAGCGATTTCATTTATTGTTGTTGAATATTTTACTTTTGTCGCTTCATAAACTCTTTCACTCGGATAGATTACAAAAAAATCCATAAACCCAGATAGTGCATCTTTCAAAGAGGAGTAATAATCGCTGTCCGTTGATAAAATTTTAGAAACATCATCTCGCTGAATTTCGGAAAAAGTTATTGAAGAATTTTCTTTTATCTCCTGATTGCGAAGATCTTGAAAATAATTTTTTGTAAAGTTTCTTCCTTCATAGCGATCATTTAGAATTACAAAAACATTAATCACGCCATATAGTGATATTAGGCAGTAAAGCAGCTTACTCTCTCGATTACCAACAAGAAGCAATGAGTGATAAATGCTGTCCTTGGGATAAAGGCTATCTGGATAATACCAATTGATATTTTTGCGATTTTCAATGCAGTTTTTATCTTTAAGAATTTGTATGGATTTTTCTAAATCTTTTTTCTCGCATCCTGAATGAACTGCGTAGCCAATTGCTATTTTTAATAATCCAAGAAATAGCAATCCATCTTTGTTGAAACTAAAATCGGTAGTGAATCCAGGATTATTTATTGTTTCTGATTTTGTTTCTAACTCGCTTTGAAACTTTTTTACAATTTCTTCAATCCTATCTGGCAATAAGCCTTTTCTATTGGCGATGTTTCTTATATGCTTTTTAGCCTGATTAATTTGAGTCTGTTTCTGAGGTGAATTTGGACTGTGGAATAGCTGAATTTTTAAGTTTCCTTTCTCGTCTTTCTGAATTCTTAGATCGTGCAAATTACCATCTGCAGATCTTTTAACTTCCTTTCCATCAATCTTTAAAATTATATCCTGATTTTCTCCACGATGTCTTGGGGGATTAAGAAAATTTGTAAAAAATTTTAATTCTTTAGAAATTGCAGAATCTATTTCGCTTCCAGCTCTGCTATTACAATCTTTATGCAAAATACGGCTTTTTAATTTTCCACCTATTGAATTGAAAATTATATGTTCTTCACTCGCTTCAGAGTTTTCAAGATTGATGTTGCATAGATAGCAAAATTTTTCATCATCCATTTTATACGACAATTTGATTCCAATTGCTTTGCCTAATAGCCAGTTGCGCCCTTGATATTATTTGATTTTTTTCAACACTACTTAGTAAGTCTGAAAGGATATTGGAGGAGTTAGCTGGATCAATAATCGTGGTAAAGAGTGGATTATTTTGTGTTGCTGCTAGTTGATTCAAAGCATGCCAAACATTATCTCCCAAACTGCTAGTCTCTTTTGACTTATATAGCAAAATGTTATTAACAAGCAAATATTCTAGATAAATTGATGGGAATTCTAACCGATTTAGCTCCCTCCATATTTTTAAAATTTTTATTTCATTTGTTCTGCCGGATTGCGAAATATCTAGAATATGTTTTTTGACATTTGTTTGTTGCCAAGTTTGTTTTTTAGAAACATACAAAGAATGATAATTTGTATTGCCGGAATATTTTCTTGCTGGCGTTACATCAACTTCCAATCCATTTAAATTTATTCTAAAGGAAACATTTTGCTGACGAACAGAATATCCTGAATTAGTAAGTTTAGAATATAAACTTTCGTAGATACTTCTCAGCCCACCATTACTATCATTACAGTTGCTTGCAAGTGAAACTAGGTAATCAACATCAGATGCTGCGGATATTGCGGTTCCTTTTGCTCTTGACCCAGAATTAATAATTTCAATATAACAAGATGATGCCCAAGTTCTTAATACTTCATGCAATATAGAAATTTGTAAGTAGTGAGAGGACAAATCTCTGGGCTGGTATTTTTGTAAAATTTGATATAGATACATATTAATTGTTGTCATAGCTAGTGGTGATTAATAAGGTCGAGATATCATTCAAAAGTCGACCTTTAAAATTAACTACAATCACATTTATTTGATTGGCTATAATATTCATTTGATCCTGGGGTATACTTCCAGGCTTAGCGTAGATAACTATTGCCGTTTGCTCATTTTTTCTTAAAGCAAAGATTTTGTCTATTTTGCTACCAAAACTTGTCCAATCTACCAAAAATACTGTTTTGGTTTTAGCTTTCTCAAGGCTGCCATCTCTTATTAAAACTATGTTTCTTTTCTTAAAAATTTTTGAATTTGTTAAGCATTCTTCTAAATCGCCAAAAGCCTTATCATCAGCAAAAATAGCGACTTCTCTTTTGTAAATTGCAATACCAAACCTAATTGCAACAGGAACAATGCAAAAACTCCAGCAAGCTATTCTGTATAAAATTCCCAAAATTACCAATAGAGTTGAGAACCCACCTATTATGGCAAAAAAGGGTTGATTAAAGAAATTAAAAATTTGATCCATAAAAACTATATATTGTTATAAATGAATAAATTTTACACAAAATGTGGTAATTTGTCCATTAAAAATTTTTTAAAAATAGACTCGTTTTTGAACACTCTTTAACCAATTTACCGTAAAACTCCTCAAGAAAGTTGATGTTTTTGATGAAATCGGTAAATTTTTATACTGCGTTGCTTTTTTTGATCAAAAAATTTACCAAAAATTTTCATGAAACTTAATCACAAACTTTTCTTTTCTGCGTTAGCTATTTTGGCTGCAACTACTAGCCAATCTTTTGCCGCTGGATATTCAACTGACTCAACCTCAACATCTGGTTTAGGAAATGCCTATGCTGGTTCTGTTACTGGTGTGCATGATATCAGTGATACATATTTTAACCCTTCAGTGACAGCTGGTCTTGATAAAAGTCAGTTCATTGCTTCTATGACTTACATCAAACTCAATATTGATTCCGATGGTGCTGCTGGAAAGTTTTCTGGTGGTTCAAGTGTTAGTGGCGGTGATTCAAGAAATGCTGGATCAAATAATTTTGTTCCAGCATTTTATTTAGCCACTCCAATAAATGATAAAACTACTTTTAACTTAGCAGTTACTTCACCTTTTGGATTATCGACCAAATATGATTCTAATTGGGCTGGAAGATACCAAGCAATTGAAAGCTCAATTTCAACAGTAAACTTAAACCCATCTTTATCTTACAAACTTACCGACAAACTTTCCGTTGGCGCTGGTTTTGTTGCTCAATATTATCAAGCAACCTTAACAAAAGCGGTCTTTACTGGCGGTAACGATGCAACAGGAAAGTTAAACGGAAGCGATTGGGGCTATGGATATAATTTGGGTGCAAATTACAAGTTTAACGACCAATTAAAAGTTGGTATTGGTTATCGCTCGAAAATCGATTACAATCTTTCAGGAACAACTAAAGTTGCTAATCTTGGAATGTATTCAGATTTCAATGCAAAAACTGCAACTCCCGAATCTTTAACTCTTGGCGTTGCCTATAAGCTAAACCCGACAGTTGAATTAGCTTACGATACAACTTGGACAAGATGGTCTCGCCTAAAAAGTTTGACTGTTAACGCTCATCAAAATTCGAATTTGAATGACACAACTAATTTCAATTGGCACGATTCATTCCTTCACTCACTTGGCGCAAATTTCACAGTTAATGACAAAACATTAATCAGAGCGGGTCTTGCTTATGAAAAAGATGCAGTAACCGATGCAAATCGTGGTCCAAGAGTTCCAACTGGTGATAGGGTTTGGACTACTCTTGGCTTTAGTCAAAAAATTAGTAATGGTTGGTCATTTGATGGTGCTTATTCGCACCAATTTTATAGAGCCGCTAAGATGAATATCTCTGATTCATCAACAACAGTACCAAGTCTATCAACGAAATACAAAAATAAGGTTGATGTCTTCTCAATTGCCTTAAAGAAGGACTTTTAAGCGCTTTTAACTCAAGTCCACTTAGAAAAATCTTTTTGAGGACTTGAGTTTTTGGTATTTTTTCGCAACAATGATTTTATTTAATGAAATGAAAATGCTTGATGGAAAATTTGATAAATCGTTTACCGGATTCAAAAAGAAATGAACTAGATCGAATCGTTGCGGTAATTAAAAAAAATTGTAGTGATATAGAAAAAATAATCCTTTTTGGTTCCTACGCGAGAGGTAATTACAAAGAAGCAAAAGACATAAATCTCAACAGTAAAACTGGTCACGTTTCTGATTACGACATTTTGGTGATAACCAACAAAAAAGATGTCGCGTTAAATTCTCTTTTATGGGGCAGAATTTCTGAAGAATTACAAAGCCTCAACTTAAGCGCATTTCCAAAAATCCTCACACACGATATCGAAGAGTTAAACAAAAAACTTTCTGAAGGTCAGTATTTTTTCTCTGATATCAAGAAAGAAGGAATTGTGCTGTTTGATACTAGAAATTTTGAGCTGGCTGACGAGAAAAAGCTAACAAGTGAGGAAAGAAGTCAAATAGCACAAAAGCACTTCGATTATTGGTTTGATAAATCCCAAATGTTTCTTGGTGATTACAATTCAAATTTAAACAATTTTGATGCTACGGGAAAAGAAAAGTTTTTAACTCAAGCAGCATTTCACCTACACCAAGTTGCTGAGTCTTGTTACAAAGCCGTTCTTTTGGTTTTTACCAATTACACACCTCGCGAACATTTTTTAGAAATTCTCGGCAAAAAAGCTGAAAACTGCTCTGCTGAATTCAAAGATATTTTTTCTAAGGCAAACAAGGAAGATGAAGATAGGTTTAACTTGCTTGAATATGCATATATTGGTGGTAGATATGATCCTGACTATTACATCTCAAAAAAAGATTTGAAGATTTTGTTTGTTAGTGTTGATAAGCTAATGAAGTTAACTTGTGAATTGTGCAAAGATAAGATTAGTAGCTTTTTGATCAAAAAATAAGAAGAGAGGCTATGCTACAAAAAATTAATCACATAAAGAATATTGGAAGATTCTACAATGTCTCTATTCAAGGTACAGCTGATAGCGATCCCAGTTTTAAGAAGTTTAATTTGATATATGCAGATAATGGAACTGGTAAAAGCACATTTTCCACAATTTTAAAATCACTTTGGAAAAATGATTCTCAGCGATTAATTGAAAAAAGAACGATAGGTTCTGCTGATGAAAGTAATATTAGTATTCAAGTAGGAGACAAAACTCATATATTTCAAAATGGAAAGTGGAATCAAATACCAGAAATTGCAATTGAAATATTTGATGAAGAGTTTGTGTCTAAAAATGTATTCTCACCAAATGGTGTAGAGCTAGAAAATCGACGTGAGCTATTTAATTACATTGTGTTAGGGGAAGAAAATGTTGCTAAAGTAGCCGATGTTAAAAACCTTAATGATCTGATCAACGGAGATTTAAAAAATAAAATTGATGAATCGGAAATAAAATTAAAGAAAGCTGCAGGAATTCAAGATATAAAAATTCTAGATAGCAAACCGGAGTTAGATGATAGCACCTTAAAAGCCATGAGGATTAGTGTAGAAGAAAATAATAAGATAATTACTCATTCAGAACGAATTATAAAAGAAAAGAAATTAGAAAATATAACTGATTTTGAGAGTATTCCGTTTACAGAAGTAATTGCTGTGGATCTCGGTAGTTTATCACTTGCCGCTGAATATAAAGCTCATGTCCAAACTCATAATGGGTGGATTAAAGATGGTATGGAAATACTCAGAAATGAAGACAAGGAATCATGTCCTTTCTGTTTTCAGACACTTGAAAATAATAGTGCAATTGCGACATACAAAACTTTATTCTCAGAGGAATATGAAACATTGCGCAAAAAGGTAGGAAACCAAATTTCGTCTACCGATCTTATATACAGTGATGCTGCTGTTAAGAACGTAATTGATTTAATCAATCGTAATAGTGAACGATGTGCATTTTGGCATAAGCTAGATGGAAAAATTCCTGAATCTCTTGCTCTTGATATTTCTCTCGAAGAAGTTGCTAATGATTTTAAATGCACACTAAAAAATTTATTGGAAAGAAAAAAGGATAATTTACTTGAGGCAATATCTCCTAATGAAGATGAAATAAAAGGATTAGAAAATGAGAATAAATTTAGGGAGGCAATCGCTAAATATAATTCTCTCGTTACTATTTTAAATACCTTAATACAAGTTGTAAAAGATGCTTCTCAGGACATTGAAGAATTGAAACTTAAAAATGAAAACAATCATTTAACCGTTATATGTAATGATGTTGGGTATAGAGATGAAAAAACTTCAAAAATATATAGTGCTCTAAAGGAATATAGGAAGCAGAAAAAAGATGCTGAAACGCAAATAAAAAACCTTCGAGAAGAAATAGATCAAGACTCACTTAAAATACTAGAAGGCTATGAACAAAGTATTAATAGGGAGTTAGAAAATTTTGGTGTTGAGTTCTCAATCAAAGGAATAAAAAGAAGATCAGATAGCTCGCGTACAGAAAGCGTTCATTTTAATATTTGCTTGAAGGGAGAAAGTTTCAATCCAAATGGATCTGGCAATAGTCCGTATAAGTTATCAAATACTCTGAGTACCGGTGATAAATCTACATTAGCTTTTGCCTTTTTTATTGCTAAATATCGAAAAAAAGACATTAGCAATCAGATTCTAGTTTTTGATGATCCAATTACAAGTTTAGACTTTTTTAGAAAAACTCAGACAAAAAATACAATCTTAAGATTTTCAGAAAAGGCAGCACAAGTGATTGTGTTAACTCACTCAATGGAATTTGCTAGATTGTTTAGACATATTACAAAAGGACGCTTTATTCAAATTAAAAAGAATAATTTAGTTAGTGGTTTATCCTATATTCCATATAATAAGTTTTCTGATATGAGTATTGAAAAGCACAGTTATAATTACAATCTTATCCAGCAATACATTGCTGATCCAGCCTCTGTTAATCGTTTAGATGTCATGAAGAGTATTCGTCCTTATACAGAAACAACAATTAGGCAATATAGATCAGATTTTGCTTCATTGAGTCTTGGACAAATGATTGACAGACTAAAAAAACAGCAAAATGTTTGTGAGGATTATATTGAAGATCTAGAGAATATTGATTGTATAATTGTTCCAGAAAGTAGCCATGGTAGCGCTGAAATCGATGCAGATGATTACGAACACATAACTGATGATGAATTGATGACAGTATGTAAGAAGGTCAGTCAGATTTCTGCACCTCCACCTAGAAAAAATAATGAGCAAGAAGCGGTTACAAATTAAATATAAGTTAAAGTTATGCTTGGAAAATTAGAAAAAGTTGATCTTAAAACCATCTGGGAAAATGAAGCCTATAACTTCACGCCTTGGCTTGCTCAAAAAGAAAATCTAGAGTTGTTGGGAGATGCTATTGGAATTGAGCTGGAATTAGAAGCTCAAGAGAAAAATGTGGGTCCGTTTAGAGCAGATATTTTGTGCAAGAATACCAGTGATGAAAGTTTGGTTTTAATCGAGAATCAAATTGAAAGAACAGATCATAAACATCTTGGCCAGCTTTTAACTTATGCCGCTGGTTTACAGTCAGTTGTGATTGTGTGGGTGGCTTCAAAATTTACTGAAGAGCATCGCAAAGCGCTTGATTGGTTGAATGAAATAACCGATGAGAGATTCAGCTTTTTTGGATTGGAAGTTGAGTTGTGGAAAATTGGCAATTCACCGGCAGCGCCAAAATTTAACATCGTTTCTCAGCCTAATAATTGGAGTAAGACTGTAGCTAGGGCTGCAAAAAACCTTGATAGCGGGGAAACTAGCGAAACCAAAGGCTTACAATATCGCTATTGGCAAAACTTTATTTCTTATCTTGAAAATTCTTCATCAAAACTTCGACCACAAGCACCAAGCCCTAAACATTGGCTAACTTTTTCTATTGGACGCAGCGGTTTTCATGTAAATGCGCTTTTAAACACTGTTACAAACAGAATTGGCGTTGAATTGGTAATTGCTGATAAAGACGGGGAAAAAGCGTTTTATCATTTTCTTGCGGATGATAAAGAGGCAATTGAAAGGGAAATGGGAAGTGCTTTGGAATGGAGGGAAAATCCGGAAAAGAACAGATCGAGCATTCTTTTATTTTTTAACGCGAATCCAGCTGAAGAGCAAAAATGGAATTTGCAGCATGATTGGCTGAAAAACAGTTTAGAAAAATTTGATGCTGTGTTCAGGCAAAGAATCAAAAATTTAAATCTTTCGGAGTAGTTATTGCTTCTTAACTTTTGCAAAAATTTTTAAGTTTTTGTTTTTCGATTCAAAACTTCCAACAAAGTAATCAAATTCTTGATCAGATTTTCTTTTTGTTGTTGTCAAAGAGAAGCCACCAATCACTTCGCAATACCATTTATTATTATTTTCGCTCTTTTTAGAATCTGCTAAAAAAGATGGAAACAATTCCGCAAAAATCTGTGATAATCTAACAAGCTCTTCATCACTGCATTTTTCGTTGCGAGCGTCTTCAACAAAGCCGCTAATAATCATGTTGTTCATATGGTGATTTTATTGGTTAAAGCATTCAGGTTCGATCAGGTTCAAATCCTGCATATCACTTAAAAACTTCTGAGCATAACTAATGGTGTTTTCTGTTCTGAATTTCACAGGTTCGTTTTGCAGATATTTGTAATAGTTGGATTTTTTGAAATATTCCCAAGCATTACCTTTGGTTAAATTTTCGTAAGAGTTTTTGATTAATTCCTCTTTGATTTGGTTTTCAAAATTTTGCATTTTTCTCCTTGTCATTGATTAAGTAGCCACATGGCTTGAACCCAATGAACGCTTCGTTTAGAACAGTTATCAAGTAGAATAATCAACTATCTTTGCTTATTTGCAGTGCTCTTCAAATTCTTGGTTAAAATTGTCGATTTGGCGGAGGGTTTCTTCGGACATCGTGTCGTATTCTTCTTGACTCAAAGTTATGGGATTTGCCCACAAACAGAAGCTATTTGCGGATGTATTTGCGCATCCGTTGCTTAACAGCAGAAATATCGTCATCACGGCGATTTTCTTGGCGTTTTTTTGATTCAATTGCATCTTCAAAATCTTCTTTGAGCTGTTTGGTTTTTTGTGAATTTTTGCCGTAAAAATTGCCCAAAGTAAAAATGGCGATTATGGCGCCAAAAATTGCTGCTAATTTTGCTATTAAATTTTGGATCATTTTTTGCCTCGCTGTCTTAAAAGTTCGAGAAGACCTGAACCAATGAGAGTTGCACCAACATAAATCAAGCTGTCTGCCGAGTTATCGAGCTGATCAAAAGATGTTGCCGTAACATGGCCAAGCCCATAGAGAAACAGAATAAATTTCATCAATGCACCAACTACCAGACAGAATATTCCTGCCAGTCTCTTCGATGATTTATTGCCGTTAAAATCTTCTAAAAATTTGTAGCTCATAGTTAGTCGTTTGCCAATTCAAAGTGTGGTAAGTCGTAAAAATTTTGATCTTTTAAATCGTTGTCAGAATCCCAATCACCGCCCCAGCGGATTTTTATATTTAGCATTTGTGCAATTCCCTGAACTCTGCCGGCAAAGTGGTAAAAACGATTTTTGTCATTCCAATCAATCGGCCATGGTGTGACATCAATAGCAAGTGATGGTTTTTGATTGTGCATGCCGCCAGATTGAATTTTTGATTTACCAGCGTTGTATGCTTTCAACTGGTCTGCGTCTGATCTGTAACCTTCGATTACTGTGCAATCGTAATGTTTAATAACCTCGTTGAAGAGTTTTTGTAAATCTGGGTGGCAAGTTGATAATCTTGCCAATGAATCTTTTCCGAATTGTGGCATGGTAGTTGCTTATTTAAGTTTGATATGATCGCCAAGAAGCGAGATGAATCCGGCGGTGAGAATGGTTACGAAGCCGATTACGATGCACTTAACCAAAATTCTGAAGCTATCCTTCTTCGCCATACGAAAAGCTCTGAGCAATTCGCGCAAATCACGAATGTCAGTTGGAGCGCTGTCATCGTGTAAACCAAGTTCGGTTAAGGCTTTTTTCGCACCTTCCTTGGAAGCCTGCTCAAGCATTAATTCTAATTCGCATTTGGTGATGATGAATTCGCCTTCGTCAGATTTTTTAATTTTACTCCACATCGCTTAATTTAATGATTGCGGTTACATTGGTTGTGAATCCTTGATCGCTTAGAGAGTGATTAACACTTGTGATGATCCAGTTTTTGTTTTTGAGATATTTCAGGTCTGTGAAAGTGATCTTGTTTTCAGCACTAAGATTTGGATTTCCTTGTGTTGAAAATGTTAGATTTTCTGCACCACGCTTAAATTCAGCGAGCTTAGCTTTTGCTGCTTCTAAAGCTCTGTCAGCACTTACAAATTTATAGCGCATCGTGTAAGCTGGATCACCAGTTCCTGCAAAAACATTCTCCTCTTTTCCAGTGGCAAAATTGTGCCATTTGGCAATTACCTTGCCGAATTTTTCCATGTCGGAAACGCGTAATTTCCAATCAGAAATTTGCGTGGCAGAAAACTTTGTTGTTGGTAATTCTTTGCCGTTTTGCGAGATGCTTATTCCTCTTCTAAAAAATAGCAGTCTGCCAAGCGATAGCTTTACAAAAGCGCCATAGCTCTGCGCCAAAGTGTTAAGAAAAGAGATATCGCTTTCGTCAGTTTGATCGAGATGCGAGATATAGATTTGCTTGAAATACTCATCTATTGCTGCTTTGAATCCGTTGTTGTTGGCAATTACGGTAATTATACCAACCAGAGTATAGCCGTGCCAAGATTTGCTTTTTGGTGCTTTGATTTTTTTAGTTAGGTTTTTGTCGAGCGTGTTGCTGGCTTTGCCAGTTATTCGCATTTGCAAAGGTGGTGACGAAACTTCAATATCATCTACAATATAACTTCCCATCTTGGTCAAAGGCTTGTCTTCGTAACCAAGCGAAACCTCAAGAACAGCACCGCGCGGTGGGATTTCTAATTTTTCATCGCGATTATCGAGAAGGATTTCGCAAGTGTCAGAGATCAAACCAGTTTCATCAGTGATGTTAATTGAAACCAATCTTTGCGCGATTAACGCTGTGACATCTTTCTTATCGGCAGTAATTTTAAATGCTGGGTTCACGACCAAAGTTTAACACTTTCTGTTTCTTCTTCAGGAGTTAAATCGGGTAAGGCAATTTTTGTTCCAGCGGTAAAAACCGCTCCTAGTTCCGCAAGATGACGATTGGCTTGTAAAACTTTTTCAACCACGCCACTTGTGCTTCCGTAATACTTAAAACAAATCGCATCCAAAACATCACCATCTTTTGTGACATAAGTGATCATATTGCTTTAACGATGTTTTGAATAATTCCCTTTACTCCTGGCTTCGCATCTTCGCCATAACGCTTAAGGCTGATTGAAAATTCAATTTTAAGTGGTGCGCCATCTTTCATGAAAACACTTTGATTTTCTGAAATTTTAACGATGCACCATTTGCCAAAAGCGTTGCCATTTCCTGAAATCAAATATAGTGGCTTTCCAAGTCCTGCTTCGGCGCGCATCAAAGTAACTTGTCTGAGTCCGCCTTTAAAATGCGGATAAATCACGCCATCAAGATCAATGGTTTCAACGCCAAATCCTGTGAATTGTAAAGCAGGATCAGCACCAATTCTGTTGATTTCTTGCCAGCGATATTCGCTTTGTCTTTTTAGAGTTTGAAAAGCAGCAGAGCTAATTGCAAAACGATAAGCACCAAGAATCATCATCATATTGATTCCAAGCGCACTGTTTAAATTCAGCTTGCCGCCAAGATTTTTAAAAGAGTCGAAGATCATTGATCGTAATTAAGAGCGAGTTTTCTTGCGGATAATTTTCTGAAAGTTTCATCGAGCGCTGCTTTCACATGATCAGCAATTTTTTTCTCATCAACATTGCCACCAGCGTTGATAGTGATTGGTGCGGAAATTAAAATTTGTTGTGCGCTACTTCCCGTTTGCGGTGCAATATTTGGAATTTCAAAAGATGGAATTTTGCTGATGTCGTTTTTGCCTGATTCAATGCTACTTACAACATTTCCAATCGTTGCTGAACTTTGATTTTTTTCAGAACTTCCAGTGACAAAATTCCATGCCTTTCCTGCAACATTTGAAATTGATCCAACCACTGATTTTAGTGGTTCAACCAACTTTATCACCCAATCAAAAGCACTCTTCACCCAGCCAATAATTCCGCTAAAAATATTCTTAAAAAATTCACCAACTGGAGTCCAATTTTTAATCAGCAAAGTTGCAGCAATTGCGATTCCTGCAATTATGAGGCCGATGGGATTGCTGATCAAAGCCAAACCCATTGCGCGAATTGCGGTGGTAATTACTGGCATTGCCAAACCAACTAAAGTGATTGTGGTTCGAAAAGCGATCAACGCACCTTGTGCTGTTAAGAATGCACCTCTGACAAAAGTGAAAGAATAACCAAGTGCGATAGTAGCAATTTTAAGACCAATGATACTAACAACAGTCAGCCCGATATATTTGGTTAATACTGGAAATTTTTCTGAAAAATTACTGACCTTTAAAGCAACGCCAGCAATTTCTCTGGCAGTTGTTGAGATGATTGGAAGTAAGGTGTTTCCAAGTGAAATACCGATTGATTCAACTGCAGAATCAAGTTCAAGGAAAGAACCACGAGCAGTATTGCTTAAACGATCAGCCATTCTTTTGGCAGTGCCGTCAGCATTATTAACTTTGCTTAAAACTTCATCAACCGAACCAGTATCAAAACCTTTGAAGATTGCTAAAGCACCTGATGTTGAGTAAGTGCCAAAAATGTCTTTGATAACGCTGAGTTTTTTATCGTCAGAAAGGTTTTTGGTAGCTTTGTGAATATCGCGCATGATCTCAACCATGGAGCGCATTTTGCCAGCGCTGGTAAAGATTTTAACTCCAAGACCATGTAGTCTATTTTGTGCAAGCAAGGATTCCTTGGCAACGTCTGGCATTTCTTCAGCCGTGATTTGCATTTTGTTTTTAAATGCACCAAGTGCCTTTGCACCAGCTCTTGCAGGCGCAGCAAGGCGCAAATATGCTGATCTGAGCATTGTTCCTGCCATTGTTGCCTGAATACCAGCGTTGCTTAAAACACCGGCAAGCGCTGTGGTTTCTTTCAAACTTCCACCAACTGCCGCTGCCGCAGGTGCAACGAATTTCATCGTTTCACCGAGCATTTTAACATCGGTGTTTGTTGCAATTGCAGCTTGAGCTAAAACATCCGCTGCTTCTCCAGCTTGTTCAGCTTTCATGGCAAAACCATTCAGAATATTTGAAACGATCTCTGCTGATTGTCCCAACTCCATATTGTCGGCGATTGCCAAATTCAAAATCGCTGGAGTTGCTGCTAAAATTTGGTTGGTGTTGAAACCAGCCATACCCAGAAACTTCATGCCTTGAGCAGCTTGAGCGGAAGTGAATTGAGTGGTATTTCCTAATTCTCGTGCTTTTGCAGTGAGTTTTTTAAATCCTTCAGAGTTTGCTGCTTCTTCAGTAACAGCGCCGACTTGTGCCATCGCATATTCAAAGTCTACTGCTGGTTTTATTGTCGAATAAAGAACTGCTCCAAGCGCAATCGCATCTCCCATTTGCGCTCGATAATTTGCGCGCTTGCTTAGGTTTTGTGATTTGGCATCAGTATTGGCTTGAAGAGCTGCTTGTCTCTTTTTTAAAGTTTCGAGAGTTTTTCCTAAAACCTGCTGTTGCTGATTTAAGTTTTTGAAATCAACGCCAGCTGCACTTAAGGATTTTCCCATTTCACGAGTTGCTTGCGCTGACTCCATGAAAGCAATTTTTGCTTTTTGTGCTGCTACTTCTGCTTTGCGAAAATTATTTTGAAGCTCTTTTGAAGGGATAACGCTTGCAGTCATTTCCCTGCCTAACAGATTTAATTTCTGTTTTGCTTCCTGATAAGCGAGTGACGCTTCTTTCGTTGCGCGTGATGATTTTCTGAAAGCCTCAATATCTGAGGCTTTATCATTTACTTTTTTGATCGCATCACCAAGTGCGGAAAGTTGTTTGTTTGCACCACTGAAAGAATCTCGGAAAGACTTTCCCAAATCAGCACCGATTAAAATCGATACAGCAGCGTGAGTTGAGTTAGCCATTTTTTATTCTACGGATTCTTTTTGAACTTTTATTGCGGCATCAAAGAAGAGAGAAAAATCTTCCTCAGTCATTTCTGAAATTTCAGAAAGTTGCCAGTTGGTTATTTTTGAGAGGATGATGATTGCGCTGACGACATCTCCTCTGAATTGAAAAAACCCAAATACACTTTTTGCAGATTTGAGTAATCAGCTTCGTCAAGCTCTTCGATCACTTTCGGTTCAACCTCACAGAGATTGGCAAAAAGCCTGATTTCTTTTTCTTCGTCAGAGGTGGTTTTCATTTTGGCAACCAAAAGACGATCTTTGATTTTTGAGCGTCTCATGGTTAAATTGTTGATAGTTTCGCCGGCGGATTCGACCGGATATTTGAGTTCAATTTGCATATTTTTTGTTAAATGAAGATTTCTATAAAAGTGGTTCCAGGCGCCAAACAGAATGAAATTTCCGATGATTTTGATGAGGCTAGAACAAGGATTATCAAGGTAAGAGTCAATCAACCTGCGGAAGATGGAAAAGCGAACAAAGCAGCAATTGAGCTGTTAGCCAAATATTTTAAAGTGAAGAAAAGCGCTGTTTCGATAATCTCTGGCGAAACTTCACGAAATAAAATTGTGGAGATTGATTTGGATTAAATTCCAAGTGCTTTACGAACATCAACCAGCTTGTCTTGGCCACCGATTTTTCTAGTCATGTTGTCGATGTCGATTTCGATTAATTGCTGACCATCAATTTCAAGAGAGTAATAGCGGCAAGCGATGGTGCATTGTAGTGTTCCTTTTTCTCCTGCTGACATTTTTCCCATGTCCATTTCGGTGTACATACCGCGCAGTTTAATGATGATTGCAGAAACTGTGGTGTCGTCTTGAATAGCTCCGCGAAGCGTTACCTGCACAGCATTTCCAGCAACAAGACCAAATTGTTTCAAAACATCTTTGTCATACTCAAGAAGCGTGAAAGAACCTTCGAGCTTTTCGATACCCATATCCACAGCTACTGGAGAGTCCATGCCACCGGCACGGAACTCTTCAGTTTTGATGTTTAATTTTGGTGGATTTACTTCTTCAACTTTGCCCACATAGCCACGGCCATCAATGAACAAATTGAAGTTCTTTAAAATTTTAGGAATCATGTTTGTTTATCGTTTTAGTTGGAAAAAAGTTCTTCGAGATATTCATCAGTCATTCTTGAGCGGAATGTGATGTGCTCTGCCGGATAAGGCGGCGTAAAGTCAAAATCGAAAGTGATTTTGCCTTGTGCGATCTGACTAGGTGGATTCAATTCAGGATTAATGAATGCGTTTCCATAAATGATTGCCTGAATGCTTTTCAGATAACGCAGGTAGTTGTTGATGCCTTCCAAAACATCTTCGATGTAAGTTTTGGTGATGTTACGATCCACCGCCCACATGTGAGCTTTGAGCAACGAATCATTAATCATGTCTGCTGTTCTTCTGGCTTGTAAAAACATCCATTTCGGATCAGAGGAAGTTGTTCTATTGCCCCAAAGTCTGAAACCGTCTTGTTGAATTATTGTCGCAACATTATTTTCATTTAAGTAATTGGCGGTGCAGTTGGTATCACCAAGTGCAAAATCAATTGGCTTAGAAATTCCAATGATTCCGTTGATAACCATATTTGATGGCGACCACCAGAAGCCACGCTCATTATCTGATTTAGCGATAAGACCTGCGACTCTTCCAGAAGCGGGTTGCTCAACTATTGTGTTGTTGGTTGTGTTTAAAATTTTTACCCAAGGAAACACCGGATAAATTCTTGGACTTCCCCAGTCGCTTGCATAATTTACCGCATCGGTTTTGTTTGTGTTTGGACAGTCGGCAATAATTACCGCTCTCAATCTTTCAGCCACAGTTAAAAGCTCTGCCACAACTGGATTTGCCAAAGGCTCATCATCTTCATCCAAAGGAGTTTGATGAGTGAATCCTGGCGCGATCAAAATTCTTGGTGTTACGCTAACTTCAGACTGCGCGGCAAGAAGTGCTGAAACGCCTTTATATTTTCCTGTCTCTTCATCAACTCCACCAACAATATCGCTTAGAGTGATTTTAGTTGGATCAAGAACTCCAGCGGTTTTGTGTGCTGAATTATTTGGATCGGCAACATTGATTACCACAACCATCGCGCCAGTCTGCTTAAATATCGCATCCAAAGCAGATGGAATACTGTAATTGGCATCAGAGCCAAAAATACTCACTGCTTCTGAAGGTGAACCTAAAATCAAAGTTGGAGTGTTAACCGGTCCTTTGGAAGCTGTTCCAACAAGTCCGATTACCGAAGATTTTACAGTTTGAATTGGGCGTGCGCCATCATCGAGCTCGATGACTTCTACGCCATGTAGAAATTGCTCTGTCATAGTTTAATTATTTTATTGTTATTAGTTGAGAATTTGATTTGCGATTGCTTCGACTTCTTCGATGCTTTGAGAGTTATTTATTTCTGCTTCCAAGTTGCTGCTGAGTTTATAATTATTGTCGTTCCTATCTGAAATTTTTTGTCGAAGAGTTGCGGCAATTTCTGCAGTGAGTTCGATGGTGATTTTTTTTCCTTCATTATCCTTTGTAAAATAAGGCATCGAACCTAGAGCAATTGTTCTTGATATGATTGCTTCTGGATCAGAGGCAGGATTTGTTTGATGACGATTTGTGTAAAAAACAAAGTAAGATTCATACGATGTCTTTGATCCATTTTCATCAATAAGAAAGGCTTGTTGATTCGTGATAGGTTCAATGTTTTTTTGATCTCTAATCGATTTGATTTTAGCAATTTTTTCTAATTTGGTTTTTGCTAAAATATCCTCTTTCTCAACAAATCCTCCCTGAGCAATCCATTTTTGAATTTTTTGATAATCGGAATTGTCAGGATTTTTTGGAACAGCGTTGTAATCATTGACGATATAGCACTGTTCCATCTCTTTTACTTTTTTTATAGTTATCATAATTCGGCGTTTAGAGTTATGCAGTTTGAGTTATTTTCTACTGTGGGGCATGAGCAAGAAATGCTGTTGGTCTGACCAGAGGTATTGAAATTACCTAACATCACATAACACGAATCTTGACCCGCATATGAAGAAGTTATGCTTGGTGAAGATTGCGTGTTATTAAATCCAGTTCCGTTCTGCGCATTAATGATACCAGTTTGACCAACAGTGGGAGACGCTCTCATCGGTTGCCTATAATTAGCTTTAACCGAGACAATTCCAGCAGAAGCGTGAATAGTTGAGATAAAAGAAGAGCCGGAGTAAACAAACTGGTAATATCTTTGACACAGCATTAACTCATGCTGATAAATCCTTTGTTCAAAAGGTGTGGCAATCGATCCTGACTCTAGTTGAACACCGCAAAGCCTGAAGTTATTAGTAATGTTATCGCAAGCATTTACCTGATTAGAAGTCGCGTGAAAATTGCCTGTTTGCCAAGAATCTGCAGTTGATTGATAAGTTGATCCTGCTGCTAAACAAAAACTTACTCTAAGACCAATGCCATTAGTGTAATCCCATGATCCCGCTGAAGGGCTTGCTGGAAAATTTAAAGTTTTATATTCCCAAACATCTGAATTATTAATTGTGAATTCTTTAACAATTGATCTGTCAAAAGGCGAAGCATTGCCCAAAGCAACGCAGTATTTTCCTATCTTGGTTGCCTTAACCCAAAATGATAAAGTAACAGGTTTTTGTGATAGCGGTAGATAATTATAACCTTCAATTCTTTGTTGAATTACGCAAACGTCGGTAGAAGCAATTGATGAATCAATGGCTTGGCAATCAACCAAAATTGAGTAATTAAAATTTCTTCCAGCTTGAGCTAATGTTGGCACATCGCTTGAACGACTGATGTCATGCACCATTGTTCCAAGTTTGTAATATGACCACCTGTCAGCACTGTAACTTGAATCTGAAACTCCTACAAAAGAAGTACCTCTCTGCCAAATATTAAAATCACCATTGATGATGATATTTTTGTTTGAGAACAAATCTGCCAATCCCATCTGACCTGAGCCAGTAAAAATAGGCATTTTGTTTGATGCACCTGTCAAGCCAGCCAGAGCAGCTAAATTTGCAGCAAAGGCTTGAACATTTACTCCAATTTCTAGTCCAAGATTATTTCGCGCTTGAACAACGTCAGCTACATCAGAAAGATTCGCAGCCTTAGCTAATTTTAACGCAATTGCCGCAAAAACATTGGTCGAAAAGTTTGGATCATAATTGAGATTTTCAGACTGAACAAGATTGACTTGCGGGCTACTGGCAAATGCCAAGATCATCCTGATATAAAGCTTCTTTCCTGAACCACTCGGTAAGTTTGGTTTGAAGGTTTCTGGAAATTTTCCAATCGCAAATAAAGCTCCGCTTGAGTCAAAAATTCCAACTTCACGCACATAAAACGGACCAACTGTTTCATTGATAACAGCTTCAACGATTAACTGATTTGGATTGCTTCCATCAATTTGAACGTAAGTTAAAGTTGTTCTGTAGCGTTCATTTTGCAGTGCTGTTGCACTCGCAACTGGATTATATGAAGTTCCATTTGAATCTCCGACTGCCAAATGCGTTAGGTTAATTGGCGCACCACCAAGACTTGCCGCAGCGTGTTTTGCCAAACCACTGTTGGTTATAATGCTGTAATATTCTTGAGTCATTAAAGACTAATTTTCTGCTGAGGATTTTACTTTTCTGACTGCCGATAAACTCTTTCGCTTTTGCTCCACAAGGTTGAAATTTTAAGCGATTTTAAATTGCTAATTTTGGCTTGATTGATTGCATTTTTTACTTCCGTTTCAATCAAATAGAGCTTGCTATCACGCTCTGAAATTAGTGTTGCGATTTCTTTAAAATTTTTTGCACTAAATTCGTGAGCTGCATCATTATTATCTCTCCAATATTTTTTTTCTGATTGGCTTAAAATAACAATGTTGGTTGCAATATTTTGACGCGCCATTTCAGAAGTAGAAAACTGAGCTTTTTGATAAACGATTGGCTGAAACTGTAAGAATTTTCTGTAGTTTTCAGCTTCGGATAATTTTTGTGATTTTAATTGCTCTAAATTCGCTTCCGGTTCTTTTACTGATTCCTGATAATCTCTGATGATTTTTTCTTTATTTTTTAGCAGATATTTAATGTTTTTTTCTTCCTGCTTACTGAGAGCGCTCTGAGTTCCATTCTTAACTTTAAAAGATTTGTCTTCATCAACGCACAAAAAATCAGCGTCAAATTTCAGCTTCAGATTTTTCTCAAGAAATTCGCGCGGAATATTTGCATCTCCCAAATATAATTTTTCTTTTGTGATTCTTAGCATTTTTAGCCGCCAAATATGAATAAATTTCCAATAAAACCTGTTGGTTGCATTATGTTAAAAGGCATATCTGAACCGCCAGAATTAATGCTTACATTATAGCTTCGATAATCGCATCCACCTCGCGCTTCTCTGTCTTCCCAGATACCTGAGGTGCAAGCACCTTGTCCTCTCGTTAATGTGAGGTTGTAATTTGGTAATTCCTGTTTGGTTAAAAGATGCTGCTCTGAACCCACTGAATTTCCAATAGATCGGTTAGTTAAACCTGAGCCTTGTCCAGCTATTCCTGGAACTCTTCCGCGCATATCAGGAAGGTTGAAAGTTGTTGATCCGTTACCAATACCAAAACTTGTTCCAATCAATGCAAATAAAGCAGCTTTACCTGTTCTTGATGCCTCTTGTCCGTTGCAAATAAGCCATTTGCCATGATTTGAATTTTGTGCAGAAATTTTGTAATCACCGACAAAATAAGTTTCAGATTTGCTGTATACATCAATATTGTTTCTTGCTGCTGCAGGATCAGATAGATCAGATAAATTCTGAGTTTTAACAAGACGCTGTGCTAGTGCATTATTTACATCAGTTGAAAAATTCGGATCATTATTGATGTCATCAAAAATTATCAGCTCAACATTTGGCGAGGTGGCAAAACCAAGAATCATCCTGATATAAAGACGCTTACCTGAGCCAGCTGGTAAATCTGGTTTGAATGTTTCAGGGTATTTACCAATTGCAAATAGTGTTCCGGCAGAATCAAAAATTCCTACTTCACGAATGTAAAATGGTCCAATGGTTTCATTGATTACCGCTTCAACAATCAGCTGGTTCGGATTATTTTCATCAATTACAACATGAGTAAGTGTCGTGCGATATTTTTCATTTTGTAAAGCTGTTGCAGCACCTGTTGGATTGTATGACGCATCACCAACAGCCAAGTGCGTAAGATTTACAAGCGATCCACCAGGAACATTTGCCGCAGCGTTTTTTAGCAAGCCTGCGTTTGTTATGATGCTGTAATATTGTTGGGTCATTAATCACTTTGTGATTTTAAAATTTATTACAACTCTGCATTTGCTATCCAATGAGCTATAGCAGAAGTGCTGGCTGAGTAAGCTGTGGTAGCGTAGATATTAAATGAGGTTTCACCGATTCCTGTGATTACAGAATCTTTGTCTGAAGCTGATAATTGTAATATTTTTCCTGCTGTTCCTGTTGTTGGGCTGTAAGAAGTAATACTTGGTATTCCTCTTTTTCTTGTCTTAAAAAAAACTGTTCCAAAGCATTGTGTTGCATTAATTGCCGGGTAAGAGAATTGTCCGTTATCCGTCACAGTTCCTAATGCCGTGGATATACTATAGCTTTTTTCGTAGTATCTTTGGCATAAGTTAACTTCGTGTTGAAAATTTCTATTTTCAAAATCGGTGGCAACCGACCCAGCTTCTAGTTGAACGCCACATATTCTAAAATTATTGGCAATATTATCGCAGGCATTTGTTTGGTTGGCACTTCCAATCGCACCATTATTTTGCCAAGCTCCAGCAGTAGTTTGAAGATTTGAACCGCAAGCAAGGGTAAAACCAATTGAAAGCCCAATACCATTAACATAATTCCAAGTTCCAGCTGCAGGCGTTGCAGGAAAGTTTATGGTTTTAAATTCCCAAGTATCTGAGGCGTTAATGGTAAATTCGGCAACATAAGTTCTGTCAGCGCCAGAGTTTTTAATGTAAGCACAATGTGTGCCAATTTTTGTTGCCTTAACCCAAAAGGATAGCGTCAGAGGTTTCTGTGCTATGGGTAAAAAATTATACCCTTCAATTCGTTGTTCGATTACGCAATAATCAGTTGCTGAAATTGAATTGTCGATTACTTGGCAATCAATCAGTAGAGAATAATTAAAAACTCTTCCTGCTTGAGCAAATGTTGGAACATCAGTTATTCTGCTGATGTCGTGAACCATTGTGCCACTCTTTCCATAAATCCATCTGTCAGCGCTATATTGTTGATCAGCAACACTGACAAAAGAAGAACCTCTTTGCCAAATGTTGAAGTCGCCATTGATGATTGCATTTTTGTTGGAAAACAAATCAGCAACACCCATCTGACCACTGCCAGTAAAGAATGGTAATTTTTTTGCAGAACCGCTTAATCCTGCAAGCGCAGACAAATTCGCTGCAAAAGCCTGAACATTTACTCCGATTTGCAAGCCAAGATTTATTCTTGCTTGCGCTGCATCCGCAACATCTGAAAGGTTTTGTGCCTTTGCTAACTTTTGAGATAGAGCACTGTTGAGAGCTGAAAGTCCGGAATTTATATCATCGATTGCCGCTAAAACATTTGCATTGAAATTTGGATCGTTATTCAAATCTTCTGACATCACCAAATTCACCTGCGGTGCATTTGTAAAGCCTAAGATCATTCTGATATAAAGCCTTTTTCCGGAACCGCTTTCAGAAGTAGATTTGTAAGTTTCAGGATATTTACCAATCGCAAAAAGCTGTCCGTCAGAATCGAAAATTCCAACCTCGCGAATATAAAATGGTCCTACTGTTTCATTGATTACTCCTTCAACAATTAACTGATTTGGATTTGTTTTATCAATTGCAACATGAGTTAAAGTTGTTCTGTAAACTTCATGCACTAAAGCAGTTTGAGCTCCAGTTGGATTATAACTTGTGCCATTCGCATCACCAACCGCGATATGCGTTAAATCAATTGCTGATCCTCCTGGTGCATTTGCTTCGGCTTCCTTCAACAGACCATTATTGGTAATAAGGCTGTAGTAAGTTTGCGTCATGTCAGCGGATAAATCGTAGTAATTTCTTTGGTAATTAAGAATGCTCCCATAATCGGTGCATCTGATTCGTTTTCTAATTCATCATCGTGATCAAAAATCACGGGATTTAGTGCTGTAACTTCTTTTGAAATAATGATGCTGCCAATACTCACCAAACCCATTTCTGCCGAAAGATAAGCTCTCAGACTTTCAAGGTGCGATCTAGCGTTTTTGGTGCTCTCAATAACTTTTTGAACTTGTGGCAAAACATTCACATCAAAGCCAGGTTCTCTCACATCGAAAAACACTCTGAAAAAATATGGATCAGCGCCATATTCAAACCATTCTTCAACTTTAACATTCTCGTAGTTGAAAGCCTGTAACGCTTTTTTCAGAGCGCCAATCGTTCCTTTTTTTCGGTGAACCTCAATGCTGGCCTTAATTACATTTCGACGCACTTGTTCTGACCAGCTATCACTCCAATCATCAACCGATAATGCCCAAGCAAGCCAAGGCAAAATGTGAGCTGGTGCTAAGTCAGGATTTACCACATAACGATTCAGTGTTGGCAGATCAAAAGAATCGCCAAACACAGTTTCTAAATCTTTCAGTAATTGACTCGCATTTGGCGGCAATAAAGATTGATTAGGCTCAAAGCTCATCCGACTACGATTGAGATTGTTATGTTGTTGCAATAAGCAGCTTGTTCATCGGTTGTCGCAACATCAGATGTTGGATGAACCAGTTGAACTTTTTTCACGCCGTCAACATGAAGTGCATCATAAATTCCTGACAGTGCTACAAGTTTTTCAATGGCATGTCTTTCATCTAAAAATTTTGCTAAAGCTGCTCTGGCTTCTGTTTCAACGACTGCCGAAGATGGTCCACTGTAAACTGTGATTACTGCTTCAACTGCGTAATCAACAATTTCAGCACTTTGCACTGATACTTGATCAGTAAGAGGTCTGACATCTTCTTCACTTAACTTTTCTAAAACAGCATCAATCAATTCTCCTGAAGCAGTTCCATCTCCAGTTTTAGAAAGAATTGTCACCAAAACTTCACCAGGATTCGGGCTTTTTACCGAAACGGATTTTATATCACTTGATGCAGAGAGTGCGTGAAATGTGTAAGCGCCAACTGATCCGGCGTTGGTAAATGCTTCGGGTGCGAGCTGAACTCTTTGTCTTAACTGATCATCAGTTTCACCAACGAGCTTTTGCACACCAAGCGATGCTGCAAGATGTTCAAGATCGCTTCCAGTTGCGTAAGCAAGCATTGTGGCTTTGGCTGCTTCGTTAATTCGATTTCTCAAAAGCAATTCACGATAAGCACAAACCTCCAACATAATCATTGCTGGATCGCTTTCTAGCAAAGTGGAGTAGTTTGGATTTTTTCCTAAAAAATCACTTAAGATGTCTTGAAAAATTGCCTCATAACTAAGCTCTTCAATTACCTTTGGCGCAGGTAATTTTGATAAATCTATTGCTGTAAAATTGCCCATTTAGCTGCTGCTGATCGAAATATTTTCTAAAACTATTTTTTGTCCGTCTTTTACAAAAGTTCCTTCAAGATCGATGATAATTTTTCCTTTATCGATGCTCTGCAGAGTTACTTGCTCTACTTCAAAGCGTGGCTCCCAAGTGAAAAGCGCCTCAACAACATCTGAATAAATTTCTGCAATCAGATCGCCATTTACCGGTTGATCAATTCTTTCAAAAAGTCGTGAACCATAATCTCGGCGCATCACTCTTGAGCCAAGTGGCGTGCTTAAAATATTTGAAATCGACTGCTTGATATGAGCAATCTCTGAAATTGTTTTGCCGGTGTTTACATTCATGTTGCTTTGACTTTACTTGAACCACCAATGATCGGCCACTCTCCGGCGGAAGAGCCTGAGTCAATTTTTACTTTATCGCCAACTCTAGCCACGGCATTTCCACCGCTACCACCAAGATCAACATTTCCTTTCAGAGTGATATTGGCTGCTTCAATTTCTGCATTGCCTGCAACCTTGATGTTAGCTCTGCCTTTGATATCGAGAGTTAAATTTCCGCCAGCGCGATCAAAAGAAATTTTTGAACCATCAGCAAAAGTTACGCTTTGAATATTGCCGGAATTTTCTGGTGCTGATCCGCGATAAAGTGATGGAAAAATTATCCCCTGATTTAATTCGCCGCAGGGAGATAAAATCATCACCTGTTCGTCAATTTCTGGCGGATTCCAATTCTTGTTTGCGCCACTATTTGAAGTGACCCACGGCAACCAATCAGTTTCAAGATCACCGATTTTTACCCGTGCTTTTGCAACCTCATAATCAATAGCAAATATCTGTCCTAAGCGAATGATATTGGCGAGCCTGCGCGCAAGATCGTTTAAATTAAAACCATCTTTTTCGCCAAAGTTCATTTGGATTTTTTGTTGTCTTTTTCTTTCTTATTTTCTGTCGAAGTTTCTTCTGTTTTTTCTTGTGCAGCTTCAGCTTTTTTGCGGTGAATTTTTAAGGCTTTGCCGTTGGTTAATAGGCTGATTGCCGCTTTTTCATCAAGCTCAACAATCTGTCCTTTTTTGTAGTCTTGATGATCTGCGATGATTTGAATTTTTATATTTTTGTTACTCATAAATTTTTTATTTTTTAGTTGAATGAGTTGAAAATTACTCGCTGCGCTGCGTCATTTTTCATGGGAAATTTGCCTCAATTTCAGTTGGTATTGTGCCAGAATTATCAGGCTCTTTATTGCTCGTGTAGTAAGTGACTGAATAAGTCAGACGGGCAGCGCCATAAATTTTGCTGCCATCGATTGACACATCCATATCTGTTGATTTCAGTTTCAAAGTGTCAGCCTTTCTGTTTGCCATCTCAAAGCCATCAAGTGCGTCTTCGATTTGTTTGGAAATTTTATCGAGCGAATCATCAACTTGCTCATTGCCCAGCACCACAGCTTCAATCGCCACTTCAAGCTCACGCTTGCTTGCGCCATATCCATCAGTTGCAAATCTTTCCTCGATGATATTTTCATTTCTGGTGTAAACCAAAATTGCTGGAAGAAATTGATCAAACAAAGGCTTCGCTCTGCTGCCGTAAACTTTCTCTCCTGCATCTGTTGGAAAAACATCATCAACTTTGGTTTTTAACTTATCGACCAAAGCCTGTCTAATCGCTGCCCTTATATTTTCACTGGGATGACTCATGAAGAACTAATTTTTTGCTGCCTGGTATGTGTTGTTGAATGTCGATGATTTGGTATCTGGTATTTTCTACCTCAACCAAATCACCTTGATTTGCTTTTGGATAATTTTCTGGCATCGAAACATCACGGACGAATAAAACGATTTCAGATGAGCTGATTTCCACTTCAGAAGAATCAGTTTTTACGCCTTTGTAATCTTTGTGGAAATCGCCTTTGATGGTGAAAGAATCGAAATCGTTATTCGCCGGAATGTAAGTGACAACTTGTCCAAAAATTTCAACGCATGGCTTATTGATGAATTTGTCGAAATCTAACATAGGTCTTCTTTAAGAAGCGTTATCCGTGCCATTCGTGCCGTTGTCAGATTGTTTCTTCTCTGGGTTTTCTTCATCTTCGTTGGCGTTATCATCAGGATCGTTCTTCTTCGAAAGTTCCGCCAATATTTTTTCAGCTTCATCTTTTTTAATTGGTTTTGGAGTTAATAAATTTTTCTCCGCATCAAATACATTGTATTTGCCGAAGCTAATATGCTGGATGCAGGGATATTCTGTTGGCACGTCTGGTTTGTTGCCGTCAGATTTTTTGTCGGAAATTTCTTTGAGATTTTCCAAAAGGGATTTTGTCAAAGACTCTGGCGAGATGGTGATTTTCTCGCCGCGTTTGAATTGCACTGGGGAGGCAACTTCAAAAATGTCTTTGGTTTTCTTTTTCAAAGAAGTGGCACGACTTTCGGCTTGGCTTTCTGAAAGTTTTAATTCAGTGCCAAGACCAAAAGTTATTTGCTTTCCGGTTACTTCGTAAGTTTGCATAATTTCCTCCTATTAAGATTTAATCAGCTTCACTTGGCAGGCATGTTGCCAGTATCCGTAACCAACATTGCGCCATGTATCAACGCCGTATTGGTGCTTGTCGTGAGTGAATTCCAACTCTGAACCTTCAGCGATTGCTTTAACCTTAACACCTTCTTCCTCTTGGCGAATGAAAGGTTTGATCGCGCTATCAGTTCTGAAAATTGCAAACTTGTCAGTCCAAGGTAGGCGTGGGTTTTGCGCCACAGTGATATTAAGATCGTTCATGACCTTAATTGAATTTGTGCTTCCTCCAACAGTTAGAGGAACGGCTACCGCAGCTTGTGCGATATACCACATTGAGGTCGGAACAACGATCAAAAAGTTTGTGGCATTTTCGTTCATCGGTTCAGCTTGGTCGTCTTTAAATGACAAAATTTGCTGAATACCTTTTAACACCGCTAAACGAAAAGCAGCTTCGCTTGGAGCAGCGACAGCGCCAACTTTTCCACCATCAATCTGATCAACTAAACCAGTTAAATCGACTTGGATTTTGTTGCTTTGAGTGCCGCTTTTTCCTTCAGCATGATCCGTATCAAAGAAATATTGTCCGTCATAACAAACAGTGCTTTCAGCGTTATTAATGAGCTTAGAAAGAATCTGCGCCCAATGTGCATTTGTTCTGTCAGCAAATTCATTAATTCTGACTTTAATTTGCCCAGTTTTATCACGGCGCAAATCTTTCACATTAAGTTCAAGAGTTCCTTCAAAATGCTTGTTTTCGATAGTTAAGCCATTGGTTAAAAAACCTTTAGCTTGTCTGCCGCCAACCCATTCGCGCATCACAGGTGATTGACCTAACCATTTGTAGGTTTCAGATTCCTGATCAGAAGTGAAGTAGTTGGAAATCGCCTCGATCCAATCCATGCCGGATTTTTGTTCGAGACGCTTGTAGTAAAGGCCAATGATAGCCCTTGATGATAATTCGTTAAGAGGCATAAGTTTTTTAAATTGAGATTGTTAAGAATTATTCGCTTACTGGAGGAGTGCAGCGACATCGAATTCAACGAGTGCTACACCGCTTGAATCAATGCGGGAGATCTGTCCGATGTAAACCGAACTGGAATCGGATAATGTGAAAGTGTTGTCGTCAGTGGCATAAACTGATTTGCCAATATCACCAAGCGCTACACCGGAAATATCCAACAATATTGCACCGCGCTTACGCACACGCACAGTTTTTATACCATCTCCACCACCAGAGTTATCAATTTTTTCATCGGCAAAACCTAAGAATTTATCACCATTGGCAATTGGTCTGGCATAACCAGAAGAGTGACCGCCAACAGCGGCTCCTTGATAAATGATTGCTGAGGCTTTAACCGGAACTTGGTTAATATCGCCTAATTCGTAAACGCGATTTGCGTCAGTTGCTAATGCTGTCATGTTCTACCTCTTTGAATTTTGGGTTGATAAAATTTTTACCTGATTTGCCTCGCTGGCTTTTTTGAAAGCGAGATAAGAATCGTAATCATCCGCAAACTCAGCTCTGAGTTTGGAATCGCTTTGCCATTCTGATTTTGCTCTTTCTTCAAGAGGTGCGTCATTGCTGACTTTTGATTTTTCCTGCGATGCGCTTTCAAAATTCGGAGCAACTTTTGGCATTTCTTTTTCTGCATCTTTTGCTTGTTCTACAAATCTTGTGCCGCGCTGTTTTTCTCGCGCGATAATTTGTAAAGCGAGTTTGTCTGCCGTCATTTCGGCATCTTGTTTTGCTTTTGCGACCAAGTCTTCATGACCAGGAAGAGAGGCTTCCTCGATTGCTAAAATTCTTTTTCGCTCGGATTCAGCACCTTCAAAAAAACCAGCTTTTTTACCATCGGCAAAAGCAGTTTCTTTGGTTTCGCTTTGAATTTTTGCCGAATTTTCCTTTGCCAATTTTTCAGCAATTTCAGGAAATTCTGACTTGATGAAATCCGCGTTAATCGCAGACCTTTCGATTGTTTCTTTGGACATAAGATTAATTTTTTTTGTTGTTGAAAATTTTTGATTTAACTCGGCTAAAACTTCTTCATAACTTCCAAGAGAGTCAGCCATACCACTTGCAACTGCGCTTTTACCAATCAACACACCACCTTGACCGAAGTCATTTTTTACTGTGTTCACACTGACATTTCGGTATTTGGCAATGCTTTCAATAAACTGCGATTCAAGGTCATTGAGTTCGCGTTTTATCTCAGCCATTCCTTCTTCCGTTCGTGGATCGGGGCGTTTTTGCTTGGCGTTACTTGAAACAATTTCGATGTTTTTGTAGCCTTCTGAATCAGGCTGCTCTTGCACCGGAATTGTTGTAACAACACCAATACTTCCCAAAAGTGCAGAAGGGTTGGCGATGATTTTTTCTGTTGCTGATGCGATCCAATAAGCTGCAGATGAGCAATTTCTGCCGACATAACTCCAGATTGGTTTTTTGCCGCGTGCTTTAAAAATAGCGTCTGCCATTTCTGCAGGGCCTAAAGCAACACCACCTGGTGAATCAACATCAAATAAAATTGCTTTCACCTGATCATCATCGAGTGCCGTCTGAAAATCTTTTGCGAGATCAGCAAGTGATGTGCCGCCAAAAAAGAAGCTAAATAAATCGCTTCTGGCAGTGATTGGTCCGTAAAGTGGAATGATTGCCGTGCCGTCTCGAATCAGAACTGATCTGGTGTTGCTTAATCGTCTTTCTGATTGAAAAGAGAGCGATTTAGTTTCGTCCAGGCGACAAAAACTCTTCAAAATATCAGGCTCGATCGCCCAATATTTTGCGATTTTTAGAATTTCATTCATTGCTGTTTTTGCTTTTTGTTTGCTGATTTATTTCTTCTTTAGGAATCAATCCCGCTTCCTGCTTTAGCTTATATTCCTTGAGGATTTGCGGATATTTTCGTTCAAAATCACCACCAGTTAAAATTGCTGTTTCTTCAGCGAGTGTGCTGACACCAATTTCAATTCTGGTTTGTGCCGCTCTTACTTCTTTTAACTGATCAATCTGTCCGCGTGGCGGTCCAATCCATTCAGCTCCCAAGTAAGCATTTCTGATTGTTGGATTGGCGAAAAAATTCGGTGCGTTTAATTCGCCTCTGGCAACCGCTTCAGAAATTACCATCTCGTAAATCGGCTGACAGAGCTGAATTGCGAGCCATTTCCTTCTGCTTGAGAAAAATTTCCACGCTTCAACTAAAGCCGCTTGAGCAGCGGAATAGCTGGCTGTGAAATGTTTGATCAGAATTTCAAAAGGTAATTCCAGCGCGACACCAACTTGACGGAGTATTGCTTGCACAAAAGGGTCAAAGGCTTGGTTTGGTCTTTTCGGATCGGCAATATCAATATTTTCGCCAGGCTGAAGATCAAGAATTGCACCTGGTCCAAGTTTATAATCTTCATCATCTCGTCTGCCGCCACCTTCAGGAGGAGTCATTGGCGCAAGTCCTTCTTCATCTTCTGATTTAACGAAAACTGTGAACATTGCCGACACAACTGCCGCCATAATTTCTGCTTCAGTGTAGCGATCTAATTGCTTCAGGCTTTCAATCACTGGCGCTAAATATGGAACGCCTCGTGTAAGTCCTGGTCTGGTTCTGCTGAAAATGTGGAAGACCTGACGATTTCCATATTTGTCGAAAGCAGGAACCTTAACAAAATTTTTCTCTTTCTGATTTTGGTAATCGCTTGGATGCTGATTACAAACCGAATAAGAAATCGGCGCACCGTCAGAATCCATTTCAACACCGCCAGCAAGAGTTGCGGTGTCAGATTTAAAATCAGGATTTGCAACGCGATCTGCTTCTACAATTTGTAGCGCTAAGTTGATGTTTCTGTTTGGTCGCTCGGCGTAGCGTTTTAAAATAAAAATATCACCGCTCTCAAGAACTGAACGCAAAATTAAATTTTGAATTTCAGAAAAAGTTTGGCAGCGAGTGATATCGCAATCTTGGTTTTCTGCCCAGTTGCGAAATATTCTTTCAGCGTTTCTTTCAAAGGCATCAAACTCATCTTCATTTTTGAAGTAAGGCTTCAAAACATCGCGATCTAAATGCGACTGAACTTTCAAACCAGTTCCGACAACATTCGTCACAACAGTATTTACCGCACCGCAAGCAAGTGGAGCATTACGAAGTAAATCACGCGATCTTTGACGAAGCTCTGGCAAATCAGGAAGTGTGATATTGTCAGCAGAGCCGTCAGAAACATTCCAACTTGAAGTTTGTCTGCGATCACGCCTTGCGCCAGTGTAACCACCAGCAATTGCCATTCTCGTTCTTGCTTCAAATCTTTTTAATCCAGTTTGTGGACTGAGATAAGAAATAGTTTTGTCGAGCCAACTTTCAGAAATTTTAGGAAATTTTCTCATACTGGAGTAACCCCTCTAACTCTGATGCCACTGCGATTTTTTCTTTTGATTTGCACTAACAATCTTTTTTCTCGCGCTTCCAAAACTGCCAGATCAGCTTTTCTAACTTTTTGTCCGTTATACCACGCTTCTTGGGCGTTTAACAGAATGTCAGAAATTGCCTGTTGGACTTCGGTTAATTGCTCTTCAAGTGTTTTCAATTTTAGTAAATTCCTTTGCTTCTGACTCTTCTTGCTCGTTGATGCGCTGTTGGTTGAATGTTTTGAACCTGCTTATTTTCTGGTCTAAATGGAATTTCTTTAATCCGTTCAACAGCTTTGTTTAAATCAAACTTCCAGTTGCGAACTAAACCGCGCAAAGCTGAAAAAGCATAAACTCTGCAATCAAGTGCCTCTGTTTTTGCACCTTCGCGGCGCGGTGTCCATTCGCGGATTGGTCTGCCTTTTACATATTTGGTTCTGACAATTTCCGAAGTGATTTGTGCAAACCATTCGGCATCACGCTCCATTGGAAAGTGCCAGTAACCAGCACCTTCTTCGACAATGCGAAGCCGCTGCATCAAAGTTTCTTTGGCATCGTTAACGCCAATCACATAAACAGGTTTTTTTAATCTTTTGTTTTGGCTGGCACGAGGTGGCCAGATTGGAACTCCTGAACCACTTGAACTTCCTTTGATGGCGAAAACTTTTTTGTGCTTCCTTGCATCGCAGTAGTTGATGACATGATCCGTATAATGACCGCCGCTATCAATGCACACGGCTGTAATCGGAAAATTCGGTAATTCTCTTTGATGCTCAAAATTTGTTTCCAGAATTTTATCAAGATCATTCCAAAGATGCGGAGTTGATGGATCGCCATAAATTACTTGGTAATCAAGCGACCAACTTTCTTCATCTTTTCCCCAACCAACAATTTCTATTTCAAGACGATTGTCTTGCACATCCACGCCAGCGGTGATGATGGCAATATCTTTAAAAAGACGAGTGCCAAAATTTTCACGGCGTTTCATTAATCCAGTTGGGTCAATGACTTCGCCAGCCATGTCCTCCCAAGTTTCTGCAAGTTTGGTGTTCGTCCAAACTTGCAGTCTTGGCGGGTCTTTATGAACCTCGCAAAATTCCTGTGCGATATCGCCAAAACTTGTCCAGCCATGCGGGCTGTAAAGTGATGATAGATGAAACGAAATTGTTTTGTTGTTAGAATTTGGACTTGTAGCAATCCATTTTCCTTTCCGCAAAATTTCTGCTTTTTGGTGATCTTCCCAAACTGATCCGCATTTTTCGCAAGCGTAATAAGCGGCTTCTGGTCTGCCTTTAGGCCATTTTATCTGCGACCATTTTAAAGTTTGAAATTCGCCACAATCAGGACAAGGAACAAAAAAATATCTTTGATCACCTTCCAGAAATGCCGTTTCAATTCGGCTAAAATTTTTGATCGTAGGCGTGGAGATCATGAAAATTTTGCGATTGGAAAACGTTGCCGTTCTTTGAATCGCAAGATTTACCGGATCACCTTCGCCGCCAGCATCGTCAGGATAGCCATCAACTTCATCAAGGAAGAGATAACGAATCGGCATTGAACGAAGTCCAACAGCTGAATTTGCACCAGTCATAACCAGCACACCACCAGGAAATTCCTTCATCAAAATTGTGTTGCCGGAATCTCTGGCGCGCGGGTCTTTTACTTTTTCACTTAACGCAGGGCAATTTTCGATTGCTGGATCAATCCGCATTTTTGAGGTGCGCTTGGCAGTCTCAACTGTCGGATTTACAATCAGCATTGGACCAGGTGCGTGATGGATTACAAAACCCATCCAATTATTGCCGCACTCCGTTCCACCAATTTGCGCGCCTTTCATGAAGACGACTTTTTCGCAAGAATTTGATGGCGACAAACAATCCATAATCTCTTTGAGATATGGCGTTCTGTCAGTTCTCCAAGGTCCAGGTTCAGCTGAAGAAATACTACTTAAAATGCGGTGATTATCTGCCCAACTTGATACTGTAAAATTTGAGTCTGGTTTTAGCCCAGCGCAAAAGCTCTGAAAATAAATGTCGTCATAATTTCTCATTAACTTTTGATAATTCTTCGAGTGCCTTGATCAGTTCGGCTTTCAAGATTTCCTTCATTTCAAAAATGTTGGTTTTCCCAACGAGCTGCGGAATTACACGATCTGGAATGTTTAAAATTCGATCTCTCGTCATTCGTGCCGCGTTAAACGCCGACATTTTGACATCATCTATCGAAATCAGTTTTTTTGATTCCTTTTCAAACTGAAGTCGAAGCAGTTTCGCGCCATAAGCCTCCTTAATCGCTCGGCTTTGCTGATAACTCGGTCCGCTTGCTGAACTAGGTATTGAATTTTGGCTATAATCGGGCTTTTCCTCGGCAAATGTTGGTTTTATTTGCGCCGGATCGGTGTTTTTACCCCATTCATTATCGGCAATTTGGGGATTTATTTTGCCATTTTTACCTTTGGTAATCCTTCCTTGTGTAATCGCTTTTCTAACCGCCGACTCGGTAACGCCGCGATGTTTCGCATATGCTCGAATCGAAAGTTCCATGGTTATTTGTCATCGTTTTGGTATTTCAAAACTTTTTTAAAAATTGTTTAAAGAATCATCTTAATTGACTTGATAGTGATGCTTCGCGAAGCCATACTAGATAAGCCTTTATGAGGCTTTTCTTATTAATAAAAACAAGGAGTAAAATGCCAAAATATCCAAATATTGAAGTTAATCTTACCAATGAGGATGGAAACGCTTTTGCAATATTAGCTAGATGCAGAGTTGCAGCAAAAAAAGCGGGTCTAACAAAAGAAGAGATCGAAATCTTCACAAATGAAGCTGAAGAAGACGATTACGATCATCTTCTAAAAGTTTGCCAGCGTTGGTTTAACTGCATTTAATCAATCTAATTATTAATCAAAATTTCTTAAAATTTATGCCTAAAAAAAGTTCAAAATCTGTTACTAAAAAAGCAGTTAAAAAAGTGACCGCCAAAATTAAAGAAAATCCGGTTGAGGTGGTGAAAGAAAATTTGGTCGAAGAAGTAGCCGATACAAAAATATCAGCAACTCGCGTTAATACCAAAATGTCGCAATTAATCGAAATGATTAAAAACGCCGAGGAAGGAATTAGTCTCAAACAAATTTGTGAAAATTTAACATGGCAGGCACATACCGCCAGATCGGCAATTTCACGCTTAAATAAAAATCAAAATCTTGGCATCATAAATGACAAAATTGTCGGTATTGGTCGAGTTTACAAATTACCAAAAAAAGATTAATTAAAACTAAAGCTCATTAGCTCCACCTTGGCTTTTCATTTTACCATACTTTCCAGCTTGTGCTGCTTCAACAAAAGATCTTGGTTTTTCATCGGATTTTTGCAGTCCTAGCTTTTCAACAAAACTTTTTTCACCAGCTTCTTTTTCTTCTGAGTCGATTTGTTGATGCAAAATTTGCATTTCAGATGCGGGATAAGGTGTGGTTTTAGTAGAATCTTCTCTTAAGCTTCTTGTAAAAGCACGATAACGATCTGATGCTGCTTGATAACGATCTGAAACTTCTCTAACTTCTGGTAAAATTGGCAGTTCTTCTTTGGTAGCTTGTGCTCTTGGATGACAAGATAAACCAGACGTGGCTAGAGAACGATCATAGCCGCGGTTTTTTTCAAAAAATTCTCTTTCTTCTGCTGATAAATCAAAATCTAAAGAAGTCGCTAAGCCAAAATCAGCAAAATAAAGACGATCTCCATCTGTAAGGATATTTCCGTGATGAGCATCAAAATGTATCATGCCTTTACTTTCCATAAAAGCGCATGTTGCTTTTAATTCTTTCTCAACCATCACCATATTTGGTTTTGTCGCATCACCTTCAGAAGCTTGTGGATGAATATAATAATCCAATCTTGGATTAAGACCATTAGGTCTACCAACCGCTTCTAAAAATACTACGCAACTATTTGAAGCTCCATCAATTGCTTTTAATCGCTCTTTGACTGCTTCAGATCCTCCCCAATATCTCGTCATTTCTTCCAACATTTCTCCATTCATCGGTTCTGGTTTTTCCCTAGGAATAACAGCGTGACCATACATCAGAGGAAAATTAGGACATTCATCTTTAAGAACCCAATCGGTAGTCATTTTATGAGATTCCAATTCACGCCATGCACCAAAGCCAGCTGACCCAACTCCATATTGATAATATGTTGGAAGGTTAAATAGATTTGCGGTTGATCCTTGATTTGCCATTTCCAAATCAGACAAAGCAATTTGTTTGGCAAAAACTGGAACTCCTTCTATTTCAAGCTTTACGGCTGTTCCGCCAATACCTGAGTGAACTTGGGTTGCTTCTCTGAGAAGATCGGCAAGGCCATCACTACCAAGCTCTTCAATTTTTTTAGAAACTTTTGTATAGTCCGCTTGGCGTTCTGCTAATGTTTTCATAGACTTAATTTTATTTAAAAAATGACACCGAATTAATGCTTTTTGAGATTAACACAATTGACTTAGGGAAGCAATTTTTAAATAACTTTTTCCTCTGAAAAATTGAGAACAAAGACAAAATTGATACAAATCATTTTAGTTATTTGTTATCAAAAGTTCTGGCTAACTTCTCAACTTCGGTAAGAAGCATTAAAGCGAAGTCTTTTTCACGACAATCGTTTTTAAAAGAGTTAGCTTTTCTCTTCGCAATTTCCACCGCAGCTTTTCCGTGTTTTTCCACCAGTTCTTTTGCTCTGCTTTTTAATTCCTCGTTAGTCATTTTCTCTTTTTAAAATTTCATTAAAGCTCTCACTGGTTTCTAAAAGGATTGCCTCTTTGCCGGTTAAATTTTGCCACCTTTTTACAATCACGTCGACATATTTTTGATCGAGCTCGATCATGCGGCATCTGCGGTTGGTTTGTTCCGATGCAATCAGCGTTGAGCCTGAGCCGCCAAAACAATCCAAAATTATATCATCAGTTTTGCTTGAGTTGAGAATTGCGCGCTTGCAAAGCTCAACTGGTTTCATCGTTGGATGAAGATCACTTTTATTTGGTTTGTTGTAATACCAAACATCGCCTTGGTTTCTATCGCCGCACCAGTAGTGATCGTTGCTTTGTCTCCAACCATAAAGGATTGGTTCATATTGCCGCTGATAATCTGAGCGACCAAGTGTGAAATGATTTTTTGCCCAGATGATGAAAGTTGACCATTTACCCCCAGCGTCTGTGAAGGCTTTTTGTAAAGTGTGCAGCTCTGAAGAACTCATGCAGACATAGCACGCGCCTTTAGTTATATCTAAAGCATTTTTGCAAAAATCGAAAAGAAACTTTTCAAAATTTTCACCAAGATTGTCGTTGAGAATTTTTTTGTTATTGCCTCTGGCTTTGTCTTTCATGGTGTTGCCGTAATCCACATTATAAGGCGGATCGGTGAAAAGCATATCAGCTAATTCATCACCAAGAAGTGTTTGGTAAGTTTTTTGATCAGTTGAATCGCCACAAATCAATTTGTGTTTTCCTAAAATCCAAACATCGCCTGACTTTGAGATTGGCTTTTCTTCAGGCTCTGGCACTTCTTCATTTTCCTGATCATCATCTTTTCCGTAAAGATTAGAAAAAATTTTCTCTAACTCTTGATCTTCAAAACCAACCAGATCGAGATTAAAATTCTCCTCTTTGAGATCGGCAAGTTCACTTGCTAAAATTTCCTCATCCCAACCAGCATTTTCTGCCAACTTGTTGTCAGCGATGATGTAAGCCTTCTTTTGGGTTTCGCTTAAGTGATCAAGAACAACAACTGGAACTTCTTTTAAGCCCAATTTTTTTGCCGCCATCAATCTTCCATGACCCGCAATTATTCCTTTCTCGCCATCAATCAAAACTGGATTAGTAAAACCAAATTCAATAATGCTGGCGGCGATTTGAGCTACTTGAGCTTCCGAGTGAAGTCGTGCATTTTTGCTATAAGGGATCAATTCATCGACTGATTTTAGCTCGATGTGATCTGCCATTTTTGGCGTAAAATCATTCATGTCAGTTAATTGTCTTTTGTAAGATACATTCCATTCGTGAGAGTTCGCCACGCATAAGCCGCAACCAGTGGAACCACTCCGTTTCCGCAAGCTCTGATTCTGTCCACCCGATCGGCCAGCCCATCAGCCATTCTGTAAAGCGCGGGTTTAAGGTCATCTGAAATTCTACCCCATCTTTCATGGTTCGAGGGGCTTGGCGGCCAAGTATCGAGTTGGTTGGAACATTGGCATTGGCAGTGTCTTTCCAATCCCGTGCTTGTGGCGTTGCCCAGTTCTCCGCAGTATTTTTCAGACCCTTGCCATAATTCTCGCTTGTGCTTCCTGGTTCCTGAGCTCTCGGAGTCGGCCAATTCGTTATCATAACTTCCAGCCTTTGCTTCGGATTTCCTGCTTCCACTTCTTTGCTGCTCGCACCATTGGCAGATGAAGTCCTGACAGTCGGCCAATTTTGTTTTTGTGAGTCCATCATTTTCACTGTTCTTGCAAGACCCAATGAGCCGTCTTTGCCATTCTTGTTTATTTTTCTCAGACTCCCCGTTGAGGTTTCTTTGTAAGTATCGTTTGGAGATATTATCGCTCCCATCGATGCATCCGCTGAAACTACAGTCGGCCACGTTTCCTGAGCAACAATCCTCAGCGGTTTGTGTAAATTGATTCCTTCCGCTTTCTTCTCCTGCGCTCTTTCTTTCCAACGATGCGGGGTTTCCGTCTCGTTGCAAAGATGATCTGACACTATCACTGTAGGCCAAGATAAAAAGTCTTTCTCTTTTGTGAGGCGCACCAACTTCTTCCGCTGCAAACAAGCCTGCCTTAATTTTGTAACCCATTTGTCGTAGGTCATTTGCGACTTCTTCAAATCCAACTCGTAAATGGTTGGAGACATTTTCAAAGAAGCAGATTGGTGGCTCGATTTCTGTGATAAGTCGTTTGATGTCTGACCAGAGGTGTCTTGGGTCGTTTGTGCCAAGTTTTTTTCCAGCAACACTAAACGGCTGGCATGGATATCCGCCAGTGATGCAATCCACTTTGCCACGCCAAGGTCTGCCATCGAAGGTTTTAAGATTCGTCCAAATAGGCGCTGCATCCAATCTTTTTTCTTCCATGCGGCGAGCCAAGATTTCGCACGCAAAGGCTTCGATCTCGACATAACAGACTGTTCGAGCAGTTGGCTCTGCGAGCTTAAATCCAAGCTCGATGCCTCCAACTCCTGAACAGAGGGATAAAATTCTGAAGGGATGTAAATCCACACTTATATTTTTTTGAAAAATGCGCAAAAAAAATGCGCACCTAAATTTCTTCAGGTGCGCACCTCGTGAATGCTGTTGTTTATTGGTTAGGGCTTAAAAATGCGCACCAAGTGCGAACCCTTTTAAAAATTCTGTCGGTAGAAAAGGCCTGGGGTCGCGCGTTACCCGCGAAAAAAAGTGCGTCACAGTACCTTTTGATTTAAGACCTCGCTGATGTTGCCCTTTAGCTGCGCGTCAAAGCGATCTGTTACTGTTTTGGTGGTTATTTCAATCATATCTAATCTCTTGTTGATGTCGGCGCTCTTACGCAAGAAGTAGAGGATTTTAAGTTCCTTACCTTTGCGCTGTGCGATTGCCTCTTGTCCTGTTGTTGTTTTTATTTTAAACGCATCGCCTGCGAGGTAAGACGATGGACTGTTTGAATCGCTTCTCTTCTTAACCTGACTTAATGCTTGATAAGAGGGGATTGCAAGCCGTCCATCTTTTGCTTTTTTGATACCACCTGTTTGTTGCAACGTTGCAAAGGCAGCCATCGTATAAACCTCGGCGGTTAATTTTGTTTTTGTTGCCGGCTTGATGCGAATTGAACTTTCAAAACCGCCGGATTTTTTTCTAATGAAGAATTTTTCTTTGATGCTTTTTCTAACTTCTGCCTGACTTTGCTGTGCGATTTGTGTGAGTGTTTTCGCAACCGCAAAGGGGATGTGTTTTGTTGCAATAGTCGCAAGCTCATCACTTGCCTTGCTTTTGATTTGAAGGCTAATGATCGCCATTTTTTCAAGTGAATTTTTTCGGACACACTTTTCGACTGTTGCAAAGCATTAACCTCGATTTTGTCTCAAATGTCTAACACTAAAATGTCTCATCGTAAACAAACTAGTTCAGTCTAGTTGTGTCGTAATCAGTCGTATAGAATTTTTCCATTTTCGATTGGCGGTTGCTCGTGAGATGCCAAATTGAAAACAAATTAATTTCCATGGTGTTCTTGCTGCGCGAAGCCAAATAATCTTGCGTTCCTCAACTTCTTTCAAAAGCAAAACCCAACCACAAACTTTTTCCATTCTTGAAATCGCTTCAGGAGTCGCAGGCCATTTTTTTGGTTTTTGATCCATGCGTAAAATTTCAATTTCCTTGTAAACCACTTGTGGCCAGCTTGTGAAATAATCACGCAACTTTGCTGAGGGTAATTTTTTAATTGTTCTGATTGCCTCCTCAAGAGCAGCAACAACCATTTCTTCCGTCCAGATTTTTTCTTTATTTTCCATGTGAGTCTCCGTTTTTGTTTTTGTAAATTTTGTCACCGATCTGTTTGACAAGCTCTTTCTCAGTCCAACTCAATCTTTCATCGTCTGCTTTGACGACTAAAATTCCGTCATTGTTCCAGCCTTCGCGTTTGATTTTTTCGGCATCAATTTGCTTTGGTTGCATGCGACCTAAATTGCATTTCAGAGAATTTTTGCTGGTCATAACAAACCTCCACCGATTTGCTTTGTCACCAGATCAAGTAGCGCTAGAGCATCCGCTTCGTTGTCATCAGATGGATTGAATCCGAGCTTCTTTACTGCTTCTATAATCGCTTCTTTTTTGCTGTTTCCATTGCCGGTAATATGCTTTTTTATCGCTTTGACTGGAATGCCGAGGTAGGGAATTTTTGGATTTTTGTCTTCACACCATCCTGTCAAATAAGCTAAAAATCCTCCGTAAGCATGAGAAGCATCAACCCCCATGTGTCTTCTGACTTCTTCAAAATAAACCTGATCAATGCCGCGTGAGAGTTGATTGATTTCTTCAAGCCATTTTTGAAAGCGAAGATAGCGCATTCCACCGCCTTCGAATCTGCTTGGTTTAAATTCGATAGTGCCGCTGGTAATTTGATTTTGTGATTTTATTGCCCATCCGGTTTTTGTTCCGAGATCAAGAGCTAAAATTTTTTTGTTGTTCATAATTTTTGTTTTTGTTGTTGGTAAAATTTCAAATTTGTGAGGCGCGAAAATGGAACCTCCATTCCATCCATGGAGGGTATCTTATACCCTCCATGTAATGGAGGGGGATGCGGTTGGATTCTTGGAAATAGTCTATGAAGACAGACAGCTATTGATTTTGCAGACTCCAAAATTTGAGAAAATTTTTGGAAGTATTTTGGATTCTTGGATTCCTGTGAAATTCCTTCTGCTGCAAGGGATTGCAGATTTTTCTCTCTTGAAACTTTTTTGAGTTTTGGATTCTTGTTGGATTCTTGGATGGATTTCTGGCAATCCTTTCCTATGAAGGCTTCGCAGGCTAGAATCCAAATTTTTGGATTCTTGGCTTGGATTTCTGGATTCTTGATTTGGATTCTTAAATTTTTCATGGCTGCACCTCATCATCGTGAAGAATCCAAACTGATGGATTCTCAACTGGAAGGATGGCGCCGCTACCTGAACATTTGAAGTGAGTTGGCAACAAGGGAATTAGTCTATCTTCTTTGTCTTTAAACATCATGTCTTCAACGCAAAGTATGCCATATTTTGACCTAACTTTTTGTAAGCAAAACTCGGAGAGATTGCGGTTAAATTTTATGTAGCCCTTGGTAGCTAAAACTGAAATTCTGGCATCAATCGTGGTTTTACAGCCTAAGCCTGCTTTGTTTTCAAACTTTTCAGCAAACTGGTTTCCTACATAAATATTTCCTTTAAGTGCCTCATCAGCAATAATTTGCAGAATAACATCGGCTTTGCGAATTCTTTCAGCATCGAGTTTTTGACCATAATCTTGTTGGATTAATCTTTCTGAAAACTGGTTTAACTCAGTCCATTTTCCATCAACTTTTTCAATGATCTTTTTTGGAATTGCGCTGCCGTTTCGAAGTTCAAAATAAAGATTAATTTTTGACTCATGCTCATTGGGGCGGTGCAAAATCAAGCCGCTGGTGTAAAAACTTCTTAAACTTCCAGCACCTGAGAAGGCTTGGAATGGATCATCCTCGACATCTTTCTTTTTTATTTTTTTGGTGTGATGACAGAGGATAATGCCAATGTCAGGATTAATCATTGAACGAAGTTTGCCGATTCTGTTTTGCAGGAAAAACAGCATAGCATTGTTATCGTTTTCATTGCCGTTTTCAGAGCCGCCATCAAAGACATTTCGGATTGGATCGATACACACGATATCAGGCGGTAAATCATCACCAAAACAATTCTTAATCGTGTTATAAGCCATCTCAACACCATGATCATTTAAAATTGATTCGATCTGAGGTGTTGCACAAAAATTTTTTAATCCGCGATGAAGAATATCTTTTGGGATTTGTAATTTTTTGATGCGTTCACGCAAATAGTGATAGCTGATCTCTGACTGCAGATAAAAAACACGAAGTGGTTTTGGTGGTTTTAATCCTAGAAAACTTTCGCCAGCTGCGATGTGCATTAAAAAATTAATCAGAAAATCACTCTTACCAACTTTCGGTGCGCCACCAATTAACAACATTCCGCGCGGTGTTAAAAATCTTGGTGAGATCAAATCATCAGGCATCGGGCTGTTATCATTCCACAAATCATCGCCGAGGTAACGTGGAAATCTTTGCTCAAAACTTTTAGCAGCTTCGAAAAGCGAATTGATGTTAAAACTTTCAGCAACTGCATCTGCCGCATCCCATTTGTGAGGTTTGTGTTTTGGTGGTGTGATAAGTGAAACAAAAGATGCGACTTTAAGAAGATGCGCGGCAACTTTTCCGCCATACTCAACTCCGGCCTCATCATTATCCGGCCAGATTATTACTTCTTTGCCGATGAGTGGTGACCAGTCAGTTTTGTTGATTGGTGCGTTTGCACCAAACATTGCGGTTGTTGCTGTGAGTCCATAAGCAATCAAAGCGTCAGCAGATTTTTCACCTTCAACTAAGATGATTCTTTTGGCAGAGGTGATTGCTGGAATGTTGTAAAGTGGGCGTGGATCAGGAGATTTGGCTTTGCGGTTTTTTACATCCCAAACCCTGAACTCTTTTCCATCTTCGGTATCGTAGCGATAAACGCAGGCAATCAGCTTATTATTTTTGTCGAAATAATCCCACTTAGCCGTTGGTTTGCCAAGGTCATCAGTGAAGCTGCGGCGAATAGTTTTTTGCTGAATTTCAGGAGCGACAGGATTTCCCAGCCACTCACTGATTTCAGCGAGCAGTTTGTTAAAATCTGATTTGTGATAATTTCTAACTTCTTCCCAAAGCGTAAAAATATCGCCGCCTTTATTTTCGGCGAAATCAAACCATTGTCCTTGTTTTTCACCAGCAAGCTGAACGATTAAACTTTTTCCATTTTCACCTTTGGTGCTGCCGATGTGAAAGCAGTTATTTTTGATGTGACCATTCGGCAAAAGATAAAATAAAACTTCTTCTATTCTGTTAAGAAGAGCTTGCCTGATTAATTCGACATCAATTTTTACATTCTCTTTTTGCTGATTGTCAGCGTTGTTAAAATCTAAAGGTTGGTTCATACATTCAACCTCCAGCAACGCTCCTGCCATGGACAGAATTTGCACTCAAAGTGTGTTGAATCCGCTGCAATTCTTGGAAGTAATTCGTGCGCTTCAGTTGCGCATAAAATTTTTACTGCTCGATCACTAGTTTTTTGCGCGAGCTCCTGATCAAAAGAAATTAACTCAAAATGAATTTCTGCTGTGTCTTTATTTATCGCCGTGAAGAGCGCAGGATTTTTAGAAATGCCTTCAATCTGGCTTTCCATATAAGCCTGATAGATTGCGATTTGCGCGGCATAAATTGGCTTTGAAACGATAAGACCTTTTTTAACAACATCCTTCCAAGATTTATCATTGAGAGATTTACACTCCCAGAGCATTGGAAAATTGAATTCTAAATCTTGTGGGGCATCAACAATAACGCCGTCAATATGTCCTTTGACTTTGCCACCAGCAACAGAAAATCCAAACTGATTTCCATTTTGTTTTTGAGTAATGAGATTAATGCCAGCAAGCCTCAGCCATTTAATCATCAACTCTTCAAAGACATGACCAGCTTGAAAAATTCTTAAAGTTTTTCCAGTAAAATTTTGATCTTCATCTTTTGGCGTGTCTGTATATTCAAACTGCAAAGCACGATCACAAGATACGCCAAGCCTTGATGCACCAAGATAATCACGCGAAGTTTGTTTTGTTTGCTCTGCTGTTAATCCTTTATCAATCAGCAGATTTATTTTCTCTGAAATTTTTGGTCGGTGATTGAAGTCTAGCATGGCACCTCCAAATTTTCAGTTTCAGAGGCTTTGCCTTGCATGAAGTCAAAATAAGCAGTGACCGCAACTTCAATTAAGCACAAAACTTCTTCTCTTGAATAACTTGAAACAGGACGATCCATGCCGATTTCCGTCACATATTCACCAAGTGGTTTTAATGCGGACTCAATGGCTTCTTTTTCATTTTTGGTTAAATCGATCATATTATTTTTTGTGTAAGCGTTGCTATAAATTCCCTGACAATTCATCGAACAAAAATATCTCATCATCTTGCGGTTAGCAGGATGACTGGCGCGAAGTGGTGGTGGAATAAAACCGAAACCACCAGCTTCTCTTTTACATACTGTGCAGATTCTCATGCGTTACCTCCCATGACACTTGCCACATGTCTTTTGGCATCGGCTTCAAACAGCAGTTTTTGAATGGAGGTTTTGTTGAAATAAAATTTTAGAAGATTGGCAGCCTTGTATTTGGTGATGCTGTAATCATTGCGGTAGTTTGATGGCAGACATTGAAGTTGCCTTGTTGATGCAGTTTGTTTTAACCAGCTTTTTGATTTGTGAGCGTTGTCTGCGGTTTCATTTTCATTTAAAAAATCATCAGCTGCTGCCAAGCAAATTTCTTGTGATCCAGTGCTTAAGATTTTAATTCCAAACTCAGTTCCGCCAACTGAATACCAATGATCATTTAGAAAGAAGATGCCAGCAAAAGCATTAAAACCCGAAGCCATCAAAGCAGCACCATCACCAAAAATATCGCACCATTCGAAGTTTGATCTTTGAGTTAGCAGATCAATTTCCGACATGACGAATCCTGATAATTCACCTTTTGATGAATCAGCTTCTGCTTTTTCAAATTCATAATCACAAATTGGACAGCTATTTGATGCTGATGGAACAAGCATCGAGCATGAAGGGCATTCTTTCTGAAATCTTGATTCAGTTTTCTTCTTTGGCTGCTTTGCTTTTTCGAGATCAACATCGACATCAAGTGAGCCGTGAATCAGACTCGAAGTTCCAAAATCAAGAACGATGCAATCTTCTTTAATAACATTTGGATAAAGATCAGAATCAACTACACGAAGACCACGCCCAATCATCTGAATCATGGTTGATTTGAAAGATGACGGACGAAGTAAAACAACGCAGGAAGTTGGTTGATAATCCCAACCTTCGGTTAGCACAGCTACATTGACGATTACTTGCGCGTCACCTTGTTCAAATTCACCTAAAACATTTCTTCTTTCTGCTTCAGATAAATCACCACTGATAAAAACAGTTTTAACTCCGTGATCATTAAAAATTTCTGCAACCGATTTGGCGTGAGCGATAGTTGAGCAAAAAATTACTGTCTTGCGATTGCCGGCAAGTTCCTGCCACTTGGCAAAAACTTCTTCGGTGATCGGCAGTTTGTTCATGATTTTTTCAACCGCCGCCATGTCAAAATCACCGGCAGTTTTTTTGACATTTTTAAGTTCGCTTTGAGTTCCAACATCAATGATGTAGGTTCTTGGGTGCACTAAATGACCGGATGCAACGAGCTCAGAAATTTTGATCTGATCAGCAACATTGGAAAAAATATCACCTAAATCTTTTTTATCGCCTCTGCTTGGTGTAGCAGTCACGCCATAAATCAGAACCGATGGATTTTTTTCTTTTACTTCTTTGATGATGTTGCGATAGCTTGGTGAAACTGAGTGATGTCCTTCATCAATTGCCAAAATATCAATTGCTGGAATCAGGTTTAAATTTTCTTTGCGCGATAAAGTTTGCACCATCGCAAAAACTGCCTGACCAGCAAATGATTTTGTTTTGGCATCAAAAATAGAAGTGCTGACATTTGGATTAATTCGCAAAAATTTTTCCTGATTTTGCGAAGTTAATTCATCACGATGCGCAAGGATTAATGCTTTACTTTCGTTGCCAAGAAACTCACCAACAACAGCAGATAACATCAAAGTTTTTCCTGCTCCTGTTGGAGCGATGCCAAGAGTGTTGCCATGCTCATTAAGCGCGGCGACACTCTTGTCCACAAATTCTCGTTGTCTTTTGCGAAGAATCATAAGGCTGCCTCAATCTATCTAGCCCAAGCTGGACGATTGTTAGCGGCAGGTGTTGAAGGAGTTGCTGGCGATTTTGCAACAGCCGGTGCAATACTTCCCATGAGCGCCTGATAATCTTTGCTATCAGGAGTTATGGCAAAACGGATTTCGTTTCTTAGTTCTTCATTTTGATCTTTTCTGGTTGTGATTTTTGCTAAAAATTCGATGCCGTCTAAATCAGCAAAACCATTAATTCTTCTGGCGCTTTGTGCTTGAGGCGAGTTGTCATTTTCAGAAACTCCACGAGCAGAATTGAGAATCGCTTTGATGAATGAGCGACCCATATTTCCCCATTCTGCGCCTTTGTTACTGAAAAGACCGATCAATCCCCAAACCTTGCGCCGTGCGTATTCGCCTTCGAGAATTACAAATTCGCAAGACAGATAAACTGAACCTGTGTTTTCGTTTCTTGTTGCGTAACCGCCAACCCATCCTTGGTTTGGATCATCATAACCACCTGGCTTGATTGACATTCTGACTTTCGCCAGAGTGTTGTTTGGAATGAGGTCAAAATTTGATTGGTTTTCACTTGAGTTAAAATCCATAGACATAGTTGCTCCTTGTTGTTTTTAGTTATTATTAAAAATGAGTTGTTCGTTGATTGGTTTGGCTTCAGACCTGATCTTTTCCATGAGGTTGCCGAGGTGTGGTTCCTCAATTACTTCAAGTCTTCGTGAGCGATCTTTAGCCGGATAATTGAACTGATTGATCGTGTGGCAGATGAAGGCGCGGTAAGATTTGCCTTTGTCATCAGGTTGGATTTCTGCCATCGTGATTACCTGATCGACAATGCCTGGCAGTTCCAAACCAGTTTTGCTTCCTTCGATTTGCGGCGCGTAATATTTGCGGTTAAAGTCATCGAGCTTTTCATCCAAAATGCCGACAAACCAAATATTCTTGGCACGGGTATGTTGAAGATGAGTGAGCCAGCCGATCATTTCGCGACCATGCAAACCATAAGCTCCGCGAGTGTCTGGTTTTCCCGACTTCTCGCTAAATGCTTCTGGTTGACCCTGACAATATCCAAAACACAAACGACCGGCGACTGTTATGCTGTCGATGAAGATCGTGTCGTATTTATCGAGGATTGATGGGTCGCCGAACTTCTGACAAACTTCGTCATAATGGCGTTGAGAGAACTTCTGATCAGGACGAAGCGCGCGATTTGGTCCGCCGATAAAAACTGCAAAGTCACAACATTCTGACCAGGTTTTTGGCCTGATCGTGTCGCCTTGCCAGCCTTCAACCGCAAGATCACCAGCTTCAAGATCGAAAAAGAGAGTTTTCTTTGGATCGAGTGTCCAAAGCAGAGAAGTTTTACCGATACCAGATTTACCAAAGATGCAGCCTTTGATTCCTCTGGTTTCTTTTAAGCGTTCATCGGCGCTGATAATTGGGAGGCTATTCATTTGCACCTCCTTCAGCAAGCGGCTGAATCTTAAAAGTTTCGGCGCCAGTTTTTAGAAGGCGTGCTGGTTTGAAAATGTTTTTGATATGCTCTGGCCACGAAGTGTATTTGGTTTCAGAGATGCGATAAGAGCTTTCGACATATTCATCAGGATTGTCGCCATGCTTTCTGATAGCAGTGACAACATCCTTTAATTTTTCCTGATTCCAGTCGACTTTTTTTGCCAAAACAGAGGTGATCTTAAAATCGCCATCTGTGAAATGGACTGTGCCACTATCTTTGGAATCAATTTTGCGAAGGTTGGAAGCAATATCGCGATATTTAAGTGCGATGCTGTTATCCAACCATTCTTTGAGCATTTTAGCTCGCTGAAAATGTTGTGCTGCTTGTTCTTGAAGCGAGAGCAATTGCTCTGGCGCTAATTTTGATAATGTTCCTATTGGAATATTTGGAACATCGGTTAAATTTATTTTATCGAGGTTCATAATTTATTTCTTTGTTGTTGAAGGAATATTGTTTTGTGAAAAACGGCTTTTGTTTTTTCCTGAGTGCATGCGTTCTTTTTCGAATTTTCTGATACTTGCAGGAGAGTATCGGACAGCGATGCCGATTTTGATGTATGGCGGACCTATGCCTTGACAGCGCCATTTTTGAAGAGTTCTGAAGTCGATGCCCCATTTTTTGGCGAGGGCTTTTTCTGAGAGATATTCTGCCATTTGCACTTTGCATTGATTGATAAAATCAAAGCCACCTAAGCCCAAAACGGACTTGGTGATTTGATTCGTGCAAAGTTAGAAAGTGGGCGGTATGAAAATCGGTATGACAGCGGTATTAAAATCGGTATTATTTTGACTATACCGCAGAATTTTGAGAGATGAGTCGAGGCTAATTAAGGTTCAGCCAGTAGTATCCTTTGTTGTCGTACTGCAAAATATTCTGGCGAATATTTTTAGAATCAGGAGTTCTAAATAATGTTTTTAGCTCGGTGCTGCTTTCAGTGACTTCTGCCATTATTTCATCTTTATGGACTGGCTTTCCCGCTTTGTGTAAATACTCCAAAACATCAGCTTCGTGTTTGGTAAATCTAAAATATTCCCCATTAAAACAAGCACTACGATAACCAGTGGTAAAACCATCTTTTGAGGTTTTAAGCACTGCCGTTTTCAAAACGCCTTTATCAATATGGAAATCTTTCTTGTTAACGGATAAGCAGTTTTTGAGGGAAATGATTTTATTGCCGGCAATTTTTGAGTTGAAGTAGCTTGGAATATCGCTACAGCTAGTTAAAATCAAACCCTGAAAAGTTGATTTTCTTTTGCCTAAAACCTTTTTGATTTTGTCAAAAATCTCTTCTTGTCTAAGTTTTCTAGCAAAGAAAACCGGCACCTCAACATCGAGATTTGCAACACCAATACCCCAAAGCAAGTTTGGCAAAATTTCTTCACAGTCTTTTTCGGAAAGACCAAAATCGTTACTGATATTTCTTACAATCCAATCCAGCTTTAGATTATATTTGGTGAAATTTTCAAAGGAGACGGGAATGAAATTATTGTTCTGATCAAAATATCCAGGCTTATTGTTTCTGAAACACAACTCTTCAACATCGCCATTTTTGTTAAGACAATAATCAAGGCTATCGGTGGCAAATGCTCCATTAGAAAAAAGATTGGTCATCTCATCGGCAAAATGAGTGGCTATTCGGTGAGTTACAGACGGATTGTCATTCTCGCAGATCTCACAAGCGAATAAAAAAGACTCTCTAGAGATTTGATTGCCTATTGTAGTAGTCATTTCGAGGGGAAATAAGGTTAACTACTAATGCTGCTAATCGTCAGGCACTCATTGCTTTTAGCAAACCCCAAGACTCTAGATATTTATTAATTACAGGATGTTTAACGGCAGTTTTATTCTGACTAAAATATCTGATTTTCACCGGCACTCTGTTTTTTCTCTCATCAAGAACTCCATCATAAAAAATTACATCAAGTCCAATTTCTTTGACGGCAATACATCTGGTTGAAATGTTTTTAGCTCTAATCGCATCAAAAATGGCTTTTTTGTTATCATTGACGGCAAAAGAGAAATCGTAACTTTCGCAAGGAGATACCACTGTGATGTCCTTAATTTTTACATCTTTGATGCCATCTTGTGGATCTGTATGAAATTTAAAACCATCGATCAATTTTTCGAAATTTTGCGAGATATTGAATGATTTTTTAAATAAAACTTCATTATTATTCATCTTATTACTATTATATTAATTAACTAATAAGTCCCAAAAAAATATCTTGTGAGGGCTTATTATGATTATTTAACTTGATTTTTACCACATTAATCAAGTTTTTAAAACTTTTAAAATTAATACTGTCTCATTTTTAGACAATTGAATGAAATCTAATGATAAGGGAAAACACGGCGGACATAGAACAGGAGCGGGTAGAAAGCCTGAGTTGCTAGGTAAAACAAAATCTAGAAGAATCCCTGAAGAAATAACAAATGATGATATTAAGCTATTAACGGCATATAAAAAACATGAACTCCCATTTTATGAGATGAAGTCTGAAGGCGGAGTTCCTTCAATAATCAGTAAAGAACAATTCGAAAACCATAAGCCAAAAGAAAAACTTCTTGTGAATGACATCCAAAATCATTTTTTTGTTAAAATGGCAGGATGCGAACTGAGAGAAGAAGGTATTTTAGAAAATGATCTTTTGTTGGTTAACCAAACCAAAGACCTTCGAGACAATAACATCGTAATTGCAACATCTGATACTGGCAAAGCGGTGATTAAAAAGCTGACTAAAGAAGGCGATAAAATTAAACTCACCTGCAATAACGACAATTGCCCTGATATGGAAATAGATGACAACTCTCTTGATAGAATCTGGGGAGTCGTAACCAGAGTAATCAGAGATTACAACCCAGTTGCTGCTTAAGGCTCTCAAAACGCCGTATAGTCAAATTAATACCGATTTTAATACCGCTGCCATACCGATTTCCATACCGCTCCCATTTTAAGTTTGGCTCACAATTTTAATAACCATTGTGAGCAAACAAATGAAATCAAAAAACGAAGAAAACGAACCGATAAAACAGGTACAAGAAATATTTGCCGAAATTGGTCAAATTTTATATGCTGGAATCAGGCGCTTAAAGGAAAGGGAGTTATCAAAAAACATCTTCAATCAACTTGACTACGCGACTAAAAAGAGTGTTCATGAAGCCAATAATAACCTGAATCAAGGAGGCTTATGAATGATAAATCGGTAGTTAGGCAGATTATTGAATTAGAGCAAAAATCTGTGGACGAGTTAAGGGAAATTTATAATAAAATCATGCCATCTCCCATCAAGACTCATGTGAGTAAAGATTATTTAAAACCAAGAATAGCTTATAGATTACAGGAGTTAACATTCGGCGGATTAAAAGAAGAGGTAAAAAACAAGCTGCTTAAGATTGCCAATAATCAGATGCATCAAAATCGTATAGAACCAAGAAAATTACTACCAGGCACTAAAATATGCAAAAAATGGGGTGATGTTATTCATGAAGTAGAAGTTTTAAAAGATGGTTTTGTTTATGCGGGTAAAAATTTCAGAAGTTTATCAGCGATTGCCAAGGAAATTACTGGGACCAAGTGGAATGGTCTTAAATTTTTTAAAATTAGCTGAATATGATTGATAATTTTGACAAAACTAAAACTAAAAAAAGGTGTGCTATCTACACTAGAAAATCCTGTGAAGAAGGGTTAGAGCAAGAATTTAATTCACTTGATGCTCAAAGGCTATCAGCGGAAAATTATATTCTGTCGCAAGCGCATGAAGGTTGGACTTTAGTTAATGAACATTATGATGATGGAGGGTATTCTGGTGGAAATCTTGATCGTCCTGCGCTAAAGAGATTATTTAACGATATCAAGGCTGGAAAAATTGACTGTATTATTGTTTACAAAATTGATCGTTTGACCAGGTCTCTTTCTGACTTTAGCCAAATTATCAAAATTTTAGATGAATATAATGTAAGTTTTGTAGCAGTTACACAAAGTTTTAACACTGCTAATTCCATGGGGCGTTTGATGCTGAATGTTTTGCTATCATTTGCCCAATACGAAAGAGAGCTAACAAGCGAGAGGATAAGAGATAAATTTGCTGCTTCTTGTCAAAAAGGTATGTGGATGGGAGGCTCTATTCCAATTGGTTATGATTTGAAAGATAGAAGGCTTATCATAAATGAGGATGAATCAAAAATTATTAAAATTTTATTTAAAACCTTTATCGAAAGCCAGTCGGTAACGGAAACTTACAGAGAGTTAAATGACCTTGGTTTTAAAACCAAAACCTGGATATCAAGCAGCAATAAAATTCATAAGGGCAGAAGATTTAATAAATCTAGCGTTAGAAGCATATTAACCAATGAGCTCTATATTGGTAAAATAAATCACAAGGGTAATATTTACGATGGTTTACATAGTGCCATAATTGATGGTGAGGTATGGAAGAAAGCTCAGGATATACTCAAAAGAAAAGTTGCCACAATATCGATGTCAAAAACAAGAATAAGCCAAGCTCCACTTTTAAAAGGTATTATGAATTGTGGTATTTGCGGCAATAAAATGACACCGACTTACACCTCAAAAAATGGCAGAAAATATCGTTACTATATTTGCCAAGCAAAACTAAAAGGAAGCAATGAAGAATGTGGTGTTGGAAGAATTCCAGCTAAAGAAACTGAAGAATTAGTAATAAACCAAGTTTTAAAGATTCTTCAAAAACCAGAAATTATTTCTCAAACCATTAAAAACAAAGATGGAGATGTTAGTCAAAACCAAATCATCAAATCCTTCCAAAAAATAAATCAGGTTTGGGATGAGCTTTTTGTAACTGAGCAGGCCAGAATTATCAGTCTTTTAGTAAGAGATGTAATTATTAATCCTGATGGAGTGAGCATTAATATTTATAAGCAAGGATTGAACTCGCTTAACAATGAATTTTTGTAAATAGATGGAAAATTTTGAGATAACACAAAGCAAAACTGATAAAGATGTTTTGCAAATATTTGTACCAATTTCTGTAAAAAGAAGAAACGGCACGGCTTTGATGATTTTACCAAAGTTGGAGGAAAATCGAATTAAACATTTTGATGATAAATTACTTAATGCTTTTGCAAAAGCATATAAGTGGAAAGATATTATCGAGGATCAAGACAACAACATTAATTCTTTATCTGACTTAGCGAGAAGTCAGAATATTTCTATGTCTCACGCTACAAAAGTTTATCGCCTTAATTTTGTATCACCAAAAATTGTTGAAGCAATTGTTAACGGAACAGCTCCTAGGGATTTAAGATTACAGGATATATTTGCTAAAAAAGCACCAGAAATCTGGCAGGAGCAAGAAGTATTGTGGAGAGTAATTTAAAGACCATAAATCTATAACTTTCTAAAAATAGAGAACAAGGGTTTGATTATTTTGTTTTTTTTATTAGAGTGAGCCAACAAGACTTGAGGTAAAAATTATGTAATTCATAAAAATATGAACTGATTAAAAAATTCATGAAGAGTGCTTTAAAAAAAGACAAAAGTAATAGTATCGCAAAAATCAAAAATTTAAGTTCTAAAAATTTTATTGGTAATTTTGAGTTGAATCGGGTTTACAAGGCTGATTGTATTAAGGCTTTGGAAACTATGCCCAATAATTGTATTGATATAATAATTGCAGATCCTCCATATAATGCAAGCAAGGGAAACTACTTAGAATGGAATAGCTCCGCTCAGTTACCTGGTATGGGTGGTGATTGGTCTAAGATTATGGCTACATGGGATAATCTTCCTTTGAACGAGTACTTTTTGTTTACTGTTAGTTGGTTATCTCAGGCAAAAAGAGTATTGAAAGATACAGGGTCGATATGGATACACGGCACTTATCATAACATAGGAATAATAAACTTTGTTATGCAGATGTTATCATTAGAAATTATCAATGAGATAGTTTGGTATAAGAGGAATAGTTTTCCTAACTTGTCCGGCAGAAGACTTACTGCAAGTCATGAAACAATACTGTGGGGTCATACTGGTATAAAGCAAAGGAATTATTACTTTAACTACGATTTATCTAAAAATATGGATACTCCATCAGATTTGTTAAAGTTACCAGGAAAGCAGATGAGAACGGTTTGGGATATTCCTAATAATAAAGCTAAAGAGGAGTTATGTTATGGAAAACATCCAACTCAGAAGCCATTAAGATTAATAGATAGAATGATCAAAATTTCTGGGAAACCTGGAGATATTTTATTATCTCCTTTTGCTGGCTCTGGTTCTGAATGTGTTGCAGCAAGAAACTTAGGATTGGATTTTATAGGATTTGAATTGGAACAAGAATTCATTGATATTTGCAATAAAAGGATAATGGGCAAATGAAGTTGAAAGAAATTCGTAATGATGACAACATAAAGCAAGTTCCTTCACTTATAAAATGGACTGGAAGTAAAAGATCTCAAGCGAGAAAGATAAGTAAATTCTTTCCAGAATTTAAGAGATATTTTGAGCCTTTTTTAGGCGGAGGATCAGTTATGTATTATGCTTCTGAGAGAAGTGCAGATGGTTGCATAGCTTCTGATTTATATGCTCCTTTAATTGATTTATGGGTTCTAATTAAAAAAAATCCTAAAATTGTTATAGATAACTACTCGGAACAATGGAAAAATTTATCGGCAGAATTGGATTCCTTATACGAGAATAAAGTAAGTAAAAAAGGAGTTTTGCCAGAGTATTTTTACTTAGTTAGAGATAGATTCAATAAGCTTCAAGATCCGTTAGATCTCAATTTTATAATGCGTACATGTGTAAATGGTATTGTAAGATTTAATAGACTCGGTGAATTTAATAATTCATTTCATTTATCCCGAAAAGGAATGACTCCTGACAATTTTTCATCCATTATAAATCAATGGTCTTCTAGAATTCAGAATATTGATTTTTTGTCATGCGACTATGAGGAGTCTATATCTTGTGCAAAAAAAGGAGATTTTGTATATCTTGATCCGCCTTATGCTAGAAGTAAAAACCGATATATAGATGATCTAGATATAAATAGATTTTTTGATGCATTAACGAAACTAAATTCTAGAGGTGTTAATTGGGCTCTATCATTTGACGGAAGCAGAGGTAGTAAAGATTTGTCATATGAAGTGCCTAAAGACTTGTATAAATCAAAAATCATGATCTTAAGCGGCAAATCTGCAGTTAATAAAGTTCTTAATGGGCCTGTTGAAGATGTTCATGAGTCGCTATATTTAAACTATTCAAAAGATTAAGAACTAGGTAACACATCGGATATGTTTACTCCGACAATATTTATATTTGATATAGAGGAAGCTATTTCTTTTCCCAATGCAGTTTTATAAGTCACAATCAAAGAACATGATGAAGCATCCTTTTCAAAAGAAAAAGCGAGAGCTATATCAGAAGAAGACCTATCTAAAGTATTTTGTATAGAGTTGATATCTTTTTCTATAAAAGCAATTGCACTGGCTATCCTAAAATCAGATAGCTTGACATAGTCTTCAGAATGAACCCATTCATTTGTATTGGGATTTCGTTCAATACTAGGCTTATTATTGCTCAAGGTTTCTAAGTATCCAACCAATCTAGGTCCAATTTCATTTTCTACACTCTTGGCTGTTTCTTTTGATTCGATAACTAATATTATAGGTTTGCTGCCAATAAAAATCTGAAATACATGATCTGGTCGTTTTTCATTTTTATCACTAACTCTTGGTAACGATAAAAACCTATATTCCTTTGTTCTATTTATGTTTTGAAGTGATAAACCACTCCAATCACCTCCTGGAGGATTACACATTCCTTCAAATACAAAGTCTTTACCTCCAACCGAAAGTAGTGAATGAGTTACTGTATCTACATCATTTTCTCCAAACCTAGTTGGGCATGCTACGACTTTATCAAATAGTACTGCATCTATCTTATTGGATATAGAAGTTGTTTTGTTATCTTTCCAATGGTTAGAATGATATCCTACAATTTTTTGGTTAATGGTTTCTGAAGAGGCTATTATAGCATCACTAGTTCCAAGAATAGATTGCCAAAGTCCATTGGTATTAGATAGTTCGTTTGGAGAGTTCTCAAGTCTATCCCAATGGGAAGAAGGGGCTGGACCATATACAATAGTTAAAAGATCAGCATTTTGACCTATTAACATTCTTACTAGGGGTGTAAGTCCTCTGTCAGGACGAGCATCATCTCCTTTTGGTTTAAAACCCATTACCCAACAAACAACTAAATGCTTTTCATTTAACAACCAATTTTTGAGATCTGTTGAGATTTTATTTTCTCCCAATTTATTGACTATTTGAGCAAAATCATTCCTTTTGTCTTTGGTGATTATGCACATCGGTAAATTTTTAGAGGTAAGACCTTTTGCTATATTACTTACTTCTTTAAATAAATATTTAGTTTCATTGGTAAGAGAAGCTATGTAGGCAGTTTTTTTCCATGTTAGATTGGTATTCTCTGACAGATAATCTAATAGCTCAGATCCACTTTCTAGAGCCCTATATAATTCACTCCATTCAGAAGATGATAAAGATGTGTTATTTGACTTCATATTTGATCTTTTTTCTACAAAACGAAGGGTTTTGAGTTTCAAAGATTCAGAAATAGAATAATAGCTATCTTTTGTTATTATTGCTTTTACAAAAAGTAGCAAATCATCACCTGAAAAAGTATCTACATATTCTTTTTTGAAAATATCATCAGCTCCAAGGTTTGCTATAAAAACTGGTAGAACAGGAGTTTCATTTTTAATAGAGAATGTAACATAGCTAAATGGTACAGCTTGATTTGGCATACGTGCTGCTTTTCTAGCTCTATTTTTATCCAACTCATATCCAGACAGTTCTGCGACATACAAGTATGGAATTTTAGAACAACCAAAAGAATAAGATCTTCCACTTCTCTGCCAAGCCTGATTTCCTGCTGGTAATGCTCCGCAAAACTCAATTGCAAGGAGTGGAATTTCTTTTTTTTCCTCATCATTAACCTCTGTGATTATTACGTCGGCCGCTTCTCTTAATATTCCTCCTCTTTGTTTTACACCATCCATAACATTAAAATTCCATCTTCCAAATCCTGGAATAAATTGAAATTCTATGTTACTATTATCGTTAAGATTTATTGTGTAGCAGGGACAAACTGGGCTCAAACTCGGACCAGAAATAGATTTTATTTCATCTGCAAAAGACCTGATGATTAGGTCCATCATTCTTTCACATTCAACTATATTATCTCCGTGAATATTAAATTTTGTGCGTGATATCATTTATAATCAGAATTTTATTCAAAAAATTCTTAAAAGATTATTCCTCTGAAAAGGAAAGCACAATGAAAAAACATTAAAAATTACTTGGATTTAGAAGAGCAGATAAGTAACAGGAGTTTAGCGTGATGTGATGTTAATTGTATTAATAAAAATATACAAAAGTTCGAAAAATATTTCGTTGAGCAAAGTGATTTTCGAAAAAGCAATCCTTGAAAATACTGACACCCAACTGGGGGTTGGTTAAATACCAATTGAAAATAGACCAAGTTCGTTATTCCTAATCGCAGGAGCGGTTGCAAAAGTTCGTTATTTTTTTACCGATTCAGTAAAATAAGGGTTGCTGAAAATATCCGTAACCAAGTGGTAGGGGAGAGAAAGAGAGAATTTACCCGCATTTTTATCCAAAAATCAGAAAAACGGAGATCAAAAAACCAAGTGGTAAAAAGAAAAGTAATCGCGCGAATACCGCCTATTAGTGGGGTTGGAAGGCTAATGATGATTTTAGAAGCTGATCTAATTTTTCGAGTTCGAAAAATTGAATGGCTCCCTGGGAAGGATTCGAACCTCCGACCAAGTGATTAACAGTCACTTGCTCTACCACTGAGCTACCAGGGAATGTAGATTTGTACTCTTTTTTTGAAGCTGGAAGCTAAAAATTTGGGAGAGATTTTCTAGAAAAAAAATAGAGTTTTTCTAGGAAGGCGGGGCATGTTAGATTTGTGTCTTAGAAAATCAACTAAGTTTTTTAATAATTTGGTAATTATTTTGAACAAAGTTGAAAATTGTAAATCACCCGTCTCAAATCGCTTACGCGATTTGATCCACCCTCTTTTTCAAAGAGGGCTTAACACAATAAAAAAGCGGCTTTCCAAAATTTGGAAAGCCGCTTTTTTGATTAAGATTATTTTTTAAAATTATCTTCTGTCGCCAAATAAATGCAACATCATCAAGAAAAGGTTGATGAAATCCATGTAAAGATTTAATGCGCCCATAACTGCCATTCTAGAAACCATATCAGCATTTCCAGAAGCTTGGTAATACATTTGTTTAATTTTTTGTGTATCGTAAGCAGTAAGACCGATGAAGATGAAAACACCGATAACTGAAATAGCGAACTCAAGAGCTGAGCTTTTTAGGAATATGTTAACTAAAGAAGCGATGATGATACCAATTAAGCCCATCATTAAGAATGAACCCATGCCAGTTAAATCTTTTTTAGTTGTGTAACCATAAAGGCTCATTGAACCAAAAACAGAAGCACTGATGAAGAAAACTCTAGCAACGCTGGCACCTGTGTAGGTAATTAGAATTGATGACATTGAAAGCCCCATCAAACCTGCGAAAATCCATAAGCAGTTTTTAGCTTTTGAAATTGACATTGAGTTGATTTTAGCGCCGAAATAAATAACAAAGCCAAGAGGTGCAAGCATAACAACCCAAGCAAGTGGAGTGCCAAAAATTGCATTCATTAAAGCAGGTGAGTTAGCAGTTAAGAAAGCCACTGCGCCTGAAATTCCAAGAGCGGCAGCCATAAAGTTATAGACTTGTAACATATATGTTCTAAGACCAGCATCATAAGATACATTTGAGGCCGCAGAAGAATAAGAAGAATTCTTATTATGGCGAGTAATTAAGTCTGACATCTAAAATCTCCGATTTTTAGTTTGATAAGAATAAGTGGCTTGTTAAATTTAAAATAATTTAAGTCACTTGAGTATTTTTACTTGAGACAGATTTAATGTGCGAGATAATTTTTTCAAGATCAAAGTTATTAGAGAGTTTATATTGAAAAACCACAAAGAAAAATCAGCTAATATTATTGCTATTATAGGTCTAATGGGTGTTGGTAAAACAACGCTGGGCTTGAAGTTGGCAGATAAACTTGGTTATTATTTTATTGATTCTGATCAAGAAATTGAGGATCGTGAAAAAAGATCAATTAATGATATTTTTGATAAAAATGGTGAAAAATATTTTAGAGAAATTGAAAAAAAAGTTATTCAAGAAGTTATTTTGCGTGATGAAAAAATAGTTTTATCACTTGGCGGTGGCGCTTTTATTAATGAAGAAGTTCGTAAAATTTTAAAAGAAAAAGCCATTGTAATTTGGCTTCATGCCAGTATTGACAATATTTTACATCGTATTGGTTATAAAAATAATCGCCCACTTTTAAATAAAGTTAATAAAAGAAAAACTCTGGAAGATTTAGTAAAAAAGAGATATTCTATTTACGCTGAGTCAGATTTTAATTTTGATACTGGTGAAGAAAATCAGGAATCGGTGATTAATAAAATTGTTAAACAAGTAAATGAGTATGATAAATAAAATTCGCGTTGATTTAAAAGAGAGAAGTTACGACATCGTTATTGATAATAATGCTATTTCATATTTGCCTGAATATTTAAGAGATAAAAAATACAGTAAAATTTTTATTTTGACTGATAAAAATGTTGCTAATCATCATTTGAAGAGGCTTAACGAAGTTTTGAGTGATGTAAAAGTTGTTAAAGAAATTATCATAGTTGAGCCAGGTGAGCAGACAAAATCTTTTCAATATTTAGAGAAAGTTTGCGAAGAAATGTTGCAGAAAAATGTTGATCGTAAATCTTTAATTATTGCTTTTGGCGGTGGTGTGATTGGCGATTTAGCTGGTTTTGTTGCTTCAATTTTGGTGCGCGGTGTTGATTTTATACAAGTTCCAACAACTCTTTTAGCGGCAGTGGACAGTTCAGTTGGTGGCAAAACGGCAATTAATACCAAGTCAGGAAAAAACTTAATTGGCAGTTTTTATCAGCCAAAATTAGTGGTTTGTGATTTGAATTTTTTAAGAACTTTGCCTTTAAGAGAAATTAGATCTGGTTATGCAGAAATTTTGAAATATGGATTAATTCAAGACGGAGGATTTTTTAAATATTTAACCAAAGAATATCAGCAGGTTTTTGCTTGTGATAGAGAGGTGTTACGAGAAGTGATTACCAGATCTTGCGAGATTAAAGCTGAAATTGTTTCTAAGGATGAAAGAGAAAATGGTTTGAGAGCTTTGTTGAATTTTGGTCATACTTTTGGTCATGTTTTTGAAACCGAAACCAATTATTCAAGTGAGATTTTACATGGTGAAGCTGTGGCTTTAGGCATGTTGATGGCGGCAAAAATGTCACTGAATTTTGATATGATTGGTGAAAAAGATTTTAACAAAATTAAAGCGCATTTGGAAGAATGTGGTTTTGTGATTGATGCTAAAAAAATCAGAAATTTTTGGAATAAAGAAAATTTGGTGAATCATCTTTTTAAAGATAAGAAAAATGAAAATCAGAAGTTGACATTCATTTTGTTGGAAGCTATTGGTTGTTCGGTGATTAAGAAGGCGGTTGATTTGGATGATTTTTTGAAAGTTTTGGTGGAGTTTGTTTAGATTAAAAACCGTCGGTTGAGCGTAGTTGAAACCATAGGGTTCCTGCCGCGATTTAAAATCTACAGCAGGAACTCTCCTAGGGTTTCGACTACGCTCAACCAAAGGTTAAGATGATTTGTTATGTTGTTCATTTGGTGGTTGTTGGTTTAATTTTTTGATAGGTTGTAAATATGTTTTTTGATCCAATTCTTTTAGCTCGTATTCAGTTTGCTTTTACCATAAGTTTTCACATTATCTTCCCCGCTTTTACTATTGGTTTGGCTGGTTATTTATCTTGCGTTGAAGCTCTTTACTTAAAAACCAAAAATCCCATCTACAAAGAAATTTACAAATTTTGGATTAAAATTTTCGCCATAATTTTTGGTATGGGCGTGGTTTCTGGCGTGGTTTTATCTTATCAAATTGGCACTAATTGGTCAGGATTTTCTTACAAAACAGGTAATGTTTTAGGGCCTTTGCTGGGCTTTGAAGTGTTAACAGCGTTCTTTTTGGAAGCTTCATTTTTAGGGATAATGCTTTTTGGTTGGAACAGAGTTTCTGACAAATTGCATTTTGTTTCGACGGTAATTGTGGCGATTGGAACTTTAATTTCGGCATTTTGGATTTTGGCAGCGAATAGCTGGATGCATACTCCACAAGGATATTTTATTACGGATGGAATTTTTTATCCAAGCAATTGGTTAGAAATTATTTTCAATCCATCATTTCTTTATCGCTTCTCCCACATGGTAGTGGCAACTTATCTAACAACTGCTTTTGTGGTTTGCGGTGTTTCAGCTTGGTTTTTATGGCGCAAAAAATCGACAGAACATGCTAAGGTAATGTTTAAAATGGCATTGTTTTTTATTGCAATTTTTATTCCGTTACAAATTTTTATTGGTGATTTACAGGGCTTGAATACTTTGAAATATCAACCAGTAAAAGTGGCGGCGATGGAGGGAATTTGGGAAACTGAGAAGGGTGCTGCGTTGACAGTTTTTGGTATTCCTGATGAAAAATCTGAAAGTACAAAATATGCGATTAAAATTCCAAAATTGGCGAGTTTGATTTTAACTCATGATGCAGAAGGTGAAATTAGAGGTTTGAAATCTTGGGCTAAAGAAGATCGACCTCCCGTGGTGCCAATATTTTTTGCTTTTCGTGTTATGATTGGAATTGGTTTTGCGATGTTATTAACAGCTGTTGTAGCTCTGATTTTAAATTTTAGAAAAAAACTTTTTGATGTGAAGTGGTTTCAATTTTGGTGTATGTTAATGACGCCAAGTGGCTTTATTGCGCTTTTGGCGGGCTGGTTTGTGACTGAAATTGGCAGACAGCCATTTTTGGTTTATGGCTTGCTTAGAACTAAAGATGTGGCTTCTGTGATATCTTATGAGCAGGTTTTGTTTTCTTTGGTTTCTTTTGTATTGGTTTATTTTGTGATTTTTGGTGCGGCGACTTTTTATATTTTGCGTTTGATTGGAAAGGGAGTGGGGAAGATTGGTTAAGATTTATTATCCCTTCCCCAAGCTTTTGTTTTTTGGGGACGATCCTAACCCGAGTATGTAATGCATTCCAATAATTAAATTAAAAAACCTATGTTCGATTTCTCAAATTTTTTAAATCTTCCATTAATTTTTGGTTGTGTCGTTGCCTTGGCAATTTTCATGTATGTATTTCTTGACGGTTTTGATTTGGGAATTGGAATTTTATTTCCATTTGCGCCAAGTGATGAATGTCGTAGTAAAATGATGAATTCAGTTGCGCCATTTTGGGATGGTAATGAAACTTGGTTGGTAATGGGCGGCGCTGCCTTATTTGCAGCCTTTCCTTTGGCATACTCAATCATCATGCCAGCCTTTTATATTCCAATAATAATGATGCTTTTAGGATTAATTTTTCGAGGTGTTGCTTTTGAATTTCGTTTTAAAACTGAATCAAAAAAAGAACAAAAAATTTGGGATTATTCATTTCACTTTGGATCTTTAATTGCCACATTTTTTCAAGGAATACTATTGGGAGGTTTTATTCAAGGCATAAAAGTTGAGAATAAAGTTTTCACTGGCGGAACTTGGGATTGGTTTAATGGTTTTTCAATGATGACAGGGATTGCTTTAACATTTGGTTATGCACTTATTGGAAGTGCATGGTTGATTATGAAAACTCACGACAAAACTCAAAAATGGGCTCGTAGCGCCGCTTTTTATTTATTATTCATTGTGGCATTTTTTATTATTTTAACCAGCGTTTGGACGCCATTTTTGAATGATAAAATTTTTATTAGATGGTTTATGGAGCCTAATATTTATTACCTTCTAATAATTCCAATTTTAACGCTTTTAACTTTTGTTTCATTGTTTAAGAGCTTGATTGATAAAAAAGAAACCAAGCCATTTTTAATGGTAATTTGCTTATTTGTTCTTTGTTATTTTGGGCTTGCTGTAAGTTTATTTCCTTACGCCGTGCCTTATCAATTGTTATTTGGGGAGGCTGCTGCGGCTTCAACATCCTTGTCATTTTTATTTGTGGGAGTGGCTTTGATTTTGCCGATAATTTTATGTTACACTTGTTTTTCTTATCATGTTTTTCGCGGCAAGTCTTCGCATGAGCATATGTATTAGCTCTGGTTATTTAATTCTTGTCATTCCCGCCTTCGCTGGAATGACAAGAATTAAAAACTCTTCATCTCAAAATCCATCTTCGAATCTATCATCATATCCTTAATACCCAAATACTGAAATGCCACTTCGCCTCTTTCTTCATCGTTAAAATAAACATGAGAAGATGAAACAATTCCCGACATTAAATCCCAAGTAGGGTCAACTTCAATCCATTGATTATTAACATAAATCATATTCCAAGCGTGACCCTGACATTTGTTATATTCGCCACAAGCTCCTCCATTAACTGTGATTGACGGAATTCCAGCGATTCGAGCCAAAGAGTTGTAAATTTTTGCATATTCTGTACATACGCCAATGGGATTTTGTAAAATATCTTTAATTTTTGGCAATCTGTCCACATAGCTAATATCATAGCGAATAAATTCATGAACAAATTTTCCAATTTTTGCGTAAAGTGGTAAATTATTATATTTTGAATCTCTTTTTATTTTTTCTAAAATTGGCGTGAGTAAGGCTATTTCTTCTGAGCTGACTTCTAAATAGTTATTAGGATTTCTGTTAATTTCAGTGCGATTATTTCTGCCTGTAGAAATTCTGGCTTTGCTGTGAATTGTTAAATTTGTATTATCAGTGTTGAATTTAAAGGTTCTGTTATCGCCATTTCTATTCCACTGCAATGGTTGAATATTTGATGTTGAAATAAAATTCTCAACTTTTTGTCCATAATTTTGAAAATAGGTTGGCAGCTTTAAAGTGATGTTTTTCAAGGCTTGGTTTGCCTTAATTTTAACTTTAACAGTCACATCCCAAACATTTTGCGCTTCAGTTAATTTTATTATTTCAAGCACGCCATTTTGAGGAACAATATTTTTGTAAATAAAGCTATTACCATTTTTTGTAACATTAGGATTAAGAGTCGCCGATTCTAAATATCCAGGAAAATTAAGCGTTACTTTTGCGTCAGCACCAGATGCAAAATTTGGTATGTTGATTACTTCCTGTCGTAGGTATTTATTGATTTTATCATATGTTTCTTCGTAAGAAAAATAGAGAGAAATTGTTTGGTTATTACCTTTATTTTTGGGAAATTTTATGACTAAAGAATTATTCAAAAATGAAAAATCAGTTAAGAGGTTTTCAAAACCAACTTGAGTGATTTTAATATTGCGCTTCTTATCAAATGTGATTGAGAAGGCTGTCATTACTTGATTCGGTAAAAATCCTGTAATTTTTCCTTCAATTATAACTTCAGAAATTTTACCTCTAGTGGTTAATCTGGTATTTTCTTGCCAGCTAGAAATTTCAATGTTGGAATCAGCGTTGGCGTAGGAGGATAGAGGGTAGAGGAAGAGTATTAGGGCTAATGTTTTTTTTAGTTTTAGCAAGAATTGTGTTTGTTGAGTTGGTAAAGAGATCCTTAAACAAGTTCAGGATTATCGTTAAGATATCGGTTCAAAAAACCCAGTGTCAGTGTTAAAGCCCATAATATCGCCATGCTCAATATCAAAATGCCAACCAAATATATTTAAGCTCTTTTTATCTAAGCGTTCTTTGATGTAAGGATATCCGATTAAATTGCGCAGTGAAATAACCAAAGATTCATATTCACAAGATTCTTGTTGCTCTTCTTCACTTTTATCCGACATTTCTTTTCTTACGGCATTGCGAGCATCACTTGCCAAAGAAAGCCAAGTTTTCATTGATTCAGAAAGATCTTTAGAAGTGGCAGCCGATTTATCAGACATTATCATTTTTATACTGTCGCATTTGGCGTGACCAAGCACAATAATGTTTTCAACATGCAAATCTTTAACAGCGTATTCTATTGCCGATAAAATACCATGAATTCCAGTTGTGTCATATTTAGGAACCAATCCACCAATATTGTTAATCACATACAATTCTCCGGGATTGGCACCAAAAATTTCAGCTGGTGAAATTCTAAGGTCAACGCATGAAATAACCATAGTTGATGGCTTTTGTCCTTGAGCCAGCAAATGCGTAATGATATCTCTTTTTTGTTGAAAAGTGGTAGATTTAAAAACTCTAAAACCGCTGATAAGCTTTCCAATATCTGACATAAAATTACAAAATTATTTGCTGTTGAAATGAGGGTTTGATACTTGTGGATTCTAATTTCTTTGTGAAAATATAAGCAAGAGAAATTAACCTATTTTCATCCTTTATTTTAGTCTTTATTTCTATCATTGTGGAGCTAAAGTTTCCCAGAGCTTTTTCGTTATCTAGTCGGTGCTAAAGAACCCACTTTCCAAACTAACAATTTCTAAGTCGATAAATTTTCAGTAAAAATATCTCCAGCAGTTGGGATAAAATTTTGATCAAAAAATTCTTTATCTTTTTGAGTTTTAGCAATTTCCTGATGTGGTTCAGGATTAGCCTAATAACAATTATCACAATTAAATATACATTTGAGCGAAAGATTTTTGAGGATAAAATTTAGAAGAAAAACCGCCTGTATCAGGATATACAGAAGGTTTTTTTTTCTAAATTTTAGACCAAAAAGATGAAACTCAAATGTATATTTAATTGTAATAATTGGTATAATATTACTGGGTTAACAAAAACCACTTTAGGCGCTTCATGAACAGTCTTCTGGCTTTGCTGAAAGTAATTGATCTTCCGCGAAGTCAGAAATCTTAAGCGGGAGTGGGCTTGTAGATCAGTCTTAATTTTTTATAGCAAAACTCCAATCATGTCACTAAACCTTAACTAAAAAATCATCATCAACCAAGCAAAATTTGAATTTTATCCGTACGGATAAAATTAATCTTTTTTATAAACTCAGCTAAATCAAAGGTTTACATGCGATACTGTATTGAAAACCGTACCCATCTTAACAAGTATAATAGTGCGCGAACTGCGTCATGAGATGGTGAAAAGTTAGAGTTATGCTTCCATTTGTTATCCCTTCGCATGACTGGATTCATAAAGGCGCATAGTTACCTAAATTTTAAATGATTCTTTAGACGCTGTTAGTTTAAATGATTTATGTTTTGATATAAAAAGTGACTAAAAAATGATTCACAAATTAAAAAAAGGGCAACATTAAACAACATGCAAAACAAATGTCATTTACTAAAGTCAAAAAGATTTCTACCTCTTTTTATCACACAATTCTTCGGAGCTTTTAACGACAATGTTTTCAAAAGCTCTTTTCTAATTTGGTTTACTTATTACATGTCTCAGAAGTTGGGCATGAATGCCCAAATCATGGTTACAATTACTTCGGGTTTATTCATTTTACCATTTTTTCTTTTCTCTGCTCTTTCTGGTCAACTTGCTGATAAATATGAAAAATCAAAGATTGTTCGGGTTATAAAAATTGCCGAGATTTTGATCATGGGATTTTCTTTTGCTGGATTTTATTTTGAAAATATCGCTCTGCTTTTAACCTTAATATTCCTGATGGGTGTTCATTCAACATTCTTCGGCCCAATCAAATACAGCCTTCTTCCAGAGCATCTCAAAGATAATGAGTTGGTAAGCGGTAATGCGTTAATTGAACTTGGAACTTTTTTGGCAATATTACTAGGAACCATTTTAGGAGGAGTTGTAATTCTCTCTACAAATGGTATCAAGATTATCTCTGTTACAGTGGTGTCATTTGCAATAATTGGTTATTTGAGCAGTTGCTTTATTCCAAAAGCACCAGCTTCCGATCCTAAGTTGAATATTAGATTTAATATCATTACTCAAACTTGGAAAATTATTAGCCATGCTAAAAAAGAAAATGTAGTTTGGCTTTCAATAATAGGCATTTCATGGTTCTGGTTTATTGGCGCCACATTCTTATCGCAACTTCCAATTTACACCAAAAATATTATTGGTGGCGATGAATATATTGTAACTTTATTCCTTTCAATTTTCTCAATTGGAATTGGAATTGGCTCTTCAATGTGCAACAAACTTCTAAAAGGAAAAATCAGCGGAAGCCTTGTGCCATTTGGTTCAATTGGCATTACAATTGGAATAATAATTTTTTGCACCGCAAGTTATTTTTACAATTCACCAGCATCTTCAAATCATTTAATTAGCATAAAAGAATTTCTCTCAGCAGGCATTTACAGTTGGCTAATCATCTTGGGGCTAATAACAATTGTAATATCATCAGGCATTTACATCGTCCCTCTCTACGCCATCGTGCAACATATTTCCAAAGAAAAACACCTATCTAGAATAATAGCTGCCAACAATGTCTTAAATGCTTTATTCATGGTCTTTTCCAGCATTGCAATAGTAATACTATCCAAACTAAATATAAGCCTCTTACAAATTTTTCTATTAGTAGGACTATTCAACATCTTAGTTTTTCTTGCCATCAATAAAATTGTTAAACACAAAATTTCTAGAATTTGAAAAAAAGGGTCAGACCTAGAGGTGTCCTCTTAATATTTCTTATCCTAAATTGACGCTGGTTAGCTACAATATAAATCTACAAAGTACTTAAATCTTTCAAATAAACTCCAAGCTGGGCACCGTTATCCTCCATTTCTCCTATTTTTCTAAACCCAAATTTTTCATGAAAGGCGATTGATATTTCATTGTAAAAAGGCTGATAAACAATTCTACAAACTACATAACCATAGCCCCGATTCTTAGCGTTTTCAAACATGGCAAATAATAATTTCTGCCCAACATTTCTGGCGCTTACTCTTTTGGCAATTTGTTTGTGGTAAAAAACTTTTTCACCGTTTTTAGCGATATAATCTTGCAACTCTTGCGCTTTAAAAACTTTTTCCTGAAGGTCAAGCGGGGTTTTTTTGATATCGCATCCACTTATATATGCCAAGACTTCATCGCCATTTTTGACCACATACAAAAAATGATTTTCTTTGTCATCAATCATTTCTTTGGCTTCTTCCGGCGTCATCTTGCGAATCAAAAATCCACGCTTAGAAAAATCATCATCGCTGAATTTTTCGCGATTAGTTGAAACCAGATTTTCAGAACAAACCTCAATTACTTGATCGATTTCAGAATATTCGGCGGGTTTGATTTGCAGTGATTCTAATTTGTTCATTTTGTAAGTTTTAAATGATTGTTAAGAGGGCCTCTAAAAATCCAAATTTAACCAACTAAATTCAATTCCAGAGACTTTTTAATTTTGAATTTTTAAATAAAAAATTCAGTTGAGAAAAGGGGGTCAGATCTTAACACCTAACACTGATATAAATAATGTCAAGTCTCAACATCAACACACTAAAGTTTATGAAAAAAAGTCAGAGTTGAAGCTTGACGCCCAAACAAAATAAGGTCAAGTCCCAACACCCCAAAACCTCTTAAGATTAAGGCTGTTTATTTTATACATCGTAAAAGTGGCTTGACCCCTTTATTTCAAAAATATTAAAAAATGGTTTCAAGTCCGAAACTTCCACACTTACTAAATTTAGTGTCTGGAATCAAGATTTAAAACATTTTCCTTTTCTAACAAATGCATATAAATAGGGGGCATATTGTAAATATGGGTTAATTAATATCCCCAGAAATACCCCAGTTTTGAATAGGTAGACAGATTTCTTGAACTGTGTCGGAGTGTAAAACTCGATGAGAGCAAGTAGAGAGTGGATCTACTGGACTTTATTGGTCATCCCCGAATAGGGGAAAGAGGCATCCACATTATAGCCTCTATAGACTTATAAATAGAAGATTTATGATTTTATAAAAATCAAATATACCCCCATTTATACCCCCACATTATAATTCTAAAAGACTTTTGCATGATTTATCAAATTCACTTTTGTTGGATTCTGTATAAAAAGGCAGTCCAAATATATGATAATCTCTTCCTTGAAATAATTGTTCAAATTCTAATTGTTTTAAGAAATTTTCTTTCCATTTATCTTGCTCTATTAAATGGCTGCCCTTTGGCTCTATAAACACCTGATAAACTAACTCTTTTGATGAGTTTTTCTTTTTTAAGAATAGGGCAAAGTCAGGTTCAAAAGCTTTGCCATCTTGGAAATTATATATTTGAAAGAGCTTTTCATTTCTAATCAAATAAAACTCTTCATAGGTTTGCTTTATTCTTTTCTCATTATCAAAAACATATTTTACAAAATATTTCTCTTCACTGCTTCCATAACAGTCATTATAAACAAACCAATCAAGATTTTTAAGATCAATATATCTAAAATCTTGATTTCCAGAATCTAACATTCCTTTTCCAGTCTCTTTATCGCTAGAATTGCTATCTTGGCTGAATTTTAGAATTTTATCTTTTAAAACATCGCTAATGAGTTTTGGCTTAAAATCCTTTTCACCCTCAAAATCATAGGTTTTGCTTTTAATGTCGCCCTCAATTTCAAGAAGGGCATTTAAGACAATTTCTAATTTATTTTTATTAGATAGTTCATTTAATTGATCTTCTGTGCCAGTTATTTCAACTGATATGTCTGAAAGAAATTTTGGTAATTCAATAAAGTATTTAACAGATGTTAAGCTTTTAGGAAAATATTTTTTGATATTATCAAATCTAAAAAATTCCAAGCTATCAATAGCAAACCTAATAATATTATTATCAATCTCGCCTAGTTTTAAGATATGAGTTCTGGCATCTCTTTTTTCTCCCTTAACCCTTCTATTTTCATAAAGAACTTCTCCAGAAATATTGCCCGTTTTCAGGTTATAGCTAAAGTTTTTATGCAAGTTATAATCTTTAAAGCTTTCAAAGGCTTCTCTATTAACTTTTCTTTGCTTATTTAAGAAAATGTAACCTTTCTTATAAAATGATGTATCTTTAAAGCTGTTTTTTACCTTTAATTCCCTTTCTACTCTATTATCTTCTAAAATTCCTGTTTGTCTTAACGCATCTTTGATCTCATCAATGTATCTTGATATTGCTGGACTATGATAATAAAAATCTTCAAGAATTTTTAGCTCATTATCTAGATCGTGGTCATATTTTCTTTTTTCAGCTACTTGATCATCACCAATTCTAAAAGGGTAATATCTTGCGCCTCTACCAATTAACTGCGCCTCTGACATGGTGGTTTTCCCAGCTTTTCCAGCCTTTGAATCCCTAGTATCATAAAGCCTTACAATATCAAATAAATTTAAAACATCCCAACCTTCATTTAGTTTATCAACTGCAAAAACAATTCTTATTTCGTTATTTTTGTCTTCTAGGGAGTTTACTTTTATTTGGTTATCTTCCAGTTCTTTTGTATCGTTAATATCTAATGTATTGTCTTTGGAAAAGTCTTTTTTTAATTCTTTAACCAAATTTTCAAAGCTGATTTTATTATCTTCAAAATATTTAAAAGCAGTTGTAAATGGTTTTATATCAAGCCTTTGTTTTGCTTGTTCTAGATCTTTAATTGTTAAGCCATCAATAAATTTATGAAACTCCACCCTAAATTCTTGCGAAGGAGCTATATTTTTAGATTTCAAAAGAATAACTGGCTTAATGTTAAGTCCGTGTTTTTCAGCAATCTTTCTTCTATATTGGCTTAAAATAACCGCTTGGAAGGCTCTATTAATAGCTTCGCTATCAACTTGAATTACATTGACTTCTTTTGAATAGCCATCTTTTCTAAATTGCTTTAATGAGTATTCATAAATTATTTTATCCTTATATTTATTGCTGATTTCGCTATGCGCTAAATCAACTGTGGCAGTAAATTCAAGAAGTAAATTTCTTTGATTTTGTTTAAATATTTTGGCAATAGTTCCTTCCCAACTTTCCTTCTCCTCATTTTCTGTTTTGGTTAATTTATTCTTTTTAGTGTCTGCATTAATGTGATGCGCTTCATCGGAAATTAAAACGATCTCTTTATCTTCAAAATCTTCTAATGTGATAGAATTTTCTTTTGGCGTGTTAATTCTTGTGTGCAGTGCTTGAATAGTGGTGAAATGGATATTTATATCGCTTAAATTAAGAGACTCAAAATTATCAACTTCTTTTATCTTAACTTCTTTTTCACCGAATTTTAGCTTGTTGGAGAATAGATATTTTGATGATAGGGGGTTTAAAAAGTTTTCTTTGGTTTTTTTAATAATGTTGCTTGAGTTAACAAAGAATATAAAATTTCTATAACCTTTCTCATAAAGCTCTAAAATCAAACTTGCCATTAAAACTGTTTTTCCACTTCCTGTTGCCATGTGGTAAAGCAAGTGAGTAGGAATTGGTTTGTTTGGGTAATTGTTAAAGTAGAATAAAAATCTTTTTATTGCCTCTTCTTGGTAAGGTCTTAATTCTATTGATCTTTCAAGATTATTGCAAACATAAGAAGGGATTTTTGGATACAGATTTTCAATTTGTCCAAATTCCGCCAATGCATCAAGTTTTTGTTTTAAGGTTTGTTCAGACATTATTTATCCCTATAAAAACTTCTAGTTAGTCTTTTGTCTTCATCGCAAATTTTATATTCCTCATCCTCTATTTCGCTGTAATTTACATAAAGATGGTTTTTATCAAGAATTTCTATCAATGCTTTTTGCTGATCTTTAAATTCAATTTCTAAAAATTTTTTATTATCAAATTTCTTAGCTTCAAAATCATATCTAAAGAAGGCTTGTTTCTTCATGTCTTCATAAATTGCTAAAAGCTCTTTTGAATCTTTGGCATTTTTTGTTTTTTCAATAAATCTTTCGTTCCATTCTAAAAGCTCACAATAAACAAAATTTCCACCACCTTGCCAATTTACTGATTGTGAAATTCCACCCTGTTCACCTTCAATAACTTTTTTTAATCTAGTTTCTGGTAAATCTTTAATATAATTCATCTGTTCAATAGCAATCCACCTTCTATCCATTTTATGTGCAACTGATGGAGTTGTTCCACTTCCAGAAAAGAAGTCTAAGACTAGATCATTTTTATTGCTTCCAATATGGATAATTCTTTGCAATAATTTTTCTGGTTTGGGAGTAGCAAAAAGACCTCCAAAACCTAAATTTTTGATTTCAGTATTAGCATCTTGATTATGACCCACTTCTTTATGTGTAAAGATGGTTGTAGGGACTAATCCTTGCTGTACTTCTGATAAAAAACGTTTATACCGAGGTATGTTATCTCCCCTTTCTCCAAAGTAGATGCGATTATCAGCTATTAACTCCTGAAATTTATCTTTTGTGTATCTCCAGCAAGCTCCTTTTGGTGGATTAACAATTCTTCCCGATGGCGTTGTGATTGGATAATCCGTTTTTGCACTGTAAGTTTTTACTTGGCAAGGACTAGATGCCCATAATCCTCTAGGGTCATTATCGGGATTAGAGTATCCAGATTCATCTTCATTTCTAGGAAGTAAATTTCTAGACCAAGATTCTTTATTTTTTGCAAAACAAATGATGTGATCATGGTTATCACTTAACCATCTGGCATCATTTGCTCGTGTGTGCTTTTTTTGCCAAATAATATTTGCAATAAAATTTCCTCTTCCAAAAATATCATCCATCAAAACTTTGCAATAATGAGATTCTCTATCGTCAATATTTACAAATATACTTCCATCATGAGTTAATAAGATCTTTGCAACTTCAAGCCTATTCTTCATAAAAGTAAGCCACGAAGAGTGGTTAAAGCTATCATTATATTTAAAGCCATCACTACCAGTGTTATAAGGCGGATCAATGTATATTAATTTGACTTTACCAGCATAATTTCTTTTTAAAGAGTGAAGAGCTAAAAGATTATTGCCTTTAATTAGCAAATTATCTTTTTCGTGATTAATTTCTGTTGGTTTTTTTGCTTTATTATTTTTTACCGCCTCACTGTCCCAATATTCAAACTTGGTAAAAGCCTTTTCATCTAAAAGTCTTGTGATTTCATCTGGTGCAAGGGTCTCATTATAAAATATTTCAGAAACATTGCTTTTAGCTTCTTCCTTTGTCATTCCTCCCTCAAGAACGCAATCTTTGTAAGCCCAATTTAAAACAACATCATTTGAATTTTTTAGAAATTTATTATCAGAAGATAAGCCAATTTTATTTTTAAAAGCGGTGTAGCTATCTGGTAGGAATGCTTTGTTGGAAACAAAATCTTGAAATTTAACCTTATCAAAAACCTTTACCCCTTCAATATCAGTAAAGAAATGTGATTTTATTTTGTTATTTTTAAGGAGTAATTTTATCAATGAAGGCTCTATTTTTAAGGCATCTTCAATAATTTTATTTTTTAATAGATTGCCATCAGAAAGATATTTAGGCTCTGCGGTTAAAAGCTCTTTTAGCTCTTCTAATAAATTTTGCATTGGAGTTTTTTTAATTTAAGTTTGGTGGAAATTCTAATGGTAATTTTTATTTATCAAACTTTTTTAACAACTTAGTCCCTTGTCCTTCACTATCATTCTCAAATTTAATTCCTGCTTCTTGTAATATAGTTTTTATATCTTCCACGATTCTTCTTTGTGGATTAGTTACTCCTCTTTCAAAATCAGTAATAGTTTTTTGAACCACCCTTACTTTGTCAGCTAAATCTTGTTGCGACCAACCTAAAAAAGCTCTGGCAGCTTTGCATTGTTTAGGGGTGATGGTTTTTTCAACTTTGCTGCTTGACATCTTTATTATTTATATATTAATATATATTTTAAGTATTTCTATTATATTTATAACTTAAGTAATATGGTTAGAATAGGCAAACCGTTTGCGGTGCGCACAATTAACAATCTAATTGTGAAACTAAATAGCTAGTTATTTGGTTATAAATTAAGCATTCGTATAAATTTAATTCATTTTGGCTATGACAAAAGAAAATCTCAATCCAAATTTAGAAAATGAAATAATAATTGGTTTTCACCTAATAAGAAAATCTGCTAATTCGTTAGCGGAGGATTTGAGATATTTTAATGAACAGTTAAAAAGTTGAGTTAGTGGTCTTAAAATTGGGGTTCACTATACTAAAAAAGCGTCAGAGATTATTAAATCTCTGACGCTTTTTTATTTTAAATATTTCTACTGTTTTTACTTTGTGTAAGGCTCAGTAAATCTAATTAAGCAACTTATTTTTTGATTGATATAGTAACAGCGCGACGGTTTTTAGACCAAGATTCTTCATCATGACCTAAAGCAACTGGCTTTGATTCACCATATCCAACAGTTTTGATTTTAACGCCTTTTACATCATTTTTAACTAAATAACTTTTTACAGCTTTAGCTCTTTTTTCACTAAGTTTTTGATTGTAAGCTTCAGAACCTCTTTCGTCGCAATGAGCTTCAATAACTACTCTTTTAGTTTTTGAATTTTTTGCTTCAGATAAAACTTGTTGATTCAAGGTAGAAAGAGCTTCAGAATCTAATTTAGCGCTATTTTTGGAAAAATATACAACGCTTGGTCCGCTTTCTGATTCTTTAATTTCATCAGCAGAAACTGAGAACATGGTATCTGCTTTAATTTCAGAATTTTTTTCTTCCTGAACCACTACTTTTGTTTCTTTTTGAGCAGATGAATTATTTTCTGTAATTTTTTTATTTGAAGAGCAAGAGGCAACTGCAAGAGTTACAAGCAACAACAAGATATTTTTGTTTAGCATATTTTAATAAAAAAAAGTTAATATGAAGGTAGATTTAATTTGCGTAGAAATTAAATTTATTAAAGCAATCTTACTTTTCAAGAAAATTAATCTTGGCGGCGCTTTAAATACCTAATTTCAGCATATTTTTTACCCCCATCTCCAAAGTCATTATATGAAGAATTTTTTTCTACTCTTACTTTCGATTATTTTTTTATCTCTCTCTTCTGCAAAGGCTGCTTTATGTAAGAAGGATTTTTTAGTATCGATAACAATGGATGATGATTGGTATCTCAAAGAAGAGCTGCGTTTGGCAAGAGAAGATATTTTACTCAATAAACATTCCAACCACATAAGCAAAGAAGAAAAGCCTCTGATTGCCGAACCTTACCACTGCGCAAAAGGAGAAATCTGTGATCCAGTAAAGAATTGTCAGATGGAAAAAAATGTAAAAAATATCAAAGAAATTGAATATTCAATGAAGATTGATTCAGGAATAATCATTGCCAAAAGCAATTGTAGTGTGATTGGAAAATGCATTGGTTATAATGACTTTTTTCACTCAAGCGAGGTTACAGCAGCGGAAGACAGGCTTATTGATATAAAAGAAAATAATGCTGTATTTTATCATTACTTTTACTCAGACAAATCAAAAACTTACGAACCGCCTTTTAATATTACCAACTTTCATACAGGCAGCGAGCTTTATCTGAATGACATTCCCCATTTTTCACCAGACGATAAAGTGATTATTGAAATTCGCTCTATACCAAAACAAGAGTTGGAAAGCAATTTCCCAACTGGATTTAATATCAATATTTACGAGATTAATGAGCTTGGAGAGTATAAAAATATTGAACCAGTAGAATTTGATCCGCAAGATCCCAGCAAAGTTCTTTCAACATTTTTATCGCGCAATCCAAGTTGCGGCGAAACTCCGCATTTTCATTCTTGGAAAAATAATCGAGAAGTGAGATTGTCAATGCTTCCGCCATCTAAGGCGAATGAAGGAGAGAAGGTTATTTTATCTTACGATAAAAAATCAAAGAAATGGGGATGTCATGAGGATTTATTTCCAGAAATAAAGTGCCAATCTTACTTACCAAGTTCAACCAAATTCATCTCTAATTTAGCAAATGAACAGATTGAAAGCTGTTATTGACTCATTATCCATCAATTTAAGATAATTCACTTTTTTAATAAATTTTATGTCTATTTGATCCTTAGGTCTTATGCATAAAAAAATAAAAAAGCCGTCATCCTTGAGTCTGCAAGACTCGAGGATCTCATGAGTTTATCTTTTTTTAGATCATCGACGCTTACGCGTCAAGGATGGCGAGTATTTTGATGAATTTTTTATGAGTAGGTCATGAGATCCCTATACCAAATATCTTTAGTCTGGTATAGTTTTTTACTTTAGATAAGACATATCAATCACAAAACGATAGCGTCCATCACTTTTCAAAACACGCTCGAAAGCATCATTTAGTTGACTAGAAGAGATCACCTCAATTTCTTAAATCCTCAAGATATAACAAAAAAGCATAATCAAGAGCAACTTCCTTCAAAGCTTTGAATCTTCCCGTGGCTCCGCTGTGACCAGCTTCCATTTGGGTTTTCATTAGAAGTAAGTTTTTATCGGTTTTTAATTCTCTTAACTTAGCCACCCATTTCGCTGGCTCAAAATATTGAACTTGAGAATCGTGCATACCAGTTGTAACTAAAATATTTGGATAGGCTTTGGCTTCAATATTGCTGTAAGGACAATAAGATTTTATGTAGTTGTAATATTTAATTTCATTTGGATTTCCCCATTCATCATATTCAGATGTGGTTAGGGGAATTGTGTCATCAAGCATTGTGGTAAGCACATCAACAAAAGGTACGGCAGAAATAACGCCATTAAATAATTCTGGCTCCATATTAATTACCGCTCCCATCAATAAGCCCCCTGCACTTCCACCATAAGCATAAAGATGCTTGTTTGAAGTGTAATTGTTGGAAACCAAATATTTACCAACACTAATAAAGTCTTTAAAAGTATTTTTCTTATTTAGCATTTTACCATCTTCATACCAAGATCTTCCCATTTCAGAACCACCTCTAATATGGGCAATGGCAAAAATAAAACCTCTATTTAAAAGCGACAAACGATTAGAACTAAAAGATGGTGAAATGCTGTAACCATAAGATCCATAACCATAAAGCAATAAAGGAGTTTCAGAATTTATTTTGGTATTTTTATGATAAACCATGGAAACTGGAATTTTTTTATCATCATGGGATTTAACAAAAATTCTTTTAGTTAAATAATCTTCTTTTTTAAAGCCGCCCAAAACTTCCTGCTGTTTTTTTAACTCTTCCCTCTGATTTTTAATGTCATAATCATAAATTGAAGATGGCGTTGTCATCGATTGATATCCATATCTTAATATTGCACTTTCATAATCGTAATTAGAGACAATATAAGCGGTGTAAACCTCTTCTTTAGCTTGCAAATAGAAGCTTTGTAAAGACTTACGATTTATGATATTAATTTTATCAAGCCCATTTTCCACTTCAGCCAGAATTAGATAATCCTTAGAAACATCAACATCTTGAATTAAAATATTAGGATTATGCGCAATCACTTCGCGCCAATTTTCTTTATTAGTTTCTTCTAAACCAACTTCCATTATTCGAAAGTTTTTTGCTTGGTAATTTGTTAAAATATAAAATTTATCTTTAGCATGAATTGGCGAATATTCTAACTGCGCCTCTCTTTTATGGAAAACCTTTGGCACGCTTAAAGGCTTATTTGCAGGAATCATTCTAACCTCATTTGAGGTTTTATGAGAAGAGGTAATATAAATGAAATCCTTAGTTTTTGATTTAGAAACCTCAACATGATAAGTGTCGTCTTCCTCAAAATAAATCTGGCTATCTTGGCTTTGCTTTTCACCAACTTTATGCAAATAAACGCGATCAGATCTTAAAGTGGCTTTATTTTTGTCAGTGTAAAATAAATAATCATCTTGCGCAAAGACCGCGTTTCCTGTTACTTCCAGAATTTTATCGTCTAACAATTTTCCTGTTTTTAAATTCTTGAAAAAGATGTCATATATTCTTCTGCCTTTAATATCAACGCTGTAAGCCAATATGCTTTGATCGTTATTTAAAGCATAATTACCAACATTAAAATATTCGTAACCCTTTGCCAACTCATTAACATCTAAGAATATTTCCTCTTCTGAATCTAAAGTTTTGTATTTTCGGCAATAAATTGGATATTGGCTGCCTTCTTCAAAACGAGTGTAATAATAGTAATCATCTTTTTTTGTTGGCAGGCTTTGATCTTCTTCCTTAATTCTGGATTTCATTTCTTGGTAAAGATTTTCCTGTAGCGCTTCAGTAGAACTTAATTTTTTTGCGGTATATGCGTTCTCATCTTCTAAATACTTAATTACATCGTGATTTTCTTTGTCATTTAACCAATAGTAATTATCAATTCTAACATCTTGATGTATCTCTAATTTATGAGAAATTTTTTTTACTTGAGGCATTTTAATTTTTTCTTTTTTTGATATTTTAATATAAATCTAAAAACATGTCATAAGCCGTAATCATATTATAACTGGGACTGTTAACTAACTATATATTTAACATAAATCACCCTCCCCTTGAGGGAGGGTCGATGAGCGAAGCGAATCGGGGAGGGGTTCTCGTCAAGAAATCAAATTTTGCGACCCCTCCTCGAAGCTGCTAAAGAAGATTCGATCCTCCCTCAAGGGGAGGATTATTTAGACTGAACATGTATATAGTTAGTTAACAGTCCCTTATAACTCTTTTACTCTCTTATTTGATACTTAATTATTTAAAACTAATTTCTTCATCATTTTTAATAATAAATTATTTATCGACCTAACTCATAATTTAACATGATTAACAAAACCATCATCTGGCTTAGAAACGATCTACGCTTATCTGACAACGGCGCTTTAGATTATGCACATAAAAATAATCATGAGATTTTGTTTTTATATATTTTTGACGAATCTTGCTTTATCGGCTCTGCTTCAAAATGGTTTTTACACAAAGCTCTTGAATCTTTTAAAGATAACATAAAGAAAAAGTATAACGCAGATTTATTGATAACACAGGGAAACTCTCAACAAATTTTGGAAAAACTATCCAAAAAATATGAGATAAATTCCATTTTGTGGAATAGAATTTATGAACCAAATGCAATAAAAAGAGACAGCGCAATAAAAGAATATTTCAAACAAAAAGGCTTAGAAGTTACAACCTTCAACAGCTCACTTCTTTTTGAGCCTTCCAAAATTCAAAATCTTGCTGGTAGTTATTTTAAAGTTTTTACTCCATTTTGGAAAAAATGTCTAAGCCAAATTAATAATATTTCAGAACCTCACAAAATACCAAAATCTCTTAATCTTATTAAAATTACTTCAAAAGAAAGTTTAGAATTAGAAGACCTTAACTTGCTTCCCAAAAACCCAAATTGGGCTAAGAATTGGGATAATCTTTATAAAGTTAATGAAGAGAATGCTCACAGATTAGCTGAAGACTTCATGAATAACAGAATGGTAAATTACAAAATAGGAAGAGACTTTCCGGCAAGCAATAATACCAGCTTTTTATCACCATATTTACATTTTGGACTTATCAGCCCTAAACAAATTTATTTTAAATCAATGATTTTTGCCAACAGTTTAGGCTTAAATCATTTTTTAAGCGAAATTGGTTGGAGAGAGTTTTCTTATCATCTACTTTATCATTTTCCAGAATTACCAAGTAAGAATTTTAAATCAAAATTTGATAATTTTGCCTGGGAAAATAACAAGGAAGATTTAGAAAAATGGCAAAAAGGAATGACAGGATTTCCTTTAATAGATGCTGGAATGAGGCAATTATGGCAAACTGGATGGATGCATAACAGAGTAAGAATGGTTGTGGCGTCGTTTTTAACCAAGAATCTTTTAATAGACTGGAGAATTGGACAAGAGTGGTTTTGGGATTGCCTTGTAGATGCTGATTTAGCGGCAAATTCTGCCTCTTGGCAATGGGTTGCAGGAAGCGGCGCTGACGCTGCTCCTTATTTTAGAATTTTCAATCCAGTTACACAAAGCCAAAAATTTGATGCAGATGGAGAATATATTAGAAAATGGGTTCCAGAAATATCAAATTTATCAGATAAAGAAATTCACTTTCCAAGCAAAAGAAATAATTATCCCGAAGCAATGATTGATTTGAGTTTTTCTAGAAATAGAGCTTTGGCAATTTATAGAAATATTTAAGAAACTTGGAAAGCCTTGAAAATGGCGTCGAAAATCTGGTTTTTAGCCCCCCATTTTTTTCATTATGCCATATCTGGATATATTTTGAAAAATTTATTTCTTGGTCTTCGGTTTAATGATGATTAGTTTTTTTAAGTCAAACCTAATTCTGGTCGGGTTTTGCAAACCAGACCTTTTGTTTGCTAAAATTTTAGATTTTTTAACTTTCGTAATTTTAGCAAACATAGGTCGGCATTGCAAATGCCGACCAGCACTGGGTGGGAGATAAAATAACTTTTTATCTGGATGATTTATCTTAACCAATCCTTGGTGATTTATTTTCAAAAACCTTAATTTCATCATGAGTTATAATTCCCTTCATCTCCTTCAGAACCGCTTCGTTTAGAATTTTGTTTTTCTCAAGAATTTTTTTTACTCCTTCATCCGATACCCAAGAGTTATTCCAGATTACAGGGTTCCTTCCCTCTGCTATCTGACAAAGAGGTTCTGAATAACTAATCGTCTTGTCATATTCATGTGAAATGACTTGCAGCCAAATTTGGAGAGAGCCGGTGTTTGCGACTAGTTCAAAGCGTTTTTGAATCTTTCTGATAATTCCTTCGCGATCATTTTTTACAATACTCAGCAGAAGTCTGCTGATAATGGCCGAAACTACTGTATAAGTTCTTGGATTATTGGCTGCTATATCAACAGCAATTGCTATCATTGGGAATGTATCATTCATTATGATTCTTTTGTCATTCTCTAAGCGTTTAAGAAAATCTAAAAGAAGACGATCAATAGTTCCTGAATTTGGATGTTTTTGTGAAAAGTCATGAATAATTAACAATCTTTTTTGCAACCCTCCCTGAACCCTACCTTGTAAAATCCACTCAACTTTATCAATTTTAAAAGAGTTGCGAATAACCTCATTTGAAATTCCTGTTTTCAATGGATTAAGTTTCATTCCAAGGCAATGCATGGTTTCAGAAATGGCTTTTAAAATTTTCTCCCCATCGCTTTTACTATTGGTGAAGATTCGATAATCATCGCGATAGCGTAAAATTTGATAATTCAAGATTTTAGCTTTCCATAACTTAGCGGTTAAAATAGAATCAGCATAACCAAGAACCATTTCTGCTATAAAATCCATTAAAACAGATCCTTGAGGTATCCCATTTGTTTGAGCATAGCTCATGTCTTGAATAAAATTATCAATAGAGTTTCCCAAAAAAGAGTTATTCTTCTGATTTTTTTTCATCACTGAGCGTTTATGCAATGCCCACGCTATTGAGTGAGTGTAAATTGAGCTATAACAATCAGATATATCTGTATGAGCTAAAAATTGATATTCTAAAGAAAGCTCAACTGATTTTTGCTCAATTTTTTGCCACCATTTGTTAATTTGTTGAGCCTTATCTTTCTGTTTAACTTTTGATTGAGTTGAAGAAATGTATCTTTGTCTATCAATCTCAAAGGAATTATCTTTTGAGTTAATAACAGATTCAACTGGGATACTTAGGCAAGAAATTTTAGGATTTTTTAAAAAAAAACTAAAACGATTCTTAATTGCTTCCCAGTGACGGTCTTCCGTTATTTTATGGACAAGCTTTACATAAATTACCGGATGTATTAACTGCAAAGGTCGCCACGCTAATTTACCATCTTTATTATGAAGAATAGTGTGATTTATATCATCAAAATTTCTGGGTTTATATTTGCAAATGCTTGCTATTTCTTTTCCCTCAAGATTCTTACTAAGGATTTTTAGAAGCCCTTCAAATTCAAAACATCGCGGTAGATCAAAGTTGCAATAACTTTCCTGTTTCAGAAAAAATTCTCTTGCCTCGATATTGTTCATTTCAAGAACCGATCTCGCTTGGTGTAAAGTTGGTACTTTTTTGATATCAATATTTTCTTCACTGTTAGCTGCAATCATTTTTTAAACAAATTTGTTACTATAAAATAAAAAATAACTCAAAAAAACTTTTTTCATTTCTCAAAGCTGGTCGGGTTTTGTAAACCCAACCTTTCGTTTGGTAAATTTTACTAAATACCTCAACCCTAAAGATCAGTTAAAAAGTTTAAAAACACCATGCAGAACCACAAAATTTAATTCCCCAAAATTTCTGGTGCGATAGGTGGTAATTTTATGTTTATAGAGTTATCTGAGGTCATAAATTCTCATACTTCAAGTTGTTAAATATTTTGCATTCAATTTAGGAAATAGAATTACATTTAATTATTTTTGCATAAAACCTCTTGAAATGCAAGTAATGATATTCATAATTGCTATAAATCAATTTTTAAACAATTTATGAGCATTACTAATTTCAAATCAGGCAAGTTGGTTCAGCGTTTTCAGTATAAAAGCTTTGAACCTTCTTTAATAAACACCGAGTGGCTGGTTGATAATGCTGAGCTGCAACTTTTGTTGAGCCAAGCAGATATTAAACTTGGCGAGCTTAACGCTTTTTCTCAGCTAATTCCTGATGTCGATTTCTTCATCAAAATGCACATTTTGAAAGAGGGAACGAAGAGCAGCAGAATTGAGGGAACGCAGACCAACATTGATGATGCGGTGCAAAAAGAAGAATATATCGAAGCTGAAAAGAAGGATGATTGGCTTGAAGTGCATAATTATGTTGAAGCGATGAATCAATCGATTAAGGCTTTGGATAGGCTTCCGCTGAGCAATCGTTTACTAAAACAAGCCCATAAAAGCTTGATGCAAGGCGTGCGTGGAAATCGCAAAACTCCCGGTGAATTTCGTAAGAGCCAGAACTGGATTGGTGGTGCGAGTTTGCGCGACGCCGTTTTTATTCCGCCGCATGATTCTTCAGTGGATGATTTAATGGCTGATTTAGAAAAGTTTTTGCACAACGAAAATTTGACAATTCCCCAACTAATCAAAATTGGCATCGCCCATTATCAATTCGAAACCATTCACCCTTTTCTTGACGGTAACGGCCGAATTGGGCGCTTGTTGATTACGCTTTATTTGGTGAGCAATGATTTGCTAACGAAGCCAACTCTTTATTTGTCGGACTTTTTTGAAAAACACCGCTCACTTTATTACGACAATTTGACGCGCGTTAGAACCCACAATGATTTAGTTCAATGGATGAAATTTTTTTTGGAAGGCGTTCGCGCAACTTCTGAAAACTCAATTCAAACTTTTAAAAATATTATTAAGTTGAGAAGTGAAGCCGAAACAAAAATTGCCAAACTTGGCAAAAAACAAGAAATGGCGAGAGAGTTTTTGCAGCATCTTTATTCAAGCCCAATGGTTGACAGCGCTGATGTGGTAAAGCTTTTCAAAATCAACATCTCAACGGCTTTGCGCTTAATTGATGATTTTGTTCGATTGGGAATTTTGAAAGAAATCACAGGCCAAAAACGCAATCGTAATTTTGTGTTTGAAGGGTATGTGAAATTGTTTAGGTAGAAAATATGAGCAAAATTCCTGAGTTTGAATAAGGTGATAAGTGTCAGATAAAGTGTTAAACTCCAACACCCAACACTTCAGTGCTGGTCGGGTTTTGCAAACCCGACCAGCATTAGGAAGATATTTCAGGGGTTTAGTTGCAGGTTTGAGGTGGTTTAGGTTTTAGTCAGAATGCTTGTTATCTACCGCCCCTAACCCCTCCTTATCAAGGAGGGGGATGCCAACAGACTCGGAGCAGTTCCCCTCCTTGATAAGGAGGGGTTAGGGGCGGTAGATATTGCAAAACGATCAGAGTCTTTCCTGCAATGTAATCTAAAACCAAAACCGCCAACTCTTTTTAGTCTCCAGCGCTGGTCGGGTTTTGTAAACCCGACCTTTCGTTTGGTAAATTTTACTAAATACCTCAGCCCTAAAAATCAGTTAAAAATGTTAAAAAACACCATGCAAAACCACAAAATCTACTTCCCCAAAATTTCCTTCGTCACTTTTGGATAAGAACCTTTTTCATCCAACCAAATATCTACAAAAAACCTTGCCAGTTTGGGGTTGGTGAGTTTGCCGGTTGAATTGTTGTTGTAGAACATTTCTACACCTTGATTTGGTGAAAAAATTGCTAATTTTTCATCGCCTTTTTTAACCGAGCTAAAAATTTTTGTTAGTTGTGTCAAATAATTTTTGCGCTCTTCGCTGCTTAAAACATGAAGCCTTTCAATTTCTTCAATTGATTTTTTAGCTAAATCTTCTTTAGAAAAATTCATGTTATAACGAATGAAAATGGCGAATTTTTTGTTGTAAGAAAAATTTTTATCTTCTGACCAAAGTGCAATGTCATAAACCTTAAATCCAATAAAATTAAGTCTTGAAGAGCCAATTAAGAAAGGAGTTTGAAAGTTTTTGGCAACCACTTGCGGAACTTCTGCAGCAAAAACTTTGCTGCTTAGAAATAAAAAAATCAGCGTTTTTAAAATAAAATTTCTCATCTAAATTTTTTCCAATTCAAATTGCACAACATCAGTTCTTTTTGCCCTAAAACCTGCGGCGCAGTAAGATAAATAAAAACGCCATTTACGAATAAATTCTTTAAGTTTGGATTTGTCTATTTTAAAGTGATCTGAAAAATATTGAGGTTGATTGTCTTCACTCATTACATCTGTGATCATTTATATTATCCTAATTTTTTAAGAGTTTTAAGGTTTAAATTTTTTACTGAATAAACTTTGTCAATTTTTCTTAAAAAATCTCTAGTCTTATAAACTTCGTCAGCAACAAAAATATATGTTCCATGACCAGTAATCGTTTTTGCTTTCTCCTCATTAAGATCTAAGCCAAGAGTAATCTCAATACTTACATCTATTTTACTCGTAAATGAAGTCTTAATAAATTGTTTGTATCTTTCTCTAAGAGTTCTTTTTGCACCTATGCCGTAAGTTTTATTACCCAATTCAAAGAAAAAATCATACTCTGTACTTTTATCATTCTTATCATGAGCTTTGGTAACATTCTTTACACCAGCCTTATCCAGAACGGATTGTATTCTGCTCTCGTAGTTTGATCCCGAATCAGATTTAATTGATTGATCAATAGACTCATTAAATATGAGCATAAAAATCTGATTTGATTCCAACCCTTTTTTCTTAAAATGTATAGCCGATTTAGAAATGCTATCAATCAAATCACATGAATCTTTTGACATGAAATTTGCCTCACTATTATCAAGTTTTTCAAAAAATAATAATGTTAACAATGCGCCACTTACTCTTGTTCCATAAGGCTTTAATACAGATATTCTATCATACTCAAGAGATAATGGATCTAAATCTGACAACTTATTAATGTTTATAACATCAGACATTTTAGCCTCATACAATAATAAACTCTTAATCTGATGCAGTTTTAAACTAAAATCAAAAAGCTCTATATCATCAGAGCTAAAGAGTCTTTCGCATATTTCTTTAATATACTCAGACTTCCCTTGGGATTTGATAAATATTTTTTTTAAACTTTCTATAAGAGAAGCTGGATTGCTTTTTAGCAAAGCAATATTCTCAGTCATTAGCATCTCTTGAGCATCGCTAGCCTGAAGCTTCGTAATAAATTTCAGTAAAACATAAAATTGAAAATTAATATCTTTCTTTTGCTTAGAAAGCTGCAATTTTTCTATCTTCATAAGTATAATTGAATAAGTCTAATTCTCTTAGTTTATATTTATTTCGTGGCTTCTCTAGTGATAATTTGATTTGATTAGACAATGCTCTTATCACTGGGACACAAACGCTGTTTCCAAACTGCTTATAAGCCTGAGTATCACTAACCACAATCTTAAAATCATCTGGAAAACCTTGCAATCTTGCCGCCTCTCTAGGTGTTAATTTTCTTGGATTTTTACCTTCTTGTTTAATCAAAATTTCTGAACCATCTTTATAATATCTAGCTGAAATTGTGCTAGTATATAATGAAGTCTCATCAAACATAGAGTAACCAAAACCATTACCCTTTTCAATATGATCTTTTTTTCTCCTTTGATGACCAGCCCAAAGCCTATCTGATATTGTGTACTTCTCGGATACATTATTTTCCAATATATCACCTACCTTAACCCTCTTAAATAATGGCTTTGGAAAGGAAAAATCTACATTATCCAAAAACCCTATTATATAAATCCTCTCTCTATTCTGAGGAACTCCAAAATCTCTAGCATTAAGCACTTGCGAGTAAACATTGTACCCCATGTCCTCTAAAGTGTTCTGAATAGTCCTATAAGTATTACCTTTATTATGACTCTTTAACCCTTTTACATTCTCTAAAAAAACTATCCTTGGCTTGTGATGGTTGATGATTCTTGCAATATGAAAAAATAGAGTCCCCCTTGTATCTTCAAACCCCATCTTGAGACCAGCATTAGAAAATGGCTGACATGGAAAACCACCAAGCAAGATATCAAAACTAGGAATATCTTTTTCATCTATTAAAGTAATATCTCCATTTGGCGCATCTCCAAAATTAGCCTCGTAAGTAATTTGCGCATGTTTGTCCCACTCAGAAGAAAAAACGCACTCTCCCATATCTTCAAAGCCCAGCCTTATTCCTCCTACGCCTGCAAATAGATCGATAAACTTAAAATTATGATTATTTTTCATCATCATTTATTACATTTTTTACTTACCAAAAGGTAAGAAAGGTTAAATTTTTGGTGAAAAAACTTTATATCATTCAGCTTACTTTTCATCCTTTTTCTTTTTTAATTTTTACTAATTTCTCCAATCAAATATTATGAGATATGCAGCAAAATGTTGCTGCTTAGAAATAAAAAAATCAGCGTTTTTAAAATAAAATTTCTCATCTAAATTTTTTCCAATTCAAATTGCACAACATCAGTTCTTTTTGCCCTAAAACCTGCGGCGCAGTAAGACAAATAAAAACGCCATTTACGAATAAATTCTTTTGAAAAACCAAGAGCTCTTATTTCTGAATATTTTTTGTCAAAGCTTTCAAGCCATATCAAAAGCGTTTTGGCATAATCTTCGCCGAAAGCCAATTCACTTTTTAATTTGAAGCCATGCTTTGCTGCAAGTTGACGAATTATGCTTTTTGAAGGCAAAACACCACCCGGAAAAATATGTTTTTGAATAAAATCAACCCGATTTACATAATCTTTAAAAACCTGTTCATCAATGGTAATAATTTGCAAAACCGCCTTACCACAAGGTTTTAAGCAAGTTTTTAGAACCTGAAAATATTTATCCCAATATTCTTGTCCAACGGCTTCAAACATTTCAATTGAAACCACATTGTCATAAATTTCCGTTTCTTCGCGATAATCTTGCAGTTTAATTTTTACCAAATCTTGCAAGCCAATTTTTTGTAGGCGGCTTTGGGCATAATTTCTTTGTTTTTGAGAAATTGTAAGACATGTTACTTGATGATTTTTTTGCGCAGCCTCAGCCGCAAATCCACCCCATCCACAACCAATTTCTAATATTGATCCTGTATTTAATTTTTGTAAAATATTTTGGTATTTTCTATGCTGCGCAGCCTTTAAATCAAATAATTCATTGTCAAACAGCGCACTTGAATAAGTCATGGTTTCATCAAGCCAAAGTTGATAAAAATCATTTCCCAAATCATAATGCGCTTCAATATTTTTTTTGCTGCCGCGTTTTGTATTTTTGGTTAAAAAACTTTTGATAAAAAGCACCAAAGCCTGAAATCTTCTGGCGTGAAAAAAATCTTCCAAAGCATGGGCATTTAGGGTAAAAAAAGTAAGCAACTTTTCTAAATCATCACTTTCCCACAAATTTTGCATATAGCCCTCGCCCAGCGCCACATCGCCGCCAGCAATAACAGAATCAATAAAATTATAATCTTTTATTGTCATTTCAGCATTTGGCCCAGCATTAATTCCAGTGAAGTTTTTTTCTAAACCATCGGGAAGCTTTATTTTAAGAGAGCCGCAGCTTACGCCACTTAGCGCCTGCCAAATTAAATCGTAATTTTTATTCATTATTAGAGGTAAGATTGTGTGCCATTTTTTTTGGCTTTGAAATATATTTATTTTTTTTAAAAAGCAGTTTTAGCGCCTGCCAGTGAATAAGAAAAATTACTTTTACAGTCATTAATGGAATGTAAAGAAAAGCCTTAATCAAGGCTGCGTCAGAGAGTTTTTCTTTTTTACAAACTACACTTGTTAGTAAAGTTTTTTCAGAATTTTTGGCATAATAATCAATCCATACAGCAATTGATTTTTGATTAAAAATGAAACGAAATTTATATTTTCCTTCCACTAAAATAAAAGGTGAAACATGAAATTCTTTTTTAGTCTCAAACCATTCATTTTCATCAATTGGTGAGTGGTCGGCGTTAAAAATTAAGTAATTATGATTTTCGCCAAAAGTGTTATTCACTTCCGATAAAATTGCAATTGGCCTTTCATTTTTATCAAGACAAAACCAAAAGCTAACTGGGCTGAAGACATATCCCAAAACACGAGGATAACTTAAAAGAAAAACTTTTTTAACTTTTTGCTGTAAATTTTTTTTGCTTAAAATTTCATTAATCCATTCTTGAAGGCTTGAACCGTCTCTTTTGGCGTGATCTTTATTGTAAAAAGAAAAAAGATTAAAACTATTTAGCGATAAAAATTTGGAAGAAATTTTATCACTTTGAGAAATGTCAAAACACAAATAAAAAACACGATAAGCAAATTGGTTTACAACCGGTTTAAGCCTTTTGTGCATTACCTTAGCAGAACAAAGAAACGCTGAATTTATGATTGCCATGGTGCAAAAATTTTCAGTTTATTAATTGCCAAAATGGCAGAAGAAATTCCATCTTCATGAAAACCATTTTTTTGATAAGCACCGCAAAAGAATATTTTATCAACCCCTTGAATCTCGTCAATCCTTGATTGAGAAGAAACCGCCTGTGAATCAAAAATTGGATGTTCATAATTAAAACAAGCAAAAATTTTCTCTTTGGCAATTTCTTGCGATGGATTTAGCGTTACAAAAAGCGGATATTTAGCGTCAATATTTTGCAAATTATTCATCCAATAAGTAATTGAGATTTGCTGGTTTTCATTTTTAGAATTATTGCTATAAACCCAGCTAGACCAAGCTTTTTTGGCGTTTGGCATTAAAGAAGAATCGCGGTGCAAAACCGCTAAATTTTGTTGATATTTGAAGGTAGAAAAAATTTCTTTTTCAGCCACACTGGCATTTTTTAAAAGCGGCAAAACTTGATTTCCATGTGAGGCAAAAAATACAAAGTCAAAAAACTCTTCGCCTTTTTTTGACTTCACGCAAACCTTTTCACCAAGCCTTTCCACAGAAATTACTTCGTCATTAAGTGAAATTGAATTTTGACCAATTTTGTTAGCAATTTTTTTAACATATTCTTTTGACCCGCCGCTTACCGTGTACCATTGCGGCTGGTTTGCAACCGTTAAAAGCCCATGATTTTTGAAAAAAGCAACAAAGCTTTGCGCTGGATAAGCCAACATTGTTTCAAGTGGACAACTCCAAATTGCCCCTGACATTGGCAATAAATAAAATTCACGAAAATATTTTTTTACACCCAAATCATCAAGCAGGTTTTGTAAGGTATAATTGGCGTTAAAGGGCTGTTCAAGAATGTTAATTGCCTTTTTGTTGAAGCGCATAATGTCGCGCAACATAATTAAAAATTGTGGGTTAAAAACATTTTTAATTTGAGCAAAAACTGTAGCTAAATTTGTTCCAGCATATTCAAGTGAACCATTGTCAATTTTGACTGCAAAAGACATATTGCTTTTTTCATAAGCCACATCAAGCAACTTAAAAAAGCTTTTTAAATTAGGATAAGTTTCGTGATTAAAAACAATGAAACCAGTATCTACTGAAATTTCTTTACCGTCATAATCAACGGTTGCGGTATTAGAATGCCCGCCCAAATAGTTGTTTTTTTCAAAAATTTTTACACTGTATTTTTCAGAAAGAAAATAGGCACAAGACAAGCCAGATATGCCTGAACCGATTATGGCAATTTTTGGTTTATTCATTTTCTAAGAACCCGTTCAAAATCTTTTTTAACCTCATATTTCACCCTGTTTTTGCTTATTTTTTAACAAAATTACTCCAAGTATATCCAGATACTAGTCATAATTTTGTTAAAAAAACGCTAAAAACATGTCAAAATCTGAGGTTAAAAAAGATCTTGAACAGGTTCTTAAACAATTTTCTTGGTTATAAAAAAGAAAAGCTGGTAAGGCAAAAGACGCAAAACTTTTAGAAAAAATGTAAATTTTTTTGGAAAATGAATTTCAAATTGTCTTTTTTGCAATCCTTTTACAATCTCTTCGGCAGCGCTTTTCACAGAAATTATAAACGGCATTTTAAAAGAATTTTTATCAGTTAAGCGCGTCTTTACAAATCCGGGATTAATTACCGAAATGGCAATTCCGTGCTTTTGTAATTCTGGATAAATTCCTTCGCATAGGTTTATTAAAGCGGCTTTAGAAGCGCCATAAGCAAAAGATTTTGGCAATCCGCAATATCCAGCAACACTTGCAATAACGGCAATTTGACCACTTTTTTGCTTTACCATTTGCGGCGTAATAACATTTAGTAAATTCAAAAAGCCGTTTAAATTTACATCAATAGTTTGTTTTGCAGCCATCAAATCAAAATCAATTACAGATGTTGGTTGGTAAACAGCTGAACAGAAAATTACCAAATCAATTTGACCAAAATTTTCTAAAATTTTATCACGCGCCTCTGCCAAAGAATTAACATCAACAACATCAACTTTATTAACCAGAATCTCTTGAGGCTTTTTTTCTAACAGCAAAAACTGTTCTTTAATTTGTTCAAGTTTTTCAAGGTTGCGCGCTGAAATTGCCAAGTTAAAACCTTGGGCATAATAGCTTTTTGCCAACGCCTCGCCAATTCCTTGGCTGGCGCCTATAATCCAGCAAGTTTTTTTCATCTAAAGCTTTGTAAAAGAAATTGTTAAAGTGCCCACAGTGAAGCCAAATTTTGTCATTTTAGAAACATTAATTGCTGTTTTTGAGTCAACCAAATAAATCCAGTCAGTTAAAGAGATGTCATATTTTTTACCATCAACATCAACGCTTAAAACATAAGCCATTTTCACTGCATTACCATATTGCTGACCTTTGGCAATTCCAACTGTATCATGGGCTTTTGCTGTAAAATTATTGTCATCAACCATTGTAATTTCCCAATCGCGATGATCTTTTTTGCCATCAGAAAACACAAAATCTTCAGCCAATTTTCCATTATTACCTTTCCAAGTTCCATTCATTTTTACAGTAAAGCTTTTGATTACCTTGCCTGCACGATCTTGTAAAATTCCTTCTGCTTCAAGGTTTCCGTTCAAGTAATTTCTGATATCCAATTTAGGAGAGTTTTTTTCGTAAATTTTTGGATCAGAGTTGGCGCAACCAAATAAAAAGGCTAAAGAAGATATTAGTGACATAGTGATTAAAGTTTTTTTAATTTTCATATTTTTTCCATTTAAAAAGAAGAGTTATTACCAAAATTTTCAACAAGCATGGCAACGCAGCATAAAAAAATGCCACCGCTTGCAAACCTTCTGAACTACTATTTGCAGGCTGATAACCAAAATAAGATAATATGATTAAGCTTCCAGAAGCTGCAATCATCAAACCAAACTTAACCGCCATATTCCACATAGAGAAATAAGAAGACACAAGTTGTTTTTTATTTCGCGTTAGTTGTGCCAAAATTATTGGGGGAGCTATTAAATCTGGTCCCAAGAACATTCCTGAAAAAAAACATACAGCGTAAAAATAAAGCGAATTTTCGGCCTTTAAAAAATAGGCAAAAAGAAAGGTAAGAACAGAAAATGCAATTGAACAAATCCATGTTTGCACAATGCCAAAGCGTTTAAATATAATTTTCCAAAGCGGAATAAATAAACAGGCTGAAAGAAAATAAATTGACAAAAACCAGCCAAGATTTTTTTCATCATGCAAAATATCGCGGATAAAGAAATTTAAATTAGCAGCAGGAAGGCTTACTGCAACAGAGTTGGCAACAAATAATGTTAAAAAGAATAAAAACTTTTTATCTTTTAAAACATTAGAAAAACTTGGTGATTTTGTGGTAGAAAAATTTACTAAATCATTTTTTAGGCGCGGCAAAAAAACTAAAGTTGAAAACAGAATTAAGACCGCAAATACAAGGCTTAAGGCGGTATAGCTTTTGCTTAAACTAAAAGCAAAAAACTGTGATAAAATGGCTGGTAAAATAAATGCCAAAATCATTCCCAGAATTCCAAAAAACTCTTTGTATGAATTAATTGTAATACGCTGCGAATCATTTTGAGCGCTTATTGCAGCTAAAGATTCAAAGTTGATAGTGATGAAATTAAAGCAGGTGTAAGTAAGGGACAAAGTCATTACAAACCAAGCAATTGCAGCATTTTGTGAAAGAGTAAGCGGAGGGTTAAAAATTAAATAAAAACTTAAAGATAAAAATATTGAGGCAAAAGTAATAATTTTGTGCCGCGTAATTTTTTTAGATGCTAAGTGGTCTGAAAGCCAACCTATAGCTGGATCTTGTAAGGCATCAAAAGCTCGAATAAAAATTAGCAAAAACCCAATTAATGCTAAATTTAGATCAAAACTACGCGCATAAAAATCGCTGATATTCAAATAAATTGGAATGCCCACAAATGAAAGCGGAAGAGCAAGAAAGGTTAAAAATATGATTTGGGACTTTGATTTTGCTGGCATTGGGCTAATTAAAATTAAAACTATACCAAATAAACTATCTATACTCCTATTGTTGATGAACATCATTGTCATTCCCGCGAAGGCGGGAATCCAGTGGGGATTAATCTGGATTCCCGCCTTCGCGGGAATGACAACTGAAGTGTAATAGTTTATTTAGTTATACCCAAGACAACCATCAATAAATGTTGCTTTGGTATATAAAATCTAGTCTAAAAAAGGATAGTCGGTATAACCAACTTCTCCGCCACCATAAAATGTGGCACGATTATATTTGTTCAATTCTTTTCCTTCTTTAATTCTTCTTGGTAAATCGGGATTTGAAATAAAATATCTGCCAAAAGCCACAGCGTCAGTTTTGCCACTTTCAACTGCTTCTTTTGCCAATTTTGCGTCATATCCACCAGCTGAAATCAACACGCCTTTGAATTTTTTACGAAAAATATCTGCATTATTTGGAGCATTTTTTACTTCAGAATCTTCACCTCCAGCGCTTGATGATCTTGGCTCAATTAAATCTACAAAAGCAATTTTTCTCTCATCTAATTGCTCTAAAACATAAGAAAATAATTTTTCTGGATCAGAATCGCTAACATCGTTGAAGGTTCCGTAAGGTGATAAACGCACCCCTACCCTGCCAGCACCCCAAACTGAAATTACAGCATCCATTACTTCAAATAAAAAACGCGCCCGATTTTCAATTGAACCACCATATTGGTCAGTTCTTTTATTTGAACCATCTTGCAAAAATTGATCAAGTAAATATCCGTTTGCCCCGTGAACTTCAACACCATCAAAACCAGCCATCTTAGAATTTTGTGCAGCTTTTTTAAAATCAGCAACAATACCTTCTATTTCTTCAGTTTCAAGAGCGCGTGGCGTAACAATTGATGTTGGCTTAAATTCCGCAGTATATGTTCCACTATTTTTTGCAGCAATAGCAGAAGGGGCAACAGGAAGCTCTTCATTTGGTTGATGCGATGGGTGAGAAATTCTACCCACATGCCAAAGTTGCAGAAAAATTCTACCACCTTTTTCATGAACCGCCTTTGTAACTTTTTTCCAGCCTTCAATTTGTTCATCCAAATAAATTCCCGGAGTTGCCGGATAGCCTTTTCCTTGTTGACTAATTTGTGTTGCTTCTGAAATTATTAAACCTGCTGACGATCTTTGTGCATAATATTTTACATTTATTTCTTGCGGAATGTCACCGGGTTGTTTGCTGCGCATTCTGGTAAGAGGCGACATTACAAGACGGTTTGGCAAAGTTAAATCTCCAACTTGTAGAAAATCAAATAGAGTTGCCATAAATTTTATTTTTTAGTTTACTATAAATACTGTTAGCTAAATTTTCTCAAAATTTCTTGCTATGCTTTAGACACTGTTAGCTAATTATTTTTAGCACAGATTTTGAAATGTTTTGTGAATTTAGGTTGAATACCAATTATTACAATTAAATATACATTTGATCTTCATCTTTTTGGTCTAAAATTTAGAAAAAAACCTTCTGTATATTCTGATACAGGCGGTTTTTCTTCTAAATTTTATCCTCAAAAATCTTTCTCTCAAATGTATATTTAATTGTGATAATTGGTATAATAACATGAAGCAAGATTTGCATAAAATCTTGTTAGAAATTATTAGAAAAAATCCGCTTAACTAGTCAAGACCATTATTTCGATATTAAGAAATATTCACCAGAATTTTAGACGAGTTCTACTAGCAATTACAGACAATAATTTAGGAAAACATCTGCAAATCAGATGAATTATTTTTTGATTTATTGGCGGAGAAATTAATTGCGCGATTTTACTTGCTCTCTTGATTTGACTATTTAACTCAGCGCGAATTTCTTGATAATATGATTGAGAATTATTTTGCAGATAGTTTTTAACTGCCGCGTGAGATGTGTGCAAAGCAATAGCCATACCATCTCCGCAGAAAGATGGAATTACTGCCATTTGATCTCCCAAACGATACAATCCTTCAGGTTCATCCAAAATATCTTGATGAATAAAGCCGTAAGGAATTCCAAAAATTGCCAAGGGCTGCTGCCAACTTGCAGTCGAACCTTTCATAAACTCTGCAAAATATGGCGATGATTCTGCAATATATTTTAACAGCGTCGCCCAATCTTTTTTGCATTCGCTAAATCTAGATTTTTTTACAACTAAACAAAGATTAACTAACCCACCTTCAACTGGCTCTAAACCCGCATATCCACCATCAAATAAAATAATTTCTACATATTGGAAAAATTTTTTCCCCTGTAATGGATTCAGTTTAAAATGCATTTTGAATCCAATCATATCATTTTGTAGGCCCTGCTTGCGTGACCATCCTTTTAAATTATGTTTTCCGCTAGCTAAAAATATGGAATTTGCAGAAGCCGAATTGTCATTAGACCATTTAACATTCCAAACTTTTTCTAAATGAATCAATGCCGTTACATTGGCTGAACGCCTTACTTCTACACCACTTGCAATTGCCAACTGTAAAAGATTTTCATCCAACGCAAAACGCGAAATACTAAATGCCAAAAATGGCAAACGCGCTTCTGTAGATTTATTGCCACGAATTAAACGAATAAATTTTATTTCTTCAGCACCAAGTTTTTTTAAATCTAAACCCAGTGCGGCTAAATAATATTCTGCTTCGCAACTGATGAATTCGCCACAAACTTTGTGATGCGCCTGAGCTTCCTTTTCTAATAATAAAACTTTTTTACCTTCACGCGCCAACTCAATTGCCGCAGCAGATCCCGCCAGTCCCCCACCGATAATTATTACATCCCATGATTTCATAATTTTTTACAAGTGATGCTGTAACGAAAAGGGAAAAACCATTTAATTTTTATTCTGTTGCGCGCAATGCCAGCTTCTTCAATGATGCGCCACCATTCTTCCGCCGTAAAGGAGCGCGCCACCGAAACCGCTGCGTCATTTTTCACCAAACGATTTACAGGAAGTAAATGCGTTACCCATTTGATAAAAAAATAAGGAATAAAATGACGATGCAGATCATTGATAAACCAACCATGAGTAGCTTGTTCATCCATCCAGCGAATAAATTTTATTAGAGAATCATTGTCCAAATGGTGAGTAAAAAGAGAGCTGATAATAAAGTCAGGCTTTTGCTCTTGGCTTAAAGTAAAAATATCCGCAGTTTCAAATTTAATTGGCGCTGCTTTTGGCGTGACTTCTTCTGCTGATTTTTTTGACCAAGGATTGATGTCAATTCCGGTTAGAGTGAATTGTATTTCACCGCTAGAAGTCCATTCCCAAATTTTACGAAGCATGTCGCCACCACCACTACCAATATCAAAAATCGATATTTTTTCTTGATTAGAATTCTCAGAGATAATTTTTTTTAACCAAAAATATGTTGGTAAATAAGCTAGAGTAAAAATATTAATCTGTTCCAAATGGCGTAAACAATTATTAAATTCAGTAAAGCTGACAGACTCTGAATCCATTAATTCTATTTCACTGCTGCGTTTAGAAAAATTTCTGAAGGTCATATTTTATAATATTTTAAATAACATACTTTCTAATGTAACTCCCGGCCCGAAAGCTATTGCACAGCCCTCACCTGACGGATTTTTTTGTCGCATCATTTTTTGCAAAACAAACATTATCGTAGCAGAAGACATATTGCCAAACTGACGCAAGATTTCTCGCGATGGTATTAAAAGCTTGGGGCGCAAACCAATTCCTTTCTCAACTGCATCAATAATAGATTTTCCTCCAGGATGAATTGCGAAGTGCACAAAATCTTCACAATTCTTTCCTCTCAATATTTTATTTATCACATGCGGAAGTTCGGTAATAATTAATTTAGGCACCAAGCTTGAAAGCGCCATCTCAAACCCTGAATCACCAATATGCCATGTAATTTGTTCACTGCTATTTGGTAAAATAGTTGAGTAAAAACTTTGCAACTCAATGCCAATTTTTTTCGCTGATATAATACTAGCCGCACAGCCATCGGCAAAAATCAGAAATGGTAATAAATCTCTTACGCTGTTGGTGCTTTGCAAATGCAATGTACATAGCTCAATATTCACAATCAAAACATTTGCTGATTTTTTAGAATTGACAATGTGATGAGCTAATTTTAATGCATTAATCGCGGCATAACATCCCATGAAACCAATAATAGTGCGCTCAATTTCAGGGTTAAGATTATAGTGCTCAATAATTTGTATATCGATTCCGGGAGCATAAAAACCTGTACAAGTTGTGATTATTAAATGAGTAATCTCTTCTTTTTTTTCATCCAAATCAAGCTGATCAAGCGCCTTGCGCGCCAAGCTAAAAGCATTTTGTTCATATAAAAGCATGCGCTCTTTGGTGCTAGGAAATTTACCATCAACATAAATATTATTTTCATCAAGCAGGCTTGATTTAGCAATAGATTCAAGAACTGAATAGCGATGCTCAATTTGCGAACGATTCACCAAAGCCCGAAGTAAAGCGCGGTCAGATTCACAATCTAAAGAAGCTAAAGCATATTTTGTAAATTTTTGATGAATGTCATATTCAGGAGTTGCTGTAGCGATGTGATTGAGATAAGCGTTGCTCATAAATGAAAAGTAGGTGGCTACTAATACCAATTATCACAATTAACTATACATTTGAGCTTCATCTTTTTGGTCTAAAATTTAGAAAAAAAACCTTCTGTATATCCTGATACAGGAGGTTTTTCTTCTAAATTTTATCCTCAAAAATCTTTCGCTCAAATGTATATTTAATTGTGATAATTGGTATAAGCTAGAAAGAGTAGCTATTTATTATTGAAAGCCAAACCACAGATAACGGCGTTATTAATTACTTAGTAAAGCTTATTCGTTTTGCATTTTAAAAAAAAGAGATCGTGTCCCAATACCAGACACTAAAGGGAAGAGATGGCATAAATTTTAATTCTATTTTTTATAAAGATTTTATTTTTTTAAGAATCTTCAATTTCATATTTTTTATTTAAAAAATTAAAATGCTTAAAATGCATTTTTTTAACATAAACTTACCATCTTACTAATTATTTTAGTGTATGAACTCCAACATAAGACGGATTAATAATCACTGTCATCCTTAACAAAGTGAATGATCTTTTCCAATTTTAAGAGATGTTTCGCT
>Ga0214921_10000232_pt1 | contig 111258 bp, 96 predicted proteins | sample LL1505_MetaG_FD_177992 | JGI IMG/M metagenome (GOLD analysis project Ga0214921, IMG submission 177992) | Freshwater microbial communities from Lake Lanier, Atlanta, Georgia, United States - LL-1505 | ecosystem: Environmental > Aquatic > Freshwater > Lake | place: USA: Georgia | collected... | reverse complement strand
CGGTCCTTTGATATCGTTGAAAGTTGAAATGAGCGCATCGTTCAGTTCAGTGCCGCCCAAATTTGCTTCTGTCTTCGAAATGGCAGACGCCACGAAGTGGACTGTTGCCGGAGTACAAGTCCGAAGGCTGCTTAGATCGTGACTCACATCGTCGCCAAAGCGACTGTATGAAATCAGGTCGTCAGAGTTAAGTTCTTGCAAGATGCTGTGGATCGCGGACTTGGCCGCTTCAATACTGTCGCCTTGCATTGAGCCCGAGCAATCCACCAGAATTTTCATCATCAACGGTGCGGCCTCGTGCACTGGTAGTTGTGGGCAGAAACTGGCCAGTACCATCTTTTGATCACCATCCGGTGCGATTACAGCAAACGAATGACCCGCCAGTCCTTCGAGATTCAGAATGAAATCTCGGTCCAACATGCCACCGCTTTCAAGTAACACTGCAAGCCCATGTTCAATTGCCGTGGTGCTGACCTTATGGCTGGGGCACGTTAGCTTGGCCTTGGCAATTTGTCCCAAAATGTCGAGCTTGAGTGTGAGTGGGTACTCTGCCATGGGGTTGACCGAGTCCGTCTCATGCACTGCAAGTCCACCTGACTGATGTGATTCTCCGAATCTTGGCGCTATGACAGTGGGAATGCATAAGCGCACCTGGCCTTGCTCAAATCTCAGAAGCTGAGCGTATTCGATCTCAATGATGACTTCTTCTTTGTCCTTGAGGTTGCCCAGGTTAGCGGTGTAGAGCCCCGAAGCAGACTGTTCAACCATCACTGGCGTGTCACCGTCATCGATAGCTTCTTCATATTTCTTGGTTGCTTTTTTCTTTTCTATGACGGTGGCTTGTAGCCGTTTGCCAGCGATCTCAACGTTCAAGCCCAAAAGCGTGGATCCCCAGGCGAGGGGGAACGTGTAGACGGTCTCCAGATTTTTACCCGTGTCATTGCGGTACCGCTGCTGGACCTTCATGCTCAGCAACAACCCTTCGAGGTTTCCGCTGAGGTGAACGGATTTGAGCGCGACGGTTTCACCGGTTGCGCTTTTAAAGCTAGTTTCTTGTGTCATTTGGGCTACTCCTGAATCGCTTGCTGCTGGCCGACGGGACGTACCGTCGAAAAAATTGGGTAAGGGGAGATGTAGATTGCGCGTCCCCTTGTTTCGCGCTAGCGGATGGCTGTGTTCGCAGTTGTTCGTTTAGGTCGATCAAACACGGCCCACAAAGCGGTTTTGCATCTACAAGGCTTGTCCCGCTCTGCGTCACATGACTTCGACCCTCTCAAACCCCATCGTTATCTTTTCTCATCACCCTCTCGGCTGCCTGCATGACCTCTCGGACAAAGGCGCGAACTTGTTCTGGTGTCATACCTGCTTCCTCTGGTGATATTTGGATCTCGAGGCCTGGGGCTACAAAGAGGTGGCTTCGCACCTCAATGGAGCCTGGCCGACGCTGCCGTGTCGGAACTGGGGTATCGCCGCCCGCCATCACTTCGCGGATCCGTTCGAGGGACACGCCAGCTTCAGTGAGCTGCTTGACGCGCAGCAACTGGTCGAGGTGGCGGCTGGTGTAGTGGGCGGCGCGAGTCTCGCCAATGGGGCGTTCGACCAAGCCCAACTGCATGTAGTAACGCACCGTCCTTTTTGTCAGGTCGGTGAGCGTGCACAGCTCGTCAAGTGTGAAGGTTTTTTCGCTCATGGCAATTGTTCGGTTTCGTTACAGCCAATTATGACACCAAAACTGTCAAAGTCAACTGTCAATAAAAACCGACGCCTAAATCACTTGTTTAGAGCTATGAGCGCATCAGTATGGACGGGGGCTCAAGTGAGGTTAGCCGCTCATAGTCAAAGCCGAACACCAATTTTTTCGTGTCAAGGCGCTAACAAGAGTGCAGTGAAAACTAACAAATATTTTCTTTTAAGTTAACGGATCAATGAGGCCGAGTCACGTCGACGACGCGCACTGCGATTTGCTGCTGAATGTCTTTGGGAAGATGGCTGTGAAGTCTTAATTTGAGCTCAGTTGAGGTCAGAGGTCTTTTGCCACCGTCCCTTGCTGGCGGCTGTTCGGATCCTCCAACCCATAGCACCAAGTAGATCCCGAATCCCTCGGTTTCTTTTTGAGTGGTGTACTGCGGGATCAGCTGGCCCTGCACGGCCGTCCAAAGCGCTGAGTGCCATTCACCTTTGATTTCTATGGGAACAGTAATCGAGTTGCGATATGAGACACGGATGTCCGCGCGTTTGTCATTGACGTAGTCGAACTCCGGTTGACTATCAATACCAAGCGGTTCGAGGTGGCCTCTCAGCATGGCAAGGAGTGCGTCCCTGCAGCTGTTTTCAGACTTGTGCTTGTTCTCAGCGCCTTCTGTCCAAAATTGGCGGAATAAATCGCTGTTGCTGGCTCGAATATCTGTTGCAATTTGATCCAAATGGTCCAACACAATGGCCTGCAGATCAGCAGGACCTATTGGAGACTTTTTACTCAGGATCGTAGCTACGTTGGTCAGGTTCGGGTGACAGAACGTGTTTTCCCGCAGCCGCTGAATGACCTCGTGTTTACTGCTGAGCAGATGCCGTTTAATTTTCTCAAGCGTAGAGAGCTCTAGAAGTCGGTTGATCTCTTCCAGGCTGTCCGAGGTACCTAAGGCGGTAAGCTTGCCGATGAGTCCTTTGACATGGTCGCCTAGGTTCATAGCTTGGCTGACTGATCCACCACCCATTGGCCAATCGACTTCTGCGAACGGCGTTTGAATTTCAATGAGCTTCCCAAACGTATTGGCACTCAAAGTGAAATCCATGGGCAGGTCACTTAGACGGCTGCCTAGGAAGTCGGAGATGTGCTGTATGCGTTGCCAAGATTCACCAACGAAGTCCCAGAGCTTTTGCTCGTACTGTTCTGGATCTATGAGCATCCCCGTGAGGAGGAAGTACACCCTCTGGGCCGGGTCAAGGGATTTGAGCTTGAGCTTCTTTGCAACGATGGCTGGGAGCTCGGGCATCTCATACTTGAGTGCAGACCTCAGCAATGAATTGAGCTGATTGAGCTGATTGGACTTGTTTCGAGTCGGGAAGCTGATAAGCAAAACTGGTACAGAAAGGCGGGCGACCTTCGCGTACGTCGCATTCCTGGTCAACGGATAGATCCCGTCAACGTATTCCTTCTGAGCTTTGAAACTTTCACTTGCGTAGGTGATCAGCACCTTTGACACGAGCTCGGGCATATTGCTGACCAAATGCAAGAACCACTCAGGGGGCGTTTCAGTGCCATCGGTCAGTCGAAAGCAGACCATTTTCTCTAGTGTGCTGCTATCCAATAAATCGATGGCACTTGGATTCTCCGTCCAGCTCAGCTCCATACCAAGAAGGCATGCAGCTCGAATCCAGTGAGATTGCTGTTTCAGATTTAGATCGATGATTTCCTTGACGGAAGGAAGATCGCTGCGCTTGATGCAGGCTGGCATTCCAGCTTTCGCAGCCTCATACACATCTACATAGTTGTCGCAATAGGTCTTGAACCGATCGAGCGGTGTCTCGCCACGGGTGTCTGAGTAACGGTTCAACCAAACCCCAGCCAATTGGCCCATAAGTGCAGCGTTTGCTTGCCCTGATCGAATTTCAGAAAGCTTGGTCGCCAGGTTGACGCTCCGTTCATTTTTGATGTCAGCTTGCTCGCGTTGACGCTGCTGATTGGAATGATTCCGAGCCTTCCGCCAATCTGGAATTTCCCAGGTGAGTAGAGGTTCTAACCAGCTATTTTTGACTGGGTCATCGCTCGCCCATTGAAGCACCATGTCAAAAGTTAGCCCTGGTGTGGGTTGATCGGACCATATGGAACGCATGGCTTCAGCCAAGTGTTCCTTTGCCAAGGCCTCGTTTGAGGTTGAATCGATGTTCTGGAAATGCCATAGCCCAATGTCTGTAGGAGCTGGTATCCCACGAAGGACCTGTGAGTCGTTGAACAAGCTTTGGAGTGGGGAGTGGCTCGTTTCATTCCGTTCAAAGCAAACACCTAGGAGACCCTTGTAACGCTCAGGTCTATCGATCAACCACTGAGTGATGGTTTTGTGGAACTCCGGCTCATGCCGTCGCTCCCCATATTCATCCGTGCCAATGTACAGCCAGGTGAAGAGTTGTGTGTCAGGGATTTTGTCGCCATGCACTTGAACACCGCGAGCAACCAGTGCGGCCAATGTGCGCGAAAGGTGAAACTCCATCCAGTTCAACGACTGCAAATCGCTGCGTTGGGCCAATTGGTCCAGTACGAAAGGCAAATCGATTTCAGGAACAGTCTTGGGAAAGTCATAAGCCCAAAAATGCTGGTACATCCCCAAGATCTTGCTTTTGGGGATGTGAAGGTAGTTCATAACCTGTGAGGCAGAGATGGCTCTGGAGAACAGCTTGCCCAACAAGATCCCAGTGAGTTCCTCATCTGGATCGGCAATCTTTCCATGGTTCAAGTGATCCAGGAATTCGATGGCTTGACTATCCGTTACGCCGCACTCAAGCCAAGCCTCCAGCGCATGCCGCCTTACTCGCTCCCAGCGAGTTCCATCTGCAGCAACCTCTCGCAGTTCGTTGGTCAACTGCGTCTGAGCGGCTGATTGCTTGAGCACCTTGAGGATGAAAACCACATAGGTCTGTGTGGCGTCATCTCGTTTTGGGTCCTGCAGTGCCGCCAAGTATTCATCTCGAAGTTCTACTTGGAAGAGCGCATAAAGATTTTCTGCACCTCGCAGATCCCAGAGTACCGACGGGTTAGCGTGAGTCTGGAAATAGATTTCCTGCAAAAGCAGCCTCTTCGCTTCCACATCCATTGGGTGGGGATCACTGTAGAGTGCAACGGTCAGTGGATCATTTTTGATCAACCCATGTTGTGCCTTGAGACTCTTCAGTGCCAGCCAGCCGTACAGGCCACGCAGACCTGCTACTGCTTTGCCGTCAAATCCAAGCATGAGATTGAGCACTCTTTTTAGCGGAAGCCCGCGTGAGTCGATCTGTTTGCCCAGCCAATCGGCTGCCAAATATTCGGCAACACTTCTGTGTGTTGGCTCTAGTCGCTGATCATTCGAAGTGGATGACACAAAGAGGGCGGTGCCCAACGTCATAGCCGCTTTTTCAGGTGAGCTTGGCTCAAGATCGTTCAGTGCAGGGAATCGGTCGTCTTGAGCTGACAGGTCCAATGCGACACCTGACTTATCTGCCAACAGTAAAGTGGCGAAGACCTGGCCAGCGGCCTCCAAGAGTGCGCCCTTGAGCACCGGCTGAAAACGGATTTGGTCGCGGTGCTTACGGTTTTCCTCTTGGACGAGAGCTTCGCATGCAAGCCGGTATGTCTCATCTCGACTGCTTGGCCAAGTCTTTCCTCCCAGTGCTTTGACGGTCAGTCCAAGCGTTTGGGGGTTACTTAGCAGGGCGTTGATCCCGTGAGCTTTTGCCTGCGCGATGAAGTTCTCAGCGTCAGCGCTGTTGAAGTTGTCTTCCAGAATCCGCTTGATGTCTGCGGTCGTCAGAGGCTCCAGGGTGTAAATCGGGAGCTTCCCATTTGGCGAAGCTCCAATGATCTCTTCAAGATCTGATTGCCCGTACCAGTCTGCTGCACGGCAAGCGATCCGAAAATTGGGCATCCCCAGTTTCCTGAGTTTGGATTTGACCTTGACCAGGATGGATGCAGTCGTAGCACTTGCACGAACTTCATCCAACCCATCGAGGAACAGGCATTTGTCTTTCCATGCCTCATCGATATCGCTGTAAACGAACTCAGCAATCGTCAAGCGAAGGCCGTTGTCGGATTGCACCTCGGATTTGAAGGCCTCACTTTTCCCTGCGCCAGGCTCTCCCAGCAAAACCCATGCTGGGACTGACCTCAACGAATCCAAGCCCACCGCTTCGGTGTCTGATCCACCGTCGGGCAATTGGGAGAGCTGCTTGACGCTACGGGGGACAAAGACCATTTACTTCATCCAGCTTTCAACCGGTTGCAACAGGAAGTCGGAAATGGCAACGCCATCGGCTCCCACCACCATCGGGGTGACATTTTTGAATTTGTCAGCAAAGACCTGCAGGCCTTTGGGGGCAGCGTAGTCCTCCCCGCTCTTGACCTCAATGGCGAGCAGTTTTTCGCCATAGGTCAGTACGAAGTCCACTTCACTGGGGCTCTCTCGCCAGTAATACAAGCTGGAGTTTTCGGGCTTGTTGTTGATCAGATGTGTGCCAACAGCACTTTCAACCAGGCGTCCCCAGTATGTGCGGTCGTTTTTAGCTTGCTCAAACGTGTACTTGGCCTGAGCTGAAATCAAGGCCGTGTTGTTGGCATTGAATTTGGGTGGTGAGGCTCGCCTGCGCAGCTCTTGCCCCGCGTACTTCTGCAGGCCCGTCAGCAAGCCTGCCTGTGAGAGCAAGTCTAGGTAATGGGCCAGGGTGACCGTGTTGCCTGCATCCTGGAGTTGGCCGAGCAATTTAGTCAAGGAGATCAGTTGACCAGAGTAGGCTCCGCAGCCCAGTTCAAACAGGTTCTTCAAGAGCGCAGGTTTTTCAACCCGGGTCATCTGCAGGATGTCGCTCTCGATGTTGGGTTTGATCAGGGCATCACGGACATACTGTCTCCACCGGGTTTCGTCGCGGATCAGGCTGGCCGAACCCGGGTAGCCCCCGAAATAGATGTACTCGTCCAGTGAAAAGTCGAAAGCCTCCTGCATCTCGCTGTAGGACCAGTGCGACATGTGGATGGGCTCATAGCGTCCAGCCAGGCTTTCAGTCAGGCCCTTCTGCATAAGCCATGGCGAAGACCCCAGAAGCACAACGTGCAAGGGAACTTGCTCAGCCCGGTCTGCGTCCCAAAGCCCCTTGACAACTTCTGACCATCTGGGAATTTTCTGAATCTCATCAATGGCCAGGACATGGCATTGCCCCGGGGGCAGCGATCGGGCTTTGGCGCGTGCCTGTTTCCACTTGTCGACGATCCATTTCTCGGTTGCTTTTGCCCCTGGCTCGGCCTGTATGGTGCTGGCGGCGTCATTGAATGGGTCAACAGTTACTGTGGCTGACTGATCCGTGGCTTCGAAGCTGGAAGGGCGCTCGGCCAGAGCCTGGCGGACCATGGTCGACTTGCCAATTTGACGCGGTCCGGCTACAACAGTCATGAACTTGGGAGGTTCATTGAGTCGAGCCAGGAGCGTCTTCAGGTGAGGGCGGCTATACGGCATTTGCATATCACTGAGTAAATTTACTTTGTAGTATACAATTTGCGCCGTTGACTTGCAACAGCGTACTTCCTGGCGGGGCATGTGTAATGGGTAAAGCCTTCAAGAGTGGTCTATGCACCTATTGCGGCGTGGCTGGCTCCACCACCGCAGATCACGTCATTGCACGTGGCTTCTTCCCTCTGAACCTACGAGCGAACCTGCCAAAGGTTGGCGCATGCCAGGAGTGCAACCACAAGAAATCGAAGTTGGAACACGCGTTGACGGCAGTAATGCCTTTTGGTGCGCAGCATGGACGAGCAAAGGAAGCGCTCTTGGCGGTTGAGAGGATGTTGGCCAGAAACAAGCCGCTGCACAGGCTAATGTCCTTGGGATTTCGATCTGTGTTCCGTTCAATCAACGGGTCGCCATGGGTGCAGGAGACCACGGTACCCTTTGATGGCGGTAGCCTGGAGCTACTAGGTGAATACATTGTCAAAGGCTTGGCGCACCATCATTGGGGGCTCGACTTGGGCGTGGATACGTACGTTAAAGCATCTTTCCTGACAGCTGAGGGTGCCGCTGCCTTTGATCAGTTTTTTGCAGGAAATACAGAAGGACGAGTTGTCAACGACTTGGGGGAAGGCGTGTTCCGCTACGAAGGAATCCAGTCCGCCGAAGATGTCAACGTGACCCTCTGGAAGATGTTGATCTATGGGGTAGAGGTTGTAGGTGACCCACTTTTGCTGGGACAGCGTGCGTCGTTGATTTATGGAGTGTCGGTCTCGAAAGGCACTCGGGCTGCAGAACTTCTCTCAACGATTTTTGGGGATGGCGAACTGGCTGCTAGACGATGTGTCTCGCACTGAAAGAATCAAGATGTGGACGCGGATTCAAGGGTGATTGCCGGATTTGAACCGCCGTCCGCAATTCTGTAGAATTGCATTAGATTGAGGCGTTCCCATTGGGGAACGGCACTGAATTGGGGATTGTTCGCAGGAACTAGATGAGGCCCGCAGGGGCTACTCTGTGGCTGTTTGCGCAGTGGTTACACCCCACCACCATCTGCAAGTTTAAAAGCCGCTGGGTTTGATCACCTGGCGGCTTTTTAAAGGTCATTATTCCCTAGGCAATCAACGAACTGTTTCAAAGCATTCCAACAATGCTTTGGGAGCCTGCGGTGCTTTAAGGCTGATGTATTGACGAATGAAAGGCGCAGCCAACCATGGGTGTGTCTCTCCACTCCAGATTGCATTGGGCACAATGTCAAGTTTGCCCTCCAGATCTTGAATCAGAACAACAGCAGGCAACAAGTCTTTGAACTGAACCTCAGCCAAGAACCATTCTTCTACCTTTAGAAGACTCACAATCTGAGCAGATTCAGAGTTGGGCGGACTGTAGGCTTGAATCAACTTTAGAATTTCCAAACGCTTTTGTGTGTTCGAATCAAGCTGAGCAACGCGCTCACAATTTCGAGTCAGTTTCACCCACTTTTCTTGAGCCATGCCAATGGCATCCACTTCTCGTCCGTCAATGACCAGCAGCAGGCCGTTTTCTTTTTGAGCAACAGAAAAGTGATTGAGAAAAACCCCCACAGACACCAATATCAAAACGTAAATGGAAATTCTTTTGGGCATGTTTGACTCTGAGCAATTTAAAAATCAAATCCAAGTTGATTTGAAGCACTCGAATTTTTAAGCGCAGGCTTAGAACGCTTGCGAAATATTTGCCGAGAGGCATGCTTCTCTACAACCGCATTTTTCCCGGCCTTCACCTCTGCATTTTGCCGTCTGGCGTGCAGCGCCTGCTTGGAAGTGCGTGTGGCCAAAGCCAGGTCTACCAAAGGCTGGGGAATTTGATGGGCAGCTGAAGCATTCGACCGCAAGTTCATTGGCATGAGTGAGGGTTCAAACAACCACGTGTCTGGCACCTCTTTCATGTACGGCAACCAACGCCGCACAAACACACCATGCGGATCGTGGTCTTGCGCTTGTTTAACGGGGTTGTAAACGCGAGTGGTGTTGATGCCTGTCGTGCCCGATTGCATTTGAAGTTGGCTCCAGTGAATGCCTGGCTCGTAATCTAAAAACTGTGTGGCCAACCATTCGCCCACAGGACGCCAGTGCAGCCACAGTGGATAGGCCGCCACCGAAACCAACATAGATCGCATCCGAAAATTGAGCCATCCAGTTTCTCTGAGCATGCTGACGCACGCATCGACCATCGGCCAACCAGTGCGCGCATTTTTCAATACCTCAAAATAGTCGACATTGAAGTCTTGTTCTCGTAAATCGTCATAACCTCGGTGCATGTTGCGCCACTCAATGGCCGGTTCACTTTCAAGTTTTTGGATAAAGTGGCAATGCCAATACAAACGACTCACAAAGGCGCTCAAACCGGCACGGTGACGGCTGGCCTGCGGCGGCAAACTGGCCATGTGTGAACGTGTGGTTTGTACCACTTCGCGCATGCTGATGCACCCAAACGCAAGATAGGCAGACAGACGAGAACAGGCATCGGGCGCAGACAACGGTGAAGAAATTCCGCCCCGATAACCAATGCTGCGGGCATTTAAAAAGCTGTGCAGCGTGGCCAAAGCAAGCTTGCGGCCGCCGCGCTGTCTCAGAGCTGGATTGTGCTGCAAATGAGGTGGCGCAGACATCACAAAGGGGGCTTCAGATGGCAACTGCCAAAACGTCAAAGAATGGGGATTTTGCTGGGGCAATGACATGTGCTGCTCCCATGCAGCTTGCCATAAGTTGCGGCTTTTAAGCCTGCGCACCACACCAAATTGCGCAAACTCTTGCCAATGAACCTTGTGCGCTTGGCACCATGCGCCCACCTTAAGATCGCGTGCGTAGGTGAATGCATTGCCCGTTTCTTCATGGGCGTAAAGTCCAGTGAAAGGTGCATCGCGCCAAATATTTGTCAGCACCTCGGGCAACTCACCTGTGTGAATTTCAATACAGCCGCCCAGTGTTCTTAAATGCGCATCCAACTCTTGCAAAGACTCACGTGCAAACTCAAAGTGCTGAAGCGCCGCATCGGGCTGCATCCAAAGCTCTGGCTCCACCACATAAATGCAGCGCACCGGGCCGCGCTGAGCAGCATGCGCCAGTGCCGCATGATCTTGCCAACGCAAGTCGCGCTTGAACCAGACCAGAGTGTAACTCATCATGGAATTCTAGCCAAGACACCCCTGCAACCACGCATGTTTGCGCAAAGTCCCTAGCCCCCACAATGACTCATCGACGCATAAAACCCCACGCCAGCATTGCAGCTTCACCTGAGGTGAAAATACGAATAAAATCGATCTCTCAGGAATGAAAAAAATAATGAGTGGCAATACTTCTGAAAACATACTTGGCACTTTTGACGGCTCATCTTGGTACTGGCATAACAAACGAAACATCTCCATTTCACCCGCGCAATTGGCCATCATTTTTGCGTTTTTAGGACTGGTCTCTTTGCTCATTGGCTCTGTTTTTTACTGGTATGGCGCCTCCCTCATCTTGCCGTTTTCAGTGTTAGAGATAGCCGCTCTGTTGATCGCCTATGTCTACAACGCCATTCATGCCAACGACTACGAAAAATTAACGCTAACCTCAGACGCAGTGCACATTGAGCGCAAGATTGGGTTAAAGCTTCAACAAGTGCAATGGATGCGATCTATGACTCGCGTAGACAAAACAAGTCTTCAGAATCAACTCATAGAACTCAGGCAAGGCCATCAGTTGGCCTATTTTGGTCAATTTATTCACGTCAACTTAAGACTTGCACTGGCCAAGCAAATTTCAGCACGCATGATTTCGCCGGTGATCTAACCCTGCTTACTTCCCAAAAATGGCTGCACCCCGAGCGGAATGGAGCTTCCTGAAACTGTCGATCAAACGGTGATGTCTGTCCAAGCCTTCCAGTTTCATGCTGGTGGGTGTCAGACCAAAAAAGCGCACGCTGCCATTCACCGAGCCCAACACGGCATCGGTTCTCGCGTTGCCATACATGCGCCGGAAGTTGTGTTCGTAATCGGCCATTTGTAAGTCTTCGTCAAGAACAACTTGTAGCACCACACTAAGTGCTTGGTAAAAGATTTTTCGCTCTGCTGTGTTGTCGTTGTATTGCAAAAACGCACCCACCAAATCTTGCGCGGCTTCCAATTGTTTCAATGCCAAATTGATCAGCAGCTTGAGTTCTAACACCGTCAGTTGACCCCACTCGGTGTTCTCGTCAAACTCAATGCCAATGAGGGTGGCGATGTCGGCGTATTCGTCTAGCTCGTTGTTTTCTAAGCGGTCAAGCAATGCGGTCAAGCATTCGTCGTCCAGGCGGTGCAAGTTCAGAATGTCTTCACGGAACAACAAAGCCTTGTTGGTGTTGTCCCAAATCAAATCTTCAATGGGGTAAATTTCAGAATAACCTGGCACCAAAATTCGGCAAGCGATGGCGCCCAGTTGATCGTACACCGCGATGTAAACCTCTTTGCCCATGCCTTTCAAAATACCCAACAAGCAACTGGCTTCGTCAGCATTGGCTGTGTTGCCCTTGCCCGCAAAATCCCATTCCACAAAATCGTAATCAGCTTTGTTGCTGAAAAAACGCCAAGACACAATGCCACTCGAATCAATGAAGTGCTCAACAAAGTTGTAGGGCTCGGTCACAGCATTGCTTTCGAAGGTGGGGGGTGGTAAATCGTTAAGCCCCTCGAAGCTTCGGCCTTGCAGGAGTTCTGTCAGGCTACGTTCCAGTGCCACCTCGAAGCTAGGATGTGCGCCAAATGATGCAAACACGCCGCCGGTTCGGGGGTTCATGAGGGTGACGCACATCACGGGGTAGACGCCGCCCATTGATGCATCTTTGACCAAGACCGGAAAGCCTTGCGCTTCAAGCCCTTGAATACCAGCCAAAATGCTGGGGTATTTGGCTAGAACTGAAGGTGGCACGTCGGGCAAACAAATTTCACCCTCCAGAATTTCTTTCTTGACCGCGCGCTCAAAAATTTCAGACAAACACTGCACTTGCGCTTCGGCCAGGGTGTTGCCCGCGCTCATGCCATTGCTCACAAACAAGTTCTCGATCAAGTTGGATGGAAAGTACACCACCTTGTTGTCCGATTGCCTGACGTAAGGCAAAGAACAAATACCGCGTTCAACATTGCCCGAGTTGGTGTCTATCAAATGCGAACCTTTTAACTCGCCCTCGGCGTTGTAAATGCGCAGGCAATACGAGTCCAAAATTTCTTTGGGCAGCGCATCCTTCTTGCCTGGCTTGAACCATTTCTCATTGGGGTAATGCACAAACTCGGCATTGGCCAGGTCTTCGCCCCAATAGGCGCCTGCGTAAAAGTGGTTGTTGTTGAGTCGTTCAATATATTCACCAAGGGCCGAGGCCAACGCACTTTCTTTGGTCGCGCCCTTGCCATTGGTAAAGCACATGGGTGAATGCGCATCGCGAATGTGCAAAGACCACACGTTGGGAATGATGTTGCGCCATGACGCAATTTCAATTTTGATGCCCAAGTTGGCCAAGATGTCCGACATGTTGGCAATGGTTTGTTCCAATGGCAAGTCTTTGCCCAAGATGAAAGTACGGCTGTCGGCATTGGGCTGAAGGCTGAGCAAAGCCTGAGCATCGGCATCCAGATTGGCCACTTCTTCAATGACAAATTCAGGCCCCTCTTGCACCACTTTTTTAACGGTACATCTCTCAATGGAATTCAAGATGCCGCGGCGGTCCACTTCAGAAATATCGGGTGGCAGTTGCACCTGTATTTTGAAGATCTGCGCGTAGCGGTTTTCAGGATCAACAATGTTGTTTTGCGACAGGCGAATGTGCTCGGTGGCGATGTTGCGGGTATCACAGTACAGCTTCACAAAGTAGGCCGCGCACAAAGCAGACGAAGCCAGAAAGTAGTCAAAGGGGCCAGGCGCCGAGCCATCGCCCTTGTAGCGAATGGGTTGGTCGGACACGACCGTGAAGTCGTCGAACTTGGCTTCTAGCCGAAGTTTGTCGAGAAAATTGACTTTGATTTCCATGGGTGTGCTTCAAAATAAGGGGTCTATGTTAAGGGCAGGATCCACTTCGCTAATAATGCAACTTGACTTTCATTAAGGAAAAAAAGATGCGAACCCAAGTGGTGATTGTGGGTGCTGGCCCTTCTGGCCTGTTGTTGGGGCAGCTGCTGCACAAAGCGGGCGTCGACGCCATCATTGTGGAGCGTCAAAGCCCAGAGTATGTATTGGGTCGAATTAGAGCCGGTGTGCTTGAGCAAGTGACCTTGGACGTGCTGGCGCAAGCGGGTGTGGACCAACGCCTCAAACAAGAAGGCTTGGTGCACACGGGCTTTGATTTGCTTTTCAAAGGCGCACGCCACCGCATCGATTTGACCGCCCTGACCGGGGGGCAAAAAGTGATGGTCTATGGCCAAACCGAAGTCACCCGCGACCTCATGGACGCGCGCCAAGCTGCAGGTTTGATGACCCACTACCAAGCCGACGACGTCCAAATTCATGACTTTGACGGCACCACACCCAGCGTGAGCTTTAGCAAAGACGGCCAACGCCACACGCTAGAGTGCGACTTCATTGCAGGCTGCGACGGTTTTCATGGGGTGTGCCGCGCCAGCGTCCCCAAAAATGCCATCCACGAGTTTGAAAAAGTTTACCCCTTTGGCTGGTTGGGTGTGTTGTCCGACACACCGCCCGTGCACGAAGAGCTCATTTACGCCAACAGCCATCGAGGCTTTGCCTTGTGCTCGCAGCGCAGCCACACCCGCAGCCGCTACTATTTGCAGGTGCCGCTCACTGACAAAGTAGAACAATGGTCGGACGATGCCTTTTGGGCCGAACTCAAAAATCGCCTTGATCCTGAAGCCAGTGACGCATTGATCACGGGCCCTAGCATTGAGAAAAGCATTGCCCCGCTGCGCAGTTTTGTGACCGAACCCATGCGCTTTGGCACTTTGTTTTTGGCAGGCGACGCCGCGCACATCGTGCCGCCCACCGGCGCCAAGGGTTTGAACTTGGCGGCCACCGATGTGAAGTTTTTGTCGGATGCCCTGATTGAGGCCTGCATTGAAAAGTCGAAGGCCGGCATCGATCACTATTCCGCCCGCTGCTTGGCCCGCATTTGGCGCGCTGAGCGCTTTTCTTGGTGGTTCACCAGCCTGATGCACAAGTTTCCAGACCACGGGGACATCGGTCAAAAGCTGCAAGAGGCTGAGTTAGATTATTTGGTTCACAGCCAAGCTGGCTCTCGCACCATGGCGGAGAACTATGTGGGGCTGCCTTTGAATTTTGGTGAAGCTTAGGCTGCCTGCATTCTGCAATTCTCCTTGAGCTTAATTAATAAGCATACTTACCATCTTGACAAAAATTAATAAGCACAGTTATTATTTTGACTTTCGCCTGACTGGGCATTGATTTCTTCAAAAATTGGATCAGAGACATGCAGTTTTACAAAAATGGTTTTCGGGGTGGCAGCCCTGACATCAAGCAAGCCGCGCCCAACCGTCGCAATCGCGGAACCAACGAACCCTTCCCCGAAAAAGTGGATGTGCTCATTTCTGGCACGGGCCCAGCCGGCCTTTGCTTGGCTGCCCAACTGGCCCAGTTTCCCGAAATTAGCACCATGATTGTGGAGCGCATGCCCGCCAACATCATCAAGGGCAAGGCCGACGGCATCAACACGCGCACCATGGAAATGTTTCAGGCCTTCGGCTTTGCCGACAAGGTCAAGCGCGAAACCTATTGGGTCAATCAAACTGCTTTTTGGATGCCCAACCCCGCCAACCCAGACCACATCAAGCGCGCAGGCCGCGTACAAGACGTGGCGGACGACAGCTCCGAAATGCCACACATCCTGATCAACCAAGCACGTCTGCATGAGTTGTTTTTGGAGGTGATGCACAACTCACCCTCTCGCTTGGCACCCGACTATGGCTGGGAAGTGTTGAGCCTGACCGTCGATCCCACCACCGAAGACCATCCCGTGACCGTCGTACTGAAAGACTCTACCGGCTTGTTTTGGGGTGCTACCAAAACGGTCAGGGCCAACTACGTGGTGGGCTGCGATGGTGCGCATTCATCTGTGCGCAAGGCCATTGGCGGCGTGTTGCATGGCGATGCCGCACACCAAGCTTGGGGAGTGATGGACATTTTGGCCAACACCGATTTTCCGGATGTGCGCCAAAAATGCCTGATCTCGTCGGCCAAAGAAGGCAACATCCTCGTTTTGCCGCGCGAAGGCGGCTATTTGTTCCGCATGTACGTGGAACTGGACAAACTTCGCCCCGACGAAAAAGCATCACAACGCAAGTTCACCCAAGACGACATGATTGCAGCGGCCAATCGCATCATTAAGCCCTACAGCATTGACGTGAAAGAAGTGGTGTGGTGGTCGATTTATGACATCGGCCACAGCCTGACCGACAAGTTTGACGATGTGGGTGACGATGAAAGCCGCAACCCGCATGTGTTTGTGGCCGGCGATGCCTGCCACACCCATTCGCCCAAAGCGGGCCAGGGCATGAACGTGTCGATGCAAGACACCTTCAACCTCGGCTGGAAATTGGTTCAGGTGCTACAAGGTCGCGCCGATGCCAAACTGCTGCGCAGCTATACCAAGGAGCGTTTGACAGAGGCCAAGCGTTTGGTGGAAACCGATCACAAATGGTCACGCGTCATGTCAGCACCAACAACGCAAGCAGAGCGTGATGGCACTGAAGAGCCCCGCATCATCCGTCAGTTCAAAGAGAACTTGGAATTCACGGGTGGCACTGCTGTGAAATATGACGCGTCTGATTTGTTTGCAGCCAGTGCCCACCAAGCACTGGCTACCGGCGAAGAGGTGGGTCGGCGCTTTCATTCAGCGCCTGTTGTGCGGCTGTCAGATGCTAAGCAGATGCAGTTGGGCCATGTGGCACAAGCCGATGCACGCTGGCGCATTTATGTGTTTGCTGGCAAGGACGACAGCGGCCATTCAGGCTCTGCGATTGACAAGCTAGCCAACTGGTTAGAAACCCATCCAAAGTCGCCAGTTGTGAAACACACCCGCAAGACTGAAGACATTGACGCTGTGATCGATGTGCGCTTTGTGTTCCAACAAACCTTTGATCAGCTGGCTTACGAAAACATGTCCTCACTCCTCAAACCGAAAACCGGTTCTATGGGCTTACAAGACCATGGCAAAGTTTTTTGTGTGGACCACAAAGGTCTGGGTGATATCTATGCAATGCGCGGCATCAACCGCGACAAGGGTTGCATGATTGTGGTCAGGCCTGATCAGTACGTGTCCCATGTCTTGCCAGTGGATGCAACGGACGAGCTGTCAAATTATTTTGCTGCGATTCTTAAAATCGCTTGAGCCAACTAGGCCGATAGATAACTTTTTGCCAAGGCATAAAAACCAAGTTTTCTGGTTTTTTTGTCTTCGGCAATCACGCCCTTCCGGTTAAAACCCTGATTGAACACAGTTTGCCTGCGTTCAGATCGAAAGTCGTACAACAACCAAGGTGCAATGCCGCACACATACTTAGCGGCAAAGGACATCTCAACTTGCGTCTTCAGAATTTCTGCTTGGCATTCCTCGGTAAACAATTCAGTCATGTCACCATGGTGTCCGGCCAAAGCATCTGCACCTGTTTCTGAAATTAAAACCGGTTTGTCGGGTTGGGAATTTTTTAACAAACGTTCAAGTCCGTCAAAGCCTGGCTCGTACCATCCAAAATATTCGTTCACACCGATCACATCAAGCGAATCAGTCAAGCGGTCTTCAATTCGAAACTGTTCTCTGTTGATGAGACATGCAGCACTGACCAATCGACTGGGGTCAAGTTGTTTGGCAGTTTTTGCCAGTTCTTGCATGAATGCCAAACGTGCATCTGTGTCATGGTTCTCGTTACCCACGCCCCACAGAATAATGCTGGCACGGTTTTGATCGCGCTTGATCAGTTCACACAATTGATTTTTGGCATCGTTCAAGGTGTTTGCGGAATCAAAATCAATGGCCCAATAAACCGGTATTTCTGCCCACAGCAAAATTCCCACTTCGTCTGCAATTTGTGCAACGTGTTCGTGATGGGGATAGTGCGAGAGTCTTAGAAAATTGCATCCCATTTCTTGAGCATCGCGAAACCTTTGCCGGACATCTTTAGGCGTGGAAACCTTTCCAAGATGCAAATCATCTTCGTGAACACAAATGCCTTTAAGGCGCAGTGGCTTGCCATTCAACAGCAATTGTGTGCCTTGAACTTGAATGTGGCGAAATCCAATTTTTTCTCGAATCACCTCGCCGCCAAATTCAAACTGAACCTCGTAAAGGTGAGGCGCTTCAGGCGACCATAACTGCGGTTCGGCTTGAAGTGTTAAGCGACCTTCCCCGTTGATAATTTTGACCTCAGTTTGTAAATTGAGGCCTGGCACAGAAAACTTTGCTGTTGTATTCAGGGCTTCGTTCAAAGAAACAGACACATTCAACTGTCCCACTTCATTGATCTTCTCCCAATGAACGCTGGCATGCTTCAGATAGTGCTGCGGCAATTGAATGAGATCGATGTCGCGATAGATGCCGCCGTGATTGAACCAATCGAAGTGGCGCATGGGGACGCGCTGCAAACTGCGTCTGTTGTCCACCTGAATTTGCAAACGGTTCTCACCTTCGGTTAAAAAATTCGAGACGTCGACGCAAAACGGGGTGGATGCGCCCTTGTGTGTGCCTACAAATTTGCCATTGATGAAAATGCGCGTCTGATAATTTGCAGCACCAATCCGCAAGAGGGTCCTAGGCAATTGCGAATTTTTGACATGCTGAACATACCGGGTGTACCAGGCACCCCCCTCAAAAAAGAGCCAGCTGGGTTCTTGCATGGACCAACTAGAGGGCACTGAGAGAGTTCGCCCTTGGTTGGCGTTGTAGTCTCTGGGCTTTTCCCATTGCTTAGGAGTCACTGGCTCGTCTTTGTACCACTGCTGTCGCAAGCCCTCGTCGTGCATGTCCAGCGTAAAGAACCATTCACCGTTCAGGCTTTCGCGTTTTCTGTCGCCTAGCAAGATGAGAGACTCTTGGCCAATCAGGGGGCTTTCGTAGCGCGCCAAATACTGTTCATTGTGTAAATGCGCAAAGGGGTCGATGGCCACAGAGGGTGAAGTCATTGCTTTACTTTCTTAAACTTTGGGCGGCATCGCAAAGCCAATGCCCACCATGCGCCTGAACGCCCACGCGCCAGCGAATGGTTTCCAATCCGGCCACAAACATTGCGCGACCATGGCAATTACAATCCACCTGAACCAAGTGGCAAACGTATTGGAATGTCCTTGGGGCTCCTCGTAGCCTTTGACCCACCCGTCTTGCCGTCTGGGCGGCACATTCGGGCCTGCACTGACATCTGAAAATCCACCATCTTTGTTTTGAAAATTCAAAAGATGGGGCAACAAAGCCAACAACCAATTTTCAATGTCTTGTCGACGATAGTCTTGTTGCCAGTGAGCGTGAACCATCAGGTCAATCAAATCCACATCGATGCAAGCGCTGTGAATTCTGGTGGGGCAAGACAGCGCGTAATCCACTGCTTTGTCTTGGTAAGGCAGCTTTCGGCCTAGTTTGTACCAGAGATGAAAATTGTGCATTGATCCCGCCATGGCGTGGAGCAACTGCAAGGCGCTGTGGTGTTGTCCGATGCCCCAAAAGCCCGTGGAGGGCTCTTGCAGCCGATCATGCCAATCAAACATGATGCGCATCGACTCATTCACTTGGGGGGCCAAAGCTTTGTTTTGTTCGGCCAACAAAAGCAAGAAGCTACCCAAGTTGACAATGTTGTTGCCTTCTTGCCAAGGGTCGCGCAAGTCTCTTTCGCTTAACCATGCCTTCAAATACTGCGCATCTAAAAATGGCGTCACAAATTCCAATGGATGCTGCTCATGGGGCAGCAACGCTTGAACCGCTCCCATGCTGTAGTTGCTGACATGGAAATCAATGTATTGCCATGTGTCATGCAGATTGGGTTTTTTATAAACCGCATCGTCTGTCATGCCTTGAATTTTGTAGATGCCATTGGGCTTGCGATGCGACTTGATCCAATTTGCAAGTTCGACTCGGTGTGCATCAGACTCAGCTTCCAATGCGCCCAGCAATTCTTTCAACATGACTGCGTTGTAAGTGCCTGGCAACAACATGCCTGGCCAAATTTGGGGGTCATGCAATGCGCTGATACAGACCACGCCTTGAGGTGCACCGGATGCTTGAAGGGTTTGCAACCAATTCAAGGTTTGCTCACGCGCATGCATGATTTGATTTTTCATCATTCAGCCCTTCACCGCCCCAGCAGTCATGCCCGACATGACCCTGCGTTGTGCCAACAAAAAGAAAACAATGACAGGCAAGGTGGTCAGCACCGACAGCGCCATGATGCCCTGAAAATTAACGCCCAATTCGCCATTCAAGTTCAGCAAAGCCACTGGCAATGTAAAGGTGTCGGGCGATTTAGAAATGACAATCACAGGCAGCCACTGCGACCAATTGAGTAAAAAAGTAATGATCGAAGACGTGGCCACCACAGGCATGGCCATGGGCATGACCACATGTAACAGAATTTGTCCTTCTGTGGCACCGTCCATAGTTGCCGCCTCCATGACCGAGCGTGGCATTGTTTGAAAGAACTGCTCCATCAAAAAGAATTGAATGGGACCGAGTGCCAAAAACAAAATAATGCCGGCATAGCTGCCCAGCAAACCAATTTTGAACATCACCAAATAAACTGGGATGACCAACAACATGTACGGGTACATGATGGACGCCAAAAAACCAAATCTGAACAATTTGAACAACCAAAAGTCGGGGCGCCTAACGAGTGCATAGGCCCCAAAAGCCGTCACAAACACGCTGAGTGCGGTAGAGAGCGTGGTAATGACCAACGAATTGGCCACATAAACCCACAGGGGTGTTCCCCCAATAGAAGCCAAATCTGCCAGGGTGTCAAAGGAAATGGACTCGGGCCACAAGCGCAATGGGTCTTTCAGAATTGATTTGCTGGTTCTGAACGAGCTGATCAACATCCAATAAAACGGATACAAGCAAATGATGCTGACCAAGGCTGCCAACAGCGTAGCGCAGACGCTCAAAACAGCATGGTATTTTGAGACAGGCTTGGTCATGGCCTTCTTGATCCTTGGGCTTTGAGGGCCAGCCAAGAAAGAATCATGACCAAGGCAAACAAGACACTGGCCATGGCTGTTGCTTCGCCGTATCGACCTTGGTCAAACAATGTGTAGGCGTAGTAACTGACAAAATTGGTGCTTTCACTCGGCCCGCCCTTGGTCATCACAGCAACCACTGTGAAAGTTTTGAGGTATTGAATGAGTGCGTAAACCGAGTTCACGACCAAGGCAGGTTTTAACTGGGGAAAGACAACATGCCAGAAGACTTGCCAGCGATTGGCGCCGTCCATTTCGGCGGCTTCAACTGGACCTTTGTCGCACAAAGCCAAGTTGGCTAGAAAAATAACAACGTAAAAACCCAAGTGATGCCACAGCTCTGCAATCAACACGGCAGCAATGACTGTAGAGACAGACGCAATGCCGCCAAACAAAGGCAAGCCCACCATCTCTAAAAAGGTGTTGAGCGCACCAAAACTTTGATCGTAAATCCAGCGCCACACCACATAGCCTGCGATGTCTGGTGTGACGACCGGCAAAAAAATGGCCATCTTGAAAAACCAGTGCCCACCCAAAATGAAATTTGAATTCATCAAGAGTGCATACAACAAAGCCAGGACAACCGTGCTCACCACGGCAATGCCTGTGTAAACGAGGGTGCTGATCAATGACTTGATGAAAACTGGATCGTCAGCCAAGTTGAGGTAGTTGGCCCATCCCACCCATTGCGGGTTGGACTGCAAAGCGGTTGATGAAGCCGTGAACGACGTTTGGATGGCCAGCAAGATTGGCCACACACCAAAGACCATGGTGAGCAAAGCAAATGGCGCAATGAACCACCAAAAAATACCAATGGAGGGCTTATCCAAAGCGCTGAGCCGCATGGTCATTGCGCCATTCTTTTGCCAGTATTCACGTCAAATACATGGGCAGATGTTGAATCAAAGTGAAGTCTTAATTTCTCGCCTGGCTTGGCAAAAAATTCTCCAGGCACTCTGCACATGGCAGATTGATCGCCAAGCGAAATGCGAATGAGCGTTTCAGAGCCCAACAATTCTGTCAACTCCACAATGCCTTCGATTGACATGTCATGGGGCCCCTGCGACTGAACATGCAATTGCTCAGGCCGGATGCCCAGCACAAAAGCAGGGTTCGCCAACAATGGTGGTGTTGGATTGGCAATTTCAAAATGGGCTTGCTTGTCCAAAATCGTCAAGCGACCCTGCCTGGATTGAACTTGCAACAAATTCATGGGCGGTGAACCCGTAAAGCTTGCAACAAATTGATGGGCGGGTTGGTGATAAATAGTGTGAGGCGTATCAAACTGAATGACCCGTCCCTGATCCAATACCGCCATTTTGTCAGCCAAGGTCATGGCCTCGACTTGGTCGTGCGTGACATAAATCATGGTGGCGCCCAAGCGCTGGTGCAAACGCTTGATTTCACCCCGCATCTCGGTTCGCATTTGTGCGTCTAAGTTTGACAAGGGCTCGTCAAACAAGAACACACTTGGCTGACGAACAATGGCTCGGCCAATGGCGACCCTCTGACGTTGACCGCCAGAGAGTGCCGCAGGCTTTCTTTGCAGCAGATGCTGAATTTTCAAAAGCTCGGCGGTTTGCTGAACTTGCGCACGAATTTCCTTGTCAGACACTCTGCGCAAGCGCAGCGCAAAGGCCATGTTTTCTTCGACAGTTTTGTGCGGATAAAGCGCATAGTCTTGAAACACCATGGCGATGTCGCGCTCGCGCGCTGGCGTGTCATTGACACGCTGACCCTCAATCAACAGCTGGCCATCACTGATGGACTCAAGTCCGGCCACCATGCGAAGCAATGTGGACTTGCCACATCCTGAAGGTCCTACAAAGACAACCAACTCACCTTCGGAAACTTTGAGAGAGACATCACTTACAACCTGCGTGATGCCATCATAAGTTTTGCTTACGCCTTGCAGCTCAACTTGGGCCATGTGTTTTGCGGTGCTTTATTTCTTGGCCAATTTACTGGCCAACTCACGCATCTCACCCGCAGTTTCAGAAATAAATGTTTTCCAATTTGCAGGTGGTTTGCTGATGGCCGTCATCAACTTGCGATGGTAAGCGGCTTCCAATTCTGGGTAGAAATCATGCACAGCTTCTGGAAAATCGTAGGCAGCCAAATTCCATGTAGGCGATGCAAACAATTTTTGGCGAGGCGACAGGCTTGAGGCATCCAAATCTTTGCGCACCGCAGCACCCACATTGTCCAAGGAAGCTTGCTGCGCTTGCTTGGTCAACATGAACTTAGCAAACTCGACTGCCAAGGCCTTGTTGGGGGAATTTTCTGGCACGCCAATGCCGCGCATGCCGCCAATGACCACGGCGTTTTTACGTCCGTCAAATGAAGGCCATGGACCCACCAAGAAGTCGCCATTCAGCACAGCAGGGGTGTCCCATTTTTTGACGTTCCAATCACCCACTCGGAACATGCCACCCTTGCCGCCTTCAATGAATTGGTACATCTCACCAAAGGAATGGTTGATGGTATCGGGTGCGACGTATTTGTAGTCGGTGTAGGTTCGCATGAACTCTTCCAAGACTTTGGCATGTGCGGGTTCGTCCACCACAATTTTGCCTTGCGGATCGATCAGTGTGTGCCGCAGGCCTGAACCAAACATGAACAAATCTAGCATGTGAATCAGGTCGCGGGGTTTGGCGGCCTCGAGGGCCATGCCAAAGGTGTTGGCCTTGCCATCACCATCGGGGTCGTTGTCGCGAAACTTCACAGCCACGCGTTGCACATCGGCCCATGTGTTGGGAAACTTTTCGCCGACTTTGTCGAGCCAGCTTTTTCTAACACCAAAGGCCATTTGCACACGTTGAACCGGCAAGATGATCATCTTGTTGTTGTGTGTGGCCACCCTCAAGTCGTCTTCACTCAAAAACGCTTTGTCTGACACGCTGGCCAGCGTGGCTCGCAAGTCCATCATTTTTTTGGTTTGATCTTCTACCCTGATCACACGCTCATAGTTGTTGTAAATCAGATCTGGCGCGGTGTTGGTATTGAGCGCAGAAATTGACCGGCCAAACCACTGATCTGTTGGGTAATTGATGGATTTGACTGTGACGCCAGGTTTTGTTTTAGCAAACTCTGCGCTCAGTGCCTGAAACCATTTAATGCCGTTGTCGCCCAAATCGTGCCATACAACCAGCTCTTGGGCACTCGCATGCACGCCCAACATCAGGCCCATTGACAGGGTTAAAGTTTTGATCTTTCTTAGCATTCGCATGGTTGTCTCCTTTGAGGTGAGTTGGCTTGACGAAAAAATGAATGAGAAACAGAACTGCAGTGAAACAAGAGGAAATCGTTTTCCCTAATTTTTTGGCAAACTTATTTAGCCCACAATTCAGGTAAACCCTAGCGAGTCTCAAGCCAGCAAGGCAAGCTTCATTTTCATGTCCAAATTACATTCGCCCCATGCAAGTCCTGCTTCGATTCAGCAGGTTGCCGCGCATGCTGGCGTTTCGATCGCTACTGTTTCGCGCGTGCTCAATGGTGTGAACAAAAAATTCTCCAAAGCGACGTCAGAGAAAGTCATGGAAGCAGTGGCTTCATTGGGGTACCGCGCAACTGGCGCTGGCAGTGCCCTCAGGCGAGGTCAAAGTCGCTTGGTGGCAGTCCTGGCTTCCAACATGACCAACCCCGCCATGGCGGCCATTGCGGCAGGCACTGAGGTGGCATTGCGCAAAGCGGGCTATGTGATGGTGCTTTGCGATACGCACGACGTGCCCTCCTTGCAGGACGAATACCTCCGAGAAATGCGCGCGCAATATGCGCGAGGCTTGATTCTTTTGGGCGCAGTAGAAAGTCCGCAGCTCAAACTTGAACTTGAGAGTTCACAACGAATTGTTTTTGTCAACCGTCGGTCCCCTTTCCAGAACGAACATGAGCGATTTGTTGGCATAGACAATCACGCAGCTGGGCGCGAAATTGTTGATTGGTGCCACTCTAAAAATTTCAAGCACCTGGCCTTGATTCATGGCGATTTGAATTCGTCAGCCACACGCGAACGCGTTGCAGGCTTTACCGAACAATGCGAACAATTGGGTTTCAATCTTTCCAAAACTCAGCGGGTGACTCAAAAAAATGTGGATCACCTCAATTTGGGTCACTCCGGCATGGCGAAGTTGATTGGCACACACCCAAAATTGGATGCTGTGTTTTGCACCAGCGACCTCATCGCTTATGGCGCACACAGGTTTCTTTTTGAAAACCGACCCGACTTACTCAGCCAAATACATTTGGTTGGTTTTGACCGAAGTCCCATGAACGATTGGATAGCGCCTTGGCTGCACAGTGTCAGAGTGCCTTATGACACTTTTGGCGACGCCATTGTGACTGCACTTGAATCAGATGATGGCTGCCACTTTCTATTGCCTCACCAGTGGGTGCCTGCAGGCAGTTTGTTGTGAGCTTTTGGCAAGCCCTCAAGTTCTGGTTCAAGTTAGGTTTCATCAGCTTTGGCGGACCTGCGGGTCAAATTGCGCTCATGCACGAAGAGCTTGTCGTGCGCAGGCGTTGGATTTCTGAAAATCGGTTTCTGCATGCGCTCAATTACTGCATGGTGTTGCCTGGCCCAGAGGCACAACAACTGGCCACCTACATAGGATGGCTGATGCACAAAACACGCGGCGGCATTGCTGCTGGTGTTTTGTTTGTGTTGCCTTCGCTGTTCATGCTGATTGGCCTGTCTTGGATCTACATTGCGTTTGGCCAAGTCACTTGGGTGGCGGGTTTGTTTTACGGCATCAAGCCTGCCGTGACGGCCATTGTGTTGCAGGCTGCACATCGCATTGGCTCAAAGGCCTTGAAAAACAATTTGTTGATCACCATTGCAGCTTCAAGCTTTGTGGCCATCTTTGCTTTGAACTTACCCTTCCCTTTCATTGTCTTGGCTGCGGCCATCGTTGGTTGGATGGGGGGCCGCATGTCACCGCAATCTTTCAGTTCAGGCGCTGGGCACGCCGCCTCCACCAAAGCAGAGGGTGCCGCATGGATTGACGACCACACACCAACGCCAGCGCACGCGCTGTTCAGTTGGAGGCGCTTGCTGCAAGTGCTGTTAGCGGGTGCAGTCTTGTGGCTTGTGCCCATGGGATTGCTGGCGACATACAAGGGCTGGGACCACACATTGACGCAAATGAGTTGGTTCTTTACCAAAGCCGCCCTGCTCACCTTTGGTGGTGCTTATGCGGTGTTGCCTTATGTGTTTCAAGGCGCGGTAGAACAGTTTGGCTGGGTCACCGCCACGCAAATGATGGATGGTCTGGCCTTGGGCGAAACCACGCCCGGCCCGCTCATCATGGTGGTGGCCTTTGTGGGTTTTGTAGGCGGCTATGTCAAAGCTGTTTTGGGACCAGACAGTTTATTTTTAGCGGGTGCTTTAGCGGCCACCTTGGTCACTTGGTTCACATTTTTACCCTCGTTTATTTTCATTTTGGCGGGCGGACCTTTTGTAGAGACCACACACAACAATTTGAAATTCACAGCGCCCTTAACTGCCATCACGGCTGCCGTGGTTGGCGTGATTGTGAATTTGGCTTTGTTCTTTGGCTATCACACGCTGTGGCCCCAAGGCTTTGGTTCTGGCTTTGACTTCATGTCCGCGGTCATTGCCCTGGCTGCGGCCATTGCACTTTTCAAATACAAACGCAATGTGATGCATGTAATCGGGGTCTGCGGAGGGATTGGCATTTGCTTGCAATATGGACTTCAATAAGCATCAAGCTATTTACATCAAGCGCTCAATCCAGTAAATTCTGACCAACATAGTCAGAATCATGAAAGGAGAAATCGATGCACATGTGGCAAATGCAAGAAGCAAAAGCTCGGCTTTCCGAAGTCGTCAAATGCGCCGAGACCTTGGGCCCACAAAATATCACGGTGCATGGTCAACCTGTTGCAGTGGTCATCTCCCATGCCATGTACGAAAAGTTAACCGGTAATCAACAATCTCTGGTCAGTTTTATGCGCGCATCTCCTCTTTATGCCATGGAAGATGTGCCACTAGAAAGAGACAAGTCCACCACACGCAAGGTGTCGCTTTGAGTTATTTGATCGACACCAATGTTCTGTCGGAGATTCGCCGAAAATCTCCGGATGCCAATGTCGTTCAATGGATTCATTCAAGGCCCGCAACATCACTTTTTTTGAGTGTCCTTACGCTTGGAGAACTTCGAAAGTGCATCGACAGTTTGGCTGATGCAAAACGCAGACTTAAACTGCTGGACTGGTTAGAGACCGAACTGCCCTTGTTTTTCGCAGGGCGAATTCTGTCCATTGACGAAGGCGTTGCAGATCGTTGGGGTCAGTTAATGGCGACCGCTGGCCGTCCTATTCCAGCCATCGACAGCTTGCTGGGCGCAACAGCCGCTCACCATGGCTTAACCATGGTGACGCGTAACAGCAAAGATTTTAAAAACTTAGGACTAGAAGTCCTTAACCCTTGGAACGATTGATTACACATGACCAAAGAATTCGACATCGTGGTGCACGGCGCCACTGGCTTTACAGGCCGCCTCATTGCAGAATATTTACTCACTCGCACTGACACAGGTCTCACCTGGGCCATGGGTGGCCGCAGTTTGGACAAACTTCAAACGGTGCGCGATGAAATTGGCGCACCGGCATCTACCCCCCTGGTGGTCATTGAAAGCAGCGACGAAGCTTCACTCAAGGCCCTGATGGCCAAAACACGCTTGGTCATTTCTGCCGTTGGGCCTTATCAGTTGTATGGCAACGAACTGGTCAAGGCCTGCGCCGAATCGGGCGTGGACTATGTCGACTTGTGTGGCGAGCCCGCATGGATGCGCCACATGATTGACCAACACCAAGCCGCTGCAGAAAAATCTGGCGCACGCTTGGTCTTCTCTTGCGGTTTTGACTCGAGCCCCTTCGATTTGGGTGTGCTCATGGCGCAAGACGAAATGACCCAACGATACGGCAAACCCGCTTCGCGTGTGCGCGGCCGTGTGCGCAAAATGAAGGGTACTTTCTCAGGGGGTACCGCTGCAAGCTTCAAAGCCACCATGGCCGCCGCTGCCACACAACCGGGTGTGATTGATTTGCTCAAAAACCCCTTCTCTCTCACCCCAGGTTTTGAAGGCCCCAAGCAACCCACAGGCCACAAACCCATGTTGGACGAGGTGTTGGGCATGTGGGTGGCCCCTTTCATCATGGCCACCATCAACACGCGCAATGTGCACCGCTCCAACTTTTTGTTGAAGCATGTGTGGGGGTCCGATTTTGTCTACGACGAAATGCTCGTCACCGGCCCTGGCGAAAAAGGCGAGGCCCTGGCCAACGCAGTGGCACAAGACAAAAGCATGAGTGAAGACAAACTTAAACCCGGCGAGGGTCCTTCTAAAGCAGAGCGCGAGGCAGGCAGTTACGACGTGTTGTTCGTTGCCACCAACGAGCAAGGGCAATCGGTTAAGGTGAGTGTCAAAGGCGATCGCGATCCAGGCTATGGCAGCACGTCCAAAATGATTGCCGAAGCCGCCATCTGTTTGTTAAAAGATGACACTGCCACCCAAGGTGGTTTCTGGACACCTGCTTCTGCCATGGGCCAAGCGCTCATTGCCCGTCTTCAGTCGCATGCAGGCCTGACATTCAGTGTGGAATAAAACCCCTCAAGGGTTGAGTTCTAAAGCCGCGGGCAAATAGCCCTTCAAACTGTGAACACCATTGGCAAACAAAATGGCGTTCACAGTGGCTTGTGCCGTGGCTTCTGCGGCCATGACGGTCAGCAGCATCATGTCGGCTGGCGTCGTTTCTGCACACGTGGCCATTGCAAACAAAGTGTCGCCATCCAAGGTGGTGTGAGCGGGCCTGATGCTGCGCGCAAAACCATCGTGTGCGCTCATGGCCAATCGCTTGGCTTGCGCTTTGTTCAAGGTGGCATTGGTGGCCACCACACCAATGCTGGTGTTGGTGCCAGCCAAAGGCGTCGCCGCCGTTTGACCCGCCAACAAGGCTTGCTGGGTGTTCAGTAAACGAGTGCCATCAGCGGTGCGTGCGCCCGCCAACACTTGGCCATTGATTGGATCGATCACATCACCGACGGCATTGCAGGCTACCATGGCGCCTACTTGCCAAGGCCCGACTCTAACCAGCGCATGGCCAATGCCGCCTTTCATGGCGCGATGCAAGCCAAACAATTTACCGACTACTGCGCCAGCACCAGCCCCCACATTGCCCGACATGGGGGGCACCATCGAGCGCATCTCACTGGCGGACAGGGGCTTTTGATACAAGGCATCGTCGCAAGCGGCATAACCCGCAGCAGCATCGGGCCTGATTTTGGGGCTTTCACCTTCACGCACCATGGGGAAGTCAAACAGAACAGCGGCTGGCACGATGGGCACAGACCCATGGCCCGTTTGAAAACCCATGTTGCGTTCATCCAACCAGCGCATCACACCGCTGGCGGCATCCAAACCAAAGGCACTGCCACCTGACAACAAAACGGCATGCACTTTGTCCACCAGGTTGGTGGGGTCCAGCAAATCCGTTTCTCGCGTGCCCGGTGCAGCACCCCTGACGTCCACGCCGCCCACAGCGCCTTGCGGTGCCAACACCACAGAACAACCGGTCAGCCTTTGAGCCGAAGTGAAATGTCCGATGTGCAATCCCGCAATGTCGGCGATGCTTCCGTAATGCGGATTGGCGCGCTCGCTCAGGCGGGTGTTTACAATGGTCTGTGATGTCATTTGAAAACCTTTTATCGATGCGCCAACAGGTCATGACAGAGGGCTTTGCCTCAAGCCATGGCTGGAAGTTACAAGGATAACGCTTGTCTTCATTTGTACTTCAACGTTTACTGAGTTTTTTCATCACTTTGGCGGTCACGTCGGTGGTAGTGTTTGGTGTTTTGGAATGGTTGCCTGGCAATGCAGCGCAGGTTATTTTGGGTGAAACCGCCACCCCAGAGTCTTTGGCCGCCATGGAAGCCAAACTGGGGCTGCATCAGCCAGCCCTTTCCCGCTATTTTCAATGGACTCTGGGTTTGCTTCAGGGTCAATCGGGCCTGAGTATTTCCTACAGTACCCCCACCCTCGAACTCATCACCGAACGGCTTCAAGTCACTTTGCCCTTGGCCGTCATGGCGATGCTGATCACTGTGGGGCTGGCATTGACTTTGGGTCTTTACGCCGCATCCAAACAAAATAGCGGCGCAGATTTGGGCGTCATGACTTTCAGTCAATTGGGTTTGGCTTTGCCCAATTTTTGGCTGGCCATTGTTCTGATTTTGCTATTTGCAGTCAAACTTCAATGGGTCAGTGCCGGTGGATTTCCAGGTTGGACGGAAGACGCAGGGGGCGGCATCTTTCGAGCTTTCAGTGCATTGATCTTGCCAGCAGTCGCATTGGCCGCAGTTCAAACCGCCATCCTGACTCGCGTGACACGTTCAGCCGTCATTGAATCGATGAACGAGGACTATGCCCGAACTGCGCGAGCCAAAGGTTTGTCTAAGCAACAGGTGCTGTGGCGCCATGTTTTGCGCAACGCCATGCTGCCGGTGGTCACCATCATGGGCCTGCAATTTGGCAACCTGATTACCAGCGCCATCGTGATTGAAAACGTGTTTGTACTGCCAGGCATTGGAAGGTTGGTATTTCAAGCCATTGCCAACCGCGATTTGGTGGTGGTGCGTGATGTGGTGATGGTGTTGTCGGCGTTTGTGGTGGCCATCAATTTCTTGATTGACATCTTGTATGCATGGATCGATCCCAGACTTCAAAGCGGGGTCAACAAGTGATGCACAACAAGTCGCATGGCACGCGCATTTGGCAGCGGGCACTCCAGCATCCCAGCTTTGCCATGGGGTTCAGCATTTTGCTGCTGCTGATTTTTTGTTCGGTCATGTCTGTTTTTTGGTCGCCCTACGCCGTTGCAGAAATCGACATTCCCAATAAATTGGCAAAGCCCAGTGCCCTGCATTGGTTGGGTACCGACAGCCTTGGCAGAGACATCGCGTCCTTGTTATGGGTCGGCAGTCAAAACACTTTGCTAGTGGGTCTCATTGCCGTGGGCATGGGTGCAGGGGTGGGTGTTCCGCTTGGCTTGCTGGCTTCTGCAAAGCGCGGCTTGACAGAAGAAGCCATCATGCGTGCAGCCGATTTCACATTTGCATTTCCCGCATTGCTGTCGGCCATTTTGTTAACCGCCATCTATGGCCCTGGCCTGGTCATCAGCATCACTGCAATTGGTATCTTTAACATTCCTGTGTTTGCACGCATCACTCGCGGTGCATCCAATGCAATTTGGTCACGCGATTACTGCATGGCTGCACGCGCCGCCGGTAAATCCACATGGAACATCACTTGGCACCATGTATTGCCCAACATTGCCAGCGTCTTGATTGTTCAGGCTTCTGTTCAATTTGCCATTGCCATTTTGGCGGAGGCGGCTTTGTCTTACCTCGGCTTGGGGACGCAAGCACCCCAACCCAGTTGGGGCCGCATGTTGAACGAAGCGCAATCTCAAATGTTTCAAGCCCCTTGGCTGGCCGTGTATCCGGGCATGGCCATTGCCATTGCGGTCCTTGGCTTGAACTTGCTGGGCGATGGCCTGCGCGATTTGCTTGACCCTCGTCTGACCCGATCGCGTTAGGCTTCAGACCATGGTCAACACCCCCCTTCTTTCTGTTCAAAACTTGCGCGTTGCCTTGGAAACTGCACACGGCCAGGTGGAAGCTTTGAGAGGCCTGAACTTTGACATGCAACGCGGTGAAAAAGTGGGCCTGATTGGCGAAAGTGGTTGTGGCAAATCCCTCACCGCTTTGGCCATCATGGGCCTACTGCCAGCACGCTCTCAAGTAATAGGCTCTATTGCTTTGGATGGCACTGAGTTGATTGGCATGCCCGATGAAGACATGTGCAAAATAAGAGGCGCACGCATCGGCATGATTTTTCAGGAGCCCATGACCGCGCTCAATCCGCTGCACACCATTGGCCATCAAATTGCCGAGCCCTTGCTGTTGCATCAAAGAATGACGGTCAGCGCTGCCAAATTGCGCACCATCGAGTTGCTAGAACGCGTGCAATTGCCTCGCGCCAAAGAGCGCTTACAGGCCTACCCCCATCAACTTTCAGGCGGACAACGCCAGCGCGTCATGATGGCCATGGCACTGGCTTGCCAGCCCGACATTTTGATTGCCGATGAACCCACCACTGCATTGGACGTGACCGTGCAAAAAGAGGTCTTGGCTTTAATTTCGCAACTGGTATCTGAAGATGGCATGGGCTTGTTGCTCATCAGTCACGACTTGGGTTTGATGCGCGATCAGGTCGACCGCGTGATGGTGATGTATGGCGGTGCGGTGGTTGAGAGCGCACCCACCGAGGCTCTGTTTCAAACTCGACTTCATCCCTATACGCAAGGCTTGTTTGCAGCCAGGCCTCAACTTGGTTTAAAACGCGGTACACGCCTGAGCACCATTCCGGGCCAGGTGCCAGATCTGTCAAATTGGCCAAGCGCTTGTGCATTTGCCGATCGATGTGCACATGCCGAAGCTTCGTGCCGTGCAAGCCTACCCGCCCTCGTTCAAGTGTCAGAGCCCTCGCACTTTGTGCGGTGCCCCAAATGGGAAGCGATTGGATTGCCTCAATGAATCAAGCGTCAAACATGCTTTTAGAAGTGAAGGGTTTGAGTCAAACCTACGCTTTGCCACGCAGCAATTGGTTTGCACCCAAGCCCACATTGCAAGCGCTTCAACAAATTCATTTTGAGTTGGCTGCCGGCAAAAGCTTGGGCATTGTGGGTGAATCAGGCTCTGGTAAATCAACCTTGGCCCGCTTGATCATGGCCCTTGAAAAGCCCACTGAAGGACAAGTGATTTTTAAAGGGCAGGATTTGAATCGCTTAAATCCTGATCAATTGAGGGATATTCGCCCTGAATTTCAAATGGTGTTTCAAGATCCTTACAGTGCGCTAGACCCTAGGCAAACAGTCTTCAAAATTGTCAGTGAACCCATTGAACATCGATCAAAATCAGAAATGAAGGAACTTGCCGCTTCAGCATTGATGGAAGTTGGACTTCTTGCTTCTGATTTGGACAAATATCCCCACGAATTCTCTGGCGGACAAAGGCAACGAATTGCCATTGCCAGAGCCCTGATCACCCGGCCTTCCCTCATTGTGGCCGACGAGCCGCTCAGTGCCCTGGATGTGTCGGTGCAGGCCCAAGTGCTTAACTTGATGATGGACCTCCAAGACCAACATGGCCTCAGTTATGTGCTGGTGAGCCACGACTTGGCAGTTATCAACTTGATGTGTGACGATGTGATGGTGTTGCAGGAAGGCTGCATGGTGGAATATGGACCTTGCGATGACATCTTCAAAAACCCCAAACACCCTTGCACCCAAAATTTAATGGCGGCCATTCCGAGCTTTGCAAATGACTCATTTTAATTTTCTGACCATCAACCCATGATCTGGAACATGTCCATGAAAAACTCAACATCCCTTGCCATCGCCATTCGACCTGGCAACTCTCAGCGTCAAACGTTGGCCATGTTTGCAATGACTTTGTGGCTGGCTGTTTGTTGTCAATTCATTCAATCAGACGCACTGGCTCAAACTCGCAAAGACAGTGTGGTGCTGGGCATGGTTTTAGAGCCTACGAGCCTTGATCCCACCACCGCACCGGCGGCAGCCATTGGCGAAGTGGTGCACTACAACATCTTAGAAGGCCTGACCAAAATCAATGCCGATGGCAGCATTACGCCTTTGTTGGCCGAAAGCTGGCGCATGGACGCTGATGGCAAGGCCTACACCTTCAAATTGCGCAAGGGTGTGAAGTTTCAAGATGGTTCGGCCTTTGATTCTTCTGTGGTGAAGTTCAGCTTTGAACGCGCCAAGGCCGAGAAAAGCACCAACAAAGCCAAGGCTGCGGTGTTCAACAACATCACCCATATCTCAACGCCAGATGCCCACACTGTGGTTTTGGTGCTCAACAACCCCGATGGCAATTTCTTGTTTCGCATGGGCGAAAACACCGCGGTGATATTGCACCCCAATACAGCCGATTCAGCCGCCACAAAGCCCATTGGTACCGGACCCTATCAATTAGAAAGCTGGGCCAAAGGCTCAGCCATCACGCTCAGTAAATGGGATGCTTACCGCGATGCTGCCAACGTTAAATTGAAACGCGTCACATTCCGCTTCATCAACGATGCCTCGGCGCAAGTGGCCGCCCTGTTGGCGGGCGACATTGATGGCATGCCTCGCTTTCAATCACCCCAAAGCTTGAAACAATTTCAAGCCGACCAGCGCTTTGTGGTGGAGATGGGCAACACCGCGGGCAAAGGCATCATGACCATCAACAACAAACGGAAGCCCTTTGACGATGTGCGTGTGCGCCGCGCTTTGTCGCATGCCATCGACAAGAAGGCCTTCATTGACGGCGTGTTCGAAGGTTTGGCCAAACCCATTGGCAGCCACATGGCCCCCACCGATGCAGGTTATGTCGACCTCACGGGTCAATACGCATTCGATCCCGAAAAAGCCAAAACTCTGCTGAAAGAAGCCGGTGTTCAAACGCCTTTGAATGTGACGCTCACTTTGCCCCCACCGCCTTATGCGCGCAAAGGCGGTGAAATTTTGGCAGCCCAATTGGCCAAAGTGGGCATTGTGGCCAAAATAGAAAATGTCGAATGGGCGCAGTGGCTAGGTGGCACCTTCAAAGGCAACTTTGACCTCACCGTGATCAACCATGTGGAGCCGTTGGACTTTATGAACTACGCCAACCCTCAATACTATTGGGGCTACGACAGCAAAGCCTTTCGTGATTTGGCGGCCAAATACTCGGCCACCACTGGCGCCAAAGACCGCAGCAAATTGTTGGGTGACCTGCAACGCATGATTGCCAACGATGCGGTCAATGTATTTTTGTTCAATCCAACCAACACCGCTGTTTACAAAAAGGGCTTGAAGGGCTTGTGGTCTAGCTCACCCGTATTTGCCAATGACATGGCTTCGGTGAGTTGGAATTAATGGGTTAAACGTGACAGGTTGAATTGCGAATAATTAAATCTGTTTTAACCACTTGAGAATCTGCGTGTTTGTCTGACAAAACACGCATCAAATTCTGAACCAAAGCCTGACCTGCCAAATCCATTGGCTGACGAACTGTGGTTAAGGGCGGATAGGTGTGCTCTGCCATACCGATGTCGTCATAGCCTACAACGCTGACATCTTGCGGAATTCTCAGGCCATGTTGGGTGATGGCGCCCATGGCAGTGATGGCCAGTAAGTCGCTGGCTGCAAAGAGGGCGTCAAACTCAATTTTCTGTTTTAAAAATTCATTGATGTCGACGCGCGCTTCTGCCACTGTAAAGGGTGATGCAATGTAGAGCGCTGAATCGTGCGTCACTTTGTGCTCTTTGTGAGCTTGCATGTACCCCGCATAGCGTTGCTGTGTTTCAGTGGCTTCTTTGTCACCCATGAACACAATGCGTCGTCGCCCCAAACTTAACAAATGGTGTGTGGCCAAATAGCCACCGTTGAAGTTATCGCTACCCACAGTGCAATACAACTGACGTGGCAATTGGCCGCCCCAAACCACAAAGGGAATTTGACGGCGCGCCAGGTCGTTTAACTTGTCATGCTGATCCCACTGCCCCACCACAATCAGTCCACCCACTCGGCCCGATTCGTAGAGTTGCGCCACATCTTCAATTTGACTGGCGGCCATTCGAGAAAACAACAAATCAAAATTCTGCTTCGTCAACTGTTCTGCCAAGTGGCCCAACATGGACATGAAGAAGGGGTCTGTGACATCTTGGCGAATTTGATCTTGGTAGGGAATGACCACGCCAATGGTTCGGTTGTCACCAGAACGTAGATTTTTTGCACTCAGGTTGATGCTGTAGCTGAGCGACTTGGCCAAATCGGCAATTCGCTGACGCGTTTCTTCGTTGATCAATGAACTGCCATTCAAAGCTCTGGAAACAGTGGAGGTTGAGACGCCCGCCATTCTGGCAATGTCGACCATTTGAATTTTTTTTGAATCGGAGTCCGACTTGGCCATTTGGGTCCAGTGTGTGAAGAAGAGATTGCATTCAGTTTCAATAGAAATGAATGCAATCGTTTGAATTTTACAAATAAACCTGAGAGCCGCAATGGCCCAATTTACAACACGCTAGGGAAAGCACTTAGATTCAAATTATTTTTATTACAAATCAATGACTTATTGACACCGATGACCCAAGCTTGTGCAAGTCAGTGCACCAGAACAGAATTTTCCAATTGCAAACGTTTGCAATTTTTCAGAGAATTCATTCATTCGAGGAGTCAAAGCAGTAAGAGCTCCCGAATATTATTGAAAAAACTCAATAATTTCAAAGACTTAAATTAAATCATCAATTTCTTGGAGACTCACAATGTCCAAACGTAATATTGCAATCGTTCCCAATGCTGTTGCATTGGCTTGCGCCCTGACTGTTTGCCAAATGGGCACAGCTTGGGCACAAACTGCCGCCTCTAACGACACACTCAAGTTGGACGAAGTGGTTGTGACGGGTACAGCTTCTGGCGCTAGCAAAATGAAGCAATCCAACTCCATCTCAACAGTTGGCGGCGAGCAAATTTTGTTGGCTCAGCCTACCAACTCTGCAGACATCTTGCGCACCATTCCAGGTGTTCGTTCTGAGTCCAGCGGCGGTGGCGGTAACGCCAACGTGACCGTTCGCGGCTTGCCCATCTCTGCCGGTGGCGCACGTTATGTGCAATTCCAAGAAGACGGCTTGCCAGTCTTTTTGTTTGGTGATGTGGCATTTGCAACCCCTGACATGTTCTTGCGCGCCGACGGCAGCTTGGAGCGTTTGGAAGTGGTTCGTGGTGGCTCTGCGTCCACATTGGGCACCAATGCACCTGGCGGCATCATCAACTTCATTTCTAAAACTGGCGACGAACCTGGCGGCTCCATTGGCTTGACCACTGGTTTGGGCTACGACGAAAAGCGTTTTGACTTTGATTACGCCGGCAAGTTGGGCGACAAAACTCGCTACTTTGTGGGTGGCTACAACACCTCAGGTCAAGGTCCCCGCAACGCGCCTGCCAATGGCATCGACGGTCACCAAATCAAGGGCAACATCACCCAAGACCTTGACAATGGCTTTATCCGTTTGAACTTCAAAACCTTGGACGACAAGTCACCCTTGTTCATGCCCGCACCTGTGAGCATCAAAAACGGTGTGTTGAGCGAGTTGCCTGGTATCGATCCCCGCAAGGCCACGTTCTACTCTCCTTACTGGGTTGCCGACGCCACCTTGACCAAGAACAACACCATGGTCAATTCCAACGTCAACGACGGTTTGCGCGTGAAGAGCAATTCCATTGGCGTGGAAACAGAATTGAAATTGGCAGACGGTTGGAAATTGAGTGAGAAATTCCGCACAGCTTCTAACACCGGTCGCTTCATCAGCATTTTCCCTGCGGACGATGTTGCCAACGCCGCAGCAGGTACGCGCTATGCCACCGGTCCAAAGAAAGGCCTCGCCTACACTGGCAAGGCGTTCACAGCCACGGTCTTCAACACTTCCATGGATGACATGGGTGCAACCTCCAACGATGTGAAATTGAGCAAGTCATTTGCGCAAGCCGATGGTTCCAAAATCACCACCACGGCTGGTTTGTTTGTCAACGTGCAAAAAGTGGGCTTGACATGGAACTTCAATCAGTACTTGATGGAAGCCACTGACAACAACCCCGCTTTGTTGGCCAACGCCACCACCAATGCTTATGGCGCATCTGCTTTGGGCACCAATGTGTGGGGCGGTTGCTGCACACGCGCCATCGACGCAACTTATCGCACCACATCACCATACGCCGTGTTGGGCTGGGAAAAAGGCGCCTGGACATTTGACGGTAGCATCCGTGCCGATCAACAAGTGGCCACAGGTTCTTACAACCAAGCTTCTAACATGTTGTTCAAGCCTGAAAATTCTCAGGCCATCAACTACACCAAGAGCTTCAACTCTTATTCCGTCGGTGGTAACTATCTATTAGACAAAGACACTGCCTTGTTTGCACGCTCAAGCAAGGGCGCTGCATTCAACGCAGACCGTATCATGTTTAACCCTGTGACCACGCCTCTGAATGGCTCCGGTGTTGTGCCAATCAACCAAGTGACCCAATTGGAAGGTGGCGTGAAAATGCGTAACGGCAACTTGAGCACTTTCATTACTTTGTTCAATGCAAAGACAGATGAAAGCAACTATGACGCTACGACGCAAAAAAGCACGTCTAACAAGTACGATGCTTCTGGTGTCGAAATTGAAGCAGGTTACAAAATGGGTGTCTTCCGCGTCAATGGCGGCATTACATTCACCGATGCCAAAGTGGTTAACACTGGTTTGACACCCAACCGTCAAGCCAACATGGTTTATCAGTTGAGCCCTTCCGTGGTGTTGGGTGACATGACCGTGGGTGCAGCCATTGTGGGCACTTCAAGCTCCAAGGATGCACAAGGCACACCTTATGCAGTCACATTGCCCGCCTATACTGTGATCAACGCCTTTGCCAATTACAACTTGAGCAAAAATGCGGTGGCCACTTTGGGTGTCAACAATCTGACCAACACGTTGGGCTATACAGAAAGCAACGATGGCCGCATGGCAGCTCGTTCTATCAATGGCCGTGCTGTGAAAGCCAGTTTGAAGTACAACTTCTAAACCCAATGAAAGGCTGCCGGCTTTGTGTCGGCAGCCTTTTTTTTGCCTATTTATGACCTCCATTGAATCTCCTGTGCGCAACCAAGAATCGCGGACCGACGAGCCGGCTTGGGTTCAACAATTGCAGGCTGCCCCGCAAATTCGAGCGCGCGTTTTGCTTGAACGAATTCAACATCAACAAGTCATCCTCACGGACCGATTGATCCAAGTCTATGGCAACAAGCCCAGCACACACCAACTGGTGAACCAACTCATTCAGTCTGCCGTTCAAGTGGCCTTGAGCCGCGAAGATGATTTATGGCAACTCGACTTGTACCGACAAGCGCATCCCGATTGGCATCAACAAGGGGCCGTGGGTTATACCGCCTATGTCGACCAATTTGCAGGCACTCTGCAAGGCGTTTCTCAAAAAATAGATTACCTGAAATCCTTGGGTGTCACTTATTTACATTTGTTGCCGTTTTTCAAAGCAGCAGCGGGTCCCAATGACGGCGGCTTTGCTGTCGCCCATTTTGAAGAAGTTGCACCGGCTTTGGGGTCGCAAGCCGACCTTCGGCAATTAACGCGTGAATTACGCCAAGCAGGCATCAGTCTGTGCAGTGATTTTGTCTTAAACCATGTGGCGCAAGACCACGATTGGGCATTGAAAGCCAAGTCGGGTGATGCGGCTTACCAACAATTTTTTTGCACGGTCAAGACGCCCGAAGATGTCGCATCTTGGGAAAAGACCTTGCCCCAAATTTTTCCAGACACGGCACCTGGCAACTTCACATTTCAGCCCCAATTGAATGCTTGGGTGTGGACCACTTTCTACCCCTATCAATGGGATTTGAATTACGCCAATCCCCAAGTATTTTTTGAAGTGGTCAGCGCCATGATGCGCGTTGCCAACATGGGTGTAGAAGCTTTCCGACTGGACTCAACCGGTTTTTTATGGAAGCGTGAGGGCACCACTTGCCAGAATCAGCCCGAGGTGCACTGCTTGTTGCAGGCCTTAAGAGCCTTGTTCGAAATTTCATGCCCCGGCGTCTTGCTCAAAGCAGAAGCCATCATGCCCACCCAACAGCTTCCGCCGTACTTTGGGTTGGGAGACACACAGGGGCCAGAATGTCATCTGGCCTATCACTCCAGCTTGATGGCTGCCAGCTGGGTGGCCTTGTCTGAGCAAAATGTCAGCCTCATTGAATCGGTGTTAAGCCAAACACCCAGCGTGCCATTGGGAAGCGCCTGGTTGACCTATGTGCGTTGCCATGACGACATTGGATGGAACGTTCTGAAGCCAGACGTGCAAGCACTGGGTGACACCCACAACGAGCGTCTTTTCAATGCCTCGCAATTCTTTGCCGGCCTCACCGCTCACAGCTACTCGCAAGGCGCTGCATTTCAAGCGACGCACGACAAAGCTGTTCACGGTACCAACGGCATGGCGTCTGCCTTGGTGGGACTTTTATCGGCTAACACCCCTGAAACCACACAAGCCGCCATTGATCGTTTGCTGTTGCTGCAAAGCCTGTCGTTTTTTGTGGGCGGCTTGCCTCTGATTTACATGGGCGATGAGTTTGGCTTGGCCAATACATCGGCCACTGAATTGGCCTCACGGCAAGGGCCTGACGGGCGCGAATTGCATCGACCCTATTGGAGCGATACAGCAGCCGCACAAAGGGAAGTCCTAGGCTCTCCAGCCAATCTCATCTTCAGCAAGATGCAGCAATTGTCTCAACTGCGAAAACAATGGGCAGACTTCCATGGCAACGCGTCTGTTCAACTTCAACCTAGCAACAATGAAGCCCTGCTTTGCTTGAAGCGAGGCCAGCATGTCTGGGGCCTGTTTAACTTCAGTCAACACCCCCAAGAATTTTCTTCTAAGGCTTTACCCGCTTGCCATTTGAAACCCTATGGTTTTACATGGTTCAACATTTCAACCGATGGCCGCTTGATTGGCTGAGTGGATGAAGCATTCAAGCACATTTGGCAACCACAAAGTACGCTTATGACCTATCGCAAACCGCAACTCTCGCTTTGGCAAATCTTGCAAATGAATTTTGGATTCTTTGGAATCCAATACAGTTTTGGCTTACAACAAGCCAACATGAGCCCCATCTACCAATACCTAGGGGCTGATGAAGCCAGCTTGCCCTATTTGTGGCTAGCAGGTCCCATGACGGGCTTGTTGGTTCAGCCGCTGATAGGCGCCATGAGCGATCGAACCCTGAGCAAATGGGGCCGACGAACGCCTTATTTTTTAATTGGCGCCTTGTTGTGCAGCATCTGTTTGTTGTTCATGCCGTTCAGCCCCACACTGTGGTTTGCTGCCAGTTTGCTCTGGATTTTGGATGCCGCCAACAACATCACCATGGAGCCCTACAGAGCCTATGTGAGCGACCGTCTGAACAAGGACCAGCATGCACTCGGATTTTTAACGCAAAGCGCTTTTACCGGACTGGCACAAACCTTTGCCTACCTAACACCGACCTTGTTGTTTTTGGTGGGCATGGACAAGGATGCCGTCAACAGCAGCAACATTCCGCATCTGACCGTCATTGCTTTCATGATCGGTGCCGTTTTTTCAATCAGCTCGGTCGTCTGGTCCGTCAAGTCAACGCCCGAGTTGCCTTTGACCGACGCTGAAATTGAGCACATCAAGTCCCAAAAAACAGGACTTGCTGCAACCCTTTCAGAGATTGCATCTGCGGTTCGCGAAATGCCTCAAACCATGCGCCAGTTGTGGTGGATGAAACTGTTTCAGTGGTACGCCATGATGTGTTATTGGATTTACATCGTGCCCTCATTGGCCCTGTCTGTGTTTGGCACGCGTGACCCCAACACACCCGAGTTCAGGGATGCCAGTTTGCTCAATGGTCAAATTGGCGGCTTCTACAATTTTGTGGCCTTTGTTGCAGCCTTTGCACTCATGCCTTTGATTCGTCAATGGGGTCCCAAATATGTTCATGCACTCTGTCTTTTATTGGCCGGATTGAGCATGATGGTTTTGCCCTCCATTCAAAACAAATGGTTACTGTTGGTGCCCATGGTGGGCATTGGCATGGCGTGGGCCAGCATCATGGGCAACCCCTACATTCTGTTGGCGGGCAGTATTCCCAAAGAACGCGCGGGGGTTTACATGGGCATTTTCAACATGTTCATTGTGTTGCCCATGATTTTTCAGATGATCACACTGCCCATGATTTACACCCATTGGTTGGGCAACAACCCAAGCAACGTGCTTGTCTTTGCGGGTGGCTTGATGTGCATTGCATCTGGCCTGACGCTGCGCATCAAAGCTGCCACCTAATTCAAGCAGCAGAAGAGCCGTCGTACTTTTTGCCCAAGGCCAACAACGCGGGTGTTTCAATCACATCGTTAAGTTGGTCAAAGTCCAACATCTGCTCGCGCCAGGGCGCGGTGGTTTGGTGGGTGTGGAGGCTGGCGTAATAGGCCTTCAAGGTGTGTGACACAGCACGTGCCGTGCCGCCTGGGAAAATCACAATTCTGAAGCCCACATCGCCCAATTCTGCAGCGCTCAAAATGGGCGTTTTGCCCCCTTCCACCATGTTGGCCAGCAAAGGAATGCGGTGTGCAAATTGTGCGCAGGCCACCTTCATTTGCTCGGGTGAGCGCAAGGCTTCAATGAACAAGGCATCAACGCCACATTCCAAGAATTTTTCGGCGCGCTCCAATGCGGCCTCTAAACCTTCTACAGCCAACGCATCTGTGCGCGCCAAGATGAGTGTGTTGCTGCTACGCCTGGCATCCAAGGCGGCTTTAATTTTGCCTTGCATCTCTTGTGCAGGCACCACACCTTTGCCATCCAAATGGCCGCAACGTTTGGGGAAGGTTTGGTCTTCAATTTGAATCATGGCGGCGCCCGCGCGCTCAAAATCGCGCACGGTGCGTTGCATGTTGAGGGCGTTGCCAAAGCCCGTATCGGCATCCACGATGACTGGCACCTTGACACGATCGGTGATGTTGGCCAAGGTGTTGGCCACCTCACTGGCCGTGGTCAGGCCAATGTCAGAGCGGCCTAGCCGGGTGTAGGCAATGGAAGCACCCGACAAATAGAGCGCTTCAAAGCCGGCTTGTTCGGCAATCAGGGCGGTGAGCGCATCGTATATGCCGGGCGCCAACAAGGCCTTAGGCTGTTGCAATCGAAGTGCGAGTGACATGGATATACTTTCTTGGAAATATCAAAAATGGTGAGGGGGGCCCAATGGTTCGGTTGGCTTCAAGCAACTCAAACCAGTTGCAACTGCTGTGCAATGTCTTGGGCCGCCAACCAACCGCCGCCAACAGCACTCAGCAAACCATTGCCTGCTAAGTAGCCATCGGCCCCCCGCCCCGATACACCGCGAGCGGCACCGCCAGCGGCATACAAATTGGGCATGGGCTTCCCGTCTGCTTTCAAGACGTGGCAACGGGCATTGACCTCCAAACCGCCTTGCGTGTGAAACAGTGCACCCGTCACTTTGATGGCGTGATACGGGGCTTGCAAGGCACGCGAGAATGTTCGGCCCATGGCATCGGTATGGCCAGCTTGCACTTCTTCAAGTGTGGCCTGCAAAGTAGCAGCATCGCATCCAATGAGTGCAGCCAAAGCAGGGACGTCGTCGGCCGTGCGAAGCGCGCCGGCTGACTCTGCGTCTCTAAAGTCTGGAAAAGTTCGGAGCAGGTTGAGGAGGGGCGCATCAAACACATTCCAAGCAATGCTGCCAGGCTGGTTCAGCACATGCATGGCCGCTTCTGAGTAGCCACCGGTTTCGTCGTTGAAGCGTTTGCCCAAAGCATTGACCTGAATGCCGCCTTCCATGATGAAGGCCCAAGTCATGAGTGCGCCTTGCGGCGTGACCCACGAACCATGACCTTGATAAGCATCCAAATCGCCCATCTGCAAACCCAATTGCCGGCCCCATTGAATGGCCGTACCGTCGTTGCCTTGATGACCTGCAAACACCGCGTTGGCCATTTCTGGCAACAACTCTTTCACCATCTCGGTGTTGCCGCCAAAGCCATTGCAAGCCATCAACACATATTGGCTGGCCACATGTTCCAGTGCACCATCGGGCCGCACATAACCCACACCCAACACCTTGTCTTGCGCGTTCACCCACAGCTCGCAAACTCGGGCTTCTCCCAAGATGTCAGCACCCAAATCTTGAGCGACTTGGGCCAGCCGGGTCATGAAGGTGGCGCCTGTTTTTTCAGGCATTGTGTGCATGCGCCTGACGCTGTGGCCTGGGTATAAAAAACCATCGACGATTTCAAAGGGCAGGCCCATTTTTTCAAGAGCATCGATGGCCTCTGTGACAGCCTCTACATATGCTTTGACCAAGTGCAAAGGTGCCTGACCATGCGCCTTGTTCATCACATCGTCTGTGAGGCTTTGCTTTGAATCTTCAATGCCCAAAGCCTTTTGCAAGCGCGTTTCTGCAGCCGGAATAAAACCCGAAGACAAGGCGGTAGAGCCTGTGCCAGATGCATCTCGCTCCAACACCAACACATCGCATCCGCGAGACCGCAAGGCAATGGCCGCGGTCAGGCCGCAAGCGCCGCCGCCCACAATGCAAACGGGAACCTCAAGTGTGCCAGCGGGCATGGATTCTGCGCGAACAATTTGAGGGGCTGTGGGATTTGTCATTGTGATGCTCTTTCTTGCTGCAGTCGCAGCTTGAGTTGCGGCAACAGGCCACCCGCTTGCACCATGGCCAACAGGAAATCAGGAATTGAATCGCAGGCCAGTCTTTGACCATTGGCACGAACCACGGTCCAAGTGGACAGATCAAGGGCGACTTGCTCGCCTTCTTCTAAAAGCGCAGCTTCTTTGCAAGTGAGCAACAAGAGGCCCAGATTGAATGCATTGCGAAAATACAAGCCGCCGTAAGAAGGCGAAATCACAGCCTTCACACCCAGCTTGACCAAGGCATCGGCGGCCTGCTCTCTGGAGGAACCAATGCCAAAATTAGGACCCGCCACCAAGACATCACCCTCTTGAACTTGCGCAGCAAACTCTGGCCGAACACCTTCTAAGCAATGCTTGGCAATGTCGTGAATACCCAATTTCATGTAGGCGCCAGGCGCGAGTTGATCGGTGTCGATGTCGGCACCTATTTTCCAAACTTTGTGCAGCGCGCTCATGCCAACACCTCCCTGGGATCAGAAATGCTGCCGCGCAATGCGGAGGCGGCCACGGTGTAGGGCGATGCCAAATACACCTGTGCTGTGGCAGACCCCATGCGGCCTTTGAAGTTGCGCGCGGTAGACGCGATCACGTTGGCACCATCGGGAATGCTGCCGCCGTAGCCCGAGCAGGCGCCACAAGACGTGGGCAAAATTTCCGCGCCTGCATCACGCAGTGAGCGCATCACGCCCTCGGATTCCGCTTGAGCTTGGTCTTGCAAACTGGCAGGCGCAACCATCAAACGCACGCCTTGTGGCATGCGCTGTCCTTTTAAAATTTGGGCCGCTGCGCGCAAATCATCCAACTTAGCGCCCGTACAAGCGCCAATGTAGGCCACCTGAATGGGTGTGTTTGCAAACTCGCCCACCGCTTTGGTATTGGCGGGGCTGTGTGGCGCCGCCACTTGCGGCACCAAAGTGGCAGCATCAAATTCATGCACGAAGGCCTCGGCGCCCTCATCGGTATGCCAGCCATCAATCTGAACATCTTTGGCGCCCGTGGTGGCCAGCCAATCGCGTGTCACTTTGTCTGGTGCAATGAGACCCACTTGCGAGCCCATTTCGGCGCTCATGTTGGACAGGGTCATGCGCTCTTGGATCGATAAAGCTTGCACCGCTTCGCCAGCAAATTCAACCGCTTGATAGTTGCCTCCATTCATGCCAAATTTGCCAATCATGCACAGCATCATGTCTTTGGCGGTCACGCCAGTTTGCAATCGCTTGTGCCACTTCATGAGATACGTTTGTGGCACGCGCACCCAGAGTTGACCTGTGACCACCACCCCCAACATTTCGGTGCTACCCACGCCAAACATGTAAGTTCCTAATGCGCCGCCTGTGGGCGAATGTGAATCGCCACCCACACAAAACATGCCTGGCTTTAAATGTCCTTTTTGCGGCAACACCACATGGCAAATGCCCATGCTGTCGTACACATGAGGCAATTGCTGATCCCTTGCCCAATCGCGCGCAATTCGAACAATGCGCCGTGAGTCATCGTCTTGCTCGGGCACATAGTGGTCCATGACCAAGACCACCTTTGATTTGTCCCAAATTTGAGCACCCAATTCTTCCAACATGGGTTTCAATCGTCTGGGGCCAGAGGAGTCATGAAACATGGCCAAGTCAACTTGGCAATTGACAATCTCGCCCACGGCGACATGCGATTTTCCTGCCGCTTTGGCGATGAGCTTTTGAGCAAGGGTTTGGGGTGTTGAAAGTTGAGTGCTCATGATGGCATCTCCGAATAATTGAATGACTTTGAATTCATGACGTCGTCCCTTTGTCTTTCATCGAAACGCGGGCATCCACGTTGCCAATTTTGGACACTTCCAATTGATATTCATAACGATCCGGGCGGTACAAACCTTCCAACCATTGCACAGGTTTGTCGTCCTCGTCAAACACACGGCGGCGCACCGACAAAAGCGCGCTGCCAATGTGCACATCCAAGGCCTCGGCCACGCGGGCATCGGCTTGACGCGCAGAGATGGTCTGCTGCGCACGCCCTAACACCACACCCACTTCACTCATCAGCTGCAACATGGGCTTGACTGCCAAGTCTCGGCGCACAATGCCCGCGGCCACATGCAAAGGCATGTAGGTGGTGATGTAGGACAGCGGGCCTTCTTTGGAGCTGCGCAATCGAATGGCTTTTTTAACAGGCGACCTCACCGGTATCTGAAGTGCTTGCGCCACTTCGTCGGGCGCTTCAATGGTGCGCCAATCGAGCACCTTGACGGTGGTGGTTAAGCTGGCACTCACAATGTTTTCCATCAAACCTGCCAAGCTGGTGGGCTGCGTTTGAGCTGAGGTGCCCAAGACGGGCAATGGATTGGTGGCAGGCTTTGGAAAAGTGCCACGTCCTGCCACTCGCACGATCAAGCCTTCGGCCACCAGTTTTTCCATGGCGTGGCGCACCGTGACGCGGCCCACATTGAACTGCTTGGCCAGCACCATTTCTGCCGGCATGGCCTTGACAAAACGCCCTTCCATTAATTGCTCGCGCAGTACCAAATAAATTTGGTGGTACTTGGTCAAGGGCAAACGGGGCGTCATGCCAACGCCTCTTCAAAATTCCAGGTTTGCATGTCAATGCAAAAAACATCTTCGGGCTTCACGCCCACCAGCAAGTGATACAGCACAAAGCGGTAGCAATCGTTGGCATCGATTTCACTGGGCGTGAAGGCAAAGGCCAAATTGCCACCGGTGGTGAGGCGCCCTGTAAAACCAAAATGCAACAAGTTTTGTTTAAAAACAGCGGCCACTGTTTTGGCCGTGGTGGCATCCGGCGCCAGAAATTCAATGACCAAGCCCATTTCGTGCTGACTTTGCTGAAACGCGAGCAAGGGGCGCACTGCACCTTGTCCATACAGATGGGGCACCATGGTCCAGGCACCAGGCAGCAAACTGCGAACACGCTCACACACTTCGTTCAAAGCGTGCGGCATGACGCTGATCATGGTGGGGTCGGCCACACCTGCCAACATCACGGCACGCGCGCCTTCGTAGGCTGCGCCTTCCACTTTCAAAGTGCTTAATTCTCGCTCGACAAATTGTGCGCCAGACACCTGCGTTCGGTGTCCATCCAAGGCCACATACTTTGCCAAGTGCAAATCCAGTGTGCCTTCGGGTTCTTCCACCGTCCATGGATCGGCCTGCTCATACAGTGCATGAGCCGCCACCGATGCCGGTGTGGCGTGCGCCTTTGGGTTCATGCTCTCCAAGATGAAATCTTGGGGGCCGAGTTCGGCCAAGATGGCATCGCGACCACCAGGCTCGCAACACAGTGAAGTGCACTCAATGATCTTGGCCATGTGCAAGGCAAGGCCTGTGTCATAGCCTAGCATTTGTGGCAATGCCGCAAAAATAGCGGTGTCACACGATCTGCCCGCAATCAGCACATCGGGCATTTGTTGCAATGCGCGAATGAAGGTGTCGGTGCCACACTGTGCCACCACATGACTGGCCGACAAAAGTTGCGCTTCCTCGGGCACAGGCAATGAAAGTGCGGCACCCGAATCGTCCAATGCTTTGAGACGACCTTCATGGCAAGCCTTGACCAGTAAATGTCGCGGCACATCACTGGCCACGGTGGCCACTCGAAATGACAGACTGTGCTTTTCTGCAATATCGCGCAGGATGGCCAATGTGGCATCAAGGTGCGGCTTGGCACCCGCTGTGCCGGCACTGCCAATGATCAAGGGCACATTGAGTTGGCGAGCGGCCAACAACACCAATTCAAGATCGCGCCTCACCATGGCTTGGGGTGCCGCCATTTGGCCTGAGCCCAAGTAGTAGGGACCAGGGTCAATGGAGCCCATGTCACAACCAATGAAATGCGGACGCCTTTGAATGCCTCGCTCAAACGACGCTTGCACAATGCCAAAGCCCAATTGGCCGGCCGCCGATAAAACACGCAGACGCTCAGGGCCAGGGCGATGACTGGCCAACAGTTGAGCAACGGCTGAGGCTTGTAGAGGATCGTTCACGGCATTGACTCAGATCACACCATCAACGACAGCAGCGGCGCGTGCTGCTGCGCGCCATACAAGTCACCATCGCCTGGATTGCCGGCGCACACTGCACGCGGCATCGACAACTTGATGGCCAAAATATCAGGCAACTCAAAACGCCTCACCTGCGATGCCAACAGACCATAACAATGCGCTACAGATTGGCTTTGCAGCGCCTCGCTGTTGGCCGCCCGTTCATATGCAGCCGCATCACGGAAAAACAAATCGACCGTGAAGCACAAGGGGCCCGCATTCTTGCTGCGAATGACGCTGGCCAATTGGGTGATGGGCAATCCAGAGGGGGTCATGACAATGGGCGATGAACGTTTTAACGTGCCGTGAAGCCGCCATCGGCACACAAAATTTGACCAGTGATGAAGGATGCTCTTTGCGATAACAAAAAGCTCACCACTTCGCCAATTTCTTCAGCTTGTCCCAAGCGTCCCATGGGGATGCTGGCGACCATCGCAGCCAGTGCAAGGGGATCGCCCATGGTGGACGCAACCATGGGCGTTGCAATGGGGCCTGGGCCAAGCGCATTGATGCGAACGCCCTCTGCAGCCCACTCCAAAGCCAAAGATCTGACCATGCCGTTCAAGCCCGCTTTGGAAGCGGCATAAGCCGCACCGCGCGCATGGCCGACCAAACCTATTTGGCTGCTGATGACCACCACACTGGCATCGCCGGTTCGTGCGGCGCGCATTTGTGCAATGGCGGCACGGGTGAGCACAAATGTGGCGTCCAAATTGAGCGCCAAGGTTTGACGCCATTCATCCAACGACGTCTCGTCTGAGCCTTTTTTGAAGAAAATACCTGCGCAGCAAGCCAGCGCATCCAAGCCGCCTAGGGCAGCCTCAGCCTTGGCAGGCAAAGCAGCACACGCTTCGTCGTCGAGCAAGTCTTGCACCAACACCACCGCTTGCGGGAGCGCCATCTTCAAGGCTTCAACCTGACTTTGGTTTTGCACAACGGCAGCCACTTTGGCGCCTTGCCTTGCCAATGCACACGCTGTGGCCAGCCCAATGCCTGAACCTGCGCCCGTCACGAGGGCGTGACGTCCAGCAAGTTCCAAAGCAACTGTGGACATGGCTCAAAGTCCCAAATAGTTTTTGCGAAGTTCAGGATCTCGCGCCATGTCAGCGGCTTGCCCTTGCATGGCCACCTGACCGTTTTCAATGATGTACGCCCGATGCGCAATGGCCAGGGTTTGCACCGCGTTTTGCTCCATGAGCAAAATGGGCATGCCCTCTTTGTTGATCTTGGCAATCAGTTCAAACATTTGCTCGACCAGCAAAGGCGAAAGACCTAAGGACGGCTCGTCCATGATGAGCAAGGCTGGCTCCGACATCAAGCCACGACCGATGGCCAACATTTGTTGCTCACCGCCAGACAGCGTGCCCGCCAGTTGTGAAAATCGCTCTTGCAAGCGCGGAAAAATGCCGACAATGCGTTCTAAATTTTGAGCGCGCCTGGCCTTGCCGCGAACCTGACTGCCCAACAACAGATTCTCTTGCACATTGAGGTTGGGGAAAATACGGCGGCCTTCGGGCACATGAATCAAACCGCGCTGCACCACCTCACTGGAGCTCAGGCCCGTAATGTCTTCCCCCTGAAAACGAATACTGCCGCTGAAGGGTTTGTAGAGCGCAGAAATATTGTTGTTGAGGGTGGACTTGCCCACCCCGTTGCTGCCCAACACCGCCACAATTTCGCCAGCGCCTACATCCAGGTTGATGCCGCGCAAGATTTCAATTTGGCCATAGCCGGCATGCAAATTTCGAATCTCAAGCATGTGCCTCTCCTTGCACTTGAGTGGCCATTTGATCGGCTGCACCCCGGCCCAAATAGGCCTCAATCACTTCGCGGTTATTGACCACCTCTTCAGGCTTGCCTTGTGCAATGACTTTGCCATACGAAAGCACATAGATGTACTCCGACAAACTCATCACGGCGTGCATGACGTGCTCGATGAGTAAGATGGTGACACCCGAGTCACGGATGCTGCGAATGAGTGCAATGATCTCGACAATTTCTTGCGGATTCAAACCCGCCATCACCTCGTCTAACAACAGCAACTTGGGTCCCGTGGCCAATGCGCGGGCCAACTCCAGGCGCTTGCGGCCCGCCACCGTGAGGTCAGAAGCGGGCTTATCCAACATGCCAGACATGCCCACTTTGTCGGCAATCAAACGGGCATGGGCATGAGCCTCGTCTTTAGAGCTGAACTGCTGAAAGGCCCCGACCGCTATGTTTTCAAGCACACTGAGTTTGGCAAAAGGCTGCGTGATTTGAAACGTGCGAACCATGCCCAAGCGGGCTATTTCGTGCACTTGTAAACCCACAATGCTGCGGCCTAAAAATTCGACCTGGCCTTCATCGATGTTGTGAAAGCCCGCAATGGAAGCAAACAGCGTGGTTTTGCCAGCGCCATTGGGGCCAATCAGCGACACAATTTGACCCGGACCCACTTCCAAAGAAGCGTTGTCAACGGCTCGCAAGCCACCAAATATTTTGGTCAATCCTTTGACTTTAAGCATCAAGCTTCTCCCGATTTCTTGGCGGACGAAACCAAACGGCCGGCTTCCTTGCGCTTTTTGCGATTGAACAATTCAACCAAGCCATTGGGCAAGAACGCAATGATGATGACCAGCAAGGTGCCGTAAAGCACCAAGGACAATCCTTGGAAGCTGAACATGGAGCGAGTCAGTTCACTGACCACCGCCAACAACACAGCACCAATCAGAGGGCCATACACAGTGCCTGCCCCGCCAATCATGCTAACCAGCAACATTTCCACCGACTTGTCCACGCCAAACACAATGGTGGGGTCGATGTACAAAAAGTACTGCGAAAAGAAACAACCGCCGGCGCCGGCAATGGCCCCAGAGATGGTCATGATTTTGATTTTTTCGACAAAGACATTGATGCCCAAGGCGCGGGCAGAGTCTTCGTTTTCGCGAATGGCTGCCAACCTTGCGCCAAAACGCGAAGCTTTTAACCACAAGGCCACTGCAATAGATAGCACCGTTAATGTCAAGATAATGAAGTAGAAATAGCGTCGGTCACCAAACTGAAAGTTGGCTGCTGTTTGCTTCATGGGAATGAGCATGCCCAAACCACCACCCGTGATGTCCACCGAATTGGCAACGATGCGAAATACTTCGGCAAAGGCCAGTGTGATCAGGGCAAAGTACGAACCTTTCAAGCCGGCTCTGAAAGAAATCACGCCGATCAAACACCCCGCTACGGCGCCTGCCAATGCGGAAGCAGGCAGACCCCACCATGGGTTAAAGCCAAAACGCATTTGCACAATGGTGGAGGCATAAGCACCCACGCCAAAAAATGCCACATGACCAAAGGACAACTGACCGGCAAAGCCGCCCGCAATGTTCCAAGATTGGCCAATGAAAGCGTAGAACAGCGCCAGCACGCCAAAGTTAATGACAAAGGCTGAGTTGGACACAAACGGAAAAACAATGGCCGCGGTCAACAACAAGGCATGCAAGGCCCAAGGGTTGCGATTGAAGTTCATCGCTTGTCTCCAAAAAGGCCAGACGGTCTAAACAACAAAATCAGAATAAAAATAAGTGAGATGCCAATTTGGCCAAGGCTTTCACCCAAGTACAGGCCACCAAACGATTCGGTCAATCCCACAATGAGGCCGCCCACTACCGCGCCTAAGAAACTCCCCATCCCCCCCAGCACCACCACCGTGAAGGCCACCATCACAAAGACATGACCGGTGGTGGGTGACACATAAAAGATGGGCATCAACAATGAGGCCGCAGCGCCCAAGGTGGCCATGCCCAATCCAAAAGAAATGGCAAATACTTTGTCCACATCAATGCCGACCAAACGCGCGCCCATGCGTTCTTTGGCCACCGCACGAATGGCGCGGCCGGTGTCGGTGCTCGACATGAAAAGCCCCAAGATGCCGCACATGATCATGGCCGCGACAAAAGAAATCACTTTGGGTAGGCCGACCAACAGGGGGCCCACTTCAAACATCTTGTCGCTGTAAGACATGGAGATGGTGCGCGAGTCACCCGAGAAAAACATCAAGGCCAAGTTTTCGATCACGATGGACAAACCCAAGGTGATGAGCAAGATGTTTTCATCTTTGCCGTAAGACAGTTTGCCAATCAAGTAGCGGTACATCACATAGCCCAACGCAAACATGGTGGGCATGGTGACGATCAAAGAAAGATAGGGGTCCATCCCCAATTTGGTGACCAAATAAAAGACACCAAACATGGCCACCATCAAAAGGCTGCCATGCGCAAAATTAATGATGTGCAAGACACCGTAGATCAATGTGAGGCCAGAGGCGACGAGGGTGTAGATGCCCCCCATGAGGATGCCATTGATGACAGCCGCTCCGATGATGGTCAAGTCCAAGACGAGTTCCTTGAGATGGGGTCGGTGAAAGTGTCAGGCCAGGCCTGCTAAAGAAGAAAAAACTTTGCTCAACAACAACTCAAAACTTCTGGGCGAAGTCTGAGTTGTTGGAGAGTTCAAGCTGCCAAGCACACAAGGTGTGCTGACATAGCTTGGTTTCAGACGTGACCAGGACGTGGGAAAATAGGCTTCACAGCCGCAAATTCATTGGGCCACACCACATCGATGTCGGTTTTGGAGGCCTGCAACAAGACCGCACGGCCGCCCGTGTTTTGTCCGTTGACAAACTTGGTGGAGCCATAAGGCATGAAGTGATCAGACCATGTGCTGGTCTCGAGCGCTGCAATGACTTTTTCTTTTTCTGAGCTGGCCGCACGCTGCACTGCATCGGCAAACAACTTGACAGAGTTGTAGGCACAGTAAACCTCAAAGGTGAACAAGGTGTTTTTAGCTTCCACACGCTTGCGCATTTCTTGAGCCTTTGGGTTGCGGGGGTTGTACCAATGGTTAAAGTCCATCATGTACTGGGCAACTTCAGGCTGCTCTTGCACCAGCTTGTAGTTGAAACCACCGCCCAACACGCTGAACATGCCCATGACGTCAACCTTTTGCTGATGCATGGTCCGGGCTATCAAAACATATTCGTTTTGATAATTGCTCATGATCACAATATCGGGTTTGATGGACTTGATGCGCAACACCAAATTGGTGAAGTCGCGTGTCGGTGTGGCGTGCTTCAAAACATCTTTCACTTCAATGCCAATGGCGGCCAACTTGGTTTGCAGCAGCTTGGCAGTGCTGGTGCCGAACTCGGAATCTTCGTGAACCAACACAGCCGTTTTGGCAACGCCGCCAGCGGCTTTGTTCACTTGGTTAAGTCCATCAAACGCATCGTCGACGCATTTGGCTGCGCCTGGGGCCAGACGGAAAACGTTTTTCAAACCACGGCCCACGATGGCATCGGAGACACCCACATCAATGATGAAAGGCGTGTTGTATTTGGCCGCAGCCTGGGTGGCAGGCAATGCGATGCCACTGGACATACAACCAATGTAAGCAGAGACACCCTCTTGGTTCAAGCGCTCAACTTCTGACACACCCACTTCGGGGCGAGATTGAGAATCAGCCAGAGCCGCCTCTAGCTTGACACCGCCCAAGGCCTTGATACCACCTGCAGCGTTGATGTCGTCAATGGCCAGCAATGCGCCTGCACGGCACTGCGCGCCGCTGTAAGCCAAACCACCGCTGATGGGGTTGATCAAACCAATCTTCAAGGGTTTGGGTTGTGCCAATAACAGGCCGGGGGCACCCAGTGCGGTGGTGGCTGCACCAGCTTGCAAAATCAAACGACGGGAAACGCGGACATCAGACGTCATGGTAGTTCCTCAATGAAGAAGTGGGGGGTTGAATTAAATTGTTCCATTCATAGAACAATTGAACACACTGTGCAACAATCTTTTTGCGAAGTCAAGCGGTTAACTCCCAATGTTTTGAAATTAATTGTGTCGCATCAACACCCACAGCAATGCCGGCCGAGAACGCACCAATAACCCCCAAATTGCACACCAGACGCTAACATTTGCACCACGATGGACCACACTCTTTACAGCTACAGCGCACTGCCTAAGCGGAGGCCTCAGCCTTTGGCGCCCAAACTGCATGTATTCACCGTGCTTTATTTAGAACATTGGGACTTTGAAGCACCCGAAGGCAGCCTGCGCGATCCACGTTTTGTGGGTGAATTTGGCAGTTTCAACCCCGATTATCGAAGCTGGACACAACGCGAATATGGTCTGCGCATTGGCGTCTTCCGATTGATAGACGCCCTGCGCGAGTCAGGCATTCAACCTGTCGTGGCCGCCAACAGCATGGTGCTACCCCGCGTGCCTCAGATCCTGGATGCTTTGAAGTTAGCGCAGGCTGAGTGGATTGCCCATGGTGTGGCGGCCACACGCCTCATGCACGCCAACATGTCTTTGGAAGAACAGCGGGCGCACATCCATGGCGCTGTCAAGGCCCTCAAAGCGCACACAGGCCAAACCGCACAGGCCTGGCTCAGCCAAGATTGGGGCACATCGCCGCATACCTTGGGCTTGCTGGCCGATGCGGGCATACGTTACACCCTCGATTGGGGCAACGACGATCAGGCTTATTGGATGGCGCCCAGTGGCGATTCACAACAAAAATTGTTGGCCATTCCCTTGTCGAGCGAATGGGACGATGTGCAAGGCCAATGGTTCAGGCCCATCGAACCCTCACAACATGCGCAGCAAATTTTGCATGCGGCTTTGCGCATGCGCGATGAATGCCAAGCGCATCAGCGCAGCGCCATCATGGGCTTGGGACTTCATCCTTGGGTGTGGGGCATGCCCAGTCGCATCAAATATTTGCGCGAGCTGTTGGCGCAGTTAAATCAAATGGAGGGGGTAATTTTCAGCACCCCGCAGCAAATGTTCGAACAGTGCGCTGGCAGCTCACCTGATTGAACCTCACGAAAGAACTTTCAAATGGACTATCTAGACACCCTCAGTGATTTTGCCTCTGGTCTCGACTATGCCAAGCTAGACCCTGAGGTGAAAGATCAGGTGGGTTGGATCTTGGCAGACACCGTCGCCGCCATGGTGGCTGGCTCGGCCGAACCAGAACTTCGTGCCATTGCAAGCAAACAAGTTTTAGGCCCTCATCATTCAGCGCAGCTGATTGGCTTGTCGCAAACCAGCACAGCAGAAGCAGCGGCCTTCATCAATGGCACGGCCGGTACATTTTTAGAGATGGACGAGGGCAATCGCTTTTCTCGCGGTCACCCCGCGGTCCACGTCATTCCGGCAGCACTGGCCATCAGCCAAGAACGAAATTCAAATGCACTTCAGTTTTTGTCGGCGCTGGTGGTTGGCTATGAGGTGGGCTCTCGCTTTGGTGCGGCCTCCCAATTGCGCGGCGCCATGCACCCCCACGGTACTTGGGGCACATTGGGTGCCGCGGCTGCCTGCGCGCGCATAGCCGACATGGACCCGACCGCCATGCGCCAAACCATCAACATTGCAACCTCCCTCACCACCGCCACCTCCAAGCAAACCATGTTGGAAGGCGGCTTGGTGCGCAACGTCTATGCGGGTTTGAGCAATCGCAACGGTCTGTTGGCTTTGAGCTTGGCTGAATGTGGGTTCACGGGCGAACACGATGGCCCATCCTCCTTGTTGAGCAAAATCATTTCAGAAAGTTTTGATGCCAACGCGGTCACGCAAGGCCTGGGACAAGACTGGCACCTGATGCGCAATTATTTCAAACTGCACTCGTGCTGCCGTTACAACCATGGCACCTTAGACGCCATTGATCAAATGGCCGCTAGCCAAGCACTGCCCTCAGCAGACAACATTGATCGAATTGAAGTGGTGACCTATCACTTGGCCGCAGAATTGAACGATCCTGCGCCCAACAACACTTTGGCAGCCAAGTTTTCTGTGCCTTTTGCTGTGGCCACACGCATCGTCAACAACTCGAGTGCGCTTTCTAGCTTCACATGGGATGCCGTGCGCAATCCGAAAATTTTGGATTTGGCTAAGAAGGTTAGCGTGGCCCATGATCCTGCCATGAGCGCCAGATTGCCCAATGAACGGCCAGCTCGCGTCACCATTTACTTGAAAGATGGCTCTACCAGAACGGGCGAAGCAGGCGTGAATCGCGGCGATGACGCCTCGCCCTACACCCGCGAGGAATTGCGTCAGAAATTCATGAACCTGACCGGCCGCATTTGGCCTGCAGCGCACTGCGAAAAACTTCTTCAAGCCACCCTAGATTTGGCCCAGCTCAAAACTTCACTTGAAGAATGGGCGGCCTTGCTGTCGCCTTCAGCTGAGTGAGTTCTCACCGGTCATGTAAACAAATACTGCCGCAAACAAACCGTCATGCAATTCAAAAAAGTTGCAGTTGTTTTTCACCAACTTCTCACCTTGGTGGTTGACGTTCTCCACCCTGAATCGGCTGGCAATGCGTTGTGCTGCCACATCCACTGTGTGCGTAAAGGCGCCGTGCCAAACTTGCGCATAGCGTTCATTCAATCGTTCGTACATGCCCTTCACTTCGGTGTCTCTGCCGTTGTAAAACACCCCGTGGTTGGCAATGCTAAAACGCGCAGTCGGTGCAAAGCAGGCCAAAGTGCCGGCCACATCTTTGCAATCAACCGCGGCAAAGTAGGTTTCCACCAAGGCAATCAATTGCGCTTCATTGAGTGTGATTGAACTCATACAGTTTCCTTAAATCCAGCATCTTGCAAAGCCCTGAACAAAGCCAGTGCACTGCTGTGCGACTTGTAAGCTTCTTCATTCAAGGCTTGCTTCATACGTGTTTCTTCTAAAAAATGGCCATGGCTGCGGCCTCTGACGCACAAGGCTGAGGGCTTCACTGCGCCAACAGGTTTGACATGCGCAGGGATGTAGCTAATGGCAAAACCAAGACGTCTGTCGTGGGTGGTGTTGCCACCCGACGCATGCACCAGGTCGGTGTGATGCAAGGACATTTGTCCTGGCCCTACCGGAATGAAGGTGCCTTGGGTGTTGTCAAAGTGATCACTGATGCCTTGGCCCCGCCGAATCATGTTCATGGGTCCAGGCTTGTCATCGTGCTCAAACACGCCCCACTCATGGCTGCCTGGCAAGACTTGCATGCATCCCGCCGCAATGCTGGCATCGCTGAGGGCCACCCATGCCGTGATGTGCAAATGCGGCGACAAATAAAAATAGGTGCTGTCTTGGTGCCACCGAACATAGGCGGGCGTATTGGCTTCTTTCAAAAAAAGCGTGGAGTGATACACCAAAATATCAGGGCCAATGACATCTTCCACCGCATCCAAAATTTTGGGGTGATGAACCAATTGATCGGCCCAATTGAACAACAGATAGCTCTTTGACTTTTCTGGAAAATCAATGGCTTGGCCGCGCTGTGTTTCCCAGTCTTCCAAGTCTTGTCGAAACGCTTGAACTTCGGCAGCGCTTAAAACATCAATGGGCGACACATAGCCATCACGCGCATACCCACTGACCTGTGCTTCACTCAATAACTTGGGCATTTTCCAACTCCTACTGAATTGATACAGGCTGAGAATCAATCAAGGGCCGACTGACTCAAGGCCGTTTGACTGACTGCTGCGCCGCACTCATCATGTCTTGCAGCATGTCTAAACGAGGGTGCATGGGCTTCGGATAAGCCTTGCGACTTTGCGACAGACCCAAGCCCAATGCCGCTTCGGCCATCTTGTAACTCAAAGGCCCAGGGTTGATGACCGGCACAGGCAAGCGTTGGCTCAAATACAGATGCGCTTGGTGCATGGTGGTGGAACCCAAAATCAACACCTCAGCGCCATCTTGTTCAATGGCTTCGTAGGCGGCTTTTTCTAAGAGTGGAAACACATCCTCTTCTTTGCCAGACAACAAAGCTTGGTTATCTGCAGACACTTCAATGGCACGCACCGACGCGCATTTGTGATGCAAGCCCAGTTCGTCCAAGGCTTTTTTGTAAAGTGGCTTCCATCGGCTGGCCATGGTCAGTACAGAAAATTTGTCTCCCAACATCATGGCCGTCAGCATCGAAACTTTGCCGGGGCCAAACACCGGAATATCGAGCACCGAACGCAAGGCAGCCACACCCGAGTCGCTCATGGTGTCGATGCACACGGCTGCAAAGCCTTCGTCTTGGGCGCGGCATCCGGCTTCAAAATTGGCTGTGTCAGCCAACACAAAATCATGATGGCTTGAATAATTCACAGGCCCAGCCTTGACCGTGCGAAATTCAAACTCCAACTCGGGCGACAAATCGATGCCTTTGAGTTGAGCCTGCCTGAGCGCCAGATTTTCTGGCGACATGGCAAAGGGCACCACCACCAGAATTTTTTTCTTGGCCGCTGTCATGCGGCCACCTTCAATTCGGCCAACGCTTCGGCGGTTGAAGTGACCCGCCCAAACAAGCGTTGAAAATTGCGCATCGTGACCTGGTGCAATTCTTCAAAGGTGGTGCCGCAGGCGTCTTCTACCAAGGTGACTTGATAACCGCGGTCTGCTGCCTCGCGTGCAGTGCTTTCCACACACATGTTGGTGGACACCCCAGCCATGTAAATTTGATCGACATGCAAGGCGCGCAGCAAACTGTCAATCGAGGTGGAAGCGAATGCGCCCACTGTGGTTTTGCGAACCACATGCTCGCCTGCCACCGGCTTAAGCTCTGCCAGAATGTCATGATCGGGACTGCCCACATAGTTGTTGCAGCTGGCCAGCAGCTTGCGCATGTGGCGCGGCGCATCGCTGGCGTCGGGCAATGCGGCACCCAAGGTCACATGAATCACAGGCTGACCCAAACGATGAAAATGCGCACGCAAATCCAGGGTTCTGGGCAGTACCGATTGCTCAATGCGTGCAAATCTGTAGTCGCCCACAGATGAGCCCTGCGCTTTCAAGGTGCGGCCCAACGCGCCTTGTCTGGAACCTGTTGCGTATTGCATGTCAATGATCACCAAGGCCGCGCCTTTGGCATCAATGACGGGCTCGCTCATGAAATCACGAATGTAGTCTTTGGGGGCGCTCATGGTTTGTCCTTGGAAGTTTGTTGTTGATACCAGTCAACAATTTGAGAGCCCGTGGCGCACCATACGCCCTCGTGGCTGCGAATGGTTGAGAGGGCTTTCGAGAGTGCGTCGATGCGATGCGGCTGCCCCATGATGAAAGGATGCACCGCCACGTTCATCACGCGCCCATGCACCGCGCCTTCAGCATACAGCACCTCAAACTCATCGATCATTTTTTGCGCAAAGGCATCGGCTTCTTGGCCCCGCCGCCACGCAATGCTGTCGTTGATTTCCATGGAATATGGCAAAGAAATGAGTTCACCTTGGCGCACATTGACAGGCGTAGGCTGATCGTCATGGTACAGATCGCACAAATACTGAATGCCGCTTTCTGCTACCAAATCGGGGGTGTTCAAGGTGTTGGACGCCGCAGGCGAAAACCAGCCCTTCAAACGCTGCCCCGTGTGCCGCACATGAATGGCTTGGCAGACCTCAATGGCTTCACGCTCTTCGTTTTCGCTCATGTTCCAGTGATAACGCGTGTTGTACAAACCGTGCGACATGAACTCCCACTTGCGCTTCATCATGGCCTCGGCAATGCCCGGGTACATGTCGAGCACCGACATGGACAATGACACCGTGATGGGCAGTTCTAAGGCGTCAAACACTTCCATGAGGCGCCACACACCCACCCTGTTGCCATAATCACGCAGACCGTAGCCCAAGATGTCGGGGTGCGGCACGCGGGGCCATGGATTGCGAACCCGGATTTGCGCTGGCAAATATTCGTAATGCTCGATGTTGGGAGCCACCCACAGGGCCACCCTCGCACCGCCAGGCCAACGCAATGGCGCGCGCTCAGGCAACGCAGAATAAGTGATGCGCTCGTGACCTTGCATGGACAAACGCGGACCCAACATTCAGGTGGCTTGGGCTTGCCAAGCGTCCAAAATTTGCGAACCCGTGGCCGCCCACACACCCGGGTGGCTCATGATGTGCGCCAATGCATCTTCCAAAGCCTTGATGCGATAGGGCTGCCCAATGACCCAAGGGTGCAAACTGATGGGCATGATGCGTCCACCTTCTGTGGCAGATTCTTTGTACAGCACATCAAAGTGATCAATCAGCTGATCCCGAAAATCATTTTCGGTGTGATGGTTGTTGACCAAGATGGTGTAGTCGTCGATGTCGGCAGAATGCGGCATGGCCACCAAGGGCTTGCTGGCCGTTTTCATGAGGTAGGGCATGTCGTCGTTGACCCAATCGCACACATAGTCGAGGCCAGCATCCCCCAAAATGTCCAAGGTGTTGAATGACTCCGACTTGGCCGGCGACAACCACCCACGCACGGCTTGACCACTGACTTGGCGCAAGATGCTCAGGGTTTGCGCCACCCATTGCTGCTCAACTTCTTTGGACAAACCGCCGTGATGCAAATGGTCCATGTCCAGACCATTGGCCATGATTTCCCAGCCTTGTGAATTGCACTGTTGAATCAAGGCCGGATAACGCACCGCCACAGCCGCATTGACTGCCACCGTGGCCGGAATGTTGTGCCGCGCCAGTGCCTTCATGATGCGATAGATGCCCACTCGGTTGCCATAGTCACGCAAGGTGTAATGGCGCAAATCGGGGTAAGCCGTTTGCATTGCGCCTGGTGGCTTGAAGGGCACACCCGCCATGTTCAAAGGAAACCACTCAAGGGCGGGTGACACCCACAAAGCCACGCGTGCTTTGTGCGGCCAAGCCACTGGCTTGCGCAGCGGCAACATGGACCATTCATAACGTTCGTGGTCCATGCCGTAGCGGCGCAGCGGGTATTCGAGGTAATCTTCCGGCAGGGGCTTGGCGGAAGCTGCAGTGGTGTTCATGGTGCTTCTCCCACAGTTTGACCGGCCGCAGTGAAGGCGGCGTGATAGTGCTCATTGTAATAGTGGGCAATTTCGCGGCCGGTGGCCAGCCACACTTTTTCATGGCCCGTGATGTAGGCCAAGGCTTCTTCAAAAGCGGCCAAGCGGTAGGGCTGCCCTATCAGAAACGGGTGCAGTGGAATGCACATGACCGTGCCCGATTGCTCGCCCTCTTCATACAAACGATCGAACTGTCGCTTGATGATGTCGCCATATCGGCGCGGCGACACCAAGTTGACGTTGTAGACAATGGTGTCGTTCATTTCCAAAGAGTAAGGCAGGCTGGTGAGCGTGCCTTTTTTGACTTTGACGGGGCCGGGTTGATCGTCGTGAAACAAGTCGCACACATAGGTCAGGCCCATGTCGGCCACCAAGTCCATGGTGTTGGGCGTGTAGGTGAGCGCGGGCGCTAACCAACCGTCTAGTTTTTGGCCCGTGTGTTTGTAGATGGTGTCGATGGAGTCTTGAATGACTTGGCGCTCTTGCGCCTCGTTCATGCCCATGAGGTAGCGCGTGTTGTAAGTGCCGTGCGAGTAAAACTCCCAGCCTTCATCGGCACAAGCCTTGATCACTTCAGGATGGTGCTCGCACATGGCCACATTGAGCGACACACTGCCGCGCATGTTGCAGCGTTTCATGACATCGAGCATGCGCCAAAAACCGGTGCGATTGCCGTAGTCGCGATAGGAATAATTCAGGACATCGGGGGCAGGACGCGCCCAAGGTGCGCGCGCTGGGTTGCGCGGTGGATTGAGTTCATAAAACTCCACATTCGGGGCCACCCAAAATGCCACGCGAGCGCCGTTGGGCCACTTGATGACAGGTCGGTCGTTGTAAGGCAGGTAATCGTAAAACCCTGGATCGCGCTGGGTGGCAGGCGCTTGGGTGGCGCTGGTCATATTGCCAATCCTTTGCCCTGCACTTGCTTGAGTTGATCCAGTGTTTCAGCAACGGTCAACACATCGGCGTACTTCAGCATCATGTCGTACAGGTTGGCAAAGTGCGGAGATTCATGCTTGTCGGCCACGCACTCCATCGGCACAATGGTTCTAAAGCTGCGCTGCAAACTGTCCACGACCGTGGCGCGCACGCAGCCGGACGTAGAGCCTCCCGTGATCACGCAAGTGTCCACGCCGTGGTGCGTAAAAATAGAGCCTAAGTTGGTCTCAAAAAATGTAGAGGCCATGCGCTTGTTGATGATGATGTCGCGCTTGCGGTCAATCACCAGGCGGTCGTCAAACTCGGCACGGCGACTGCCCACCTTGATGTTTTGCAATGAGTCGGGGGTGTTGGTTCGGGTGCCCCAGACGCCGCAGTCTTCACCAGATTCCATGTAGGCCACATAGGTCCATACCACGGGAAAGCCTTTGGTGCGAAACACTTCGGCCAATTGGTTGACATACTCAAGCTGCTTCGGATCTGTTTCGTAGGCAGTCGCAAACTCGCCAACGCAGGTATAGGCTTTTTGCAAATCAATGTTGATCAGCGCTGGCACTTTGCCAAAACCAAAACGCTTGCGAGTAGGGTTGGCCTGCACGTGTTCAAACAATTGGCGGGCGGTTTTATCAGACTGTTCCATAGGGGCTTTGTGAGTTCAAAAGAATGAGAAACATATTCTCATGGTGAATTTGTCCTGTCAATAGAACAATTCGCCCGATGCCATCGAGATCTTCCAACTGAAATGATGTGCCAAATACGTGCTTGGACCTTCATTGAAGGGATCTGGTCCATACTGACAAAATTGAATGAAAATGCACCTACAGAAACCTAGAGAATCCGCATGGCACTTCCAACTTCCGCTCCCCGCAAACTCTCCCACACGCGCACCGCCATTTACACAGGCTATCAACGCGAAGATGGCTTATGGGACATCGAGGCAACGTTGACCGACATCAAGCCCTACGACTACTTCATTCCCGGGCAAGAAGAACGCAAGGGTGGCAAGCCCATTCACGGCCTTAACATCCGTTTGACAGTCGACAGCCAGTACATCATTCAAGAAGTCATGACCGACATGGCGCACATTCCGCATCCGGAGTGCATTCAAGCAGACGGCGGCATGCACAAACTGGTTGGCTGCAAATTGGGGGCAGGTTGGCGCAAAGCCATTGCCGCCCGCATTGGGGGCGTTGAGGGTTGCACCCATCTGCGTGAACTGCTCTTTAACATGGCCACCGCGGCCTTCCAAACCATTTCCTCAGCGCAGCAATACAACCGGCACCAGGCTGGCCTTCCACCCGCCATACCCGACAGCCCACCACCCCATTTAGGGCAATGCATGTCTTGGGCATTTGATGGCCCCGCGACGCAGCGCTACTACCCCATGTTTTTTCGCAAGGGCGAAGACAAAGAATAAAACACACTCAACCTGCGATAATTGCCGGTTTCCTGCGTACCCTCAGGTGCAGGCTCTTCCATCAGCCCCTGGATATAAACCAGTCACCGCTTGGAGTTTCGTGTGAGCAAAAAAGTATTTATCAAAACCTTCGGTTGCCAAATGAACGAGTACGACTCGGACAAAATGGCCGACGTCATGAAGGCGGCCGAGGGCTACGAGCCCACCCAAAACGTCGACGAAGCCGACCTCATTTTGTTCAACACCTGCTCGGTGCGTGAACGTGCCCAAGAAAAAGTTTTCAGCGATTTAGGCCGTGTCAAGCACCTCAAAGCGCGCGGCGTGCTCATTGGTGTGGGCGGCTGCGTGGCCAGCCAAGAAGGCGCCGACATCATCAAACGCGCGCCCTATGTGGACGTGGTGTTTGGACCCCAAACCTTGCACCGCCTGCCCGAACTCTTGGCGGCGCGCCAAGCCAAAAAACGACCCCAAGTGGACATCTCTTTTCCCGAAATTGAAAAATTTGATCACTTACCTCCCGCCAAAATGGACGGCCCCACCGCCTTCGTCTCCATCATGGAAGGCTGCAGCAAATATTGCAGTTATTGCGTGGTGCCTTACACCCGCGGCGAAGAAGTGAGTCGTCCGTTTGAAGACGTGTTGGTGGAAGTGGCAGGCTTGGCCGAACAAGGCGTGCGTGAGATCACCCTGCTAGGTCAAAACGTCAATGCTTACCGCGGCAAGATGGGCAACACCGCTGAGATTGCCGACTTTGCCTTGCTGATTGAATACGTGGCCGACATGCCCGGCATTGAACGCATCAGGTACACCACCAGTCACCCCAACGAATTTACACAGCGCCTGATCGATGTGTACGACAAGGTGCCCAAGCTGGTCAACCATTTGCACCTTCCCGTACAACACGGCTCCGACAAAATTTTAATGGCCATGAAACGCGGCTACACCGCCATGGAATACAAAAGCACCATTCGCAAACTGCGCGCCATCCGGCCCGACATGGCCATGAGCAGCGACTTCATTGTGGGCTTTCCTGGCGAAACCGAAGAAGACTTTGGCAAGATGATGAAACTCATCGACGATGTGGGCTACGACACCAGTTTTAGCTTTATCTTTAGCCCCCGCCCCGGCACACCCGCCGCCAATTTGCACGATGAGACCCCGCACGATGTGAAGCTCAAACGCTTGCACCATTTGCAGGCCACCATCGAGGCCAATGTGAAGCGGATTGGCGACAGCCGTTTGGGCACTGTGCAACGTATTTTGGTGGAGCGCCCTGCGCGCAAAGATGCCACCGAAATGGCGGGCCGTACCGAGTGCAACCGCGTGGTGAATTTTCCTGCTGGACCCAACGGCATGCGGCTGGTGGGTCAGATGGTAGACATTCAAATTGATGAAGCCATGTCTCACTCTTTGCGCGGCAAATTGGTGCTGCAGGAAGCCTAACGCTTCATGCCCGGAAAGCCACCCCCGCCCATGCCGGGGAAGCCGCCCATGCCCTTCATGCCGCCCAAGCGCTTCATCATTTTCATCATGCCGCCGCCCGACATTTTTTTCATCATGTCTTGCATCTGCTCAAACTCTTTGAGCATGCGGTTGACGTCCTGCACCTGAACGCCCGCGCCCATGGCAATTCGTCGCTTGCGCGTGGCCTTGATGAGTTCTGGCTTGCTGCGCTCTTTGGGCGTCATGCTGTGAATAATGCCTTGTTTTCGTGCAATGTCTTTTTCAGCTTTGTCCATGTCCATGTGGCCTGCCTTGGCGGCCAATTGGGAAGGCAACTTGTCCATCAAACTGGACAATCCGCCCATCTGTTTCATCTGCTGAATTTGGGCCAAGAAATCGTTCAGGTCAAAGCCCGCACCGCTCTTGACCTTGGCCGCCAATTTTTGGGCCGCCTCGATGTCGACGCCCGCGGTGACTTGCTCCACCAAGGCCAAGATGTCACCCATGCCCAGAATGCGGCCGGCGTGGCGCTCTGAGTCAAACACTTCTAAACCATCAATTTTTTCGCTGGTTCCTGCAAACTTGATGGGCGCGCCCGTGATTTGACGCACCGACAAAGCCGCACCGCCGCGTGAATCGCCATCCATCTTGGTCAGCACAATGCCCGTCAGGGGCAATGCATCTTTGAACGCCTTGGCGGTATTGGCCGCATCTTGACCTTGCATGGCATCCACCACAAACAAGGTTTCTACGGGGTTCAAGAAAGCATGAAGCTCGCGAATTTCGGCCATCAAGGCTTCGTCAATGGCCAGACGGCCTGCGGTGTCCACCAACAAGACATCAAAGAAATGTTTGCGCGCGTAATCTAGCGCCGCTCGAGCAATTTCCAATGGCTTTTGGTCTGGCGTGCTGGGAAACCACTCGGCGCCCGCTTGTGCCGTGACGGTTTTCAATTGCTCGATGGCGGCTGGCCGGTAAACGTCGCCCGAAACCGTCAACACTTTCTTTTTGCGTTTTTCAATGAGGTGCTTGGCCAGCTTGGCGGTGGTGGTGGTTTTACCTGCGCCCTGCAAACCCGCCATCAAAATGACTGCGGGGGGTTGGGCCGCCAAATTAATGTCAGACACGCCATCGCCCATGGTGGCCGCAAGCTCTCGGTTCACAATGGCCACCAAGGCTTGGCCTGGTTTGAGAGAACCCAAGACCTCTTGTCCCAAGGCCTTGTCTTTCACGCGCGCAATGAAATCGCGCACTACCGGCAAGGCCACATCGGCCTCGAGCAGGGCCATGCGCACTTCGCGCAGCATGTCGGCCACATTGGTTTCAGTGATCCGCGCTTGCCCGCTGATTTGCTTGACCAGTTGCGAGAGTTTGTCGGTAAGAGCGGAGGCCATAGGCAAAATTTCTTTATAAACCGTTAGGTTTTAAAGCCCTTGACAGAATACAGGGGCTCTCAACGCTAAACTATGAAGCATGATTTTAGCCAGTACCTTCGATTGGGCGATGGGCTTGACCCTTTTAACCGCCATCGCTTATGCCCTGCCCGCTCTGTTGTCGGACCGCATGGGGCCAAGCCTGGCGCGACGATATCTCTGGCTGGCTTGGGTTTTCCACGGCAGCAGCTTGGTCCTGAGCCTCACAGGCGACACGCCCCGCTTTGGTTTTGCCCCCGCCTTGTCGGTCACGGTCTGGTGGGTGCTTACCGCCTATGCAGTCGAAAGGCAATACTTTCCCGAACTTCGCGCACGCTGGACCATGGCGGCGCTGGGCAGCGCAGCGGTGGCGCTGGCTTGGTATTTTCCGGGTCAGGCACTTCATGTCTCTTCCTCATTGTGGTTGCCCTTGCACTGGGCTTTGGGTGTTGCGTCCTACGGCATGTTTGCCGCTGCCGTTGTTCATGCGGCCCTCATGTCTCGGGCAGAAAAAGAAATTCGCATGGGCAATGAAAATCAAAGCGGCTTGCCCTTGCTCACCCTAGAACGCCTGATGTTCAGGTTTGTCTTGCTGGGATTTATTCTCCTCACTCTCACACTCATTGCGGGCCTTGTTTTCGGTGAACAGCTGTATGGTGCCTCCGGCGCCATTTGGAAGTGGGACCACAAAACTGTGTTTTCTGTGTTGTCCTGGATCACCTTTGCGGCTTTGCTGTTTGGACGTTATCAATTTGGCTGGCGAGGCCGCCGCGCTGTGCGCGTTTTATACACAGGGTCGGCCTTTCTGTTGCTGGCCTATGCAGGCTCGCGCTTTGTGCTTGAAGTCATCTTGGACCGCTCTCTTTGAAAGTCTTCCTCTTCATATTGACGGTGCTTTTGGGTGTCTGGCTTTGGCGCAAGAACCAAGCCCGGCCTGATCAAGACCAAAGCTCAAAACCCTCCGTGCCAAACCCAGCTGCCAACCCATCCAATGTGAATGCTTTGCAACCCAGCCCCATGCAAGCTTGCCTGCATTGTGGTGTGCACATGCCCGAATCCGACATGCTCAAAGGCCAGCGAGGCCTTTACTGCTCAACGGGCCATTGTGATGCAGCCTCTGACCGGCCCATCCGATAAGCCATGACCCACAGTGCGTGGCTAGACGGCTGGTGTTTGGACGCTGAAAAATGCGAGTCACCCAACTTTGGGCCTCGGCCCGCGCAGGCCCACATCGACTTGATTGTGGTGCACGCCATTAGCCTGCCCCCAGGCCAATACGGCGGCCATGCCGTGCAGCAGCTTTTTACCAACACGCTCCCTTGGGACAGTCACCCCTACTACCAAAGCATTCGCGGCCTGCAGGTGTCCTCTCATTTTTTCATTGAACGGACCGGCAAGCTTTGGCAGTTTGTCAGTTGCAACGAACGTGCTTGGCATGCCGGCGACTCCTACTATCGTGGCCGCCCCAATTGCAACGACGACAGCATTGGCATTGAACTGGAGGGGCTGGATGGCGATGCGTTTGAGGCCATGCAATACACAAGTCTGGCGGCTCTTTGCAGCACATTGGCGCGGCACTTTCCCATTGCCCACATTGCGGGGCACGAACACATTGCGCCCGGTCGGAAAAAAGATCCTGGCCATGGATTTGATTGGGACTTGCTGAAAAAAAATGTCGCTTGGCCGTCTCAGTACTTTCCCGAAGTCTGACTTTTCTGACACGTCAGAAAATTATTTTTTTGCAATAATTCTTTCACATAAGATCTTGCTGATGGCTTTCATGTCGAACCAAGGACCGCTGCAATGATCTCAAACTGCATTGATTTGAAAGGCTTGCCGAAGGGTATTGCAAGTTTAGTCGCGCCAATATTGGCTTTAAAACAGCGTGGCTATATTTAACGCGCATTCCAAGGCGGCTTTTTAACGCAGAAAAACAGCGCCCCCTGTGCGCTCCGCAGAGTGCTTTTAAAGCCTCTCAGCCCAAGTGACGAAATCTGAGGCAGTACACTACCCCTAGTGGCTTGTAATCGTCACAGACCCCAGATATAGTGTCTACACGCCAATGACAGGGTGGGGGAAAAAAGCGACAAGACGCCCAGATTTGACGCCCCGTTTGAACCGCTGCAAACAAAGATACAAACACAGACACTGATACAGAGAACAGACCGAGAACGCTATGCACATTGAGATCAATCCAACATCGTCCACCCAAGGTTTTTTGGGTGCCAACGATTCCCAGACCAGCCAGTCCCCCGCCATTCACGCCTTGGCCAATTACCAGATCATTCGTCGCAATGGCGCGGTCGTGCCTTTTGAGCCCAACAAAATTGCCGTTGCCTTGATGAAAGCCTTCTTGGCCGTTCATGGCACCCAAGGTGCTGCTTCTGCCAGCGTGCGAGAAGTGGTCGAAGGCCTCACACAAACCGTGGTTCGCGCTTTGGTTCGCTCACGTCCTGGCGGCGGCACATTCCACATTGAAGACGTCCAAGACCAAGTCGAATTGGGCCTGATGCGCAGCAGCAACCACGAAGTGGCCCGCGCTTATGTGTTGTACCGCGAGCGCCGCACGCAAGAGCGTGCTCAAGTCAAGGAAGAAAAAGCAGCCGTCAACGCGCACCCCACCTTGCACGTCTTGGATGGTGGCCAACGCGTTCCCCTGGACATCAACTATTTGCAAGGCCTCATCGTCAACGCATGCCAAAACCTGGGCAAAGACGTTCAGCCCGACCCCATCGTGTCTGAAACCATGCGCAACCTCTATGATGGCGTGCCCATGGAAGAGGTCTACAAGGCGTCCATCTTGGCGTCGCGCACCCTGATCGAAAAAGACCCCGACTACACCTACGTCACTGCGCGCTTGCTCATGCACACGATTGCCAAAGAAGTCTTGGGCAAAGAAGTGCTCTTGAAAGACATGGCCGCCCACTATGTTGACTACTTCCCCGGCTACATCAAGAAGGGCGTAGACAACGGCTTGCTTGACGAAAAACTGATGCAGTTCGACTTGCCCAGATTGGGCGCCGCCCTCAAAGCCGAACGCGATTTGCAATTTGACTACCTCGGTCTGCAAACTTTGTACGACCGTTACTTCTTGCACGTGCGCAAAACACGCATCGAGCTGCCCCAGTCCTTCTTCATGCGCGTTGCCATGGGCTTGGCCTTGGGCGAAGCCGACCGTGAAGCGCGCGCCATTGAGTTCTATGAGGTGCTGTCCTCATTCGACTTCATGTCCAGCACACCCACCCTGTTCAACAGCGCTGGTCTGCGTTCACAGCTGTCCAGCTGCTACCTCACCACCGTGCCCGACGACCTCGACGGCATCTACGAGTCCATCAAAGAAAACGCTTTGCTGTCTAAGTTTGCTGGCGGCTTGGGCAACGACTGGACACGCGTTCGCGCTTTGGGCAGTCACATCAAGGGCACCAATGGCGAGTCGCAAGGCGTTGTGCCCTTCCTCAAAGTGGTCAACGACACGGCGGTCGCGGTGAACCAAGGCGGCAAGCGCAAAGGCGCGGTTTGCACTTACCTTGAAACATGGCACCTCGACATTGAAGAGTTCTTAGAGCTGCGCAAAAACACCGGCGACGATCGCCGTCGCACGCACGACATGAACACTGCCAACTGGATCCCTGATTTGTTCATGCGCCGCGTCATGGAAAACGGCACTTGGACCTTGTTCTCGCCTTCTGACTGCCCCGATTTGCACGACAAGTTTGGCATTGCGTTCGAGAAAGCCTATGTGGCATACGAGCAAAAAGCCGCTGCTGGCGACATCAAGCCCAGCCGCACCATTCAGGCCAACGATTTGTGGCGCAAGATGCTTTCCATGCTCTTTGAAACAGGCCATCCTTGGATCACTTTCAAAGATGCTTGCAACATTCGCTCACCACAGCAGCACGCTGGTGTTGTTCACTCTTCTAACTTGTGCACTGAAATCACATTGAACACCAGCGACACCGAAACGGCGGTATGCAACTTGGGTTCCGTCAACTTGCCACAGCACTTGATGGACGGCCCCAACGGCAAACAAATTGACCACGCCAAACTGCAGCGCACCATCAAAACGGCCATGCGCATGCTCGACAACGTGATCGACATCAATTACTACGCGGTCAAAAAAGCACGTGACTCTAATATGCGTCACCGTCCTGTGGGCCTGGGCCTCATGGGCTTCCAAGATGCGCTGTACCAAAAACGCGTGCCTTATGCCTCTCAAGAGGCCGTGGAATTTGCAGACACTTCCATGGAAGCCATCTGCTACTACGCTTACTGGGCCTCTACCGAGTTGGCAGCCGAGCGCGGCAAGTACTCCAGTTACAAAGGCTCTTTGTGGGACCAAGGCATCATGCCTTTGGACACCCTCGACATGCTTCAAAAAGAGCGCGGCGGTTATGTGGAAGTTGACCGCAGCAGCACCATGGACTGGGATGCCCTGCGCAAGAAAATTGCCAAAGACGGCATGCGCAATTCCAATTGCGTGGCCATTGCGCCTACCGCCACCATCTCCAACATCATTGGCGTCGACGCCTGCATCGAGCCCTGCTTTGGCAACTTGTCGGTCAAGTCCAACTTGTCTGGTGAGTTCACCATCATCAACAGCTACTTGGTGCGCGACTTGAAGCGCTTGGGCTTGTGGGACGACGTCATGGTCATGGACCTCAAACACTTCGACGGCTCTTTGCGCCCCATCGACCGTGTGCCCCAAGAAATCAAGTCCTTGTACGCCACGGCTTTTGAAGTAGAAACCACTTGGATTGTGGAAGCAGCAGCCCGTCGCCAAAAATGGATTGACCAAGCGCAGTCACTCAACATTTACATGTCTGGCGCGTCTGGCAAAAAGCTGGACGACACCTACAAGTTGGCTTGGTTGCGCGGCCTGAAAACCACTTACTATTTGCGCACCATCAGCGCCACACACGCCGAGAAATCGACCGTGTCCAACAACCAAATGAATGCGGTCTCTTCGGGCTCAACGGCGTCAGGTGGTTCCAATGCAGCAAGTACCCATTCGTCAACTCAACTGAACATCACGGCAGCGCCAGCCACCGATGTGAAGTTCACGGCCATTGACGATGTGGGTTGCGAAGCTTGCCAATAATGTGGGCGCCTTCACAGCAATTCATCGCACACATCACGCGAACAAACACGATGCAAAAGCACAACACTTCTTTGAGTGATTTCATTTCATTTCAAAACATTGCTTTGCATTTTGTTCGCAAGCTTTCATAATTCAACCATTGGAAATTTCTATGTTGTCCTGGGACGATTCTTCATCACCCGCATTGCAACCCGCAATGCCAAGCTTTCCCCCAAGCGGTTTATTGCCCGACCGCTTCGCCGATCTGTCTTCATTCTCTGAAGGCCTGTCCACCCACAAAGCCGCTGCCACTTCACCCTCACCTGTCATGTCGCCAGCAGCTTCACCCGCTGCTCCATCAGGCGCTGCACGCCGCGTCAACGCCGCCGACAAGCGCATCATCAATGGCCAAACCGACGTCAACCAGTTGGTGCCTTTTAAATACAAATGGGCTTGGGAAAAATACCTTGCCACTTGCGCCAACCACTGGATGCCGCAAGAAGTCAACATGACCCGCGACATTGCGCTTTGGAAAGACCCCAACGGTTTGACCGAAGACGAGCGCCGTTTGGTCAAGCGCAATTTGGGCTTCTTTGTAACGGCCGATTCATTGGCGGCCAACAACATCACGCTGGGCACTTACCGCCACATCACGGCGCCTGAGTGCCGTCAGTTCTTGTTGCGCCAAGCCTTTGAAGAAGCCATTCACACCCACGCCTACCAGTACATCACCGAGTCATTGGGGCTGGACGAAAGCGAAATTTTCAACGCCTACAACGAAGTTCAGTCCATCCGCGACAAAGACGAATTTCTCATTCCGTTCATCCATGCCATCATGGACCCGCACTTCAAAACGGGCACCCAAGAAACAGATCAGACACTTCTAAAGTCGCTCATCGTGTTTGCTTGCCTCATGGAAGGCTTGTTCTTTTACGTGGGCTTCACCCAAATTTTGGCTTTGGGCCGTCAAAACAAAATGACCGGTGCTGCCGAGCAGTACCAGTACATCTTGCGCGACGAGTCCATGCACTGCAACTTCGGCATCGACCTGATCAACCAGATCAAACTCGAAAACCCCCAGTTGTGGACCGCCGAGTTCAAAGCCGAGATCAATGAGTTGTTCTTGAAAGCCGTTGAACTCGAATACCGTTATGCCGAAGACACCATGCCCCGCGGCGTGCTCGGCCTCAACGCCTCCATGTTCAAAGGCTACTTGCGCTACATCGCCAACCGCCGTGCCACCCAAATCGGCTTGGAAGCCCTCTTCCCCAACGAAGAGAACCCCTTCCCTTGGATGAGTGAAATGATTGACTTGAAGAAAGAACGTAATTTCTTCGAGACCCGCGTCATTGAATACCAGTCGGGCGGCGCCCTTTCTTGGGACTAATTTTTCAAACATGACGACCCTGTTTAAACCCCACACCACCACCGCACTTGGCGTTGGCGGTGTGTGGTTTTCCCGTATTCAAGGTGTTGAGGCTGGTCCTCAGCACCTTGAATCGCTTTGCGACTCCAACATTCGCAAAGTGTTTCCCTCTGTTGATTTTTCTAATTGATCAAGGAGAAAAAAATCATGGCAACTGCAAAAAAAGTAGCACCCAAAAAAGCTACAGCAACTAAATCGGCTCCCAAAAAGGCCGTTGTGAAAAAAGCGCCTGCTAAAAAAGCAGCTCCAGCCAAAAAAGCAGCAGCTCCTAAAAAAGCAGCTCCTAAAAAGGCCGTAGCTAAGAAAGCAGCAGCACCTAAGAAGGCTGTCGCCAAGAAAGCAGCAGCTCCTAAAAAAGCAGCTCCTAAAAAGGCTGTCGCTAAAAAAGCAGCCGCTAAGAAAGCCGTAGCCAAGAAGGCTGTTAAGAAAGCTGCTCCTAAAAAAGCCGCTAAAAAGCCTGCCAAAAAAGCAGCTAAGAAAGCCGCGAAAGCGCCCGCTGCCCCTGCTGCCCCTGCGCAAACAACTTTGAATCCACAAGCTGCATGGCCGTTTCCTTCGGCCGCCAAGCCTTAATTCAAGTTTGATGCGCACTGCGTAAGCAAGTGCAAAGCCCGATGCTGAAAAGTGTCGGGCTTTTTTAATGTGCTCTCGGCGCAAGGGCCAGGTTGTGCCTGGCCATGAAACTCAGGGAAGGGTGTTTTGCTCGCCCGTCATCAAGATCCAACCGTCTTCACGATCGACCACGGACAAGGTGAGATAAGGCGCATAGGCTTGAATGAGCTCCTCTTCTTGGCGTGCCAAGATACCGGCCAAAACCAAATGACCGCCAGTGGCAACGTGGCAGCACAACAGAGGCGCCAACACTTTCAAAGGCGTGGCCAATATATTGGCCAGCACCGTTTGATATTGTCCCTGCGCCAATTCTGGCAAGCCAGCATTCAAAGCCACATGGTTGGCTTGCGCATTCAATTCGGTGGCTGTGACCGCCGCTTCATCGATGTCAACGGCATCCACCTGGTGTGCACCCATCTTGACAGCGCCGATGGCCAAAATGCCCGAACCGCAGCCGTAATCGAGCACACGCTGTTGCTTCACAGGGTGCGTGGCCAACCACCTCAAACACATGCGCGTGGTGGGATGCGTGCCGGTGCCAAATGCCAAGCCGGGATCGAGTCGTATGACCTCGCGGGCTTGAGCCGGCGGCTCGTGCCAGGTGGGCACAATCCAAAAATCAGGGGTGATTTCAACAGGTGCAAATTGTGACTGAGTGAGCCTCACCCAGTCTTGGTCGGGCACAGCTGATATGGCCACCACCTGGCAGCCCTCAAAAAAAGATTGGGCCGCCAGCATCACGGCGGCTTCTTGCGCTTGCGATGCTTGTGCAAACAAAGCCACCAAGCGAGAGCGCTGCCAAGCTTCTTTGGGGGGCGGCATGTCAGGCTCGCCAAACAAAGCTTGCTCTTGCGCCGATTCGGCGTCGGCATCTTCGACCGACACGCTCAAGGCGTCCAACTCGTCCAAGGCATCGCTGAGGCTTTCGACCGACGCCTCAGGGCACAACAATTTGAGTTCAAACATGGCTTAGCTCTTGCGCTGACGCATCCACTCTTCCAAGTAATGAATGTTGGTACCACCAATTTTGAACTTGGTGTCGCGCAACACTTCTCTGTGAAGTGGAATGTTGGTGCTGATGCCTTCCACCACCGTTTCGGACAAGGCGGTTTGCATGCGCGCAATGGCTTGCTCGCGGGTGTCACCATGGGCAATGATTTTGCCAATCATGGAGTCGTAATTGGGCGGCACAAAATAGTTGCTGTAAATGTGCGAATCGACCCGAATACCAGGGCCACCCGGTGCATGCCAAGTGGTAATGCGCCCAGGTGAGGGTGTGAACTTGAAGGGGTCTTCGGCATTCACACGGCATTCAATGGCGTGCCCCTTCATGACGATTTGCCTTTGCGTGAAGGGCAGTTTTTCGCCTGCGGCCACCATGATTTGTGTTTTGACAATGTCGATGCCCGTGACCCACTCCGTGACGGGGTGCTCCACCTGCACACGGGTGTTCATTTCAATGAAATAGAACTCGCCGTTTTCGTACAAAAACTCAAAGGTGCCGGCGCCGCGATAGTTGATTTTTTTGCAGGCGGCCACACAGCGCTCTCCAATTTTTTCAATCAACTTGCGGGGAATGCCTGGCGCGGGTGCTTCTTCTAAAACCTTCTGGTGACGGCGTTGCATGGAACAATCGCGCTCGCCCAGGTACACCGCGTTTTTGTGTTTGTCGGCCAGTATTTGAATTTCAATGTGGCGTGGGTTTTGCAGAAACTTTTCCATGTAGACCGCAGGATTGCCAAAAGCAGCACCGGCCTCGGCCTTGGTCATTTGCACCGCATTGATGAGGGCGGCCTCGGTATGGACCACGCGCATGCCGCGCCCACCGCCGCCGCCAGCGGCTTTGATGATGACAGGGTAACCAATGGCTTTGGCCGTACGCCGGATGATGACGGGATCGTCGGGCAATTCGCCTTCGGAGCCAGGCACGCAAGGCACGCCAGCACGAATCATGGCTTGCTTGGCCGAGACTTTGTCGCCCATGATGCGAATGGACTCTGGCGTCGGGCCAATGAATTGAAAACCACTCTTCTCAACGCGCTCTGCAAAGTCTGCGTTTTCGCTTAAGAAACCGTAGCCAGGGTGAATGGCCTCTGCATCGGTCACTTCGGCGGCAGAAATGATGGCCGGCATGTTGAGGTAGCTCAAACTGGAGGCAGCAGGGCCGATGCAAACCGCTTCTTCGGCCAGTTTGACGTATTTGGCTTCCTTATCGGCTTCGGAATAAACCATGACGGCTTTGATGCCGAGTTCTCGGCATGCGCGTTGAATTCGCAAGGCGATTTCCCCGCGATTGGCAACCAGAATTTTCTTGAACATTTGAATCCTGGCGTTTATTCAATGATGTAGAGGGCTTGACCGTATTCAACAGCTTGACCGTTTTCGCACAACACCTGGGCCACCGTGCCTGCTTTGTCAGATTCGATTTCGTTCAAAATTTTCATGGCTTCAATGATGCAAAGGGTGTCGCCTTCTTTGACCGTGTCGCCCACTTTGACAAATGGCGCCGCTCCGGGGCTGGACGATCTGTAAAACGTGCCCACCATGGGGGATTTAACCTGATGACCTGCTGCCGCGGCTTCGGCGGCGGCTATGGCGGCCGTGACGGCAGCGGCTTCGGCCGCTTCTGCGACTGTGGGCGGCGCAACGGGTGCCGCCATGACGGGTGCCGCGGCTGGCACCATCATGGATGACAACACGGGGGAGCCCGAAGCAGCGCCACCCTTGACAATTCTGACCTTGCCTTCAGCCTCTGTAATTTCCAATTCGGTGACGTTAGAGTCTGAGACCAAGTCGATCAAGGTTTTGAGTTTGCGCAAATCCATGTTATCCCCTGCGTATGCAATCTAAAACGTCGAATTTACACTAAAAACGATCACAAATGACTGCAATTGCATTCATTTATCATTATTAGAACAGATGAACGGGCTGTTTTTCTAATTCAAAAATGCCTAGAAAAAGCCTTATTTGATGGCTTTAAGCCAGTCTGACAGGTCTTGAGGCGTTAATTTGCCCAATTTTTGACCTACAAGCAGCCCTTTGCCGTTGAAGATCAAGCTGTAAGGCAACACATTCTCGATGTTGCCGAGCGTTTTCCCAAGCTCGGTGCCATTCAATCCAGCCAAGCCAACCGGAAAACTCAATGGTTTTTGGCTTAAGAATTGCCTGACTTTACTGGGCTGATCCACTGCCAATCCAACAACTTGCATACCGTTAGACTTATTTTTCTTGTAGTAAGCATCAATTAACGGAAGTTCTTCAATGCAAGGCGGGCACCAGGTAGCCCAAAAATTGACCAAAAGCGGTTGGCCACGCAAATCAGCCATGGCCAAGGCACCACCCTCTGGCTTTTCAAACTCTTGCTGCCAGAAGTTTTGAACAGCGCCGTTGGCCACTCCCACGGGCTGAAATTTTTGCCAAGCATACCAAGCTCCCGACAAACCCGCCAGAACGCCAACGCCAGCCACCAACCAATGTCGCCTGCCGTTGAAAATCACATTGTGGCCCTCATGAGCCACAGCCGCATGCGTCGTCAAGCCTGTTTCAGGGCCGTATTTTTCATCAACTTCATTCTTCATGCTTGCATCATGCCTCAATTAATCGTTTTAGAGCTGCCAAGTCACCTCGGGGTGAACGGCCTCGAGAATCCAATTTCAAGGCGCCTCGCACATCGTCAAAGTCATTGATCAGCAAATGAACGCCAATTTCTTCGTTCAATTCGTCGCAAAAACTGTGGATGCTGAGGGCCTCCACCGGGTCGCCGTGCAGCCCGCTGACAGTTCGCGCTTCAAACTCAACCCCTTTGTTGATGAGCTCAATTTCTGCCGACTTTGAATCGTCGCAAAACAATTGCAAGTAAATGTCGGACAAACGGGTGGCCGTACCATGCCAAACCGCACCGCCCAAGTAGGGCCGAAACTCGGTCAACCGAGACATCCACATCAAAGCATGCTTTCTGAGGGCCATCAGCTCCAATGGCTGCGTGTCGGCGCAATACATGTCAATGTAGGCTCGCACTTGAGCTTCCAACTCATCGTTGTTGGGCAAAGCTGTTTTGGACGGCAAACCCAAGGCTTTCAAGGCGCGGCGTTTGGCCGGACCATACTCCAGCCCCTCTTCCACCACCCATTGCGCCGCCGAAGCTGCAATTTCGTCTTTCAAATCTGTCATGAACGCATTGTGCACCGCCTAAAATCCCCTTATGCACATACATATATTGGGAATTTGCGGCACCTTCATGGGCGGCTTGGCCGCCTTGGCTCGAGAAGCCGGGCACAAAGTCACGGGTTGCGATGCCGGCGTTTATCCGCCCATGAGCCATCAATTGGAAGCGCTGGGCATCGATTTGATGGAGGGCTTTGGCGCTGACCAAATGAAGCTTGAGCCCGACATGTATGTGGTGGGCAATGTGGTGAGCCGCAGCAGAAGCCCTTCAGGAGAGCCTAAGTTTCCCCTGATGGAAGCCATTTTGGAGGCAGGGGCAGCCTATACCAGTGGGCCACAGTGGTTGTCTGAACATGTCTTGCAAGGGCGGCATGTCATGGCCGTGGCCGGCACCCATGGCAAAACCTCCACCACCGCCATGCTCACCTGGATTCTGGAGGCTGCTGGCCTTCAGCCGGGTTTCTTGGTGGGCGGCGTGCCCCTGAACTTTGGCGTCAGCGCTCGCTTGGGGCGCAGCACAGGCCACCACAATTGTTTTGTGATTGAAGCCGACGAATACGACACGGCCTTTTTTGACAAGCGCAGCAAGTTTGTTCATTACCGCCCACGCACGGCCATTTTGAACAACCTCGAGTTTGACCATGCCGACATTTTTGACAACCTCCAAGCCATCGAAAGACAATTTCACCATTTGGTCCGCACCGTGCCGGGCTCAGGACGCCTGGTGGTCAATGGTCTAGAAGAAAGCCTCACCCGCGTCTTGGCCCTTGGCTGTTGGAGCGAAGTCCGAAGCTTTGGCGCCGCCGTCAGCGACTTCACCGCCCATGGCGAGCCCAGCCAATTTGACGTGTTGCAACACGGCCATTCAGTGGCCACACTGTCTTGGAACTTGGGCGGCGTTCACAACCAACTCAACGCATTGGCCGCCATTGCCGCTGCTGAGCACGTGGGCGTAGCGCCTGCCTTGGCGGCAAAAGCCTTGTCAAGTTTTCAAAATGTGAAGCGTCGCATGGAAGTGCGTGGCACCGTGGCTGGCATCACGGTGTACGACGACTTCGCGCATCACCCCACCGCCATCCGGACCACCATCGATGGCTTGCGCAGACAAGTTGGCCCGGGCCAACGCATCTTGGCCATCTTTGAACCGCGCAGCAACACCATGAAACTGGGCACCATGAAAGCCCAACTCCCCTGGAGCCTCGAACAAGCCGATGTGTGCTTTTGCCACAGCGGCGGTTTGGACTGGGATGCCTCGGCCGCGCTGTCAGGCATGGGCAGCAAAGCCATGGTGGCAGGCAATGTCGACACCTTGGTTCAGCAAGTCTTGGCGCAGGCGCAAGCCGGTGACCATTTGCTCTGCATGAGCAACGGCGGCTTCGGTGGTGTTCACGACAAGCTGCTCAAGGCCTTGGCCTTGAAATAAAGCCCGTTTAAAGCTGACGGCGCGCCAACACCGCATTCGACAAAGTGGCCAGGACCGCTTCGCTGTCAGACCACCCTATGCACGCATCGGTAATGCTTTGCGCGTATTTCAGAGCAGCAGGGTCATCCTTGCCCGGCGTGAATTTTTGGGCGCCGCCTTCAAGATGGCTTTCGACCATCACCCCAAATATTTGATGTGAGCCCTTGCTAATTTGTGCCGCAATGTCTCGCGTCACTTCAATTTGTTTTTCATGTTGCTTGCTGCTGTTGGCATGGCTGCAATCGATCATCAATCTGGTGGGCAACTTGGACGCAGTCAAATCTTTGCAAGCGGCGTCGACACTGGCCTCATCGTAATTGGGCAACTTACCGCCGCGCAAAATGACATGGCAATCGGGGTTACCCAAGGTCTGCACAATGGCCACTTGGCCATTTTTATGCACCGACAAAAAATGATGTCCGCGCGCCGCCGCTTGAATGGCGTCGGTGGCGATCTTGATGTTGCCATCGGTGCCGTTTTTAAAGCCAATGGGCGCTGACAAACCCGACGCCAACTCGCGGTGCACTTGGCTTTCTGTGGTGCGAGCGCCGATGGCGCCCCAGCTGATCAGGTCACCAATGTATTGCGGCGAGATCACGTCCAAAAATTCGCTGCCAGCCGGCAAGCCCTGCCGATTGATCTCAATCAGCAACTGACGTGCAATGCGCAAGCCTTCGTCAATGCGAAAGCTCTCGTCCAAGTAAGGATCGTTGATCAGGCCTTTCCAACCCACCGTGGTGCGTGGCTTTTCAAAATAGACCCTCATCACAATTTCCAAGGTGTCTTGGTATTTGTCGCGCAATGGTTTCAGGCGCAGCGCATAGTCCAGTGCTGCTGCCGGATCGTGAATGGAACAAGGGCCAATGACCACCAACAAACGGTCGTCCTTGCGGGCCATGATGTTGTGAATTTTGTGGCGAGTTTGAGAAATCAAGGCCTCAACCGCTGTCCCGGTGATGGGGAAGAAGCGCATCAAATGCTCTGGCGGCGGCAACACCGTGATGTCCTTGATGCGCTCGTCATCGGTCTGACCCATGCGATCAAAGGGGGCCACGTAACGCGTCGCCAAAGCGGCCGTGATTTGTTTCACCGATTTGGCTTTGCCTGTATTTTTTGAGTTCATCTAGTGGGCTCCAGTTTGGTTTTGAGTAGGATTCAGCGATGTTGAATGCAAAAAAAACCGCCGGGTTTTGAGTCCGGCGGTTGGGTGAGGGGTTCAGTGACTTATGCGCTGGCCTCTCGTCCGCCTGGGACAGAGAATGCAAAATAAAAGCTAAAAAAGCTGAAGCGCTGTGTCATTTGAATTGAATGTAGCACAAGTTTCTGCTGCTTTGCTGACGGCGCCTTAAGCCGTGCCGCCCACCGTGAGGCCCTCAATGCGCAATGTGGGTTGCCCCACCCCTACCGGCACACTCTGGCCTTCCTTGCCGCACACGCCCACACCTGAATCAAGGCGCATGTCGTTGCCAATCATGCTGACATGTTTGAGACACTCAGGGCCACTGCCCACCAAGGTGGCGCCCTTCACAGGGTATTGAATTTTGCCGTTTTCTACCCAGTAGGCTTCTGACGCCGAGAAGACAAACTTACCGCTGGTGATGTCGACCTGACCTCCACCGAAGTTGGTGGCGTACAAACCTTTTTTCATGCTAGCCACAATTTCTTCCGGCGTTTTGTCGCCACCCAACATGTAGGTGTTGGTCATGCGAGGCATGGGAATGTGCGCATAGCTTTCGCGGCGACCATTGCCAGTGGGCTTGACGCCCATGAGGCGCGCATTCATGGCGTCCTGAATGTAGCCCTTCAAGATGCCGTCTTCAATCAGCACATTGCGTTGGCTTGGGCAGCCTTCGTCGTCGACATTCAAAGAACCGCGGCGGTCTGACAAGGTGCCATCGTCTAGCACCGTGACACCTTTGGCGGCCACCCGCTTGCCAATCATGCCGCTGAACGCACTGGCGCCCTTGCGGTTGAAATCGCCCTCTAAGCCATGGCCAATGGCCTCGTGCAACAACACGCCTGGCCAGCCCGAACCCAAGACCACCGTCATGACACCGGCAGGTGCAGGGCGTGCTTCCAAATTGGTCAGCGCGGCACTGACCGCATCGTTCACATACGTTTGCAGAACAGCGTCGTCAAAATAAGCCAAGCCAAAGCGGCCACCGCCGCCGCCACTGCCCACTTCACGGCGACCATTTAGTTCGGCAAAAACCGTCACAGACAGCCTGACCAAGGGCCGCACATCGGCGGCCAAGGTGCCGTCGGCACGGGCCACCAGAACCACGTCGTATTCACTGGCCAAGCCCGCCATGACTTGCGCGACGCGTGGGTCTTTGGCACGGGCCATTTGCTCTACTTTTTCAAGAAGCTTCACTTTGTCGGTGCTGGTCATGGTGCCCATGGGGTCGAGGGACGGGTACAAAGAACGCATGCCCGCCACCTTGCGGGTTGGCACTTTGATTTTGCGCTGTTGTTGCGCTTGGCCAATGGACCGGACCGTCAGCGCGGCGTCCATGAGGGACGCCTCTGAAATATCGTCTGAATAAGCGAAGGCTGTTTTCTCGCCAGCCACTGCGCGCACGCCCACGCCTTGGTCAATGCTGAAGCTGCCTGTTTTGACAATGCCTTCTTCCAAGCTCCAGCCCTCAGAGCGGGTGTATTGAAAATACAGGTCGGCATCGTCTACTTTGTTGGCCTTGATGGCACTCAAGGCTTTGGCCAGATGGGTTTCATCGAGGCCAAAGGGCTCTAACAAAAGGGAACTGGCGGTGGCCAGACGTTCGAGGGTAGGTTCGCGTGAAATCATGGGGTCATTGTAGGCAAGGCCGCAAAGCCCTGCAAAGTGGAGGCTGGATCAGCCCCATTAAGTTTGTACCAGTCGCTTGGCTTTCACAATCGACATCAAAATGCCCAGGCCCAGGCCCAAAGTGACCATGGCGGTGCCGCCATAACTGATGAATGGCAAGGGCACGCCCACCACCGGCAAAATACCACTCACCATGCCCATGTTGACAAAGGCGTAGGTGAAGAAAATCATGCTCACGCTACCTGCTAAAAGTCGGGTAAACAGCGTGGGCGCTTCTCGGGCAATGACCAGGCCACGGTAGACCAATGAGAAAAAACCAATCATCAATAACAGCGTGCCCAACAGCCCAAACTCTTCTGAAAAAGCCGCAAAAATAAAGTCAGTGGTTCTTTCTGGAATAAATTCCAAATGGGTCTGTGTGCCCTGCATAAAGCCTTTGCCAAACAAGCCGCCCGAGCCAATGGCAATCATGCCCTGAATGATGTGAAAGCCTTTGCCCAAGGGGTCGCGGGCGGGGTCGAGCAAGGTGCAAATTCTTTGCCGTTGGTATTCGTGAAGCACTTTCCAATCGAGGCCGTCGGCACACAGCTGGCTTTCAAAAATCACCAGCAGCAAGATGGCGCTTAAGCCCAAGACCACAGGCGGCAAAATGAGGCGCCAGCTTAAACCTGCAAAAAACAAGACCGCCACGCCAGTACTCAGCACCAACAAGGCCGTGCCCAAATCGGGCTGTCTCAGGATTAAGCCGACGGGCACCGCCAATAGCAAGGCTGCGACCAAAAAATCAAGCGACCTCAGCTGGCCTTCCCTTTTTTGAAACCACCATGCCAGCATCAAGGGCATGGCAATTTTCAAAATTTCGCTGGGCTGAATGACCACACCCACATTGAGCCAACGGCGGGCACCTTTTTTGGTCACGCCAAACAGGGCCACGGCAATCAAAAGCACCACACCCACCGTGTAAATGGGCACCGCCAAAGACATGAGCCGCTGCGGCGGAATTTGGGCCACCCCAAACATGATGACCGCGGCAATGAACATGTTGCGTCCATGGTCTACAAATCGGGTGCCATGGTCATGCCCCGCCGAATACATGATCAGGAGGCCCGCACACGACAGCGCAAACACCGCAAACGCCAAGGGGCCATCAAATCCATCAAACAGGTGAAGGAATCGAGAAATCAGACTGGGTTTTTCAATGACGCGCGACATGCCCGCATTATCCTTTGCTTAGACCGGTATCGAATGACCTCAGAATTGACACGTTTTGACCGGCCACAAGGGCAAGCTCATGGGACAATCTGCCGATGTATTTATTGTTTGAAGAAGCCGGTAAATTTTTGGCCGGGCGCGTCCTGTCTGAGGCACAAGCCTCGGTGCAGGTGGAATTGGACAGCGGCAAACGGGTCAAGGTGAAAAGTGCGCATGTGCTTTTAAGCTTTGAAAAACCAGCGCCTGCCCAACTCTTGGCGCAGGCCACCGAGATCAGCCACAGCATTGAGCTAGACATGGCATGGGAATTTGCGCCCGAAACGGAATTTGGATTTGCCGATTTGGCCAAAGAATATTTCAGCAAGGACGCGTCCGTTGGTCATCAAGTGGCTGCGCTCATTCGGCTTTACGATGCGCCACATTATTTTCGGCGGGCGGGCAAAGGACGGTTTAAAAAAGCCTCGGCAGAAACCATTCAATTGGCCTTGGCGGGCATTGAAAAGAAAAAACAAATCTTGGCGCAAATTGAAGCTTGGTCTCAAGACTTGATGGCGGGCCAATGCCCCGCCCCCATCAAAGATCAGCTGTACAAAATTTTATTTCGGCCCGACAAAAATGCACCGGAATACAAAGCGGTGGTGGAAGCCAGCCGTGCCAGCCAAAGTGCACCCCTCAGCTTGCTGCTGAACGCTGGGGCCATTGCCAGCGCCTACGATTTTCACTGGCAACGTTTTTTATTCGACAACTTTCCCAAAGGCACAGGCTTTCCTTCATTGGAAGCACCGCGCATTGCGCAAGACATGCCTTTGGCATCGGTCAAAGCTTTCTCCATCGACGATTCGCAAACCACCGAAATAGACGATGCCTTGTCTGTGCAAGGCTTGGGCAGTGGAACGGTGGTGGTGGGCATCCACATTGCGGCCCCCGGCTTGGCCATTGCACCCCACAGCAGTGTGGACCAAGTGGGCCGCGCACGTTTGTCGACCGTCTACATGCCAGGCTACAAAATCACCATGTTGCCCGAAGCTGTGGTGCAGCAATACACGTTGGCCGAAGGACAAGCCTGCCCCGCGGTATCGCTGTATGTCACCTTTGACGAAGCCAGCTTGACCCTGCAAAAGTTTGAAACCAAATTAGAGCGGGTGCCCATTGAAGCCAACTTGCGACATGACCAACTCGACAAGTGGGTCACTCAAGAATGGTTGGAAAACCCCACGCCCGCTGCGCGCGATGGCGAGCCCATGTTGCCCATCTCCCATGACAGCTTGGCGTTTTTCTGGCGTTTGGCGCAGCACCTCAAAGCCGGCCGTGAAGTGGTTCGCGGCAAACCCGAAAACTTCAACCGACCCGACTACAACTTTCGTTTGGAAAGAGACGCGAGCGACCAAGCGCCTACCGGCCAAGAGCGGGTTCAAATCAGCACGCGTCAGCGCGGCGCGCCCCTCGACTTGATGGTGGCAGAGGCCATGATTTTGGCCAACAGCACTTGGGGTCAATGGCTGTCGAGTTTGGGCGTGCCTGCCATTTACCGAAGCCAAGCCAGCATGGCACCGGGTGTCAAAGTTCGCATGGGTACCAAGGCCTTGCCCCACGCTGGCATTGGTGTTCCGGCCTACGCCTGGAGCACCTCGCCGCTCAGACGCTACACCGATTTGGTCAACCAATGGCAGATCATTGCGTGCGCTCAACATGGAGCCACAGCAGCATTGGCAGCACCTTTCAAACCCAAAGATGCGCAATTGTTTGCCATCATCAGCGCCTTTGATGCGGCCTACACAGCTTACAACAGCTACCAATCTGGCATGGAGCGCTTTTGGACCTTGCAGTACCTTCAGCAAGAAGACATCCATGTGGTGGAGGCCAGTTTGGTGAAAGAAATGGCGGGCGGCAGTTGGTTGGTGCGGGCCGAGCACCTGCCACTCATGCTCAACGTCATGGGTGCTGCGGGCATGATGCGCGGCGACAAAGTGAAAGTGGAGCTGGGTCAAATTGATGCCATGGCTTTGGATGTGAGTGGCACGGTCATTGAACGACTCAGCTCGGTTCAGGCCAACCCAGAAACCGCGCTTGACACAGAGCAGGAGATGGCGGAACTGGAAGAGCTGGAAACAGCGGCTAGCGGGCCCATTGCCATTGCCATGAATGTGAACGAATCGGTAGCCGACGATGCCGCCCCCGTCTAACGTGGCACTCACCCGGCAATCTCTTGGCTTGGCCCTCAAGCAGTGGCTGGTGTTGGTGTTGATGGGGTTCTTGTTGTTGCAGCTGTTCTTTGTGGGGCGTGTGGCTTTGATGTCAGTGTCAGACCCGGCATCGACAGCCTTTGAGCGATCTCAAATCTGGCAAATCATGGCGCAACAAGGCCATTTAAGTTGGCGCCAAGATTGGCGTCCCGCCGACCAAATTTCAAGCACCCTCAAACGCGCTGTGCTGGCCTCTGAAGACAGCGCCTTCACACAACACCATGGCGTGTGGTGGGATGCTGTCGAAAAAGCATGGCAGAAAAATGCCAAAGCACAAGCCAAGTTAGAGACTCAGCCCGCTCTGTCCAACAAAGGCAACAACAAGCCCCCCAAAATTGTGGGCGGCTCCACCATCACGCAGCAGTTGGCCAAAAATCTTTTTCTCAGTGGCGAGAGAACCTTGCTGAGAAAAGCCCAAGAGTGGGTCATCACGGTGGCCTTGGAAAGTTTCCTCACCAAGCACCAAATTCTCACCATTTACCTGAACCATGTGGAGTGGGGTCGGGGGGTGTTTGGGGCAGAAGCAGCAGCACAGCACTATTTTCAAAAGCCTGCGGCCAAGCTGAGCGAATGGGAGGCCGCCCGTTTAGCTGTCATGTTGCCGCGCCCTCGGTTTTTTGAAAAGCTACCGCAATCGGTTTATTTGAGCGAACGGGCGCAAACCATCATGGCGCGCATGAACGATGTGGCCCTGCCATCCACGTCAGTGGGAAACTGAGGCATGCGAATACTCGGCATTGATCCTGGCTTGCAAACCACTGGTTTCGGTGTGATTGATGTGGCCGCTGGCCAACTCATTTATGTGGCCAGTGGCGTGATCAAAACAGACAAGGTTCAGCAAGGCAATTTACCCAATCGGCTCAAAGTCATTTACGACGGCATTTTGGAAATCAATCAGCGCTATCAGCCCCAAGAAGCTTCGGTCGAAATTGTGTTTGTCAACGTGAATCCCCAAGCCACTTTGTTGTTGGGGCAAGCGCGGGGTTGTTGCCTTACGGCCTTGGTGGCCTGCCATTTACCGGTGGCCGAGTACACCGCGCTGCAAATGAAAAAAGCCATGACGGGCCAAGGCCGTGCGGCCAAATCTCAGGTGCAAGAAATGGTGAAACGCATGCTCAAACTGCCTTCGGTGCCCGGCCCTGATGCAGCAGATGCACTAGGCCTGGCCATCACGCATGCGCATGCCAGCCCATCGATGAACAAACTGGCCGCATTGGATGTGCTGAATCGCAAAACCCACGGCATGTACAAAGGTGGCCGAAGTCATTAGGGGCCGTCAAATCAGCGCTGTCACGAATTAGATTTTGGCAACACCATGCGGTCGCGCTGGGCCAAATCAGGAAAAACTTTAAACGCGGCCAAGGCCACGCCCACCGTGGCCAAGCCACCAAACAAGACAGAGCCCACAGGCCCCCACATGGCCGCTGTAGCGCCCGATTCAAACTCGCCCAACTGATTGGACGCGCCAATAAAAATAGAATTGACAGCGGCCACACGACCGCGCATGTCTTCGGGCGTTTCAAGTTGCATCAGGGTGATGCGTGTAACCACACTCACATTGTCTGCAGCCCCTGCCACCATCAACGCCGCCATCGACAACACCATCGAGGTGGACACACCAAAGACAAAATTGGCAAGACCAAACACGGCCACCGCAATCAACATCAAGCGCCCTACTTTGCGCTCAATGGGCCAACGTGTCAGGACGGCCGCCATGAGCAGCGCCCCCACCGCAGGGGCAGACCGCAACAAGCCCAAGCCCTCGGGGCCGGTGTGCAAAATATCCTTTGCATAAATGGGCAGCAAGGCCGTCACACCGCCTAGCAGCACCGCAAACAAATCCAAGGCAATGGCGCCCAATAACACTTTGTGATGCCATACAAAATAAGCGCCGGCCAACACACTCTGAAGGTCTGCGGCGGCTTGTGAGGGCTTGTGTTGGTAACGTACAAACATCGTCGACAAAAATGCCAAGAGCAAAAATGCTGCGCAGGTAGCGTAGACCGCGTTCACATGCGTGGCGTACAAAATACCGCCCAAGGCCGGGCCGCCAATGACAGCTGTTTGTACACCCGTGGAGCTTAAAGCCACCGCGCGTTGAAGCAAGTGCGGTGGCACCAAATGCGGTGTCAGTGCTTGCTGAGTCGGCATTTGAAAAGCGCGCACCATGCCCAAGATCACCGACACAAACAGAACCCACTCGCGGGTGACAGAATCGGTATGAGTACCCCACACCAGCATGACCGCCACCAGGGCTTGAATCAACATGCACGTGGCGTAAATGTGAACTTTGTGAAGACGGTCAACCAAGTGGCCAGCGGGCAAGGTGAGGATGAGCGCGGGCACGAATTGGAAGAGGCCCACCAGCCCCAAATCCCAGGCACTGCCAGTCAATGCATACATGTGCCAAGCCAAGGCCACCATGAGCATTTGATTGGCCAAAATACCCGAGACCCGCGCCAACCAAAAACGCATGAAGGCTTGGTGCTTGAGTAAATCTTGCAGCTTTGCTTGGGTAGTGTCTGTCATGAAAATTGATTTACCAAGCTTGAATGGGGAGTGAAAAACCAGGCGGTGCTTGGTTCACATCATCGAAGCTCACGATGTCATAAGCCTCCGGTTGATCGAGCAAGGCTCTGAGCAATTGGTTGTTCATGGCATGCCCCGAGCGAAAAGCACTGTAGCTGGCCATGAAAGGTTTGCCCACCAGGTACAGGTCGCCCATGGCATCCAATATTTTGTGTTTGACAAACTCATCGTCGTAGCGAAGGCCATCGGCGTTGAGCACTTTGTAATCGTCCATCACAATGGCGTTGTCGAGGCCGCCGCCCAAGGCCAGGCCATTGGCACGCAACATTTCAACGTCTTTGGTAAAACCAAACGTGCGCGCTCTGGCGATGTCGCGAGCGTACAAATCTCGGCCTAAATCAAACACCACTTGCTGGCCGGTCGAATCTACAGCGGGATGGTGGAAATCAATTTCAAAACTCAGGCGATAGCCGTTGTAGGGCTCTAGCTTGGCCCATTTGATGTTCTCGCCCTCACCCGCTGTCACTTCCACTGTTTTGAGAATGCGAATGAATTTTTTGGGGGCGTTTTGAAGCGCAATGCCAGCACTTTGAAGCAAGAAGACAAACGACGAAGCCGAGCCATCCAAGATGGGCACTTCCTCTGCTGTGATGTCGATGATCAGGTTGTCAATGCCCAGGCCCGCACAAGCCGACATCAGGTGTTCGACCGTGTGAACTTTGGCGGGTCCACTTGAAATGGTGGAAGCCAAGCGCGTATCGGTGACACTTTGTGCGTTGACGTGAATGTCCACCGGTTCTGGCAAATCAATTCGCCTAAAGACGATGCCCGTGTCGGGGAGCGCAGGCCGCAGCGTGAGTTCGACACGCTGCCCGCTGTGCAAACCCACACCCACCGCTTGGGTGAGGGTTTTGATGGTTCGTTGTGCAAGCATGGGGCTGATTTTAATTTCTCAGGCCCACGCTTGCCCTTGCAGGGTTATGGCTTGAATTCAAGCAACACTCAGTCTGCTTGCTTGCGCAAAAAGGCTGGGATTTCAATGTCGTCCATGCCAGCCGATGCCATGCCATCGACTTTGGCTGCGGCATGCTGTCGGTTGGTGCGCCACACGCTGGGTGTGTTCAAGCGACCGTAGTCGCCGCCCAACGCAGGGCTTTGGCCTGGCAGGCTGGGCGCCATGGTATCTTGGGCTTCAACCGAGAAGGCCACGTCGTGCGTGCCGGTGCGCAACACTTGCAAGGGCGGTGCAGTGCGGCGCGCGCCTTGGCTTGACAAGCCTGTGGCCACCACTGTCACACGAATTTCGTCGCCCAAGCTTTCGTCGTAAGCCGTACCGTAAATCACGTGGGCGCTTTCTGAAGCGTATGCGCGAATGGTGTTCATGGCTTGCTTGGATTCGCTCAATTTGAGTGAGCCCTTGGCGGCGCTGATCAAAACCAACACGCCCTTGGCGCCCGACAAATCGATGCCTTCAAGCAGGGGGCAAGCCACGGCTTGCTCAGACGCAATGCGTGCACGGTCGGGGCCGCTGGCTGAAGCGGTACCCATCATGGCCTTGCCGGGTTCGCCCATCACGGTGCGCACGTCTTCAAAGTCGACGTTCACATGGCCAGGCACATTGATAATTTCTGCAATGCCACCCACAGCGTTTTTGAGCACGTCGTTGGCGTGCGCAAAAGCCTCGTCTTGGGTCATGTCTTCGCCGCCAGGCAATTCCATGAGTTTTTCGTTGAGCACCACAATCAGGGAGTCGACGTTGGCTTCCAATTCAGCCAAGCCAGACTCTGCGCTTTGCATGCGGCGACCGCCTTCAAAGTCGAAAGGCTTGGTGACCACGCCCACCGTGAGAATGCCCATTTCCTTGGCCACGCGTGCTATGACTGGGGCTGCGCCAGTGCCAGTGCCGCCGCCCATGCCGGCAGTGATGAACAACATGTGTGCGCCTTCAATGGCCGCGCGAATGTCTTCAATGGCTTCTTCGGCGGCATCCCGGCCTTTTTCGGGTTTGCTACCGGCACCCAAACCGGTGTGACCCAGTTGGATGAAACGGTGTGCTGCGCTGCGAGCCAATGCTTGCGCATCGGTGTTGGCGCAAATGAATTCAACGCCTTGAACGTTGCGCTCAATCATGTGCTCTACAGCGTTACCGCCGCCGCCGCCCACGCCGATCACTTTGATTTGCGTTCCTTGATTGAACTCTTCGACTTGGATCATTTCAATGCTCATGGTGCTCTCCTAAAACTGTTGCAGTTGCCTAAATATTGATTCTGAAAATTTGTTTTTTTTGTTTGCTTAAAGGGTTTCAACATCGCTGATGTGGACTCCCCCTTGCCAAGTAAAGTTTTCGCCAAGCCATTAGAAGTTACCCACAATGAAGTCTTTCACGCGGGTGAAAGCGTTGTTCATGGAGCCCTTCTTCTGGGAGACTTTGAACCCTCTTAAACGTGCCAAGCGGGCTTCTTCCATCAAGCCCATGACGGTGGCCACGCGGGGCTGGCTCACCATGTCGGCCAAGGCGCCGGTGTACTTGGGTACACCACGTCGCACGGGTTTGAGAAAGATGTCTTCACCCAACTCCACCATGCCGTGCATGACGGCGCTGCCGCCTGTGAGCACAATGCCAGAAGACAACACTTCTTCGTAGCCAGACTCGCGAATCACTTGCTGCACCAGCGAAAATATTTCTTCAACGCGGGGCTCAATCACACCAGCCAAGGCTTGCTTGGACAGCATGCGAGGTGCGCGGTCGCCGAGGCCAGGCACTTCCACTTGGGCATCGGGATTGGCCAACAGTTGTTTGGCGCAGCCACTTTCCACCTTGATGTCTTCAGCGTCTTTGGTGGGGGTGCGAAGTGCCATGGCAATGTCGCTGGTAATGAGGTCGCCGGCGATCGGAATGACCGCCGTGTGGCGAATGGCGCCATTGGTAAAGATGGCCACGTCAGTGGTGCCTGCGCCAATGTCGACACAGGCCACGCCCAATTCGCGCTCGTCTTCAGTGAGCACGGCCAAGCTAGAGGACAAGGGGTTGAGCAAGAGTTGGTCAACTTCCAAACCACAGCGGCGCACGCACTTGATGATGTTTTCTGCGGCACTCTGCGCACCAGTCACGATGTGCACCTTGGCTTCCAGGCGCATGCCGCTCATGCCAATGGGCTCTTTGACATCTTGGCCATCAATCACAAATTCTTGCGGTGCCACCAAGAGCAAGCGCTGATCGGTTGAGATGTTGATGGCTCGCGCCGTTTCAACCACACGGGCTACATCGGCCGGCGTGACCTCTCTGTCTTTGACGGCCACCATGCCACTGGAATTGAGACCGCGAATGTGGCTGCCCGTGATGCCCGTGTTGACCCGCGTGATTTTGCAATCGGCCATCAGCTCGGCCTCTTTCAAGGCCTGCTGAATGCTCTGAACAGTCGCATCAATGTTGACCACCACACCGCGCTTGAGGCCGTTGCCTGGGGCCACGCCCATGCCCGCCAATTTCAACTCACCGCCTGGCATGACCTCGGCCACGACGACCATGACCTTGGATGTACCAATGTCCAGACCGACCACCAAATCTTTGTATTCTTTTGCCATATGTTTAACCGTTCTTGTCTAAGTCTTCAATCTACTGATCATGGTTTTTTCAAACCATCGGGCACCAAGGTGCTCACGCCTCTTAAGCGAATGGCATAGCCGTTTTCGTAACGCAAATCTGCTGACAGCATGGAAGTGCTTGTGCGGCCATAACGAGACGCGACTTGGGTCAGTGTTTTAAAAAACAATTGCAACCTGTCTCCCACCTCTTGCTGCGAGCCATGCCCCAACTCAATGTAGGCACCGGTCTCTAACTGCGCTGTCCAACTGCCACGCTGGCTGAGCTCCAATTTTTCCAAGCCCATGTCCATCTTGGCCATCATGGGCTTGAGAAACTTGTACATCTCTAAAACGACTTTGGCTTGTGCTTCTGGGCCCCGTAAGAGAGGCAAGGAATCGGCATCGACCTCGTCGGCATTGACCTCAAACACGGCACCCTCGGCACTTAAGAATTTGCCTTCGCCTTCTGCCCCCCACTGGGCTACTGGAAAATATTCGCTGAGCGTGACCGACAAACGATTGGGAAATTCACGCCTGACCAACGCGGAGCGAATCCAAGGAATTTGCTCAAAAGCTTGGCGGGCTTGCAACAAATTCAAAGTGAAAAAATTGCCTGACAACTGCGGCAAGACATTGGCCCTTAAGGTGACAGCATTGCTGTGAGCCACATCGCCCTTGACAGTGATGCCTTGAATCGAAAACGCCGGGTGCCGTAGCAACCAAGTCATGGCGCTGCCCATGCAAAGCAACAAGGCCAAGGCAAACATGCCCATTGCCGTCCATTGCATGACGCGAATGTCCATGGGCATGTCAATGGGTTTTTTCATGACCCCACCTTGTGTGTTGACGACAGCTTGGGTGCATTTTCAAGGCCGGCGTTTTGCAGCAAATACACACACAAAGCCTCGTAGCTCATGCCTTGCGCCTTGGCCGACATGGGCACCAAAGAATGGCTGGTCATGCCGGGCGAGGTGTTGATTTCGAGCAAGTAGGGCTTGCGGGTTTGAGCATCAATCATCACATCCACCCGGGCCCAACCTTTGCATCCCAACACCTGATACGCCTTCAGTACATGCGCTTGAATGACTTGTTCTTGCGCCATAGGCAGGCCCGATGGAATGAGGTATTGGGTAGCGTCGCTGAAATACTTGTGCTCGTAATCGTAGTTGCCTTCGGGCGCTACGATGCGAATGATGGGCAAGGCTTGAGCGGTATCGCCTTCTCCCAACACGGGACAAGTCACTTCATCACCTTGAATGAACTGCTCACACAAAATTTCATCGTCACTTTGCGCGGCTTCCTGCAAGGCATGGGCCAGGTCTTGCGCGTGATTAACCTTGAAAACGCCAATGGAAGAGCCTTCTCTGGAGGGCTTCACAATCAGGGGCAAACCCAAACTTTGCAACACACTGGCTTGAACGGCCTCGCCCAGATCATCGCTCTTGAGCAACACATAGTGGGGGGTGGGCACGCCTTCAGACAACCAGACTCGCTTGGTCATGGTTTTGTCGATGCCAATGCTAGACGCCATGACGCCCGAGCCCGTGTACGGAATGCCCAACAATTCAAGCGCGCCCTGCACCGTACCATCTTCGCCATAGCGGCCGTGCAATGCAATGAAGCAGCGCTGGAAACCTTCTTTTTTCAGTTCAAGCAAATTGCGTTCTGCGGGGTCAAAGGCATGGGCATCGATGCCTTGTGAGCGCAGTGCTTGCAGCACGCCTTGACCCGACATGAGGGAGACTTCGCGCTCGGCTGATTGGCCGCCCATGAGGACCGCCACTTTGCCAAAATTAAACGCGGTGGAGGTCATGAGGCCCCTCCCATTTTTTGCACCAGAGCGGGCACTGCGCCAATGGAGCCGGCACCCATGCAGATGACGATGTCACCATTTTGTGCAATGTCAAAAATTGCTTGGGGCATGACCTCTATTTTATCGACAAAAACGGGCTCAATCTTGCCTGCAACACGTAAAGCTCGAGATAAAGTTCGACCATCGGCGGCCACGATGGGCGCCTCGCCAGCCGCATAAACTTCGGACAGTAAAACAGCGTCGGCGCCGTGGCTGATCACCTTCACAAAATCTTCAAAGCAATCGCGTGTTCGGCTGTAGCGATGGGGCTGAAAAGCCAGTACCAAACGACGGCCCGGAAAAGCGCCACGGGCAGCCGCCAAAGTGGCCGCCATTTCGACGGGGTGGTGGCCATAATCGTCAATCAAGGTGAAGCTGCCTTGCTTGCGCTGCAGTTTCACTTCACCGTAACGTTGGAAGCGGCGGCCCACGCCTTTGAACTGCGCCAGTGCGCGCTGCACGGCTGCATCGTCCACGCCCAATTCCACCGCCACCGCAATCGCCGCCAAGGCATTCAACACATTGTGCTCACCCGGCAAATTCAAAGACACTTCCAAGTCTGGCAAAGTGACACCATTGCGCCTTTGCACCGTGAAATGCATTCGGCCGTTGTCATCTCGCACTTGGACAGCCCTGATTTGGGCCCCTTCTTGCAAACCGTAGGTGGTGATGGGCCGCGCCAGCGCATCCACAATGCTGCGCACCCCTGCATCGTCAGAGCACAAAATGGCGGTGCCATAAAAAGGCATGCGGTGCAAAAAGTCGACAAAGGCCGATTTCAATTTTTCAAAATCGTGCCCATAGGTTTCCATGTGGTCGGCATCGATGTTGGTCACCACAGCCATCACAGGCAAGAGGTTCAAAAACGACGCGTCTGATTCGTCGGCTTCCACCACGATGTAATCGCCCGTACCCAATTTGGCATTGGTGCCGGCGCTGTTCAAGCGGCCGCCAATCACAAAGGTGGGATCGAGGCCAGCTTCGGCCAACACACTGGCCACCAAACTGGTGGTGGTGGTTTTACCGTGCGTGCCCGCAATGGCCACCCCTTGCTTCATGCGCATGAGTTCGGCCAACATCACAGCGCGCGGCACCACCGGAATGTGACGTGCGCGCGCCACCAACACTTCGGGATTGTCGGCTTTGACGGCAGTGGACGTGACCACCGCATCGGCATCTTTCACATTGTCTGCACGGTGACCCACGTGCGTTTGAATGCCCAAGTTGGCCAGGCGGCGCAGGGTGGCGCTGTCGGACAAATCAGAACCCGAGACGGTGTAGCCCAAGTTGAACAAGACTTCGGCAATGCCGCTCATGCCAGCGCCGCCGACGCCGATGAAATGGATGTGACGGATGGCGTGTTTCATGCTGCCAATGCCTCGCAAGCGGCCACCACATCTTGAGTGGCATGGGTCTTCTTCAAAGCCCATGCTTTTTCTGCACAGGCCAACAATTCTGCTCGGCTCAAACTTTGAATTCGCTCGGCCAACAACTCAGGCGTGAGGCTGGCTTGGGGCATGAGCCAGCCACCACCCTCACGCACCAAAAACTGGGCATTGGTGGTTTGGTGATCGTCTACCGCAAAGGGGAATGGCACATAGATGGCGGCTGCACCGACGGCTGCGATTTCTGTCACGGTGCTGGCGCCAGCTCGGCAAATGACCAAATCGGCATCGGCGAAGGCTTGTGCGGTGTCTTCAATGAAGGGCGTGAGTTCGGCCTCAACGCCGGCGTTTGAATAGTTCATGCGCAGCGCCTCAATTTGTTTGGCGCCGCTTTGGTGAACCACGATGGGTCGCAAAGCCATGGGAATGAGTGCCAGCGCCTTGGGCACGATATCGTTCAAGGCTTTAGCCCCCAAACTGCCGCCCACCACCCACACTTTCAAGGGGCCTGTTCTGCTTGCAAAGCGTTGAGCGGGAGAGGCTTTGTTCAAGAAATTGTCGCGCAAAGGATTGCCCACCCACTCACCTTTGGCCAGCACGTTGGGAAAGGCTGTGAAAATTCGATCGGCCACACCGGCCAACACTTTGTTGGCCATGCCCGCCACAGAATTTTGTTCGTGCAACACCAAAGGCTTGCCCAACAAAACCGACATCATGCCGCCCGGAAATGTGATGTAGCCGCCCAAGCCCACCACCACGTGCGGCTTGACGCGGCGAACCACCAAAATACTTTGCCAGAATGCTTTGAGCAAGCGCAGAGGCAACAAGAACAAGCTGGTGAAACCCTTGCCACGCACGCCGCCAAACGCCACACCCTCAAACGCAAAGCCACGCTTTGGCACCCACTCGCTCTCCATGTTGCCAGGCACGCCCAGCCAATGCACGCGCCAGCCGGCGCTGCGCAGTGCTTCAGCCACAGCAAGGCCAGGAAAAATGTGACCTCCGGTGCCACCCGCCATGATCAATGCGCAGCGGCTCATGAGCGGCCTCCGCGCATCATTTGTTTGTTTTCAGAATCAATTCTGAGCACGATGGCAATGGCCACCATGTTCATCAAAATGGCCGATCCACCATAACTCATCAGGGGCAAAGTAAGGCCCTTGGTGGGCAAGGCGCCCAAGTTCACACCCATGTTGATGAAGGATTGAAATCCAATCCAAATGCCCACACCTTGCGCCACCAGGCCCGCAAAAGTTCTGTCGAGGGCCAAGGCTTGACGACCAATCACCATGATGCGGCGGCTGAGCCACAAGAACATGCCAATCACGGCCACCACACCGACCAAGCCAAATTCTTCACCAATCACAGCCAATAAAAAGTCGGTGTGCGCTTCGGGCAACCAATGCAGTTTTTCCACACTGCCGCCCAAGCCAACGCCGAATATTTCGCCGCGCCCAATGGCAATCAGGGAGTGCGACAACTGGTAGCCCTTGCCCAAGGTGTGGGTCGGATCCCACGGATCGAGGTAGGCAAAAATTCGTTCACGACGCCACGGTGACGCGGCAATGATCATGGCAAACGCAAAGACCAAAATGGCCAAGATCAGGAAGAACATGCGGGCATTGACACCCCCCAAAAACAAGATGCCCATGGCAATGATGGCGATGACCAAGAAGGCACCCATGTCGGGTTCGGCCAGCAAAAACACACCCGCCAATCCCACGGCAGCGCCCATGGGCAAGACCGCACGGAAGAAACGCTCTTTCACTTCCATCTTGCGCACCATGTAATCGGAGGCATAAATGATGACAGCCAGCTTGGCAAATTCAGAGGGCTGAAAATTCATCACGCCCAGCGAAATCCAACGGCGTGCGCCATTCACACCCTTGCCAATAAAGGGGATCAAGACGGCGACCAACATCAGCAAGGCCACCAAGAACAAAGGACGCGCGTTTTTCTCCCAAATTTCAAGAGGTACTTGAAAGGCTAAAACGGCCACACCGAATCCAATGGCCATGGAAATCATGTGGCGAATCAAGAAATGGGTTTGTGCATAGCGCGCAAACTTGGGGTTGTCTGGCATGGCAATGCTGGCCGAATACACCATGATCATGCCCCACATCAACAAGGCCACCACCACCCACACCATGGCTTGGTCGATGTTTTGAATCTTGCCGTGCGCGCTGCCATTTTTGGTGTAGTCGTAGCTGCCCAAATTGACAGGCAAGCCCACCTCAGCGGAAGCCTGCACCGACCCGCCGACTTTGCCTAACAAGCCTGTGGGCCATGCCAACATGCGCGCCATCCACTCGCTCATAGGGCCACCTCGCCAACGACATCCAAGACAAGGCCCGCTCCTTCTGCAATCTCAGACACCGTCTGGCAAAACACCTGAGCGCGGTGGCCGTAATCTTTGAACATGTCAAAACTTGCGCAAGCGGGTGACAACAACACCGCATCACCTGCTTGCGCTGCGTCTTTGGCCATGCGAACGGCTTCAGGCAAGGTGTTGGCAGAGATCAAAGGGACGCCACAGTTGAGCAAAGCTTCTCGAATGGCGCCCGCATCGCGCCCGATCAAAATGGCCGCGCGAACATGATGGCTCACGGGCTCCCTCAAGGGCGAAAAATCCTGTCCCTTGCCGTCGCCACCCAAGATCACCACCACGCGTCGCTCTGCGCCCAAACCCACCAAAGCGGCCACGGTGGCGCCCACATTGGTGCCTTTGCTGTCGTCAAAATATTCGATGCCATTGACAATGCCCACAGCTTGCACCCGATGGGGCTCACCCATGTATTCACGCAGGCCAAACAGCATGGTGGCCAGACTGCAACCGGCGCTATGGGCCAAGGCCAAGGCAGCCAAGGCGTTGACGGCATTGTGACGACCGCGAATGCGCAATGCATCGGCGGGCATCAAGCGTTGAATGTAAATTTCTTCGGGCTCGACTTTGCGCGAGCGGCGAGGTTCTTCTGAATCTTGGGCCCGCACCAACCAGGTCATGCCATTGACAGTTTCAAGGCCAAAATCGCCGGGACGCTGTGGCAGGGTGGCACCATAGGTGACGTGCTCACGCGCCACCGGTTTTTGCAACTTAGCGCGCACGGGTTCAGGCAACATGGCCATGACGCGATCGTCGTCGCGGTTGAGCACCATGAGTGAATGCGCACCAAATATTTTGGCCTTGGCCGCTGCATAGGCGTCCATGCTGCCATGCCAATCCAAATGGTCTTGGGTGATGTTGAGCACCGTGGCCGCCGTGGGCTCAAACGGGCCCGCAATGTCGAGCTGAAAACTCGACAGCTCAAGGACCCAAACCTCTGGCAAACCAGCCTGCATCGACTCAAGCAAAGTGTCCAACAAGGTGGGGCCAATGTTGCCCGCCATTCGGACCGATTTGCCAGCGCGCGCGACCAATTGCGCGGTGAGGGAAGTGACTGTGGTTTTGCCGTTGGTGCCCGTAATGGCCAACACTTTGGGCGTGTAGTTTTGCGTGTCTTTGAGTTTGTCCAAAGCTTGCGCAAACAGGCTCAACTCACCGCCCACCCACAGGCCTTTGGCCTTGGCCGCGTCCAATACGGGTGCTTTTTCGAAAGGTGCCAAGCCAGGGCTGGCAAACACGGCGCGCACCGAGGTGCCATCAATCAGATGGGCACCGAATGCGCCACTCACAAATTGAACGTCTGGCAACTCCGCATTCAAACGACTTAAGTTAGAAGGCGTTTCGCGCGTATCGGCCACCGTCACATCGGCGCCCATGGCATGGCACCAACGGGCCATGGCCAGACCCGAGATGCCGAGTCCCAAGATGAGGATGTGTTGGCATTGAAGGTATCTCATGCTTATCTGAGTTTCAAGGTTGACAAGCCCACCAAGCACAAGAGCATGGTGATGATCCAAAAGCGCACCACCACTTGCGTTTCTTTCCAACCACTCTTTTCAAAGTGATGGTGCAAGGGCGCCATCTTCAAAATGCGACGGCCTTCGCCAAATTTTTTCTTGGTGTATTTGAAGTAAGACACCTGCGCCATGACCGACAAAGCTTCCACCACAAAAATGCCGCCCATGATGGCCAACACAATTTCTTGGCGAACAATGACGGCCACGGTGCCCAACGCAGCACCCAAGGCCAGCGCACCGACATCGCCCATGAACACTTGAGCGGGGTGCGTGTTGAACCACAAAAATGCCAGACCGGCACCCGCCATGGCAGCGCAGAAAATGAGCAACTCACCCGCCCCAGGGATGTAGGGCAAGAACAAATACTTGGCATAGACAGAGCTGCCCGTGAGGTAAGCAAACAAACCCAAAGCAGAACCCACCATGACCACGGGCATGATGGCCAAGCCATCCAAACCATCGGTGAGGTTGACGGCATTGCTAGATCCCACAATGACCAAATAGGTCATGAGCATGAAACCAAACACACCCAAGGGATAGCTCACTTCTTTGAAGAAGGGCACCAGCAAACCGGCCTTGGGCGGCAAGTTGACATCGAAGCCTGAAATGACCCATTTGTAAAACAAGTCGAGCACACGCAAGTTGGAGCTTTCGGAAATGCTGAACACCAGATAAAACGCCGCCAGCAAACCAATCACAGATTGCCAAAAATATTTTTCACGTGAGCGCATGCCCTCGGGATCTTTGTGAACCACTTTGCGCCAGTCGTCTACCCAGCCAATCGCACCAAAGGCCAAAGTAACCACCAGCACAATCCAAACAAATCGGTTGGACAGGTCAAACCACAACAGGGTGCTGATGGCAATCGACAGCAAAATCAGCACGCCGCCCATGGTGGGCGTCCCGCTTTTTACCAAGTGCGACTCCATGCCATAGCCACGCACGGGCTGGCCAATTTTCAAAGATGTTAAATGGCGAATGACTGCGGGCCCAGCCATCAAACCTATGAGCAAAGAAGTGAGCGCGGCCATCACAGCGCGAAACGTGATGTATTGAAAGATGCGCAGAAAGCCCCAATCGGGCGACAAAGACTGCAACCATTGAGCCAAATTAAGCAGCATGCACCGATCCTCTTTTCTGTTCGACTTTGGTTGTTTCGGTGCGTTCGCGCAAAACCTCAACCAAGCGTTCCATCTTCATAAAGCGAGAGCCCTTGATCAAGACGCTTTTAAATTCAGCCACTTGGGCCAGAACAGTTTGTTGCAGTGAAGCCATGTCTTCAAAATGCTGCGAGCCTTGAAAGGCTTGATGCGCGAAGGCAGACAACTCACCCAAGGCAAACAAACTTTGAATGCCGCGCGATTGGGCATAGGCACCCACTTCAGCATGAAACGCCGGGCCCTGTTGTCCCACTTCACCCATGTCACCCAGCACCAGCAAACGCGGTGCAGGCAACTCGGCCAATACGTCAATGGCAGCGCGCACCGAATCGGGGTTGGCGTTGTAGGTGTCGTCTATCAAGGTCAACGCATGACCTTCGATTTGCAATTGCCAAGATTTAGAACGGCCTTTGACAGCCTCAAAATTTTGCAAGCCTTGCACAATGTCTGAAAGACTCATGCCTGCGGCCAGCGCACATGCGGTGGCAGCCAAGGCATTGAGGACATTGTGTCTGCCCGCGATGGCCAATTGACATGCTTGAGAGCTTGCTCCCACCAGCAAATTGAATTGCCATTGGCCATTGGCCCATGTTACGTTGTGAGCTTGCACATCGCCCTGCTCGAACCCAAAGGTGATCACTTGGCGCTGGCCAGCCACTGATTGCCACAATGGGGCATATTCATCCAGCGCAGGAAATACGGCCACTCCATCCATGGGCAATGCACGAATCACTTCGGCGTTTTCTTGGGCCACGGCATCCACACTCGCCATGTGTTCTTGGTGTTCACGCTGAGCGTTGTTGACCAAGCCAATGGTGGGCTGTGCCCAGCGCGCCAGCACTTCAATTTCACCCGGATGGTTCATTCCCAACTCCACCACGGCCCGTTGATGCTGTGTGCGCAAATTAAACAGTGTGAGCGGCACCCCAATGTCGTTGTTCAAATTGCCTTGCGTGGACATCGAGGGCTTCGATGCATCTGCTCGCAATATGGACGCAATCATTTGCGTGACTGTGGTTTTGCCATTGCTGCCCGTCACGCCAATCAGGCTCAATGTGAATTGGCGGCGCCATGCTGCAGCCAATTGACCCAGCGCTTCGCGCGCGTTGGGGACACACCATGCAGGCACGTGTAAGTTGGATGTGGCCAGATTTTCTTGACCCGCTTGGGCTTCAAACAAAACAGCCACCGCGCCTTTGGCTTCGGCTTGCGCTAAAAATGCTGTGCCATCAAAGTTCTCGCCCTTGAGGGCTACAAAAAAATCGCCTGGTTTGACTTGTCGGCTGTCGGTGCACACAGCTTGAATCAGTGCCGATTGTGCCATCTCAGACAGCTTAGAGGCATTGCTCAGAACGGCTTGGGGCAACCACGATTGGACCTGCGCCATGTGCATGTTCATGGCTGTTGTCATGCCGCCACCCCTTGCTGCAATTCACCCGTGACTCGCAACAACAAGGCTGCGCGGGCCTGTGCACGATCATCAAAGGGGTGCTTCTCACCCTTAATTTCTTGCGTTTCTTCATGGCCTTTGCCTGCAATCAAAATCACATCGCGCGCACCTGCATGCGCCACCGCATACTGAATGGCTTTGGCACGGTCAAGTTCTAGATGCACGTGTTCGGGCGCCTTCAAGCCCTTCACCATGTCTGCCAAAATAATCTCAGGCGATTCATCGCGCGGGTTGTCGCTGGTGAGCACCAGCTTGTGCGCTGCGGCTTCTGCGGCGGCGGCCATCAAGGGTCTTTTGCTGGCGTCGCGATTGCCACCACAGCCCAGCACACACCAAAGCTGCGAGTCCAATGCCGCCGCAAAGGGCTTCAAAGTCAGCAACGTTTGTGTGACGGCATCGGGGGTGTGCGCGTAATCGACCAAGGTCATGGGCAAGGGCAAGGCCTGCATTGGCGCAGCCGTATTGGGCATTAAGTCATCATGAGTTAGCGCCACTTTTTCCATGCGACCTGGCACCGATTTCAACTCAGCACAGACGGCCACCACATCGGCCAAGGACCAACCCAAGGCCCGCAAGGAAGCCACGACGCCCAACACGTTGTCGACGTTGTAATCACCCACGAGGGAGCTTTGAAGGCTCAAGCATTGATCGCCTTCGAGCACATCAAACGACATGCCTTGCAAACTGCGGTTCAGGTTTTGCGCTTGCAAGCGGGCTGATTTGCCGCGGCTCGAACACGTCCAGACATCGAGTGATTGGGGGCTTGCGTCAGCATTTTGAGCTGCCATCAACTCTTCTGCCAACAAGGCGCCTTGCGCATCATCGACATTGACCACCGCCACTTTCAACTCGGGCCAATGAAACAAAGCGCGCTTGGCCGCCCAATATTCGGCCATGCTGCCGTGGTAGTCCAAGTGGTCTTGCGTGAAATTGGTCATGACGGCCAACTGAATGTGCACACCACTCAAGCGTTGTTCGGCAATGCCAATGGAGCTGGCCTCTATGGCGCAGTGCGTCACACCGGCATCTGCAAATTTTCTCAATTGAGCCTGTAACAAAACAGGATCGGGCGTGGTCATGCCCGTGGCCTGCAGTTCAGGCGGCTCGCCCACGCCCAGCGTGCCAATGAGAGCACAGCGAGTGGGCTTTGCAGCATGCTTGTCTTTCAAAGCATTGAGCGCCTGCGCCAGCCACCAAGTGGTAGAGGTTTTGCCATTGGTACCGGTGACAGCCAACACTTTCAATGAGCGGCTGGGCTGCTCATAATACGCATCGGCAATCAAACCCAAGTCGGCTTTGAGTCCTGCATAAGCTGCCACTGACTGAGCAACTGGCACTGATGCGGTTTGCCATTGGTTTGCAAAATGGGCAGCACCTTCCGCTTCAAGCAAACACAGCTTGGCGCCTTGCGCCAAAGCCGATGCCACATAGGCGCGGCCATCGGTGGCAGCCCCTGGCCACGCGATGAAAGCATCACCGTCTTTCACAGCGCGGCTGTCGGTGCGCAACACGCCAGAGACGTGTTGACGCAACCACAATGCGGCATCAGAAGGACTGTGCAAGCTTTGCATCAGAACGACTCCTCCACACCATTGGCCACAATTTGTGGCTTCACATTCATGTCGGGCTGAACACCCAACAAACGCAAACTTTGTTGCACCGTTTGACTGAACACGGGTGCCGCCACATCGCCACCGAAGTACACGCCATTGGAGGGCTCATCGATCATGACGGCCACCACAATCCGAGGGCGCTCAATGGGTGCCAAACCTACAAACACACCACGGTATTTTTTGCCAGCGTAGCCCTTGCCTTCTTGCTTGTGAGCGGTACCTGTTTTGCCGCCCACCGAATATCCCACCGCCTGGGCTTTAGGCGCTGTGCCGCCAGGCCCTGCAGCCATGTTCAACATGTGGCGCATGGCCTCTGCGTTGGCAGGACTGATGACGGGCACACCCACTGGAATTTGACCGTTCTTGATGAGTGTGGCGGGCAAGGACTTTCCATCACTGGCAAAGATGGTGTAAGCCCGCGCCATTTGAAACAAGCTGACCGACACACCATAGCCATAACTCATGGTGGCCTGCTCGATGGGACGCCATGTTTTGGCAGCACGCAAGCGACCACTGACCACACCTGGAAAAGGCAATTGGGGCTTTTGCCCTAAACCCACCGCTGTGAACATTTCCCACATTTCGCGAGGCTGTGTTTGCATGGCAATTTTGACCGTGCCCACATTGCTAGATTTTTGAATCACTTCATTCACAGTCAGCGCACCGTGCGGATGTGAATCGGTGATGGTGGAGCCCGTGATGTTGATGGTGCCAGGAGCAGTTTGAATGATGGTTTCAGGTTTGATGATGCCCTTCTCCAAGGCCAAGGCAATGGTGAAGGGCTTCATGGTGGAGCCCGGCTCGAAGCTGTCGGTGAGGGCGCGGTTGCGCAACTGTTCACCCGTTAAATTGACCCGCTTGTCGGGTGAGTAGCTGGGGTAATTGGCCAGCGCCAAAATCTCGCCCGTTTGCGCGTCGAGCACCACCACGCTACCGGCCTTGGCCCTGTTTTCCAGCACGGCTTCACGTAATTTTTGATACGCAAAAAACTGCACCTTGCTGTCAATGCTCAATTGCAAATCTTCGCCATCCACAGGCGGCGTCATTTGCCCCACATCTTCCACCACGCGGCCCAAGCGATCTTTGATGACACGGCGGGCACCGGGTTTACCGGCCAGTTGATTTTGGAACACCAACTCGATGCCCTCTTGGCCTTTGTCTTCCACATTGGTAAAGCCCACAATGTGCGCGGCCGACTCGCCTTCAGGATACAAACGCTTGTATTCCTTGATGCTGTAGATGCCTTTGATGTTAAGAGCCAAGATTTCTTTGACCACCTGCTCGTCCATTTGACGGCGCAGCCACACAAAGGTTTTGTCTTCGTTTTCCAGTTTCTTGGCCAACTCGGCGGGCGTCATTTCCAGCCACTTGCTCAGTTGGCGCAAACCCTCAGGCGAGCGATCAATTTCTTCTGGATTGGCCCAGACACTGGGCGCGGGCACGCTGGACGCCAAGATCAGGCCATTGCGGTCCAAAATGCGACCGCGATTGGCGGGCAAGGTGAGCGTTCTGGCAAAACGCACTTCACCTTGATGCTTGAAAAATGCATTTTCAAACACCTGAACATAAGAGGCACGCACCGCCAAGCCCACAAAGGCCAAGGCCATGGCCGCCACAATCAATTTGCTGCGCCAAACAGGCGTTTTACTGGCCAACAAGGGACTGGTCGAGAGTTGAACACTGCGGCTCATTACTTCTTCTCCCCAGGCTTTTGCAACTCAGCAGGCTGCTTCACATACTGTGTGATGCCCGGCGTGACCAAACGCATTTGCAACTGCTGCTTGGCGATTTGTTCAATGCGCAAAGGCGAAGCTTGTGAACGCCGCTCCACCTGCAAGCGCTCATGCTCCAACTCTAGGCGAGTGGCTTCTTTGGTGGCCGCTTCTAAAGCCATGAAAGACCGACGCGCTTCATAATGGCTGTGCACCAAAAACATGGCTGAAAAAATGACAGCCAACACCAGCATCAGGTTCAGGCGCGTCATGCCAGCACCTCCGTTCTCTCTGCCACACGCATGATGGCGCTGCGAGATCTTGGATTGGCAGCCACCTCAGCCGCACTGGGTCGAACCCGGTTCAAGGCGCGTAACTTCATGGCCTGCGGCAACGCAAAAGGCGCACGGCGGTCGTAAACCTCTTTGGAATGCTTCGCAATGAATTGCTTCACGATGCGGTCTTCCAAAGAGTGAAAACTAATGACCACCAAGCGACCACCGGGCTGCAACACTTTCAGACTGGCCTCGAGCGCTTGTTCAAGCTCCTCAAGCTCGGCGTTGATGAAAATCCGAAGAGCCTGAAATGTCCGCGTTGCAGGGTCCTTGCCCGGCTCGCGGGTTTTGACCGAGCCAGCCACGATCCCGGCCAAATCGGCGGTGGATGAAATTGGGCCCCGCTCTTGTCGGCGAGAAACAATCGCCTTTGCAATCGAAACAGCAAACCGTTCTTCGCCATAGTCACGCACGACCTCCGTGATCTCTTCCACACTGGCACTGGCCAGCCACTCGGCCACACTTTGACCGCGCGTGGTGTCCATGCGCATGTCTAAGGGGCCATCAAAACGAAACGAAAAACCCCGATCGGGATTGTCAATTTGGGGCGAGCTGATGCCCAAGTCCATGAGCACGCCGGCAATGCTGCCCACAGGCAGATCGCCCAAATGCTTGAAGCCGTCGTGCCGAATGGCAAAGCGGACGTCTTCAATTTCAGCTGCGGCCGTCACGGCCTCTAAATCTTTGTCGAAGGCAATTAAATGTGCGTTGTCGGCCATGCGCGACAAAATCAATCGCGAGTGGCCGCCTCGTCCAAATGTGGCATCGACGTAAGTGGGGGCTGCGAGTGCCATTTCAGGCCTTGCTTGAGCGTCACCCTGACCTGCTTCGCCGAGCAGTGCGTCTACCGCTTCGGTGAGCAAGACGGTGGTGTGTTGCCAAGTGGTGGTCACGCAAGCCTCAGAACGAAAAGTCCTTGAACACATCGGGCATGTCGCCCTGCATGGCTTTGGCCTCTTGCATGTCGTAGGCCGCTTTGTCCCACAACTCGAAGTGATTGCCCATGCCCAACAAAATGGTGTCTTTGGCAATGCCCGCAGCAGCGCGCAGCTCAGGCGAAATCAGCACGCGGCCGGTGCTGTCCATTTCGACGTCCATGGCGTTGCCCAAGAAAATCCGTTTCCACCATTGCGCTTCCATGGGCAGCTGGGCAATGCGCTCGCGGAACCGCTCCCACTCGGTGCGCGGAAACACCATCAAACAACCATGAGGGTGTTTGGTGATGGTCAATTGACCACCCGCTGTGGCGCTCAAAACCTCGCGATGACGCGTCGGGACCGACAACCGGCCTTTGGCGTCCAAACTGAGCGAAGATGCACCTTGAAACACTTGATTCTCGATTCCTGATTGAATGACACACAATGTGGGCATTAATCCCACTTAATTGCACTTTTTTGCACTGTATCAGGATTTCCAGCCTTCGCAAGGGGTCTTTCAAGTTTTTTTCAATGAAATCAATGGCTTAGATCGGTTTGTGCATTCTAAATTGGCTAAAAAAATCGTTGAAAATTAGGCACTTAGATGTTTATCTGCAAGTAACTTCTGAGGCATTAAGTTTTTTAAAAAAAGATAGCGTTGGCAAAATATTTTGATGTCAAAGCAAATTGACGTCAGCTTGGGCCAAAAAAAAGACTCCCTAAAGGAGCCTTTTTCAAAATTGAAATTTGCAAAACGTCAGTCACCAAACATTTTTTGCTTCAGTTCACGGCGTTGCTGCGCTTCCAAGGACAAATTGGCTGTGGGGCGTGCCAGCAAACGGCCCACACCAATGGGTTCGCCGGTTTCATCACAATAACCATAGTCGCCCGCGTCAATGCGCTGGATGGACTGCTCAATTTTCTTCAGCAATTTGCGCTCACGATCGCGTGTGCGCAGCTCCAAAGCGTGCTCTTCCTCAATGGTGGCGCGGTCTGCAGGATCGGGCACCACCACGGTGTCTTCGCGCAGGTTCTCAGTGGTTTGGCCAGCGCTGGCCAAAATGCCAACTTTGAGCGCCACCAATTTGAGCCTGAAAAATGCCATTTGCGCATCGTTCATGTAGTCGTTGTCAGACATGGCCATCACCTCAGCATCGGTCAACTGATCGGGCTTCTTGGTTTTCCAATTGTTGGCCAACTTGGCGTCTTTTTTGATGGCCACGAAGGGCGGAGGGGTGAGGGCTTCAGAGGGCATGTTTTGTAAGTAACTGGCTTTTGCAGCCGTAGAAGCCACCGATTGGGCCATCGATGGCACTGTAATTTGGGCCAAGCGGGCGGATGGACGAACAGCACGCACAGGCACATCGGGCGTCGACGCAACTGCGGTGTCGGTGGGGGCTAGATTGGCTGCTTGCGGCAAAGCTTTGGCTGTGTCGGTAGGCAATGACTTTGCAGGTTTGGAGGGTGTTTTGGCAGGCTTTGTCGAGGCTTTGACAGGGGCCTTCACCGCCGCTTTGACAACAACTTTGTCGGCCACCTTGGTGACCGTTTTGAGCGCTGCTTTGACGGGTGATTTTGCAACCGTTTTAACACTGGCTTTAACCACCGCTTTGGAAGCGACTTTCACAGGAGTCTTTGCCGCCACTTTGACCGCTGCTTTGACCGCTGCTTTGACCGCTGCTTTGACCGCTGCTTTGGCCACGGTTTTGACCGGGGCTTTGACAGTTGATTTGACTGCCACTTTGGAGGCTGTTTTGATCACAGTTTTGGCTGCAGTTTTGGCTGTAGTTTTGGGAGCCACTTTGACAGCTGCTTTCACATTGACTTTGACTGCTGATTTGGCGCCCTTGACAGAGCCCGCTTTGGGCGGCGTGGCTTTTACGCTGGCGGTCTTGTTGGGTTTTTTCACGACGGACGATTGCTTAGCCTCTTTGGCTTTGGGTTTGGACGACTTGCTGTTTTTATTCGATGGCATTTTTGAGCTCGTTTTAAGGGGCTTTTTCACGTCTTGTCTCCTGGCCGTGGCGGCTTGCGAGCCTTCTAGAGGGCACCAGCCTGTTGCAAATGATGCGGGGTCATCGGCTCATTTGCGTCAAAACCCAAATGTTCGACCTTCTGGGTGCATAAGAGCGCCTAACAAGGCATCCCTTCAGGGCGCAGATTGTAGCGACAGATCACGACACAAACGCAATCTTTGAAACTAAACCAAGCATTGATCCAAACCTTGCAACAAAATGTCTTTGGGCAGGTCGATGCCAATGAAGACCATTTTGCTGATTTTCTCCTCGCCTGCGACCCAAACAGGCCCCAAATCACTGCCCATCAGCTGGTGTACGCCCTGAAAAATCACCTTCCGCTCAGCGCCTTTCATGTTCAGCACACCTTTGTAACGCAACATGCGAGGCCCATACACATTCACGATGGCCCCCAAAAAATCTTCAAGCTTGGCTGGATCAAAAGGCCGGTCTGATTTGAAAACAAAACTCTTCACATCATCGTCATGATGATGGTGATGCCCATGATCACCATGATCACCATGATCACCATGATCTCCATGACCCTCATGATCGTGCCCGCAATGCTCATCGTGCACATGCGGCGTCTCTTCCTTCAAAAAATCAGGGTCAATGTCCAACTTGGCATTCAGGTTAAAACCCCGCAAATCAAACACCTGCGCCAAAGACACCTCGCCAAAATGCACAACCTGCTGCGGCGCACGCGGGTTCATGTGCGTGAGGCGATGCTGCAAAGCGTCCAGTTCAGACTTAGACACCAAATCGGCCTTGCTGATGAAAATTTGATCAGCAAAACCCACCTGCCGCCGCGCCTCCTGCCGATCATTCAACTGCTGTGCAGCATGCTTGGCATCCACCAAGGTCAGTATGGAGTCCAGCAAAAAACTCTCCGCAATCTCATCGTCCATGAAAAAAGTTTGCGCCACCGGCCCTGGATCGGCCAAGCCCGTGGTCTCAATCACCACCCGATCAAAATCCAGCTCGCCCTTGCGCTTCTGCGCTGCCAAAGTCTGCAAAGTCGTACGCAAATCCTCGCGAATCGAACAGCAAATACAGCCATTGCTCATCTGAATGATTTGCTCTTTGGTATCAGACACCAAAATATCGCTGTCAATGTTCTCCTCGCCAAATTCATTTTCAATGATGGCAATCTTTTGACCATGCGCCTCCGTCAACACACGCTTGAGCAAGGTGGTTTTGCCCGAACCTAAAAAGCCAGTCAAGATAGTGGCAGGAATCAAAGCCATTGAAAAACTCCAGAAAATAAACAGTCAAAAAGTACCAACGAGTGTAGCCCCACCCAAACATCTGCAGGGTGAGGATGGCTTGGGCGGGCAACGATTTCCGTCACCCCAACATGCCCCCCACCCACCACCCTGCAGGGCGAGGATGGCTTGGGCGGGCAACGATTTCTGGTAGCCAGTATGAGGCGCCCGCCCAAGCCATCCTCGCCCTGCGGCCCCAGAAACCCCAGAAACCTCAAAGCTTCCGAACAACCACCAACCCCTTAAGGTACTCCCCTTCAGGAAAACAAACAGTCATCGGATGATCCGGCGCCCCCTGCAACCGCTCGCTGATAAACCCATCCACCCCCGCATCCATCCCCGCCGACGCCACAATCTTGTGAAACAAATCGGCACTGATCCCGCCCGAACAAGAATATGTAAACAACTCCCCCCCAGGCACCAACAACTTAAACGCCAAACGATTGATGTCCTTGTAAGCCCGCGCGGCCCGCTCTGCATGCGCCGCAGTAGGGGCAAACTTAGGCGGGTCCAGCACAATGGCATCAAACTGCCTGCCTTGCTCAATCAAAGCCCGCAAAGAAGCATTCACATCCGCATCCATCAACGTCGTGCGCGACAACTCAAAACCATTGAGCAACACATTGGCCTTGGCCATCTCTAACGCCGGCCCCGACGAATCAATGGACGTCACATGCCCGGCCCCTCCCGCCAAAGCCGCCACCGTAAAGCCACCCGTATAGCAAAAACAATTCAGCACGTCCTTAAATTGACGATGCTGCGTGTGCTTAAAAAACCGAAAACGACTGTCGCGTTGGTCCAAATAAAAACCTGTTTTGTGCCCCTCGGCAATGTTCAGCAACAACTGCCAATGATGCTCTTGCAGCGTCAACTCGGTGGCGCCCTCTCCCCTGAGCCAACCCGTCACTTCTGGCAAACCCTCCAGCGAACGCACATTGGCATCAGACCGTTCATACAGCTTGCTCAAACCTGTAGCAGCCAACAACGCATCTGCCATCACCTGCTTAAAACGCTCGGTGCCGCAAGACGTGAATTGCGCCACCAAGGTATCGCCATAGCTGTCCACCACCAAGCCAGGCAAGCCATCTGATTCACCATGTACCAAGCGCATGCCATTGCTTTGAATGTCAAACAAACTGCGCGCTTGAACGGCTTTTTCAATCAGCCCTTGAATAAAGGCATCGTCAATGCGCTGCGCTTCGTCAAAACTCCAGACTCGTGCGCGAATGCGTGACGTGGGACTGAAAGCCGCCCAAGCCAAAAACTCGCCCTCATGCGATTCCACCCGCACGGTCTCGCCTGCATCGGCACTGCCCTTGGCAATGGCCGATTCAAAAATCCAGGGGTGTTTGCGTTGCAGGGAGCGCTCTTTGCCCGCTTTGAGTCGTATCGATTTCATGCGGCCATTGTCCCACTCTCACGACCCTGAAAGGGCGAAAGGACTCTTAGTTTTTGCCTTGACCACCGCCACTGCGCTTGGCACGTGGGTGCGCCGCATCGTAGGCCTTGGACAAATGCTGAAAGTCCAAGCGGGTGTAAACCTGCGTGGTGCTGATGTTGGCATGGCCCAAGAGTTCTTGCACCGCTCTCAAATCGCTGCTCGACTGCAGCAAGTGGCTGGCAAACGAATGACGCAACATGTGGGGATGCACCGGTGTGGCCAAACCCGCCAACAAACTGCGCCGCTTCAAACGCTGCCAAATAGACTGGGCCGTTAAACGCGTGCCATGCCGCCCCGCAAACAGCGCCAACGCTGCGTCAGACAAACCCGGCGCGGGCTGCGTCATCATGCCCGGCAATTGACTGCGAAGGGGCAGCCATAGGGCCAAGGCCTGCAGGGCCGATTGCCCCAAGGGCACCGTTCTGCGTTTACCGCCCTTGCCCTGCACCATCACTTCACAGGCTTGCACATCAATCCAACCGCGGCCTTGACGCGCTGCATCGGTGCTGGCCACCACATCCAAACCTGTGAGCTCGGCCACGCGCAAGCCACAGCCATACAGCAACTCCACCATGGCGACATCCCGGGCTTCTAACCAAGGATCGTCGGCCTCTTCCGTGTGCTCTGCCAATTGCACAGCCTCGTCCACACCCAAGGCTTTGGGCAAAGGCTTGGCCATTTTGGGGGCGCGCACGCCTTCTATTGGATTGTGTTGAATGAGGCTTTCACGGGCCAGCCAATGGTAAAAACCACGCCAACCCGACAAAATAAGTGCGATGCCCCGACCTGTGCGGCCACCGCTGTGCATTTGCGCCACCCAGCGCCGCACATGCGGGGTTTGAATTTGCGCCAAATCCAAACCGGCCGCCATGGCGAGCGACTCTAATTTTTCGAGGTCGAGGGCATACAGCGAAGCGGTCCGTTGCGCCAAGCGTTTTTCAAAACGCACATGGTCCAAATACCGAGCCACTCGCTCGTCCATGGCTTAAACCTTTGAGGGCAGCAAAGCTGAAAATGCAGCGCTGCAAAGTTCGGCCAAATGCTCTAAAAAATCGGTGCCAATGCCGCTTCTAAAACGTTGCCCATCGGGCGAAGCCAATACCAAGAGGCCAAACGGCACTTGATCTTTGGCCAAGCGCAAAGGCATCAATGCCACAGACGCTGCCTCGGCTGGCGTGGGCAGCCATTGAACCGCTTCCATGCCCATGGCCGTACCCACATAAGGCGTGGCCATGCTGGCAGTCGTGAGCTTGACGTCTTCGCTCACGCCTTGCGCGTATGCAGCATCGGCAAACACATGGGCCA